>ERZ778023.3216-NODE-3216-length-16784-cov-6.791320_pt1 | contig 16784 bp, 8 predicted proteins | sample MGYA00375753_ERZ778023 | MGnify/ENA primary metagenome ERZ778023 (study PRJEB29350, sample SAMN05389822) | bioreactor metagenome | isolation source: Ammonium sulfate bioreactor | place: South Africa: University of Cape Town | collected 2014-04-04 ...
AAAAAATGAACCCATTTTCCTAATTATATTTGTTATTGGTTTGTTATTATTTCTCTTGTAACAAACCAATAACATTTTCATTCAGAGCCCCACTTCTCATGCGACCCATCTTCTGAGTCTTGCGTAAGACTAACTCAGTGTTTCGCTTGCGAAATCGATCCCACCACCCATCTGAACACTTTAACTCAAAGTTCGAGAATTTTGCCTTATTGAAGTTGAAAAAGGAATACCTTTGTCCTTGGATCCAGGAAGGAAGCCAGATGTAGGATGTTGTCCAGCCTAGCCCAATATCACTTAATCTCATTCAAGTGAGCCAAAAGCACTGGCTTTAAAGCTTTAACAATATTTTTTTGTTTTTTTTTTTTCCAAAGTTTATTGAGCTTTGTGGAGCATAGCAAACAAACAAATTAGATGTATGTTAAAAGAGTTTGACTCTCTGAGGGGGGGGAGTGGAGTTCTTTTAATTGCTTTGAAAGGAGTTTTTATCTTACTAGTGTCACTATTAACTCTCCAATCAAATGGGACTTGAACTAAAGGTGCTTAGTTCTCTAAGAGCGATTGAGAAAAAGAGTTTGATGTCATAGTTTCTTATCTATGGAGTGAGAAATAGTGTCCACCAAGGTATTAGTGAGTCCATTTTCTAATACATGTTAGTGTTTTTTAGGATTGCATGATTCAAAACAACCTGGCACATGTGAGAGAAAATAGTAACCAAGAAAAATGCCAATGTAAGAAAGTAATAGCTAGTTAACTAGAAAAAAAAATTTGTTGACTTAAAACTAGATTTTACATGTTACTAGCATCATTTGTTGTTACACTAAGGATTTTGTTTTCTTTAATATTTTAAGTATTAAGTATACTTTTGAGCTCCCTGGCAATGTATTTAATAGTTTCAAACATAATAATAAAAACTAAGCCAAACACAAAAAATTTAATTATTTAAGATATTATATATAGTAATGGCCAAAAATTAGTGATTTTTCAAACTTATCCATAAGTTAATAATTAAAGTAAAACTTTTAATTAATTGTATTTTGGCCAGTATTACTACTTTTACTTAGTAGTAAAGATCCATTAGTAGCTGTGCATATAAGCTTATTTTCTTTGGTATGTAAAACTAAGGTGCTAGGTAATAAAAAGTAACTTTAAAGTTTTTATTATTAATAAAATGTAAAAAAATATTACTACTCACAAAACTTTTAGCTAAAAACAAAAGTGCTTTTTTGAAGTCACATTTAATGCTTTTGAGTTTTTTAAAGTAGTGTACTTTAAAGTAATTCCACAAGTTATTGTTGTAAAAGTTAGAATACAAAAAAAAAAAAAAAAAAAAAAGGAGTATTAATTTAAGTAGAGTATACTTAAGTTATTTTTATACTGGATTTGAAGACATGGTGCACACTTTTTGATCACAAATAAATTCTACTCAATTAATCACCACAGAACTACAAATTTTTAAATTAGTTAAATAATTTGAACATACTGTCTAAGAGTATGAAAACTGAAAATGAGTACCATGTTTTGTTGTTTCTTTGCTTGTGTAATAGTCCTTTTGGAGCTTCCAAAAAAAGAATATGCTTTTTTATTAGCATATTGTGAATTGAGCACATTTTTTGAAAAATTTAACTAGACTAAAAATTGTGTACTAAATAATTAAAGGATTTTTATTAAGAAATTATATTCAACTATTAAAGTATTAAATTAATAAAAAACCCTTACTTTTTAAAACATAAAGCATTTTTGCATTTGTTTTTTTCAAAGTACTAAAAAAAAAATGAAAGTAATTTATGATTTGATAATATTTGTAAAAAAGAAAGTTTGTGTGGAAACTTATTGAGAAAAATAATGAAAAAGAAAGAAAACTAAGTATTTATTACTTAAAAAAGAGAAAAAAAAGAAAAAAAAGTAAATATTAAGTTTATATACATAGTGTACACTTTTTGATCACAAATAAATTCTGCTCAATTAACCACTACAAGACTACAAATCACAAAGCTAGTCAAACAATTTGAATGTACTACTTAAGAATATGAAGACTAAAAATGGGTATTATGTTTAGTTGTCTTTTTACTTGTGTGATAATGGTTTTTTTAGAGCTTTCAAGAAAAGAATATGCTTTTTTATTAGCATGTTGTAAATTGAGCACATTTTTTGAAGAATTTAACTAGACTAAAAATTGTACACCATTTAATGTAAAGTTAAGTCACTTTATGTGTACAATGTTTTTATTTAGTATACACTTTTTGGTCATAAATAAATTCTGCTCATTTGACTACTATAGGATTACAAATCACAAAACTGGGGTTAAACAATTTCAATGCACTAATAAAGAGTATGGGACCAAAAAGTGCGCACCACATTCACTTTTCTATTATTTCCATTTCTTTTTTATACTTTTTTTTGCTTATCTTTTTATGATTTATTTTTGTTTATATCTTTCTTTTTTCCTATTTTTTTACTTATTTTAAGTATTTGGTATGCAATTTTTGGTCTCATACTTGTTTGTCAGCTTGTTGAAATTGTTTGACCCTAGCTTACTAATTCACAATTCTGTAGTAATCAAACAAGCAAAATTTATCTGTGACCAAAAAGTGTACACTATTTAATTTGCTGTATTTTACACTTTTCATTTATTTTTAAGTATTTATAAATGGAAAAATAAATGAAAAAAAAAAAAAACAAAACCTTTTTTACATATTTTATAAAAGGAAATTAAATTCTTTTTACTTATTACTACTAAAGCTTTCATTTTCTTTTTAATTTCTTAAAGTTTCAATTACACTTATTGAAGGGTACACTATACTCTTGTATTATATATATTTAACATAAAATGAAATATTGGATTAAAATACACAATTTACATAAAATACACTATACTTGATTGGCTAAGTGTGCTTTTGTACTGAAATTAATGTATTATGGTAAGAGTTTAGCCAATAGTATAGAGCAAATATTATCTATATCTGTAAGCAAGTTGGTATGAAATAGGAATAAAGAGAAAAGGATCCCTTCCACAACTGGGATTACGTGACTTGGTATGAGGCAAAAATGGGGGATAATGAGGATTTGTTTAAGGGTGGAGGAGAATACCTGCCCAAAGTCATACACATAAGATACTAAATAAATTGTTGTAAGGAAATCTGTGCTTGTCTCATCACTCTCTTATTAGGAAAGACTGTACCTTGGAGGAATACCTATCTGATGCTGAGATTCTGCTCAATGGCCAACGCCACTGCAAAGGGTGGTTTCATTGATAAAAGAAGGTGACAGTAATAAAGGTAATTTGATGGTGGGGAGGTTGAATTGGGTATCCAAAGTTAACATCATTCATCCTCTCTATCAACACTGATTACCGCTTGCCCGGACTGCGACATCTAACTGGAGTTTGGCCGGCGCCTGCACTGTTAACTAAAAGCAGAGGCTTGTTTCTTCTCCAAAAAGTGGACCATTCTCAAGCAAATTTGCTTCCGTTTGCCCATCCCTTTTAATTTGTTTAAATTCCAAGAAGGGAACGTTTGTTTGCGTTTTAATGGCGCAAAGGAAGCAAAAGCGAGAAAACCAGCCCGAACTTGATCTGGGGCGATCTTCGAAACTGCGCAAGGGTGACCTTGATATTTGCTGGTTCAACGAGATCCCCATCGAAATCACCTCACTCATCTTGCAATTTGCTCGCCACAACAACACCATGGGGAGCAACATCTTGTCATTCTCTTTCGAGGTGAGCACCTCTGATCAGGACAAACTGATCAGCCACATTGTTTGTCGATTTGTTTGCAGACAATGGAGAGATCTTCTTCCTCCACCGGCGTATTACGAGCAGCGCTGCTTTGCTCATTTTGTTGCTGGGAAAGGATGGTTGAATTTGCTGAAGTGGGCAAGAGAGAAAGGGTGTGGCTGGGACTATCTCACCTGTGCACATGCTGCCGATGGAGGCCATTTGGAGGTGTTGAAGTGGGCAAGAGAGAAAGGCTGTCCATGGAACAGTAGCACCTGTGCACGTGCTGCCGATGGAGGCCATTTGGAGGTGTTGAAGTGGGCGAGACTGAATGGTTGTGTGTGGTACAGCGACACTTGTGATAGGGCTGCTGAAAAGGGACATTTTACAGTTCTCAAGTGGGCAAGAGATAACGGGTGCGATTGGGGTGCATCGACTTGTGTTGCTGCTGCTGGTGCTGGCCACCTTGAAATCCTGAAGTGGATGAAAGATAAGCGGTGCTCCTGGGATAGTTTTAGTTGTTCTCAGGCTGCTATTGGTGGACACTTGGAGGTGTTGAAGTGGTTGAGGGAGAACGGCTGTCCCTGGGATGCGGAAACTTGCACTTCAGCTGCAAGGAATGGACACCTGGAGATCTTGAAGTGGGCAAGAGAGAATCACTGTCCCTGGAGTGCCCAAACTTTTGCAGCAGCAGCGAATACAGGCCGAACGGAAGTGTTGAAGTGGTTGCAAGACAACGGATGCCCTTGGGATGCTTCCGGTTACACACAGGCTGCTGAAGGCGGACACTTGGCGGTGTTGAAGTGGTTGAGAGACAACGGTTGCCCTTGGGATGCAACAACCTCAGAGGTGGCAGCATCTACTGGAAATCTCGAGATGTTGAAGTGGTTGAAACAGAATGGATGTCCCTGGTATGACCTGGTTTGCTTTGTTAGAGCAGCGGCTCGTGGTCACCTTGTGGTGTTGAAGTGGATGAGAGAAAACGGGTGTACCTGGAATGAAGGCGCGTGTGCGGCCGCAGCGGATGGGGGCCATCTTGAAGTATTGAAGTGGTTGAGGGAGAACGGCTGTCCCTGGGATGCGGAAACTTGCACTTCAGCTGCAAGGAATGGACACCTGGAGATCTTGAAGTGGGCAAGAGAGAATCACTGTCCCTGGAATGAGTGGTGCTGTTCAGCTGCCACCGAGAAGGGCCATGTGAAGGTGCTAAAGTGGCTGAGAGCACAAGGATGTCCCTGGGATCACCACACTTGGGTAGCTGCGAAACGGCGGAGGAATAAAGATCTGTTCAAATGGGTGGAGGAGAATGGCTGCCCGAAACATGAGTACAAATAAATGTTGATGATAGACAATATGTTATCAGTCAGCACACGAATAAATCGGAGAACGATTCTTTTCGAATTTTTGAAAAGAAGGCATGTGTGGTTGTCTGTCGCTGACCCCTGTGTTTCGTTGATGAATTTCACGAAACGCTTTTAGTTATTTCTCCATCAGCACGGAGAACCTCGACTGTTTGCTTGGTCGGGAAGATCCCATCGAACTCACCCCTCTCTCATCTTGCAATGTGCTCGACCCCGAAACTCCTTGCGGATTTCATCTGGTCACCTTCTTCCGAGGTGAGTGAGTCTGAAATGGAGAAGATGATCTGTCACATCGTTTGTCGATTTGTTTGCAGACAATGGAAAGATCTCCTTCCTCCACCAGCACAGTTGGAGCGCCGTGGTATCTTCGGATATCATGTTGCTGGAAAAGGATGGTTGAGGTTATTGCAGTGGACGAGGAAGAACGAGTGTCCCTGCTGTGCCAAGTCTCCCTTTTTTCAATTATAGTGTTCCTTAATTTATAGCTATTTTTCATCCACTTTTCTCGCCCCGTAGACAGGAAACTACGACATCAAACTCTCTTCCTCGATCACTCTCCCAGGACAACTAAGCGCCTTTAGTTCAAGTCTTGTTTGATTGGGGAGCCAATAGCGACACTAGTAGGAAAGAACTCCCTTGAAAGTAGTCAAAAGAGCTTTGCTCCCCCTTCCTCTTAGATAGTCAAACTCTTTTTCCTATTTAATTTGTTAATTTACTATGCTTTTCAAAGCTCAATAAACTTTGGAAAAAACAAAAAAAAAATTAACATTTTCTTAACTCTATCTTAATTATTATCCACTTTATGAAAAAGTTTCTAAAACCTATTTTAATAAGGAAAAGAGTCCTTTTCAAGAGTGCCTAAAAGTTCACACCAGGAGTTTCCACCTTTACAAATATATTTAAAGGTAGTTAATGAGCTTTTAAGGAAAATTCTCAACCCTACTTGGTATGCTTGCTAAGTGTATGAAAACTTTGATAAAATGGCATGATTTGGGCTTTTTTCTGCTGGCCTAAGTTACCTTCCTTAAGAGTTACATACAACCAAGGTTCTTGTACCATTTAACTTTGGCCCAATCCCTAGAGTAATGAGTAAAAAAGATTAACCAAATTCTTTAACTTTGCAAGTTAATTCAAATTAACCAAGTTAGAAAAGTTCAAAAGTAAACTATGGTTAATTCATATTAATGCTTATTTTCTAATAAGTTATTAGATCAAATGATGAAAAGGATAACTTTCACATAAAATTATTTATTGCCACTATAAAAGATAGTAATTAGGACTGGAAAAAAAAAGTATCAATTTTGAATATATAGATATTTGCAAATTTACCTATTAGATTTACTAGTAGGAACTCTTACTTGAGTTTCAAAACTATTAAATATGCATTTTCATCAAGTTGGATGGTGCAAATAAAGTGTTAACCTAAGTTAATACTCTATATTATTTAACACTATGAATTTTAACTCAGTCAAAAAGTTAAAATGAGTTAACTTTGAGTTAAGTCAAAAACCAGTTAACTATTGGTTAACTAGTCAAAAGAGTTAACTTGATTAACTAGTTAACCCCTTTAAAAAGCACTTCTTGAGTGTGGATTGCAACCTTCAACTTTATGACTTTGAAAAAATTTCCAACTTTTGGTCGAGAGTTAACTTGGTTAACTGTTTTAACTCTTTTAACCAGTGCATCTGGTTAACCAAAAGTTAACTCACCAAGTTAAAGTTAAGTCAAGTTAACTTTTTTCACACCATTAATATTATTTAACTTTTTATAGTTAGGCTAATTTAAGTTAACTCGTTTTTAACTTAACTTGCTTTTAACTTTGTTAATTTTGATAGTGTTGCTCTTTAGTATGAGTTGGGTGGAAAAAAGAGCCCTGCCCCTTTTGTGGATTAACAAAACTTCACCCACTTAACTTTGGGCCATTTGAAAAACAAGGAACAAGGTTATTCATTAAAATCAACCCTTTAAAACTCTTTTATCTTTAGATCTACTTAAGAGAATAAGACAGGTTCAGGAGGTAAATCATTTTAAACTATTGTAAATTTTACATTTTAGCAAAAAGCACTATTTATGACTATTAACAAACTTTATCAACCTTTTTAAAAGATAAGCCCATTTTGGTATCAACTTACCCAGTAGAATTTAGTTTGAACATAATTGTAAAATTTACTTCTTCAAATCAACAAAAAAAACTAGAGTAAAAGCAGGTCTGATGGCACAAACTGAATTGACACCACCCAACCAACAGCCAGCAAACTCCAGAACTCTTATCACCTGGAGTAACTATAGTTCCAGCCACAAATACTACTCTTGCTATGTTAAAAGCAATCTGCCCTTTTGAAAAGCAATATTGGTTGGAGGGAAGAAAGAGAGGAAAAGTGGACTTTCAACACAGCATTTTTTTTTTAGCTAATTTGTTTTAATTTAACATTTACATTAAAAATACAAGTTAAAAGCAATAAAAGCTTAGTATTCACTTATTATGTAAAAAAGGTTATTTTTAACTTTGCAGGTTAACTTTTAGTTTCCCAGATTAACTCTAACCTAAGTTAACATCATTTTTAACTTTAAATTAACCCTTTTAACTTGTTAACTCAGTTAAAAAAATGACAGCATTATTAAAAGGACAATTATTTTGTATACACTAATAAAAAGGCATTTCCAACATCCGGAGTGAAGATAAAGCCACCATGAACACTGTAAAAGATTTTTATAAAACTAGTAAGGTAAAATGTTCACAGGATATTCAAACCATGGTAGACTAATTACACAAAGGAGCACTTTGTTAAAGTTTCAATCCATGAACTTTATTTGTTGGTAACTTTCCAAATGTTTCCAACTAACAAATAAAGTTTTCAAACTAATATATTAATAGAGTATTACCTTTCACTAGGGCTTGTTATCATACCATTTGCTGAGAATATAACAAAGTTTGAGAGAAATTTATGAATTTTGAGAGTTAACCCTTTCATAACATTAAACACATTTTATCATTACTAAATCCTTTAAAATCAAATAAAAGATAAAATGGGTGTTTAAAAGCTCAATAACTGAGAACTTCAGATGTTTTTAGAGGAACTAAGAGGAAGCCAACCTCTTAAAGTCCATTTCTAGCTTTAAATGCAAGATTTTAAGGTATATGGTAAGATGGAGGGCACAGGCCTTTAAGAGGAGGTTAAGTGTGATGGGACTGAACTTGGCTATAAATGTGGCCAAGAACCAATTTTTGACTTGAAAATAGGAGTTTAGTTGGCTCCTAGGGTTTGGGTAATGCTGTGAAGTGGTTAACTACACAAAATCAGAGATTTTTTTTTAATTTGGTTGGGTAAAATGCAAACAGAGTAATATTTAGCCATGAAAGATCCCATGTACAAGGGAGTACTCTATTAAAGTTTCAGTGTATAAACTTTGTTTCTCAATTAAATAAGTTCAAAAAGTTAAAAGTTAACTAAATCAGGTTAACTTTTAACTTTTTAAAGTTATATTCCCAACAGACTGAATTTGTGAACTGAAACTTTAATAGAGTACTCCCTTGTACATGAGATCTTTCATGGCTAAATATTACTCTGTTTGCATTTCACCCAACCAAATTAAAAAGAAATCTCTGATTTTGTGTAGTTAACCACTTCACAGCATTAGGTTTGGGCCAAAGTTAGATGGTATAGAAACCTTTTCATAAAAGTGGATAGTATTTAAAGAGTGTTAGTCTTTGACTCTTATAGTTATATAATCTACAAACTTCTATTTTGGAGTAAAAGAATTTTTCAAAGCAAGTCAATACACAGCCTGAAAAAGAGGGTAGCAACAAAGTCCTCTTAGAATATATTTACCAAAATGGCAAATTAGAAAGTTAAAGACCCACTAATGCTTAAGGTTACTTGAAAAGTAGAAAGCTAGAAAGAAATTCAAAAAATGTGGAGGAAACTTCTTGAAGTGAGCTTATACTTGAGCTAAATTGATACACTTTGTTATAAGCTTTTTGGAAGTCCAAAAAGAGTAAATTGAGGGTTGTAAAAGACTTGACTATGAAAGTAAACTTCAAAGTAGCTTAGTAAGTGAGAAGTACTTATAAAAGCAAAAGGTATTCCAACTCTAAACTTAAAATGTTCTTTTAAATTTTTAGAACTTAAATATTTCCTTAATAAGTAAGTAGCAAAAAAGTGACAGTTTGGGAAAATAGGTACTTAATAGTATATTTATGCTAGGCTAAAAGTTAAGTAACCTTTAGTTGATATAAGCTTGTAGAAATTAACAAAAGAGTCTTTAATGTCTGAATTAAAAGTGTAAAAACAGTTAACTTTAACTACAGTAATTAACTCAAGTGGACTAGTTAAAAGAGTTAAGGCAGTTAAGTAGTTAACTAATAGTAAGTAAGGTTGAAAAAATTGCAAAGTTAAGTAGTTATCCCACTCAAAATGGTGGTTAGTTTAGAGTCAACTTAGTTAAAATAGTTAACTATCTTAATAGTTAACTTAAAGTTAACTAAATTTTAGTTTGACTATTAGTTAACCTTTTTGATTTGTTAAAAACAATAGTGTTAGTCAAATTGGATGCTTGAGTTTCTTTTTTAATAGTAAAAACTGGTTGTTAATGGAACTATAAAGTATTTCTATTTTATGTAAAAAGTAACTAAAAAGTAAGTTTACAACTTTTATAATTGGTTATTGGAAAGTAAGAGTTTTTTATTAAAGTCTAAATTAAAAAGTTACTTAAATTAAAAGAATAAAATCAAATAAATATCTAAAGTAAAAGTATAAATATCCTCTTTGGATTTAGTTACTAATTATTAAAGCTAATTAGTTATCAAAACTCTTTTAAAAGCATTTTAAGTTTTTTAGTTTAAAATAGTTAATAGTTTAAGAAAATCTTTTTGAAGTTTTCAAAGTTTAAAAATAAAGAAAGTACTTAATAATTTTTATTTATATAAAATAAAATAATTAATAAAAATAAAAAAAAGAAAAAACTAAAATATTAATATTTATACTTGTATTTAAATAATAATATTAAAAAAACTTATTATTAAATAATAATTATTTTTGTAATTAATAAACAATTTTTGATTTTATATTTTTTATTAATATATTAAAATTGTTTGACTTTAACTTAAAAATTCATAGTTTTATAATAGTTAATTAAATAGAATTTATTTGTGATTAAATTGAAAAGTGTGTATTAATTCATTAATTTCCTAATATTATGAAATTTTGGAAAAAATCTAACTTGATTTTTAATTTTTTTTATATAAAAGATAAGTAATAAAATTAATTGTGTAAATAACTATGTTTAGTGTTAGTAAAACCTTTGGTTGATTAAAAAAACTAAAGTAACTAATTTTTTAACTCTTTTAGTAATGCAAGGTTTTAAGCACAAATTTTAGCAAACAATTATATTCTCATACTATCAATTTGATGTTATTATTTTCTACTTTACTAAAAGAGCTAAAGAATTAGTTGCTTTAGTTTCTTTAGTTAACTAAAGTTTTACCAGTACTAACTACGCCTGTGTGCAAAAACGCAAAATTGCTAATTTTTTTCCCTGTTCACGCTTCCTCAGGTCAGGCACGATGGATGATTGCAAAGAGGCCGAAAAAGCGCCCCTGCTGGCACTCGACACAGCAACAGCAGACGCGAAACCTTCGAGGGGGGTGACGGAGGATAAAACGCGCGAGGTTTCTGCGTATATTAATAGCATACTGTTCCCATGGGGCGAATTTTCGAACGAACAGAAGAACGTCACCCCCTCCTCGCCCAGCATCAAGCGAAGATCGGCCCGCTCCTCTCCTGCCACCGCCCGCAGGGCATTGCATAGTGAAGGTGCCGCATCGGGACTTCCCTCGAATCAAGCTCCTATAAATATCAACACTGTTGAGGAACTCGACATCGGGCTGGACGCTTCTGAGATTGATGATGACGAAGACTACGACCACGATGGTAAGGATGAAGGGCCAGCGGAGCAGCGTGATTCAACATGGACGCGCGAGTATCTTGAGAGGCTGGTTTACCAGATGATCATCCGGTACCGTGTCCTCTGCATCTTGCTTTTTCTAGCAGGAATCTCCCTGGTAATTATGGGCCTGTTCGTCTGGCCGCTGCTTTCGTGTACGCCTGCGCGTCCCTTCCCCCCCCCCCGTCTCCTCCCACAACTCTTTTTTTTTCTCCCTTTCCTTTTATTTAACACGGCACTGTTCTCCACCAACGCATAGATGAGGCATGGATCTCCATCGTGGTCACTATGGTGGCTGTCTTGTTGCTCAGCTGTGAGGTCACTGAGGCTGCCTCCACCTTCATCACGGTGTTGAGCGTGCTGATGGTGTCGCGGGTGATCACAGTGGCCCAGGCGTTCGAGGGATACTCGAACCCGCTCGTGCTGGCAATCGCCTTCCTGTTTGTCGTGGCTAAAGTGCGGCTGCTGACGATTGCATTCCCTTTTTCTATTGGTTATTTTTTTTTGATGCGAACTAACATTGCGCTGATATTCAGGGCGTTGAGGAGTCCACCGCCCTGCGGTACCTCGTCAGGTATGTGCTGGGGAAACCGCAGAGCCTGCTTGTGGCGCAGGTGCGCTTGCTGATCCCGGTGGCCGTAGTGTCGGCATTTATGAACAACACCGGCCTAGTGGCCATAATGATCCCCGTGGTCCAGAGCTGGTGTCGCAGCACCGATCTTCCGCCATCGCAGCTGTTGATGCCTCTCAGCTTTGGTACCATCTTGGGAGGTAAAACAAATCACAAGCCCAAAAAAAAAAAAAATTATTAATGTACAAGCTCTCATACCCTCCTTTTCGCATATATTCACTTGGGGAACTGATTAGGGATGTGCACCATCATTGGGACCAGCACGAACTTGTTGGTAGTGGCGTTGGACGACAGGGGAGACATCAAGGCCGGACAGCCAGTAGATAACGTAAACATCTTTGAGATTGGCATGGCGGCGGTCCCCATCGCTGTTGTTGGGCTGCTGTATATGTTGATTTTTTCGCGATTCCTGCTTCCAAAGACTACCTCCACCGCCCCAGAACAATATTTGCAGGAGGCCCGAAAGTATACTACTGCTCTTAGGTTAGTGCTTCTATTATTATATTTATTTTGGTATCGAAGTTGTGGAGCAAGATTCATCACTAATTTATTTGGTTTTTTTTCCAAAAATATATTCACTACTTTCTTCATGGCTGCAGAGTGCCGATGGAAAATTCAACATTAGTCGGCAAGAACATCAATCAGGCGGGTCTGCAGAGCATTAAGGACGTAACTCTCTTCGAAATCTGGAGGAGCAGTGAAGTCATCCCGGCACCATCTGACGATGTTGTACTCATGGGAGGTGATATCCTCTTCTTCTGCGGTCCCATTGGAGTGCTACATAAGGTCGTCCATTTCTTTCTCCGTTGGCTTCCTCTAATCCTGCACATTTGCAGGCATTGTACAGTATTGAGGACCTTGAACCAGTAGAGAAGGCACACGTTGCCAAGATTCCCACAGCCAGGGACAAGCGCATCCTGGTGGAAGCTGTCATTTCAAAGGGCTCTGCTCTTCGAGGACACACAATCACCCAGGTTGTTACCACAACAAATATTGATTATCTTTTTTTTTTTTTTTGGTTTGTTAACTTGTATTTTTTTTGGTGTGTCCAGTCATGTGTTTTTGGATCAACATTGTTCTCATTCTCTTACACTGCTTCCACCACAGCTACGATTCCATAAGCGATATGAAGCTGTTGTGATTGCGGTTCACAGGAAGGACAAGGCCATCAGCAGCTCGATCGGCGACATTGAGCTCCGGGCAGGAGACGGGTTGCTCCTTGAAGCCGCGCCGAAATTCTTTGAACGGCACAGATATGACCGCGACTTCGGCTTGCTGTCCATCATTGAAGGAAGCGGCTCAGTCCTGCCACCCCACAAGCCGTACCACGCCCTCCTTGCTGCCGCGGGTGTCCTGTTCATCGCTGTCTCATCGGCCACCAACTTCCTGTCGCTATCAGAATCAACGCTTTGTGTGTGCATTGCTTTCCACCTTACGGGTACCATGGCCTCACGTTTCCCGCCCCTCCCCGTTCTCACTATGACAACCAACTCACGCCACCGTGTTAGGTTTGTTGACCATCAAGCAGTCCATCTCGGCAATCAGCATGCCCACGCTAGTGGTGATGGCATCTGCAATTGGCGTGGCCAAAGCAATAACCGTAACCAACGTGGCACAGGTGGTGTCGGACAACCTCATTAGCATCTGCAAGGCTGGCGGAGAGGTTGGCATCCTCACCGGCCTGTATCTTTCCACTGCCCTTTTGTGCAATGTCATCAGGTTAGTTGACCATAATGTAAAAAAAAATAAAAATAAAATACACTTACACCCATTTCATCATCTGTGTAGTCCATCTGCAGCAGTGACTTTGATGTATCCAATAGCCACAGTTATTCAGGTAAGGCATTTAGAGAATTGAACACTTAACTCCTTCAATTAATTACAGCCAATATAACTAATAATTCACTTCAAAACAGATAAAAGAAGGGATATCTGAGAAGGGAATATTGTATACTGTCATGTTGGCTGGATCTACTAGCTTTCTCACCCCTTTTTCATACAACACCAACCTGATGATTACACCAATTGCTGGATATAGGACTGTGCACTATCTCAAGTTTGGCACCCCACTAGTAGTGTTAACAATGATTGGTACTGTGGGGATGTGTTATGGCATTTGGGAGGTGTGGTTACCTGGAGACTTGTAAATAAAGAATATAAACTATAAATATACACTTAGATTAATTAATATATTTATGATAAAGCTCTTATTTTTCATTCTTTCAATTTTTTTCTTCTGAAAGCATTGTAACACTTTTATTAACTAATTTCGGAAGCCAAGTCTCCCATCCTTCCTGTTTGCGTTCACGGAGTGGTCGTTGTGCCCAAGAAAATCATTCGGTGATGGCCAACAGGGAGGTGGTTCGCGTTGGCGAGCAAACGGTTACCCATAAATCCTTTCATGGCAGGTACTTTTGTGCCGAAGAGGATTTGTCGGTCAACGCGAATTGCGAGCAAGCTCAAGGGTTGGAAACCTGGCAGGTGTTCTACCTCGGTGGAACCGCCTTCTGCTTCAAATCGTTTCATCAGAGGTGGTTGTGCGCTCAGGAGAGCGACCACTCCGTGAACGCAAACAGGAAGGATGGGAGACCTGGAATCTCGACAGGATGCTGTATTTTCCTGATGCCAGTTCAACAAACCAGGTCTCCCATCCTGCCCTGGCATCCCTGTTGGCGATCACCGTCTGATTCTCCTCCGGCCTGTTCGTGCTGGTGATGATGCTTGAGCAAAGCTTGAATGCTGTGTTGAACCCGGGAGTTCTTGATGGTGGAACTGCGTGTGAGATGTTGAAAAGGAATCACAAAGTCAAAGCTGCGGCATTTATATTCATGTACTTAAGGTGGCCCACTTACTGGGAGGATTTGTGGGCAATAAATTTATTACAAAATTTTCTTGGAAGTGTTCTTGCCATGCCGCGGAAGGAGCGCGCTCAACCGAAGCAAAGCCCCAGCGAAGGCTAATGGAAGGAAGACCTGCCCTACCAGAACCAGATGCCCCTCAAAGGCTCAGCATTCCAACTCTCCCACCCCTGGATTCTACACTAGTGGATTCAGAATGGATAGCTCACTGTGGTGTGTATCCTGAGAAGCGCCAATGGGCAGCGATGCAGCCTCCTTCTTTGGGAGAAAAGGAAAAAGGTAAAGAGAAGGTTGATGGGGGAGAGGAGGGAAGAGATGAGGAAAGTAGGGTTGAGGTGGGAGGACGTGGGCAAGGGGAGAAAGAAAAAGGAAAGGAAAAGAGTGATGGAAGAGAGGAAGACTGTGAGGGGTGGATGGGGTGTACCATAATGCCGCTGTTGATGTTGCCTTGGTTGTTGAGTTAGCAGAGCAAGGGGTATGTCCCAAGTGTGGTACACGGCTTTGTGTACGCAACATTCTACAGCAGCGGGCCAATTTGGAACTTCTCCTATGTTGTAGTAAGGAGGAAGAGCGTGTAAAGGCCTGAAAAGGGAGTGAAAAGAGTTGCAGAAGGGAAAGGGGAAAGGAGGAAGAAAGCAATACGAGGTACCTTGGAAAGTTGCACGTGCAATGATGCTAAATAGTGTATCCTACGAAACGTATCGCCTTATTATGACGCTCGCTGATTTGGGCTAAATTAGTTTTCATACTTGGCAGAAGGGGGAGGAAGAACATGCAGAGGTGATTCAAGAACTTATTCAGGCATCTCGCCTTCGTGCCATTGCAGCGGCAAAAGCGCGTGGTACGCCACTCGTGGTGAGATTCGATGCTAGATGGAGCACCGGAGGCTTTCGAGGGAACGAAGGGACTGTAACATGCATTGATGCAACAGCACGCTCGGTGTTATATGTTGAAAACCTGCTGAAGAAAGGGAGCAAGAAGAACTACGAAGGCAGCTCTAAATCGATGGAAGGAGATGGGGTGAAGCGCATTGTGGCTCGTATGAAGAGCGACGGCCTCGAAATTGGCGCTGTAATTCACGATGACGATGCCTCAACGATATCAAATGTCTGGAAGGTGTTTCCTAATACCACAGAATTCCTGGATATCAACCACGTCATCAAGAGGGTTAGATAGAAACTTGAAGCGTTGGTGGGAACAGTACCTGACTTCGAGGGAGGATATGTACAACGTATTACATCAATGGTGCGCTTGACGATGAAACAGAGTCAGGGCAACGAGGAGTGGGTTAAAACGCGATTGAACACTTACCTATTTCATTACCAGGACATCCATGATGATGAATTCCAATGCACACATACTGAGCGTGAACTTGGTTACCGACCTCTCCGCAAGGTACTACAGAAAAAAAAAAAACAAAAAACATTTAGATAAATAAGGAACTAATTGAAATTTGTAGGAGGCTGTTGCCCACCTGAAGGTCATCTTTGATGGATCTCATTGTGAAGGCGAAAAAGATCGATCCTTGTAAGTCATCAAACAGTGCTGAAGCATGCAACAGCCTCATCGCCCGCTATTCGCCAAAAATGCGCAACGAGCCGAAGATGTACACAACGTATGCTTCATCGGCTGTGCTTCATTTCAATGAAGGCCTCCTTTTCAACATAGACGCTCTTCGTAAAACTGGGTTCCGTGTATCAACAGCTGCGGCAACGGGAGTTGCGAAGGTGGAAGATCAGCGACAGCGCGGAATGAAGAGAAAGAAGACGGACGCATACAGGAAAAGCGCTACCTATTGAAGCTGGAACAACAGCAAAAAAATGTGCGTGAGGAACTCTTCACACTGACTACTTTTATAAGCGCGTACCTACGGGGCCATGTGGCTGCTCGGGTGGAAGGATGGCCGAAATGCCTACAAGACGAAACGATGTGCCTGCCGCAAGGGAACGAACGGGTGCACTGCTGACTGCCGCTGCAAAGGATGCGTAAACCCCTGGGGTGTGCGACCAGAGACACCGAGGAAGCACAAGCGCAACGAAAACACGACGCAAAGCGAGACCGAGTCGACGGAGGAATCAGAGGAAGAGGATCCTCTTCTACAAGCCGAAATAGACCCAATAAAGAGGGTGTTTTGCGAGTGCGTAAATTGCCTTCTGCTTGTTTTTTCGCGGAAGGAAAAATCCGCATGTACCACATTTTTGAGAAGGAGTAATAATAAGTATTCTATGTACTCTTATTGAGTTAGTAGGTTTTTTTTTTTTTTTTTTTTTTAAATTTTT
>ERZ778023.3222-NODE-3222-length-16737-cov-7.424230_pt1 | contig 16737 bp, 10 predicted proteins | sample MGYA00375753_ERZ778023 | MGnify/ENA primary metagenome ERZ778023 (study PRJEB29350, sample SAMN05389822) | bioreactor metagenome | isolation source: Ammonium sulfate bioreactor | place: South Africa: University of Cape Town | collected 2014-04-04 ...
CGCACGGCGGCATGGGCTACGCCAAGGAATACCACGTGGAGCGCTACATGCGCGAATCCTGGATCCCCCGCCTGGCGCCCGTCAGCCCCCAATTGATCATGTGCTTCATCGCCGAAAAGGTATTGGGCTTGCCTAAATCGTATTGACCCCCTGAGTCGCTTCGCGCCTTCCCCCTTCTCGCTGCGCGGAGGGGGACGACACCCTCGGTGCGGGGCGGCCCTTCCTCGGTGTCTCAAAGTTGAGGTGCGCGGGTTTTGTGGCTGCGAACCATCTGAAGTCCCATGATTTATCAATCTGTATTTCAGAGGTAGCCATGGTGCAAGATGCCATCTCGCTTGCTCCCCATCCGCCGCCTCTCATGAAGACCCACCTGCTGCGCTATTTCGTCGCCCTGGCCGAGGAACGCCACTTCGGCCGCGCGGCCCAGCGCCTGTGCATCACCCAGCCGCCGCTGAGCATGGCGCTCAAGACCCTGGAGCAGGACCTGGGCGCCAGCCTCATGGACCGCGACGCCAAGAACGTGCGCCTCACCCCTGCGGGCGAGGCCTTCCTGGTCGAGGCACGCAAGGTGCTCGCCCAGCTGCAGCATGCGGCCGACGTGGTGCGCGGCGTGGCCGAAGGCATGCAGGGCCGGCTGGACGTGGGCATCACCGGCTCCATGGTCTACCGCCAGGTGCCCGACTTCTGCCGCGCCTTCCGCGCAGAACGCCCCCTGGTCGAAGTCTGCCTGCACGAAATGTCCACGCGCGAGCAACTGCAGGCCATTGCCAGCGGCCAGATCGACTGCGGCTTTCTCAACATAGCCACCCCGCCCGACGGCCTGCAGACCCTGTCGATCGGCGAGGAACCCTTTGTCTGCTGCCTGCCCGCCACGCATGCGCTGGCGCAGCAGCCCGACATCGACCTGCGCGAACTGGCCCGCGACACCTTCGTCATGTTCGCCCGCGAAGTGGCCCCGGCCAACTACGACAACGTCATCGCCTGCCTGCAGCAGGCCGGCATCCACCCCCATACCCGCCACGCCGCGCGCCAGTGGCTCACCGTCATGGCCCTGGTCTCGGCAGAGCAGGGCGTGGCCCTGGTGCCCAGCTGCATGCAGCGCGTGGGAATGAACGGCGTGGTGTTCGTGCCGCTGCGCGGGCCGCAGCAGGCCATGACGCCCGCCGTCATGGCCTGGCGGGCGGACCAGCCTGCGGCGTTGCTGCAGGCGTTTATTGAGAGGGTGAGGGTGATGGCAGAGGGAAGCCGCAGGGTTTCAGCGCAGGGATAGGCGCCCGGAATCTACAGGCCCCCATTGCGCCAGCTCCAGCGCCAGCCGCGCAACTCAGTCCAATGGCACAGCGTCGGTACTGCCCAGAATCTCCGCCACCTTGAGCGCCAGCGCCTCCAATGTGAACGGCTTGGTCAGAAGCTGCGTCCCGGGGTGCAGGTTTTCCTGGCTGAGGGGCGATGCCTCGGTGAACCCGGTGATGAAGAGCACCGGCAGGTCGGAACGGGCCAGGCGTGCCTCGTCGGCTAGCTGCTTGCCGTTCATTCCGCCGCGCAGCCTCATGTCCGTGATCAGCATGTCCACCCGGGTTCCGGCACGCAGTACCTGCAGCGCGGCGGCTGCATCGGCCACGGCAAGCACCGTGTAGCCCAGGTCGACAAGCGCCTCGTCGATGAGATGGCGGATCGGGGCTTCGTCATCCACGACCAGCAAGGTCCTTTGGGCAGGAACCACCACCTGCCGTGCCGCATCGACCGCGCGTTCTGCAACGGGCGCGGCGTCGCATCTGGGCAGATACAGGCAGACCGTGGTGCCCTGGCCCGGCCGGGAGAAGATCCTGACCGCTCCTCCCGATTGCCGCGCAAAGCCGTAGATCATCGACAGCCCCAACCCTGTTCCATGGCCCACCGGCTTGGTGGTGTAGAACGGCTCGAAGGCGCGTGCAATGGTCTGCTCCGACATGCCGGTGCCCGTATCGGTGACGCATAGCGACACATAGCCGCCCGGCGGAAGATCCCACTCCCGGGCTGCCGCCTCTTCAAGCTCGATATTGGCTGTCCTGATGGTCAGCCGGCCGCCTTCGGGCATGGCATCGCGGGCGTTGATGCACAGGTTCAGGATGGCGTTCTCCAGCTGCGTTCCATCGATTTGCGCATGCCACAGATGGGCAGCCGGCACGATGTCGATGTCCACGCTGGCGCCCACGGTCCTGCGCAGCAGGTCCTCCCAATCGGCAAGGAGCGCGGCCATATCGGTGGGCTTGGAGTCCAGGATCTGCCGGCGCGAGAACGCAAGCAGCCGCTGCGTGAGCGTGGCGGCGCGCCGCACCGCCCCCTGCGCTCCATGGATGAAGCGCGTGAGGTTGTCCACCTGGCCGCGCGCCAGCATCCGCTGCAGCAGTTCCAGATTGCCCATGACGGCCGCCAGCAGGTTGTTGAAGTCGTGCGCAAGGCCACCCGTCAACTGGCCCACCGCCTCCATCTTCTGCGACTGGCGCAGTTGCTCCTGCACCTTGGCCAGCGCTTCGGCCTTGGCCATTTCGGAGGTGATGTCGCGGCCCACCGCATTGATGCGGCCTGCCGCCGAACGGGTGGACCAGGAGATCCAGCGGTAGCTCCCGTCCCGATGGCGATACCGGTTGTCAAACCGGGCATGCGCCATGCCTGTGGCCAGCTCCTGCGTGTCCTGGATGGTGCGCGCCAGATCTTCCGGATGGATGAGATGAAAAAGCGTGGTGCCCAGCAGCTCGTCTTCACGCCAGCCCAATACCTCGGTCCAGGCCGGGTTGACCGCAGTGATGATGCCCTCGAACGTGCAGCGCATCATGATGTCGGAAGACAGCTGCCACAGCGCGTTGCGGTCGGCCGTGCGCTCTGCCACCTGTTCCTCCAGCGTGGCATTCAAGCGCTCCAGCGCGGCCTGGGCCTGCTTGCGCTCGGTGATGTCGGAGGCCGCTCCCAGCCAGCCGGTGATGGCGCCTGCGGCATCGAACAGCGGCACGGCGCGCGAGAACGCCCAGCCCACGCTGCCATCGACCCGGTTCACCCGGTGCTCGATCACATAGTCGGTCTTCGTGCGGATGGCCCGCGCGATCTCCGCGCGCACCAGGTCGCGGTCCTCCGGGGGGATGTAGTCTTCTAGCCAGTTCGTGTTGGACGCCTGCGTGTCGGGGATGAACCCGCCGCCTGCCAGCTGGTGCAGCTCGCTCCAGTCCGCACTGATGGAGTAGCGCACTTCCGAGGAGGAGCGCACCAGTGCATCCAGCCGCTCCTCGCTCTGGCGCAACATGTCCAGCGCGCGTCGTTCCGCATCGATGTCCAAAATGGCGATGGCCGTGGCCACGACTTCCTTGTCCGCATTGCGCAGCGGCACCCCGAACACGCGCGTCCATACCTCGAGCCCCTGGGGCGTGTCATAGACACAGTCAACGCCCGGCACCACCAGCTCACCGCGGAACGCGCGGGCGGCCACAAACTGGTCGCGGGGAACGGGCTTGCCGTCCTTGTCCCAACTGCGCCAGCGCCCGCGGTCTTCCTCGGCCGACAGCAGCGAAGGGATGGGGGTGTCCGGCAGGAAATGGCGGTAGGCCGGGTTGGACATCAGCACCTTGCCACCCTTGCCCACCAGGCACAGGCCTATCGGCAGATGCTCGATGAAATCCGAGAACAGCGTCTTCTGGTCCGCGACCTGCGCATCGAAAGGGTCCTGATCGCTGGCGCCCGCGCCCTGTACGGCGCTGGCATGGCCCGCCGTGGCAATCGCCAGCTGCGCCCGCAGCCTGGCGTTTTCCTCGCGAAGCAGGGCAATCTCTTCGGACTCTTGGATCATGGGGGATGGGGCGGGGCGTTGGGTGGAGGAGAGGGGACAGCTCGCCGCTGGCGGGGACGGCGATGCTGCTGGGGATCATAGCTGTGACTGCTGGTGCGACCGATGTTGAGGCTGCAGTCCTCGGTGCGGCAATTCTTGTGGGACTTCGCCCTCCCAGGGACTATGGGGTTGAACTGGCCGTGCAATGGTCTGAATTTGGGTCCCCAATGACCGATGAATCGGTCGACGAACGCTCGAAATGTGCCATTGAAAATATGGAAGTCGAGAACCTTATTGGGAAAATGGCAAAAGGATGCATATTTCCGCCAATTTCTCGAATATGAATCAAACAAATCGGCAATGAATGATCTGCCCCGTCGTGCAGGCCATGGCTGAAGGGTGGCGGCGAGAGGGCTTCCCTGCAGGAAACGTGCCGCAGGCACCGCCGCTGCTGTGACTTTCATGTCACACGGCACAGCTGTCACGAAGAATACTTATGTGTTGCCTAGAGTTCCCGCAGCGGTGGCAGGAGGCCACCGTCATTCTCATTAATAAGTTCAGTTCGTATCTCGCCAATGAAAAATCAAAAAACGTGCTCGCGTATTCTGGGACTCGCGATGGGCACATTCTTCGCCTCTTCTTCCAGCTTGGCCCTGGCACAATCTTCCGTCACCATTTTTGGTGTGGTGGACGTCGGTGTCACCGTTGCCAAGTCCGGCAGCAACAGGCTCAATGCACTGAACTCCAGCCAAGGCAAGACCAGCTTGCTTGGCTTGCGCGGCACGGAGGACCTCGGCGGCGGCAACCGAGCTCAGCTCTGGCTTGAAGGCGGCCTCAACCCCGATGTCGGCTCTGGCGGCAGCAGCGGCTCCCTTGGCTTCGAGCGCCGCTCCACGATCGGGCTGAGCAACAATTCCTGGGGTGAAATCCGGCTGGGTCGCGACTACACCCCCAGCTACAACATCTTCACCGCTTTCGCGGGCCCCGACACCACCACCGGTGTGCAGGCCAATCTGTTCCAGACGATCCGCCAGACTGCCTATAACGCCGCCAGCCAAAGCGGCGTGGTCGACCGCACGCGCATCAGCAACGCCGTGGGCTACTTCCTGCCGAGCGACCTGGGCGGTATCTATGGCCAGTTCTCGGTTTCCTTTGGCGACGAGAACGCCTCCGGCTCTGGCGCAAGCAAGGCCCGCAGGTACATAGGCGGCAACCTGGGCTATCGCTCTGGCCCGCTGAACGTGGGTATCGGCTACGGCCGGATCGACGGCACCGCAGCCGTGGCTTCACCCAGCGCCATCGCCGCAACCAGCGATCTGGAAGACCTGGTGCTGGGCGCCTCGTACAACTTCGGCAGTTTCCTGCTCAATGGCGGATACAACAGCCTGAAGTGGGAGCCCGTCAACGGCGCAACCTCCGGGAAGGTGGACGGCTTCTACCTGGGCGCGACCATCCCCATGGGGCCAGGCAGCTTGCGCGTCAAGTACGCCAGCGCCAAGTTCAGCGGCAACGCCTCTGCCCTCACGCGCAGCGGCGGCAAGGCCGACAAGTATTCGATCGGATATGTCTACGACTTCTCCAAGCGCACCTCTCTGTACGCAGGTCTGGCGCGTGTGAACAACAAGAACGGCGCCAGCGTCGGCCTGATTGGCGGCCCTGCGGGTGTGGCCAACGCCGGCTCGACCGGTGTGGATCTGGGCATCAGCCACTCGTTCTGAGCGGCGCAGCGCCTTTTCCAGAAACGAAGCCTTCAAGCTTGGGCAGGCCCTTGCCACGCAGGGCCTGCCGATCTGCCTATCTACCTATCAGGCTTGCCTCTTCTTCTCAAGACCTACTCGCTATGCGACCCCCCAATTCTTCTCCCTGCCTGGTGGCAGTGATCGCCGCCGCGGCTGCCTTGCTGAGCGCCTGCGCCGACACCCGCCCGCTCCAGGTCGCTGGCTCCGAGACGGTGGCGCAGACCACCGGCGTCGGCAGCATCCGCGCCACCGTCACGCGCCAGGAAGTCCAGTTCGACGACAGGTTCTATTTCCCCTACGAAGGCCAACACCCCGCCACCAAGGCCGATTTTCCCAAGGGCTTTCTGCCAGCCTACGGTTCGGGCCTGGCCTTGAAGGGCAGGCGTGCCGACGGCACGCTGGAGTTCTACGCCATCACCGATCGCGGCCCGAACGCGACCACCGGCCCGGTCACGCAGATCACCGACGGCTCCAATCCCGCGGGCTTTGCCGGTTCCACGGTGTTTCCTTCGCCCAACTTCACTCCGTCCATCGGCGTGATCGCCCTCGGAAAGGACGGAGCCAGGCTCGTCTCCACCCTGCCGCTCAGATTCAGCGCCACACAGAACGCCAACGGCCGCGTGCAGCCACGGGGCATCACAGGCAACACGGGCGAGCAAGTCCTGGACGACTCCTTCACCTATCCCGGCAAGGCCAAGGGCTACAGCGAATTCGGCCTGGACACAGAATCCGTGGTGGTGGATGCCGCACGCAATGCGCTGTGGGTGTCCGACGAATACGGACCCTTCATCGTGAAGATCGACCCGGCGACCGGCATCATCCAGAAGAAATACGGGCCCGGCACCGGCGCGGCCGATCTGCCGGCCATTCTCGCCAAGCGTCGCGCCAACCGTGGCATGGAGGGGCTGAGCATTGATGTGGCCAGCGGCAAGCTGCACGGTTTCCTGCAAAGCCCCCTGGACGACGGCAAGGCCGACTACACCACCGCTGCCGTTGCCGACGCCACAGGCAAGTCGGAGAACGTGCGCGACTACGCTCGCTTTGTGCGCTGGGTGGAATTTGACCCGACCACCGAGAAAACCCGCCTGTTTGCCTTGCCCGTGGACAGCCGCTGGTACAACCAAGGCAAGACCGGCAATGCCAAGCTGGGTGATGTGGTCTCACTGGGCAAGGGGAAATTCATCGCCATCGAGCAAGGCACGGGCAAGGACAAGAAAGTCTTCAACGACCTGGTTCTGATCGAGTTTCCGGCCAACGCCACCGATATCACCGCGCTGGGCTCCGACCTGGAAAAGAGCAGCCTGACCGGCAAGCCGGTCAATGGCTCGGACTATTCCAAGGTCGTGACGCTCAAGAAGACCCGGCTCTTCAACCTGAACGCCACCGGCTGGGTGGCCGAGAAGGCCGAAGGCCTGGCGCTGGTCGATGACTACACGCTGGCGCTGACCAACGACACCGACTTCGGTGTTTCGCTGGCCGTGCTGGACGCCAGGGGCAAGGAAATCGAAGGCTCGAACGTCACCAAATGCATGGTGGACGCCGAAGGCAAGATCGTGAAGGACGGCCAATGCGCCAAGGGCGCGGCGAGCCTTCGCTTCACCACCAATGACGTCAACGACCGCACGCAGCGACTGTGGACCTTTAAGTTCAGCAAGAAACTGAGCGAATACGGCGCTCCCTGAACGACTGCGACTGCATGGCATAGGCAAGACAACGGGGCCACTGCGATCCAGGGCGGTTCGTCCAGCGCGAAGGCGCTGCGACGGCCCGCAACGCTGATGTCGCCTCCTATGGCATCTGCACGGAGCAGCGCCGCCGTTGCGGCGAAAGTGCGGGGTTGCCGCAATGGCGGGACCTTTCGACCTCCAGCAGTCTTACGGCATTGCCCAAAGCGGTAGTCGTCGAGTGCGTAGATGGCAGGCATACGTCCGAGCCGATCACTTCCACAATCAAATCCCCATCTGCTTGGCCATTTCAGAAGCGCCTTCAAATTCCATGCTGGTTTCCGCGTGAGTCGAGGAAATTCAACAGAGAGCCGTCCAGAATTCAATTCCGGATTTTCGATGGCTTGGGATTGGCCAGTCATCGAATTCCTGAAGAGATAGTGCGTGCGGTATCCTCAGCCGCTCTGTGGAGGAGAAGAAAGTGGCGGTACTGATTCCTGCGATGGGGGCGTGCGTTGGGCGCATGACGCCTGGCGAGCGACGCCTGGCCGAGCGGTTGGAGCAAAAGCTCGAAGACGATTACATGCTCTGGTATGACGTGCCCATCGGCCCCAAGCAGACGCATCCTGACTTTGTCGTCATTCATCCACGCAGGGGCATTTTGATTCTTGAGACCAAGGATTGGCGGCTCGAGACGGTTCAAGAGGCGACCAAACAGGCCTGGACGCTCATCGTGGATGGAAGGCCCAAGGTCGTCATCAATCCGGCAGCTCAGGCGCGACACTGCGCCATTCAAGTGGTCAATGCACTGGAGCGGGATCAGCAACTCATTCACGGCGAAGGCCCTCATCAGGGAAAGCTGGCATTTCCCTGGGGCAGCGGCGTGGTGTTCACCAACATCACGCGCAAGCAGTTTGAAGAGTCTGCACTGGACCAGACGATTGATGCGCATCTGGTCATCTGCAAGGATGAGATGCTGGAATCCGTTGATGCGGAGGCTTTTCAGCAGCGCCTGTGGAACATGTTCCCCCACGCTTTCGGCAAAGCCATGTCGGTGCCGCAGCTTGAGCGCACGCGGTGGATCATGTTCCCGCAGGTGCGTGTTCCGGTGCAAGGCAGCCTTCTGCCGGAAGACGCGGACGAGCTGCCGGACATCATGCGCGTCATGGACTTGCAGCAGGAGCAACTCGCGCGCAGCCTGGGCGATGGGCATCGCGTGATCCACGGAGTTGCCGGCTCAGGCAAGACCATGATTCTTGGCTATCGTGCGGAACACCTGGCCAAGACCGCTTCGACCAAGCCCATCCTCGTGCTCTGCTACAACGAGCCCTTGGCCGTGAAGCTCAATGCCTGGTTTGCGGCCAAGGGCCTGGCCGACCGGGTGCATGCCCGCAACTTCCACAAGTGGTGCCGCCAGCAGTTGGTGGCCTATGGCCAGACGCTACCCGCTCAGGGCCCAGGCATGTTTGATCAGATGGTGGAGTTTGTGATTCGCGGCGTGGATCGGCAACAGATTCCGTCCGGGCAATACCAGGCCGTGATGGTCGACGAGGGGCACGACTTTCAGCCTGAATGGCTCAAGCTCGTCACCCAGATGGTGGACCCCGAGACCAACAGCCTGTTGATCCTGTACGACAGCGCCCAGAACATCTATGGCAAGAGCAAGGCGCGTGGCTTCAGCTTCAAGAGCGTGGGAATCCAGGCCTCGGGGCGCACGACCATTCTCAAGATCAACTACCGCAACACCAGGCAGATTCTGCAAATCGCCAACCGCGTCGCCGCCGAGTTCCTGCAACCCAATGCCCAGGATGAGGACGGTGTGCCGCTGGTGCAGCCCATCAGCTGCGGCCGCGAAGGGCAGGAGCCGCTGATCGTGCGCCTGCCGAGCTTGCGGGATGAACCCGCCAAGATCGCCGAGCTGCTGGCTGCGGCGCATCAGGAAGGCCACGCCTGGGGTGACATGGCCATCCTGTGCCGCGATCACGACTCCATGAACCAGTGCGCCATGGCACTTGGCCGCCGAAAACTTCCGCATCGCGTGCGTCATCGGTCAGGTGACTTCGATCCACTGGCCGACACCATCAAAGTGATGACAATGCACGCCAGCAAGGGATTGGAGTTCCCAGTCGTGGCCGTTGCAGGAGTGGGGCAGATGCCGCGCGAAGGCGAAGATGCGGCGGACGAGGCCAAACTGTTCTATGTGGCTGCGACGCGGGCGACACAAAAACTGGTATTGACTGTGGCGGGTGAAGGGGCGTTTGCGAAGGCGCTGGTGAATGCTGGGTGAGGGCGGGGTGAATGCGGGTTGAGGGCAGGGCGAGGACGGGCACAAGTCCGTGGTGCGGTGGTCAGGGCTCCAGGCGTGGTCCCAGTAGCGTTGCACCCGCAGCGCATTCTTGAAGATGGCGCTGCGATCCGAAAAGGATGTTGTGCCTATCACCCTTCCCACTCGAATGTGCACGCCATCTTGCCACTCGGCGCATTGCGCAGGCGGTTCAGGAAATCCAACTGGCTTTTGGCCGTTTGATTCCCTTTTGCCACGGCTTGCCGCAGCCAGTGCACTGCTTCGCAGCGATCCGCTTTCACCGCGGTGCCATACAGGGTTGGGCCTGCCAGAAGAATCCATGCCAGTGTTTCCTGGGCTTGTGGCTCGCCATCCCGGGCCGCCTGGCGCAGCAACGCGAGCATGGAGGCGTAGTCACCCGCAGTCTGCGCCTCCAGGGCCAGTTGAAACCGCTGCTCGGAAGTCGTGGCCATGTCCAACGGCAGCGGTGCCGCCTGCGCCAGCGCGCCGGACAGGGCCGCTGCGATGAACAAGCCGTGCCGTGCATGCCGGGCCAGCGTGGCAATTGGTGTGGCAATTGGGCGGAATTCGAATCGCATTTTTGTCTCCACTTGAACTGAGTGGCCCCATCGTCTTCGCAATCCCGGTCCCTGAAAATTCGGAATTGTCAAAGGCGCCCTCAGGGCCACCCAGAGGCTGACTCGAATCGGCCGTGCAGGCCCGGCGCGCACGGCTTCAGCCCATGAACCCCAGATCGATGGGATACGCCGAGCCGCCGAAGTTGCCGATGTGCGGCAGCACCCCCGCCAGCTCGGTATTCGCCACGCCGAACCAGCGCGCCAGGGTGGCGGCGTACTGGTCCACGGCAGTGCTGGGCAACAGGCGCCCCTGGCCGACATGCCACTGGTCTTCGCTGCCGCTGCCGTTTCCCACGCTGATGGGCGGCGGCGCGCCATAGAAGGACGCGCCACGCACCGCACCGCCCACCACGAAGTGGTGGCCGCCCCAGCCATGGTCCGAGCCGTCGCCGTTGGACGTCAGCGTGCGGCCGAAGTCCGACGCGGTGAAGGCCGTGACCTTGTCGGCCACGCCGAGTTCGGCCGTGGCGTTGTAGAAGGCCGTCATGGCGCTGCTCACCTTGTCGAGCAGCTGCGGCTGGTTGGCGATCAGGTTGTCGTGCAGGTCGAACCCGCCCAGCGAGACGAAGAACACCTGCCGGCGCGTGCCCAGCGCGTTGCGTCCGGCGATGAGCCGGGCCACCACCTTGAGCTGGTCGGCCAGCGGGTTGTTGGCAGGGAAGGCGGTGGACAGGCTGGCGCTGGAGAGGGCTGAAGAGATCTGCCCCTCGGCACTGATGGAGCGCTGCGTGACGCGGGCGTACTCGGCCTCCATCGCGTGGCTGCCGGCCGTCTGCACCAGCTCGCTCAACAGGCCGCGCACGGCGGTCGATCCATAGACGCTGGTGCCCTTGACGGCGTTGATGGGCACGGCGCCGCCCGGGCTGATCTGGTACTGCAGCGCCTGGTCGCCCGAGAGAAACACGGCGTTGCCCGTGGCCGAGATACAGGTGAAGAGCGACGTGGCGTTGGACGACAGCGCCAGGTCGCCCAGGTTGCCGCCCCAGCCCAGGGTGGAGCCTTCTGCGCCCTGCGACTGCCACACCGACTGCTGGTCGTTGTGCGAGAAAAGCTTGGGCGGCAGCGGGTAGCTGCGCCGGTCGCCGGTGGCATATTGGGCCCGCGTGAGCGGCACCAGCAGCGGGCCGACGTTCAGTTGCACCGCAGCGCGGCCCGCGTTGAAGAGGCCGGCCAGGCCCGTCATGGATGGGTGCAGCGCGTACTGCATGCCACCGGCCAGCGCCGTGCGGGGCTGCAGCAGCGTATTGCCCAGCGCGGCGCGGGCCAGGGCAATGCCACCGGCCGTGCCATCGCTGTTGCCGCCGCGGATGGCGGAGTACTGCCCGTAGCGGGTGCTGTCGTAGGGCACGACGGTGTTGGCGTAGTCGCAGCCGCCATAGAGGAAGACGCAGACCAGCGCCTTGTAGTCGCTTGCCTCGAAGGCGGCGGCCTCGCCCAGCGCGGCAAGATTCAGGGCGAAGGGCAGGGCGGTACCGGCGGCGGCCAGTTGCGTGCTGCGGCGCAGGAATGCGCGGCGCGTGTGGCGGGCGGGGGCGATGAAATTCATGGAGATGTCGCTTTGCTTTGCAGACGTTCGGTCACTTGTTCGGTCGCTTGTTCGGTCACTTCTGCACCAGATATTCGGGGCTGGCCATCACCAGCAGCACGGCGGCTGCCACGCGGTTGAGCTGGGTGGCGGTGTTGCTGGTGGCCGTCACCGGCGTGGCATTGAGCGCTGCCACGATGCGCGCCTGCGTGGCGGCCGATACCTGCCCTGCCGACAGCAGCAGCGCCACCTTGCGCACCAGCGCGGCGGCGTCGGCCACCAGGGGCAGCAGGTTGGCGTAGCTGCAGGTGATATCGAAGCCGTTGGCTGCGCTGCTGCCGCCCTGGGGCAGGTCTGGCGCGTTCACGTAGTAGCCGAAGCGGATCACGTTCTGCATGAAGTTCAGGTAGCCGCTCACGCTGGTCTCGGTGACGATCTGGAACTCCGGCGCCACCTGGCCCGTCGTGGCCAGGGGCGTGGAGGGCGGCACGTAGCCCGGGCGGAAGAAGTTGAACACCGAGCCCGAGCGCAGCGGGCTCTGGCCCAGGCGGGTGGCCGGGTCGCTCAGGTTGTCGATCTTCCAGGTGCCGCGTGCCGACCGCAGCCCGAAGGTGCGGCCCCACTGCACGAAGCGCACCATGGGCTCGCGCAGGCGGCCGTACTGGGGGCTGGCAAGCCCTGCCGCGCCGCGCGCCTCCGGGTCCAGCAGCACTGTGGCAATCACGGCGCGCAGGTCGCCCCGCGTGCCGCTGCCGTTGTCGGCGAAGGCGGCGGCCACGCGCCCCACATAGGCGGGGCTGGGGTTGCTGGTGACCAGGCGCTGGATCAGCTGGCGCCCGATGAAGGGCCCCACGTTGGGGTGGTTGAACAGCGTGTCCAGCGCTGCCTTCAGCGCCGCTGGCCCCGACGTGCCCGCAGCCACGGTGGTGCCCAGGAAAGTGGCGGCCAGAGTGGAATGGCGCGCGGCGTTGAAGGCCATGGGCAGCAGCGCCTGCTGCAGCCCCGTCACCGTGCTGCCGCTCAGGTTGGTGGGCTGGTTCTTGCTGGTGTCGTAGTCGTAGCCGGTGAAGACGCGCGCGAGGTTGCTCACATCGGCTGCCGAATAGGTATCGATGCGATTGCCGTTGCCGTCGCGCTGCTCGGTGCCGTCGGGGTTGAGGCGGTAGAGGCCGATGGTGAACAGCTGCATCACCTCGCGGGCGTAGTTCTCGTCGGGCTGGCGGCCGCTGCGGGCGTCTTCCTTCTGGTTGCCGCGCGTGCTCAGGTAGATGCCCATGGCCGGGCTGAGCGTGACGGCCTCCAGCAGCGTGCGGAAGTTGCCGAAGGCATGCTGGTTCAGCAGATCCCAGTAGCCGGAGGCCAGGAAGATGCTCCAGGGCTGCTCCAGCCCCGTGGTGGAGACCACCATGATCTCCGACAGCGCCAATGCCACACGCTTGCGCACGGCGTCGCGCTCCGTGAAAAGCTGGCTCCAGAGCATGAAGTCGGAGGGATACGAGACGTTGTCGTAGCGCGTGCCGGCCTCTGCCACGCCGTAGCCGCGCTGCATCAGCCAGGCCGTGCCCGTGGTGTCCACGGGCAGCGCGAACTGCTCGGCCAGCCAGGGGCCGTAGCCCTTGGCGCGCAGCGCTGCGATCTCCTCGTCGGTGGCCGAGAACTGCGCCTGCAGCAGAAAACGTGCGGCTTCTTCATCGCTGGTGGGGGTGGCCGTGGTGCCCGTACCGGTTCCGCCACCAGGGCCGGCGCCCGTGCCGCCAGTGCCGGTGCCGGGGGCTGAATCGCCCCCACCGCCCCCGCAGGCCACCAGCAGCGCGGCCGCAAGGGAGGAGGCCAGGGCGGGAGGAATCAGGGAGCTCTTCGGTTCGTGGCCGAGGTGGCCGGGCTCTGCGCAGGCAGGCAAGGAATCCGCGGGCGCGCGGTCGGGCGGCTGCAGCGTGGAGGCTGCAGCCTGTGGTGTGGGGTGCATTGTGGGCTTTCAGGCAGAGGCCGGGGCGTGGCAACGAACTGCCTCGCTCTTCGGCGCGTGGCGCAGAGTGTTCCAAGGATTTCGGAGGTGCGCAGCCACCTTGCAGCCCAAAAGCGTGTCAAGACGTTATACGGCGCAGGGGCTGCAGGGGGCTGTATGCAGGGTTGACGCTGTGGAGCCTGGGCAAAGCCCGATGTGGGCCGCTCGCCTGCCGGTGTTCTGAGGGGATGCGCAGCGTTGTGCGGGTGCAACCATGCGGGCGGATTGTCATAGGGCTTTCTCCTGCTTCAGGCTGAAGAATGCTGCTTGACGTCTTGGGGCCGTACACCTGAGTGCGTTGCATCTGCACAGTGCCGCGTTGCCGAGCGGTATCTGTCGCCTGGTGTTCGCATGAAGGCGTCCTGAACGCTGCACGCAGGCTCAGACGCACCAGGGATGCCAAGGCCAGGCAATTCTTGGGTTGCCAGTGCTTGTAGGGTGAAGTCATCCGTGCAAGTTACCTGGATCTCAGATGTTGCACTTCATATTTGACACCACCGTAAATCAACTGTGCAAAGACAATGACAAGAATCTTCTTTATGTTGGTGGCGATCATGATTTCTGGTACCACGTCTGCTGGTGAGAAAAATTCACCACCAATCCAAGATTTAAAAGAAGTAAAGAGATCTGCAGATGAATTCTTGATGAAGGAAAACAGGCAGAAGAGAACCCAATTCACTGCTGTTCGAATCAATCCAAAAATAATAGTCGAACAGTGCGCTGTTCCACTTGAATCGGACTGGGCATCTTCAGACAGTGGAGTTCTAGGAAAAAGAGTTCAAGTTGCCTGCAGATCGACATTGCACGACAAAAAGGGTTGGCGTGTTCTGGTGCCAATTGCAGCGTCAGCCACACACAAGAATTAGAGTGAAATTCTATGCGTCAGGATGATTGGCTACCGCGCAAACGAAGGATGATTCCAAGAGGCGCTGATGCCGCTCAGCAGCGCTGTCGTTGTGGCGCAGTGCCACTGGATAAGCCCTAGGTTGTGGCAAGGGCTGGTACGGACCACCTCGCTCGTCGGGGGGGCAATGTCGGGACTTCGCGCGGCTTTGGAGTCGTTTTCTGGGAAGTTGAGGTGGATGGAGCGAGTGATATAGGGCGTAGGAGGCGCATGATCACCGGTCTGTGCTTATTGCTCGCTGCTGGCAAGCTCCCCATTTTAGATGTTCGACCTTGTTATTGAATCCGCATCCAAGTGCGATTTTGGTCATCTAGTTGCTAGGGCCTTGAAATAAAGATTCTATCCTCTACAGTATCGACAGCCTGACCGAGCTGAAGTATGGATCTATTCCGACAGCTGGCTTTGGCGATTACTTCATCGAAATCATTTGAACTCTGGTGGAAAAAATCCCGCAGCAGAGACTCCTGGAACAATATCTGCAAAAAGGTCTGGTATTAGCATGTGATTTACTTTCAAATCAATGGTTTAAAATAGGCTAAAGCTTGTGTGAGTCGGTATGTATTAAGGCAGGCTAAAATCGCCGATACACGAAGCTGGGTTTTTTGATAGATCGTCACATAAAGAATAGAACTATTGAACACCGGGGTAGGTCGCTAGCTCAACACCAGGCAAGCATTTTACATGCTCATCCAATAGACACCTCACAAACCGTGTGTAGCCTAATTTTGTCTTTTTAAAATCGATGCCTCGTAAATTACAATCAAAAAAGACTGTGCCTTGCAAATTGGCCTCTTCAAAGTAGACGTTTTTGAATACGGTATTGAAAATCTCCGCGTTGGCCAAATTCGATTTATTTAAATTTGAATTAATTATTTCGCTGTCAGATATATTTGCCTTTACCAGTCCAGCATTGATGAAGTTGCATTCAATGAAAACGCAATTTTTTATCCAAGAGCCACCAATATCGTAGCTCTCGAAATTACACCCTTGAAACATTACATCAAATGTCATGAACTCCAATGCATTAAATTCGGGGAATTTAACATCGGAGACATTGGCATGTTTTAATTTCATTGAAACTACTTCAATCAGGCTGTTGTCGTTAATTTTATTAAAAAAATCAACTATGCCGTCCTCAAGACAATGACCTGGTTTTGGTTCAATGAATAGGGAGCTATTCTTTTGCATTGATTTTGCTTCTGTAGCACTATTTTGATTAGAGCGTGTTATGAATTTTCGTTTGCTGTGTTCAGCAGCTGGCGTGGAGTTCCGCGATGCCTCGCAGGCCTTACATAACAGGTGCACCTTGGCGACTGCTGCCAAATGACCTGAGCAGTCCTTCGTGCCCCCACCAGCAGCTTCAACCAGTTACTGCTCATCTGGTGAAACAATATTCAGAATGTGCTGTTCATAGATTTCAGAGATTCGCTTCAGGACAAGCGTTTTCCCTAAAATTTCCGCATCTATAACAGCATCCCTTAATAATTCTGGAGAGACCTGCTTCAGGGCCTTTGTTGACAACGGTGCGTAACTAAGATGCCAAGGCTCAGGATACATCCCACCTTTAAAAAATTTGTAGGGTCGGAAAAATCCGTACTTGGCAATGTTTTCATCGAGCCAAAGATGCAGTGGGTGAAATACTCCACCTTTCACGGTCTCTTCCGGAAGTAGCTTAGGTTCATAGCCTACAGGCATCGCGGCGCCATCAACTACATCGATTTCTGTGCCCCACTGATGGCGGCTTCCTCCAAGTAGAGCAGACCAGTTGAGAATGCAGTCAATGACCTGAGCGTCATCTAAATTTGCCTTGTCACGAGGAACACCATTGATGTCATACAGAGGTTTTTTCCCGGAAAATTTCCCGTTCCAAATTCTCAGTTGAGTCCGAAAATCTCTAAACGAACTGAAAGGCAGTAGATCTATCCCTGATTTTTTGGCGTCGTTGCGCATTGCAAGAAATGCTTGTCCTGCATCTAGTTGGGCCGCGAATCGGGGTTCATCAAACTGGGTGACATGAGTGCGTGATCTGCCAGTAAGCTCTAGGTCATTTAGCATATGTCTTTCATTTTATTTTGGAGTCATTTGCTCTTGTTTTGCCGTAAGCAGTGTAATGTGTGCGGCCGCTTCTGGCTGTGAATTCAACCGGTCGATGCAACACAATGACTGCACCTGGCGCAAGGAG
>ERZ778023.3231-NODE-3231-length-16704-cov-49.855427_pt1 | contig 16704 bp, 13 predicted proteins | sample MGYA00375753_ERZ778023 | MGnify/ENA primary metagenome ERZ778023 (study PRJEB29350, sample SAMN05389822) | bioreactor metagenome | isolation source: Ammonium sulfate bioreactor | place: South Africa: University of Cape Town | collected 2014-04-04 ...
CACTCACACATAGAAATCATAACTAGCTTGATAAATGCAAAAGAGATGAGACGATATTTTAGATATGAGTGACCACGCAAAAGCTCGTATTGAACAAGCTGAACAAAAAGCTACGGCAGCAACTGCAGATGAAAATGCAAAAGAAATTCGTTCGGAAACCGATGATGAAGTTTGTACATTAACATCGATACCTGAACGATCGTCAACTGCTATAAAAACCGAGACTCCTCATACGAAAATAGCACCTCCCGAAATGAATATTCAACTTCAACGTTAAACACAAGGTTTACATGTATATATTTATTCAAGCTTATGTTCACATTCCTGCACTTTTTTGTCTTTCATCGTATTTTTTTCTCTGTTCTTCTCTCGATCGTTTGTTTAATTATTCTCGCGAAATTTTATTTGATAGCTAAATGAAATATCTTTGACCTTCTCACTCGTTCGTTTATTCTTGTTTAAATGCAACAGACAATGCACATATAGATAAATATATATTGAACAACATTATAAAACAAAAAGAAAAAACGAAGCAGAAGAGATGAGCTTTCGTTCTTCGTATTCATCATGTCAACATTCAGATGTTAAATCACCTATATATATATATATATGCGATGTGTTGCATTTTTTTACTGAACTATTCTGTGTGAAATGAGATAGTGCATCGATGGTACTTGTTTAGTGGTTTTTTTTCATATATACCTTTTTTTTATTCGTCTCGGACAGCGGCGAGACAAGAAAAAAGAATGTACGTCTATATGTATATATACACACAAAAGCAGAAACAAGAGATAACACACGAATATAATTTCAGTGACATAGCAAATAGTAGTCTCAGCGTCTATAATACGCTTTACATACGAAACCAAAAAAGAGAAAACAAAAAACAACATCGAAAAAAAACGAAGGATAGTAGACCAAATAAGGAATATAGTATCTGCAATGAATGATGAGATATAAAGAAAAGCAAAGAAAACAAACATCTGTTTCTACAGGATACACACACGAAAAAATAGATGTTATACGATTTATGTACAATGTTCTTGAATTATTTGTTTTAAATAAATTCATTTTTTAGCGGCAGCTTTCTTTGGACTTTTAGCTTTTTTGGCTGCGGCTGGTTTGCTTGCTTTTTTGGCCGGTGATTTGGCAGCTTTGGGTTTGGCGGCACCAGCTGCTTTCTTCTTGGGTGAAGCGGCTTTCTTTTTTGGACTTTTAGCTTTGGCTTTTCCGGCAGCTTTTGGTTTGGCGGCTGCTTTTGATTTTGGTTTAGCGGCTCCAGCTAAATAGAAGAGAAAAAAAGACACATTATTATACTGTTCTTTTTCTTGAAAATCAATTCAATTCAACAAACCTGCTTTAGCTTTTTTTGGTCCAGCTGCTTTCTTCTTTTGTGCTGTTGCTGGGGCAGCGGCTGAAGCGGCGGCGGGAGCAGCACTTGCAGCGGTGGCTGATGCACCAGCTGCATTGTTATTGGCTGTTGCAGCTTTCTTTGTTCCGGCTTTTTTGGTTGGCGAAGCTGAACGTTTTCGTTTGGCGGCTCCACCTGCAGCTTTTGGTTTGCTTGGCGAAGCTTTTTTGGCTTTTGTACCGGCAGCTTTCTTCGTACCTTTCGATTTGCCAGCTGCTTTGCCTGCTTTCTTGGCGCCTGTCTTCTTTGTACCTTTGGCTCCGGCAGCTTTCTTAGCTGGTGCAGCTAATTTAAAGCTTCCACTTGCGCCAATACCTTTGGTTTGTTTCAATGTTTTATTTTTTGTACCAGCACGTAAAGCTGATTTGAGATGTTGATTAACAGTTGCAACATTAACTTTGAAATTGGCTAAGATATATTTCAAGATCGCAGCCTTCGATGTACCATTACGATCGTTCAATTGTGTTAATGCTTGTTTGATCATAACGGAGAATTTTGGATGGGTGCTTGCGGCTTTAGCTTTTTTAGCTCCCGATGCTTTGCCTTTTTTGGCGGCTGCACCTTGTGATGCATTAGCAGCTGATGAACCAGTATTTGAATCAGTCATTGTTTCGAATTATTGAAGAGATGAAGTGAATACCGAGCAAGAAAAAAAAAAGAGAAAACGTTGTATGCGTGTGCGCACGACAGAACGATGTCGATAGAATGAATGAGAATGATGGTGGTAATGTTGGTGGTGTATATGCGTCGTCGTCGACGTTGCCTTTTTTTCCTCTTCTTCCCTCTCTCCCGAACGAGTCGAACCGCACATAGGACGTCTTTTGTCGTTCGAACAAATCGAATATTGTTCAAGCCTTCTTCGAAAAATCACGATTATTTCCATAAAATTTTATTAAATAACGAAGAAATTTTTCTCCTATTCGATAGACAAGACTTTTTTCTATTGAATCATAGAAAATTTTCGACAAGTTTCTTTCGTTAACATGGCAAAAAACACAATAGAATACGACGAACAAGATGAGAATTACCGAATCATTGCCAAATATTTAATTATTTAAACGAGATTTGAAATTTTTTTTTCGAATTTTTTCCCAGGATTCGATAGAGAAAAGTGTCTTCTATCGGATGGCTCACTCGAATTTTTCGAAGTCGTTCAAACGCGAAGGCAATTTTGGCAAAAAGAAGAAGATCTCGTGAACAAAATGGTCAAATGAGAAACAACGCAAGACGCGACGACGATATATTGCAATAGAGCATCAACGTTCCTGTTCTTGCCAATGATTACTGATGTTGGATGAGGATTATTTTCAGATAACTCAAGAAAATAGTTTATCTCTCGATTTCCGATCTCGATATCGATCTAGTTGGGGGTTTTATTTTCTAATTAGCATAACGAACTCATGATATAGATATAAAAGAAAACAAACGTCTATTCGTTTTTCTTTTCCTATTGTTGTTATTTCGTTTTCTAAGCCGATTTGAATATTAAAATGAACGTATAATCTGTAGGTTGCCTTTATTTTCTTCGTCGAATAGATCTTAACGATTAAATTCAAGTTTCTATTGTTTATTCAATGATCGAATTGACGTTACGCAAATCGATTTTGTTCGAGTGTTACAACGAAGAAAGAAAAAAAGAAGAAGAAAGCTTCATAAAATAATAAAGATCGACAAATCAAAAGCAAAGAATCTTCTTCATTGTTTTTGTTTCGATAAATATTTATATTGACAATTGAAAAGAACTTTGAATACAAATTCAAGATTGATAGAAGAGAAAAGTTTATGTGTGTATACATTTCTGCTCGACAACAAACAGCCGAATCGAATGCTGTTATGATTGAAATATCATGTCGTTACTGAATGGAGAAAATGTAGTTCGCACCAAGGACATTATTTGAGTTGTTGCTGATATTCTTCTTATGTCATTGATAATTATCATTGTTGAAATATTTGATAAATTCTACGTCGATTATATTTGTTTTCGAAAGTGTATAAAAGATTACTAAAGTTCTGTCGTTTTCTTTCTTGTTTTCGAAATACAAACGATGGATTAAACATGATAAGTAATTACAAAAAGATTACGGTACATCAATGGTATAGAATACAATTCATATACCTCAATTGATAAAACACTTTTATGTTACTATAAATAATTTTTTTTGTTTTTGCTACAAAATTTCTCCTTGAAAATTAATTTGTTTTCTATACGACTTCATGAGTGTAACAAATGTTTGTCTTCGTCAATTTTCGATGAGTGATTATTTTGCTGTTATATAATCGAAATATGATAAAGAGAAAACACATACCAAAAGACAACTTAATTGGCATGCTCACGAATAAATTCTTTTTAGTATTTCCATGGAGAGGAAATAGACACACAACCAAATAAAGATAGGCGAGAGAAAAAGGAGGAAAAAAAAGAGAAACCGTTTTTCTTATTGACTGTGATTGTTTGAATAAGAAATTTGTGTTTTTTTAACGAAAAAAAAGCAAGTTATTTAACTTATTTAATAACGAAGAATTTTTTCGTAAATCAAGCATAGATATTGAATATCTAAATGCATTGTTTGATGGTCTACCATATATACGTCCATGACCTATCGAGTTCATATTAGCAAGGCTTTTTCATTGTCAATTTAATACCCATGTGTGTATTCGATGGTTATGTCGATGACTGAAATAAATCTCGACCTAGTTCGCATTTGTTTCATTTGAGATTTGCAACTAATGTTATCGATTACAAAGAAGAATATAATTATTATCTAACTAAATATTGTTATTTTTACAATTTATCATCGGTTCTTTCTTTTTAACATCATAATTATTTTTGAATAGATGACAGGAGATAAAAATCGGTTTTTTTTTCGTCGACGTATTTGAAAGTAATATGATTGATATCACATATACTCGTATTAATTTAATCCAAAAAAAGAAAAATCATTGTTAAATATTATCTAAAACTTCAGTAGCAGTAAATAAGTTTTGATGTATGTATGTATAAATAGATGAAAGGACATGTCAAGGATGACATCGATATTGTTAAGGTTTTGAAAACTTTTGTCATAGGAAATTGTCGCTTTTCTCCTTTTTCTATCTCTCTAAATGTCAGTGTCTTATATCTAAATCTGAATATAATTCATAAATTAATCGTGACTTTTACTCCTTTATCCATATTAAATGTAGACACATCAATGTTGCCATTTTATATTGATGAATAAATATAGAATTTGCATAAGACAAAAGGGAATATATTCATCTATATTAATAATTGAGTATAATTCTTATCTCACCAGTTTATTTAAAAGATTAAAATAAATACAATAAAAATGATTTTCATTATTTATTTTACAACAATTAGGTTCATATGTTTAGTTCTTTGTTTTTGTTCGCTAAATTATGATTATTAGTAGTTAGAAAAAAGCAAAAGTCAATGTTACATCACTGTTAGATCTCTTCTGTTGATTGACAAAAGATAAGAATGAAAATACTCTTCCAGCACACGCACACACACACACACACAGAGAAATACACACACGCAAACAACTCATTCAATTCAAAAAAAAAAGAGAAAAAACAATAATAAATCAGATGGTTATTGATAAAAGGCTCGTTAAAATTATTGTTAATATCGATGGTGATAATAATGATAATGATGAATACGAGACTTCTTTTGATCGTCGTTGCATATTGTTCATATTCGCATCTGATGTTGAACGAAGCGCAAACAACGGATTGCGTGCACTCTCTTCAAGAAAAAAGAAAAGAAGAAACATATTTTTAGAATTTTCGAAATAGATTTTCAAGTCAAATAAAACAAAAGAATCACTAGTTCTAATGAGTTCTTAATCGACATTAAACCGGAATCTAGATGATCATTAAGAGTCGTCAACGAAACAAAAGAGAAAACCTTGCTTGACTAAGTATGTGTGTGAAGGCAAATCCCCTGAGAACGAACAATAGTTCGTTTTATCATCATTTTTTCGCCTATTGTCGTGATCTGATCAAGCATGTTACATACCCAAAACCTTGACATGAAATATTTTTGATATTGGCTTAATTGCTGTTAATACACAACTATAATAGCCTTGATCAGTTTGATGAACATTACGAATTTCAAGATTCCAATATTCTCGATTATCTCGATCGATCGTATGTGTTAGATGATAACGACTCAATGGCGTATATTTTAAAAGATCAACAAATAGAAGATAAGTTAATTTTTGTGTTTCATTATGAAATGTAACACGAGACCATGTAACCTAGATTGAAAGAAGGAGAAAAAAAGAACGGAATTAGTTTTCACGAATTTTTCCTAGTAGATTTTTCATTTGAAACTTACATGTTCACGATTTTTATTTTGAACAATACAGGATAATTTAGCGGTATGATTAACATAAGTTATAATTTCATCTTGTGTTGAGACAATTTCTGCTCCTGAACTTGCTAATGTACCATCTACTTAAGACAAAAGAAAAAAGAAGAAGTAGTAGTAGAAAAAAAAGACGAACACTTGAACACATACAAGGCCTCTGTCTGTACATTTTGTCGATTTATGATGCAATATGAAAGCAAGTTAAAGTTCAACGATGTCAAAATTTTCTTTTTATCTCTAGTCTGAACTATAATATCTCGTCAGTGACATATGTTCCCGTGAGAAAGGCGAGAAAAGTGACATATTACTCGTATGCATAACATGATATTGATCGATGCAAATCGATCGATCAGTCAAACATGATAGAGAAATCAGCAAACAGATAAAACCTATCTAAACCGATTTCTTCATTTATCTTCGAATTATTAATTGGAAAAAAGAGAACAGAGGTGTCATTTGGTTTTAATGAACATGAATCAAGAGAAGGATGCATCCAGCTGTGTATATCTCGCCTCAAGGACTTTCCTGTTTCTTTCTCGCTCTCTTTTTTTTCGAAAGAAAACTTATTAAATGAATATACATATATGTATTTAGACACACTTACCGATAAGTAAAGTCATCACAATAGAATATAGAAGACAAACAAATGCTGCTTGCCGGACAAGAGTAACAGCCGTTAGTGTCTGCTGTTTACATTCCATTCGAATGAAAATGAATTGTAAATGAATTCTAGTTAGAGAGAAAAACAATTGACGCTGTTTCTTAATGTTTAATTTTGCTCGTGGTCTCTCTCTCGTTTGCGCTTTGCCTTGATAATGTATAAATATGTGTAGAAATTGTATTTGAAAATTGAATTTAATCCGTTCGAATAACTAGTTCAATCAGAATGATAATCGGACATGTGTCGAAATCATTGACGTTATTTCGAATGATAATTTTCACTATGATAATGGTAATAGGAGTCGTTGTAGTCAGTCGAACGACGTTATAATACAATTAAACCATTAGATGCCTTCGTCTACAACAAAGAAAAGAGAAAAAAGAAAAAAAAATGAATACTCTTAATATATATATAGTGATTAACATGAGAGCACACACACACACACACACCACCACATTGAAAGCAAAGGATGTGAGAAGACAATACATGTATATATTCAACGATCTGATGAAGAAAAGAAAGAAGAGTCAGTGTAATATTATTGTACATGCCGAGTCATTTTTATCATTAGATTTTCTCTCGTTTTTTTCTTCTCTCTCTCTCTCTTCGATTAACCAAAGAGAAAAGATGAAGAAGAAGAAAAGAAAGATCAACGAGAATAAGCTATCATTCAATCGTCATAGAAAATTGTACCTGTAATCTTCGTTTCTCGATAGATAGTCGCAAGGGATGAAGAAGAAGATATTATTCGGACTAGAACAACTCATTTACTATCACTTGCTGAAAGATGCATTTCATTAAGTTGTCTTCTGAGAACGTATGCATACACACACACACATACATACTTCAATGCTCATCGTCGTCTTATCTCGATGGTGAGTCTAACGAGCTCTTCCAGTCACTCATTTATACATACACATACGCATGTCTTATCGTGTGCTTTTTTCGCCTGCCTACGTTCAATTCATTACGACAATCACGCAATTCTCGATCTCTCTCTGTCATTGTCGATGCGTATATGCATATCTATGGATGATGCGTACACTAAAAAAAAGTAGACGACGACAGGTTTCACGCGCTGTCTATCTACTCGAGGGCATCACATCGGCACATCTCGAAAAACATATATACATACACATGCGCCCGGATGTGATGGCATACTAATCGATACGATTACATCATTCACCTGTATAATTCTTTTCCTGCTATCTCACAGTCTGATCAATAGAACATAATCGAACTTCTATTGTAGAGATATGTTTGTTTAGACACGGCCAACGATCTACTACAATAACGATGACTATACAACTAACAAAAGTCTAATGAGTGATCGATCATACATATTGAGAAGCACGAAAGAAAAGATATGGAAGAATAAAAGTGCAAAGAAGAAGAAGAAGAAAAAAAAATGGTTGGCATCAACCATGGTCTCTTGTCGTTGTGGCAATTACAAGGATTCATCATAGTGTGATTGTTTTATATTGAACTCAAACAAATACATGCAAACGGAAGAGAGAAAAGAGGGAAGGAGAATGAGAGAAAGGAATTTCGTACATTGTACTGTTTAGATAAAGTGAAACAAGAAAAGAAAAACGGCGAGCAACTGTTGATGTGATGATTCCTAATACTATAGCATTCAAGATATGACGCAATATGAATAGTTGACTTTTTTAAAGCTTACCGAAAGAGAACGAGAGCGAGTGAGAAAAATATGAATTACTAATATTAGTCATTTTCCATTCAATAAAAAATAGTGTGATCTCAAGTACATAATCAATCTTGAGATTTGAAGTTATGTTATCATCACACTACTTCTCATCTCGATACTTAATAATCCACCATGACATACTTTTCATGGATTTCCGTCTATTTTTCAAGTGGTTAGATGCAGAACAGAGATGACAAAATCGAACTAAGTCTACTATCGAGAAAGAAAAATCAAGATACCCGAAGTACTTACTTGGCATTGACTATGACGAGGAAACATAAGATGTAGAAAAGAAATGAAAAAAAAAGGGAAATAGAATCTAAGATTGATAGCATGTCAATGTATATGTATTCAAAATTCACTGTCGACTTTTGGTTTGTTTCTTTCGCTTTTTTCTTGTTCAATATGAACAATGATTGAACAACACTTTACACATACATATACACACATATTATTAATCGAATGCTATAGTAAAAGTAAAAGAAGTACTTCACTGAATGAATACAATCTAATGTAACAACAAAAGTGAAGTCAGTAAGTGAGCACAAAAGGAGAGAGAGAGAGAGAAGAGAAGAGAACAGAGAAAAGAAAGAGATGACATTGAACCTGCAACGTGCTGTCCATGAAAGTCACGCACCATCAGCAATAGCCCTAAATAGTAGTGAAAGGAAATGCTAGCCAATTCTTCCGTTCATCTCTCACATAGAGCTTAGATTGATTCATTCATTCAAATGTAATTGACCATGCATATATACATACATTTATTACATAAGATTAACAGACGACTCTAATCTGGATAGACACAAATTGTTCGTCATGGAGAATAGGGAAAAAAACGAGTGAAGAAGGAAAAAGAGAAAGAAAAAAAGTATGTAATTTGAGATCTCAATCGTTGATATCTTCAATGTTATATCGAAAAGAAAAAATTAGCTCAATTTCTTCTTTTTTTTTCGACTAAACCCTACGTACGTTGTCTTCGTGCTCAAGGATACGAATACGAAGCGAATTCATGTGTATAAGATTCTTTCTTCTTTCTCTTTCTCAATTTCTCTAAGGCTCAAATTTTGAATGTGCCTTGATGAACCACAACGACACACATACACATAAAAAAAAAGAACGAGAGAAAGCAATACAGAAAGAGAGAGGGAGAGAGAGAGAGAAAGGAACGGAATCGTGTTGCACCAACACCACCATACACATCTAAGTGACCCATTTCCGGTTCGTTCACCCGACAGCAATAGAAACAGCAACCTCATTACGATAAACAAGTAATACAAGGTTGACTTCTGTGCAACGTTGATATGAACACAAGAAATTAACATGAGTTTGTCTTTCCCACGACCTTTCAAGTTCAACGAACCATATCATTTGCTCATCATAAGGAAATGAAAGTGATTTATTTTACGTTTTTTTTAATAAGAATAAAACAAGTCTACGAAAGTCAACAGGGAAAAACTACGTGCCGTTGTGAACATCCGTTTCCTTAGGTGCTCATATAGACATCTTCTACCTTTACTGATTAGAGATGCAACCGTGTGCATCGGTCAATGTATTAAAGAAACATAGAAATGCAACCGATGATGTGCTTAGTGTCGTTCTATTACTTAATTTTCTTTGCTTTTGCTTCTTTTTCTCTATGTACTAATTTGATGTTAAATGAAGTGAATAAGCAAGTCAGAATAGAATAAAAAGAGAAAATGAGAATGACAACAGCATTATCGACGAGCTGTTCATTCAATTCTATATTGTGGATAAAATGTAAAAATGAAAGGCGGAGAATACACTCTCGAATTGAATTTATCATGTTAGTCGATGATGATGGTGAGGATCAGATTTCTGCAGATGTTTAAACAAGGATTTCGATAATCAATGAAAACAAAAAGAAAAAGGAAAAAGATATCTATGTTTATGGTCAACTAAATAAACGGATAGATTGTTCATTTTTTTTGTCAGTTCTCAGTAGGTTATCTGAGTAAACGTTTATCACAAGCGTAAAATTACATCAAACGAAGAATATAGATTATTGACTACAAACAAAGATAAATGACTACGCATTACAGTAGGAAAAATATTCTCATCAATGTGATGATGGTAATTCTTTGGAATGAACAGATGAGATATGTAATGTGATGCCAACAGAGATGATGTCATCAATAATCTGTATATCGATATCATTAAGACATACTGAAATAATCGTACTAAATTTACGTTTCTTTCAAAACAATAATCAATCGAATTGTTATACAATATTGTCTCTAGGTGACTTTTTATCATTCATTAATGACTGTTTTACTCTTATCTTGTTGTCATCGTTTGTTTCTACGACTAATTATTTTCTATGCAACAATATTCAGACGTATCAAAAACTATTCGTCATTTTTTTCTTTCTACTCTATTTAAATATAAATAAATAAATATCTTTTTACTTATTGTCGGTTAATTTCTTTCTCAGGTACTTAATTAAAATAAATTAATAACTAACTTGAACGTATATAATTTTTTCTCACCCTGTTGATTTACTAATAGAGTATTTCTTCGTCCTTTCTTTTTCTCGGCACATTCCTTTCGACAATGTTATTCAGATACTTTTTCCTCTCAAAATAACTCAATTACACGAGACAATCACGACTAGTCGTCGGTACTCTCTACTATTTCGCTTTTTTTTCTTTTCTCAAGACTAGAAAAATAATAATAAGAGAGAATAGATAATTTCACCTTGGTGTTAAATAATTAAATGAACAATGCGAATCTTGAGAGATCGTAAAATATGGAATGATTGTTCTTTTTTCTCGATAATGATGACATTTATTTGAGCTGAACTAGTCAGACTTTTTCTTTCTTCAATATATAAATTAGATGCCTTTATAATTGTTGATTGTTGCTCTAGGCAATACATCTGAATCGATTGATGTCTGATCTGTATAATGTTATACGTATTTATATAAATCTTGAAACAATATTCTCTAATATTAGCTCAATTATCTATCAAAGGCATAAGAAAAGTCATTTATCATCTTTTTCATAGACAATTCATTGTTCTCTTCATGATATATAATCTCTTAAGTTCTCAAATTCAAGGCTTTCTTTTCTTTTCTTGTCTTCTCTAACCTTGATCTATTCATTAAAAAGATGAAGAAACTGTTTCATAATAAACGAGATATTATACTCGAAAGATAAAACTGATCTCATTGTTGAACATGATTTTGATACATTTATTTGCCTATAAACTAACTGCAAACACAATGGAACATCAACAAAGATTAAAGACGAAGAAGAAGACAAAGAAAAAAAAACACGAATCTGAATTCAATAAGCACACACACACATATTGAACTTGAGCATGAACAAAAGAACAAGAGTTAAAATAAGTAAGGCTGAAAAGTGAAAACTCCTCTATTTCTTCTTACGAGACAAAGATCGATTCGTAAAACGCATACAATGAGAATTTTCGAGATAAACAAACAAAGGGAATGTGTCATAACTCGAAAACAAAACGAAAAGAATTATTTTAAAGTTGACAAAACATTCGTAGAGAAGAACATATTTAAAGGATAAATAGAAGATAGAATAGTTGTAATCAAAATGAAATAAAAACAAGTATCTATCTAGTTATTTCTGACATTTTGATTGTCATTGTCAGAGAAAAAAAAATAGACAGATTAACACATGACAAAAACAGAAAAAAAAACGAGAGAGAATACTGTAAAAAAAAGAAGAAGAAGAAGAAGCACAAGAAAAAAAGAAGAGTTTAAAGCTTTGATCATACACATACTAGCTAGTTTTTTCTTTTGAAATATAAATTTATATTACGCATAGAGATTGAGAGAAGACAAAAGAGAGAGAAAGAGATTTTCGTTTGAGAATTCTAGTGGTTTTTACTGTTAAAAAGATCATAGTGATGATAGAATGATCATTCTTGAATGATACTATTGACAAAAAATAGTCGGTATGTGTATGTGTAAATAAGGCATATTGCATGAAAAAAAGAGCGAGAAAGAATAGAAAAGGAATCAGACACGATTTTCTTCGTTTAGTGATTTGAATTTCGTTCCATTTGCATTTCCATTAAGGCCATTTCGTTCACTGAAATATTCGATAGGGACGATGGCTAAAAGCAAAAAAAAAGAACAAAGTTTCAATAAATATCTTTATATTCATCATGTTCTTTTGTTTTGTTTTCAAAAGACAAGAAAAGAAAAGAAACAAGTATAGGCACAAGTACGTAGTGCGATTTCTACAAAGAGCAGATGCAAACTAGAAGATTGCTTTTATTTTCGTATACATTGAGTTTTAGTGCAGATGAATTTTTTTGATTTTTGTTGTCGGCAGCGTGTGGTGTATGTGTAGGTGATTTTTGTTGATATCTTACCTACGCATATCATCGAGAACGTAGGCTGAAATACATATACAATAAACATTCAAGGTGACTAATGGCATCGGAGAGAAACTATGGACTAGTTTTTTTTCGAATAGGTATGAGCGTGAGAATGAGAATGAATTTGATTTTATCTCATTTTTGGCAAATCAAATTGACGTACCGCCTTCAGCATCGGTGACAATATTCGGATAGTTTGTTCGAACGCCAACAGTTTCTTGTTCGACTGTTTTGCCTTGTAATTGTTCACCACATGCAGCACAATAGATACGAAGTGCATAGGCCGGTTCGCCGTGTTGAAATAGATCGATACCTCGTAATTCTTCTTCTTGAGAGACTTTCAATAAACGAAGTAATTTAAGTATGACAAAGAGAAGTACGAAGAAGACAGCTGTCCATGCCATTACAACTGCAGCAGTACATAAAGAATTGAGTAGTCCCTTGAAAAGATTTTCATTGAATGTTTTTCTTTTTTGATCGAATTAACAATCTTACTCTCCAACTTTCTCCGATAGTAATTCGGTAAATAATTGATTTAAATGTAGTTAAATCCCATGTCTGCTCGCCAACTGTATATAATTCACCAGTCGCATCTGGTCCGAGGGTTCGTCGAAAGATTGGTACAGCAAAAATACCCCATAAACCTCCGCCAATATGTACTATTCAAACGTAAAAAAAAGAATTTAAAAATAAAAGTTTGTTTTTTTGTTGTTGATGAATTTCTACCGGCAGCTGTTTCAACAGGATCATCAATACGAAGTTTAATTAAAAGTTTGCTCCATAATATGAAACTCAATGCAGCAATAAAACCAATGACAACAGCCGACCAAGGATTGTAGCCAACTGCTCCACCAGCAACAGCAACCATGCCAGCAATCATAGAGTTAATAGTTGATAAGAAAACTCGTCGTTTAAGATGACGAGCTGGATCTTTAACAGCTAAAAACAAAAATAAACATCATAAAAATGTTTTTTCGTTACTTTCAATAACACGTTGCAATAAGTAATAAGTTCCACCTGACGTTGCAGCCGATAAAAGTGTGTTAATAAGACCATGACCAACTCGATCACCGTATCCTTTGCCTGTTATACGATGATCAGCGCCTGAATTGAGTACAAAAAAGCCAAATGTTACAAGAATTGCGCCAACAGATGTTATCTAAATATTCAAAAGTCGAGTTCTCTTTTTCGATAGTTTAAATTTCAAGAGATTTTTTACTGGAATACTATGACCAAATAAAGGTAATGTACGTGGTTCAAATCGACCATATCGTGAGCCGAGAAAAATTGTTCCAATTAACGCTGCTACACCTGCTGTTAGATAAATAATCGCACTGCCACCATAGTCCTACGAAAATCAAAACGAAAGTTTTTTACAGAATCAACTAACATCGTTAGGCATTTACTCGTGCACCGACGATAGCTCCGAGCCAACCTTGAGCGCCCCACATCCAATGCGAAAGAAATGGATAAACAAATCCTATTCAAATAAATAAATAAATAAATAAAAACAAACAATTGAATTCAAAGCGAATTTTACCAGACATAAGAATCGAGAAAAGTATGTAGACTGGTACACGACATCGTTCAGCAAAAGCACTTGCTGCGATGTTCGTAACAAGAAATGCTAACATTGAGTGATAGAAGTAATGTATATACGGATCTTGATTATTTAAATTATAAACTGGATTGGAACCAGTGAAATTCTCAACACCTGGACGACGATCTTCTTTGGCACCAAATCGTTCACTGACCCAGTAACGTGTGCCAAGAATAACATTTGGATAGCTACCAAAAGCAAATGCATAGCCAGTTACCCAATATGCAATTGTTGTTGTAACTAAATTTTCAAAAAGCAAAGGAGAATGAGCTCGATTTCATTGAGAATGTAACATACTGAGTATAAGCAATGTTTTGAACAAACTATGCCCTGCATTTTGACTGCGTACACCACCTGATTCAATTAGAGTGTAGCCACAGCTCATTACTAGAAAAGATGAGATTAAAATCGAACGAAACGTTAGTTGTTTTTTTTTTCGCTTTACAGAAAACGACGACGCCATTAAAAAGTAGAAAAAAACTTTCCAATGCACTTTCAACTTGATCAACTGTCGCCATGATTAATTTTTAATTTGTCGACTATTCAAAGTTGTTTATTTTATCTAAAAATACAAAACACAAAAATTAATACACCGATATTCAAGAGCGACCGAGACGCTTTTCTCTTTCATTTGATTGATATTCGACATGTGACGTTCGTTATCCGCTAACTAGTAAGACGATATCTCTTCTGATATGTTATTAGCGGTAGTACTACTACTACTTGTGAGACCGACTGTGAAAAAACATCTTATATCAATGAGTGCATCGTATAAAAATATGTAATCAATTCTCTAGATTTTTTTTTGCACTCAATAGATATAACTTTCTATTCTCTTTCTTCTTCTTCTTCTTCTTCTGCTTACTATTTGTACGTGTTAAAATGTCGAATAATCGTAATCAATCATTATCATCAGATGTTGCATCGTTGATGAACATTTATTTATTTATTTAGAAAAACTATCAAATGTAAGAGACGAAAAATGAATTGACTATTTGATTATTCACTTACGTTATTTCATCAAACGAGAAAATAAAAGAAAAACGAAATACAAAATGAATAACGGCCGATAACTCGAACAGTTTAACTTTTATTTAATGCCAAGTGAAGATGATAAAAATATCTCGCTCACACAAAAAAAAATACCAACAAGTACCGAAGAGAGAGAGAAAAAGAATAGAAATGAAAAGAAAGAAGATCTGTTTTCTCTTTTGCCCTTATTATATGCCGCTCCTGACGAAAAAGAATAGTCCAAGCACGAACGAAATGACGTAATCCGATCTTTCAAATTCATTTTTTTTCCTCTTGATACTCGTCAAAAAAAGAAGACAACGAAGTAGTTTCAATTTGATTTATATACGTATACACAGACACACGATCGTAGAAAAAAAAACATGATAGTATTTAATGCTCAACAAAATGGAAGCATATAATACCAATCGAAATTTTATGGCACTATGCAATAATTGTTGAAAAGAACATGCAATATAATGATACATATTTCGAATACTTTTATATTTCGCTCTTTTTCTCTAGCGGTCTATTTCTAACTGTTTGAATAAATCAACGCACACCTACGTTTATTAACGTTAAAAAGATAGAGCGCACATTAAAAAAAGGCTAATGCAAAATCTATTTGTTTGACTTATCTTTCGAATATGATCATGACAATAATCAGACGTGTATGTCTTTTCCTGACAGAAGAAAAAAACGAGAGAGAGAGAGAGAAGAACAGCCGTTTGTATGCTAGTTTAGAAATCTAATCTAAATATATGATGATATCATTAAAAGCTGTTCCTACAATCAATAGTCATCGAAAGAGTGTTCTAATTATTCTCGTGTGTTAGAATCTAAATGGATCGAGATTATCATCATCATCATTATCCTTTCTCGAAAGAAAATATCACTTTTATGGACAATCTCGACATGCAGAGAGATAATGATTACAATTATGATATGATTCTCAAATAAAAAGTTCAGTATCTTTCTATTATAAACAAGACACAAGACAGCAACTGTCAATGAAGATTCGTCTTCGCTCGAAAAAAAAGTTCTATTTAACAGACATTCGTCTTTGTATTCACTTGAATTTTCTTAAGAGAGTCAAAGGTATATGAACTATTGTAATTCTTACTTTCAAGAGAAGGAAAAAAAGAAAAGGATTTTTTGTTGAATACATGTTTCTTTTGTATACACATTGACAAGGAAAAAAGAACTTACTATACAATTACCTAGGACAATGTCTTTTTGAGTATAATTTGTATTATTGAAATGTTCGAAATGATGGCGACATTGGCAATAGGTGGATTAGATTCAACGAAATTGCAGGATGTAAGACGAAGGAGAGAGAGAGAGAGAGAGGGAGGAAGAGAAGAAGAAGAAGAAGGCGAGCAAGGAAATAAGAGCGAAAAAAAAGAAAGGAAAAAGCGAACTAAAGGTGAGATCTGATCAACTCAAAAGTGTGCTGAACCACATGAGTCCAGCAAATGTCAAGTTTTACGAGGGAAATTGCACGAGCACGTTGTGTTTATATACAGGTGTCGATTGATTGTGAAGAAAGAAAGAAGAATGAAGAAA
>ERZ778023.3232-NODE-3232-length-16703-cov-5.266098_pt1 | contig 16703 bp, 13 predicted proteins | sample MGYA00375753_ERZ778023 | MGnify/ENA primary metagenome ERZ778023 (study PRJEB29350, sample SAMN05389822) | bioreactor metagenome | isolation source: Ammonium sulfate bioreactor | place: South Africa: University of Cape Town | collected 2014-04-04 ...
CCCATCCTCTCAACTCTCCCTCACATGAACAACCTCCTGAAACTTCACACCTAGGGCGACTTTTTGTTAACTGCGCGGCGAGGGCGTGTGATTTCCGCAGGCTTTGGCGATTGACACACCCGGGTGCGTCGGGGATTCACTGAGAATGACGATTATCCCCGAGTTGCGCAGTCCCTCGGACACCGTGGGCGGACTGGTTTTCTTTGGCCGCACCTGCGACAAAATCCGGCTTCTTGCCGCCGGGAAACTCCCCGAGCTGTACCTGCCGTTTTTAGGCAAAAACTCCGACCGGGGGATGGATTCCCGGGTCTGCCGCCTGCTTCAAGTGAATTATCGCGATCTGGAGAAGGTTGTTCTCGATGGGGCGAGCGATGAAGCGGCGCTGGCCTGGGCTTTTGAGCATGGCCGCAAGCCCTCGGACGAGGAGATCGAGATTTTCAATGCCTTCGTCCAAAAGCGCGGCTGGCGCGATGAAGCGACGTCCGTGCTTCGCAAATCCGTGACCGAGGCAGGCTATCCCGTCGACCAGATTGCTACCTTTGTCGATTACATCGACTACGACGAGGGACGTCCGGTCAAATTTACCCCCGACCCGGCTCCTCCGGCAGAGCAACTGCCCGCGACGAATCCCTTGCCGGAGCTGGTCAGTCCGCACGCCAGGCTCGGCGGTATCGTTTATCTTGCCCGCATGATCAGCAAGATCCGCCTGCATGAGAAGGGCGGATTGCCTCCTGCCTGGGTGGAGAATCTTGGTGCCGGGGGGAACTATTTCGATGGTCGCATCTGCCGTTTTCTCGGAGTCGAGTTTGCCGACCTCGCTGCGCAGGTCAAAGCTGGCGCCTCGGATGAGGAAGCGCTGGCCTGGACGCGGGCGAATGGCCGGAAGTTCTCCGAGGACGCGCTGACGATCTGGAACGCTTTCATGACCAAACGGGGCTGGCGCGATGCTGGTACGGCTACGCTGGTTCAGCGCCTTGAGGAAGCGGGCTTTCCGCGTGGAGCGGCGCTGACCATGTTCGACTTCATCGACCTCGACGAAGGACGCCCCCTGGTTTCGCAGGGAGCGTAAGAAGAGGAGACGCGGTCGGCTTACGTCAGGCCGACCGCCTTGCGCACGCGCTGCATCACGGGCTTGGCGAGGGCATTGGCCTTTTCCGCGCCTTCCTTGAGGACACGGTCGACATAGCCCGGATCGGCGAGGATCTCGGCGCGACGCTCGCGCATCGGGGCAAAATACGTCCAGATCGCCTCAAACAGGCGCTTCTTGAAATCACCGTAACCCACGCCGCCCTTCTGGAACTCCGCAACCATCTGGTCGTAGTCGGTTCCGCTGGCAACCAGCTTGTACAGGGCGAGGATGGTGGAGTTTTCGGTTGGCTTCGGCTCTTCCACTCCCGTGGAATCCGTTTTGAGCGCCATGACCTTCTTCCGGAGAGGCTTTTCCTCCTCGAACATCCCGATCGTGTTGCCGTAGCTCTTGCTCATCTTTTCCCCGTCGACTCCGGGGACGACGGCTGCTTCCTCCCGGATGCTTGGCTCGGGCAGCTTGAGCGTATCGCCGTAGGCTTCGTTGAATTTGATGACGAGATCGCGTGCGACCTCGATGTGCTGCTTCTGATCCTTGCCGACCGGCACCAGATCGCTGTCGTAGATCAGGATGTCCGCCGCCATCAGCACCGGGTAGGCAAAGAGGCCATGCGAGGGGATGAATCCCTTGGCCAGCTTGTCCTTGTACGAGTGACAGCGCTCGAGGAGCCCCATCGGCGTCAATACGCTGAGAATCCACGAAAGCTCGGTCACCGCCGGGACGTGCGACTGGCGGAAGAAACAGGCCTTTTGCGGATCAAGGCCGCAGGCGAGGAAGTCGATCGCGACATTGCGGATGTTCTCGCTCAGGTCAGCGGCATTGCGGACGGTCGTGAGCGCGTGGTAGTCCGCGATGAAGTACAGGGCTTCACCCTTGTCCTGAAGCTCGATCGCAGGACGCATCATGCCAAAGTAGTTGCCCAGATGCAGGGTGCCCGAGGGCTGGATGCCGGAAAGAATACGCATGGAAAGAAGGGAAAAAAGTTAAGGTCTCGGGATAAGTCGAGCGAGAGAAAACTCAGCTCGATGCGGCCTGGGATTCCTCGGGATAGACGTAGTTGTACGCCCCGTCTGGGAGCATGAGGTACTTCGGGTTCACCTCAAGTTCATAGACGCCGAGCCGGGCGGGAACGAAGCGATTGTAGGCGGCCGGCCGGACGTTGGTGAGTTCCCACGCCTGATAGCCTTCCTCAAATTTCTCGCTGCGAGATTTCTCAAGGTCCTCAGGCTGCCAGTCGCGCACGGCGACGACATCGACCAGCGCCACCACGGCTCCGGCATCATCCGCTGGAGTTTCATCACTGAGAGGCACGCTATTCTGCACGATGAGCAGATTGAGCAGTGGCAGGGTGGGCGGCTGCCAGCCGCGCACCTCGATGGTCTTGCGACCGGAGCGGATGAGACTGCCTGCGGGAGAGAGAACCGAGAGTGCCTGGAAAATCATGGAGATCAATAGATGTAGTTGTCCGGGAGGGAAAACGCATTCTCAATATGACGAATCTCCACGGGATCGGTCATGACGACCTCGACCACGTCGAAGCGGTAGGTGATGTCGGGCATGTCGAGCATGCGCAGCCAGGCCATTGCGCCGCGCAGGATGAGGCGGCGTTTCTTGCGATCGACGGCATCCAGCGGGCGGCCATGCTCCTCGCAGGAGCGGGTCTTGACCTCGATGAAGACGAGTTCGCCATGCGGGATGTCGCGGGCGACGATGTCGACCTCACCGCCGCCGGGAGCGCGGAAGTTGCGATAGAGGACCTTGTGCCGATTGCGACGAAGATGACGGGCGGCGAGGCGCTCGCCCTTCTGCCCGAGCAAGATATGCTCAGGCTGCTCAGAAGAGATACTGCTGCGCCACCGGCTCAAAACTCTGGCGATGGATCGGGCAAGGACCATGATCGCGGAGCTTAGCCAGATGCTCGGCGGTCGCATAGCCTTTGTGCTTGGCGAAGCCGTACTGTGGATAAATCTGGTCCATTTCCTCCATGATCCGGTCGCGCGTGACCTTGGCGATCACGCTGGCGGCGGCGATGGATTTACTCAGCGCATCTCCTCCCACCAGGGCCGTGTGCGGGATGGGGAACCGGGGCACCGGCAGGCCGTCGATGAGCGCATGGTGCGCAGGCAGGGGGTGCTTCATCACGGCATCGCGCATGGCTTCATGCGTCGCGCCCAGGATGTTCAGCCGGTCCACCTCTTCATGAGTGAAGACGGCGACCGTCCACTCGACCTCGCTGACCAGAAACGAGTAAAGCTCGTCGCGTTTTTTCGCGGCGAGCTTCTTGGAATCGTCGAGTTCCTTGAGTCGGAACTTCTCGGTAAGGATGACGGTGGCTGCCACCACCGGACCGGCGAGGGGACCCCTGCCGGCTTCGTCTATTCCCGCTACTCTCTCGATGCCCTGTTGCCAGAGCGTGCGCTCGTGTTTGAGCGAACAAGGCATCGCAGAGACGGGAATACTAGGCGCGGGACTGAGGAGACCTCTCCTTGACCGTCGTGGCGCTCTTGCCCTTGCGGCTGCGGAGGTAGTTGAGCTTGGCGCGGCGGACTTCGCCGTGGCGCTCGATCTCGATCTTGGCGATGCGGGGCGAGTGCAGCGGGAATACACGCTCAACACCTTCTCCGTAGCTCACGCGGCGGACGGTGAAGTTCGAGTTGATTCCGGTGCCCTTGCGGCCGATGACGATGCCGCTGTAAACCTGGATACGCTCCTTGTCGCCTTCGATAACGCGCGTGTGGACCTTCACAGTGTCGCCAACATTGAAGGCCGGGATCTCTTTCTTGAGCTGCTCGCTCTCGATTTTGTCAATAATGCTCATGGCGTTAAAAAGTAGAACGGTCCAGAGTGCCGCATCCCCTCCTGTCTGGCAAGCAGGGAATGACGAAATTGCGTTTGCGGTCTGAATATCTGGCCTCTAGACGATTACCGATACCTTGCCGTCTGCCAGATGATAGATCCCGCCGTGAATCTTCAAGCGTCCTTCGGAGACGGCCTTGTCAAGGATTGGACTGGCCTTTTGCAGCTTTACCACGTTTTGCAAGACATTCTGGGTGATGGCGTTATCGAGGAGGTTGCCCGGGAGGTCGTTGGCCGCCTTCACGGCGGGACGCAAGGCCTTGACCAGAGAGGGAATGTGTCCAGGGAACTCGACGCCATCGTTAACCGCCTTGATGGTGGAATCAACCGCCCCGCAACGCTCGTGACCCAGCACCAGGATGAGCGGGGTGTTCAATACGGCGACTGCGTATTCGAAGCTCGCGATCTCGTCGGTATCGGCGAAATTCCCCGCGACTCGGCAAACAAAGAGGTCGCCGCGGCCCGTGTCGAAGGCGTACTCGGGAGCGATGCGCGAATCCGCGCAACTGAGAACTCCGGCAAATGGGTTCTGGCCCAGGGCGAGGGCTGGGCGCTCCGCTTGAAAGTCATGCTCATGCATCGTTCCCCGGACATAGCGCGCGTTTCCCGCCATCAGGCGTTCCAAGGCTTCCTGAGGGGAAACGACGTTTCCCGGCTTGGGCGGAGCAGACGGTGGAGCGGCCTTGGTCCAGTTCGGCAGCAGCAGCCCTGCGGCGGCGGCGGTGGCGAGGCGAAAAAACGTTCTGCGTGACGCGCGGGCATCACCTTTGCGTGGGGGGCATTGATCGCACATGGTGAAGGGGAGTATTCGCAATGTTGCGGGATCGGTCAATCTTTCGCAAAACTTAAGAAATCTTCACGGATTCTTCGAGGAACGGCGCAAATTATGCTGCCCCTGTCATACCGATCTGTGACAAGATCGGGACGCCGCTCGCACCACGCGAGCTCGTGCAACTCCAACAAATATCTATGCCCACTTCTACTTTCCGTCCCGGCGTCCTCTTCGGAGAAGAGGTCAAGGAACTCCTTGATTACGCCAAAGCCAACGAATTCGCCCTCCCGGCCGTCAACTGTATCAGCACGAACTCCGTGAACGCGGCCCTCGCCGCTGCTCGCGAGGTGAAGTCGCCGATGATGGTCCAGTTCTCCAATGGCGGAGCGCATTTCTTCATTGGCAAGGGCATCTCGAAGGAAGGCCAGAAGGGCGCGATCCTCGGCGGTGTCGCCGGTGCTCATTTCGTGGACGCCGCAGCCAAGGCCTACGGCGTGCCGGTCATTCTCAATACCGACCATTGCGCCAAGAAGCTCCTCCCCTGGGTGGATGGAATGCTCTCCGCCAGCGAGGAGCAGTTTGCCAAGACAGGCAAGCCTCTCTTCAGCTCGCACATGCTCGACCTTTCCGAGGAACCTCTCGACGAGAACCTCGAGACCTGCGCCAAGTACCTCGCCCGCATGGCCAAGATGGGCATGACGCTGGAGATCGAACTCGGCGTGACCGGTGGTGAGGAAGACGGCGTCGACAACTCCGGCGTGGAAGAGTCCAAGCTCTACACCCAGCCCGAGGAAGTCGCCCAAGCCTACACGACCCTCAACGCGATCAGCCCGAACTTCACGGTCGCGGCCGCCTTTGGCAACGTGCACGGCGTTTACAAACCGGGTAATGTGAAGCTCAAGCCCTCGATCCTTCGCGATTCGCAGGAGTACATCGAGAAGACTCTCGGCACGGGACCGAAGCCGGTGAACTTTGTGTTCCATGGTGGCTCCGGTTCCTCCCGCGAGGAGATCCGCGAGGCCATCGGCTATGGCGCAATCAAGATGAACCTCGACACCGACCTCCAGTGGGCGTTCTGGGACGGCATCCGCGCTTACGAGGCCAAGAATCACGGCTATCTCCAGGGCCAGATCGGCAATCCGGAAGGTCCTGATTCGCCGAACAAGAAGTACTATGATCCGCGCGTGTGGCTCGCCGCCGCCGAGGAGTCCTTCACCAAGCGTCTCATCTCCTCCTTCGAGGACCTGAACTGCATCAACCGCAACGCCTGATCGGTCGAGCGGATCGATATCTTAACGGGCGGATGGCGCGAAAGTGCGACATCCGCCCGTTTTCGTTGACGCACGATTGACAGATGGCTCGCCGCCGCCTACGACCGGGGGCAATGAAGAGTGCGCGTGCATTTGCCGCCTTGGGTCTGGTGGCGCTCCTGGTTTCGTGTGAGAAGAAAACCGATAAGGGGGCGACACCCCCGGTGCCGGTTACCGTTACCCCGATTACCCAAAAGGACGTCTATGTCTCCCGTACCTGGGTCGGGCTGCTGAACGGCTACCAAAATGCCGAAATTCGCGCCCAGGTGAATGGCTATCTGCTGACGCAGAATTATAAGGAAGGCTCTCTGGTTAAAAAGGGGACGATCCTCTTCACCATCGACCCGCGCCCCTTTGAGGCCGCTTTGGCCCAGACTCAGGCAGACTACGCCAAGGCCGTCGCCCAGGCCACTCTCGCCAAGGTCACCCTGGATCGCCAGACCCAGTTGTATAAGACCAAGGTCATCAGCCAGCAGGAGTACGATACCTCCTACCAGCAGGCTCAGGCCGACTTCGCTGCTGTGGCCGCCCAACAGGCTCAGGTCGATACCGCGCAGATCAATCTGAACTATTGCACGATCACGGCGCCCTTTGACGGCATCGTCGGTTTGGCGCAGGCGCAGATCGGTGACCTTGTCGGACCAAGCGGGTCCGAGGCAGTTCTCACTCAAATGTCGCAGGTAAACCCGATCAAGGTGAACTTCTCGATCACGGAAGAGCAATACCTCGAGGCGGCTCCGCTCCTGAAGAAATTGCAGGATACCTCCGCGGCTGATCTTCAGGCCCGCATTCAACTTCGCCTCGCCGATGGCAAGGAGTACCCGGAACTCGGTAAATTTGACTTCGTGAATCGTCAGGTCTCCTCGAGCACAGGAACGATCCAGATCACGGCATTGTTCCCCAATGATAACGATGTGCTTCGCCCTGGTCTCTTCGGGCGCATCACCGCTCCGGTGCAGATGATTCCCGACGCATTGGTCGTTCCGCAAGCTTCGCTGGTTGAGCTGCAGGGCAAGTACTTCGTCGGCGTGCTAAAGCCGGACAACACGGTGCAATTCGTTCCAGTCAAGCCCGGCCCTTTGGATGGTGATTATCAGGTGATCGAGCCCGTGGCGAAACAGTTCAAGCTGGCCGCCGGGGACAAGGTCCTCGTGGGCGGCGTGGAAAAGGTGCGCGGTGATGCCAAAGTCAGTGCCTCGGCCTGGGAGGCTCCAGCCGCGTCACCGACCCCCGGTGCTTCACCTACGCCCACTCCGGCTTCCTAATCTTTTAAAGGACAAGCATGTCGAATTTCTTCATCCGGCGGCCGATTGTGGCGATGGTCATCGCCATCATCACGGTGATCGTGGGTATCGTCTCGATGCTAGGGCTTCCCGTGGCCCAGTTCCCGAATATCGTCCCTCCGCAGATTCAGGTCCAGACGACCTATGTCGGCGCTGATGCCCTGACGGTCGAGGCCTCGGTGGCCACCCCGATCGAGCAGGAAATGAGCGGCGTCGAGGGCATGGAGTACATGTACTCCATCAATGCCAACAACGGCATGATGACGCTGAATACGATCTTCGGCGTATCGACGATTCCCACGACCGACCAGATCCTGGCCCAGATGCGCCAGACGCAGGCTTCGCCGCAGCTCCCGAGCGATGTGCGCAACTACGGCGTCACCGTCGAGCAGTCTCTCTCGTCCCCGCTGGGCGTTTTCGTGCTGTACTCGCCCAACGGCACCTACGATCCGACCTTCCTCGCCAACTACGCGTACATCAACATCAACGACCCGATGACCCGCGTGAACGGCATGGGTAGCGTTACCATCTTCGGTGCGGGTGAATACGCGATGCGCATCTGGGTGAAGCCGGATCGACTGGCTACTCTTAATATTACGGTTCCCGAGGTCATTCGCGCCGTCCAGACCCAGAATAACGTGAATCCTGCCGGTCAGATCGGTGCCGAGCCTGTGCCGAAAGGACAGGTCTTTACGTTCACCGTCAATACCACCGGTCGTCTCGTTACGGAGGAGGATTTCAAGAATATCGTCATCCGCGCCAACAAGGACGGTTCCATCGTCAAGGTGGGCGATGTGGCCCGGGTGGAACTCGGCGCCCAGGTCTACAACCTCAAGGGACGCTTTAACGGGCAGAACGCTGCCATTATCGCGGTTTACCAGCTGCCGGGGTCCAACGCCGTCGATACGATGAAGGCGGCCCGCGCGCTCATGGAGCAGTCCTCCAAGCTGTTCCCCACCGACCTCAAGTATGCGGTCGCACTCGATACGACGCTCGCCGTGACCGAGGGCATGAAGGAAATCGTGAAGACGCTCTTCGAGGCGATGGTGCTGGTCATCATCGTGGTCTTCATCTTCCTCCAGGGCTGGCGCGCCACGCTCATTCCGCTCATCGCTGTGCCGGTGTCCCTCATCGGTACCTTTGCCGTGTTTCCGATGCTCGGTTTCTCGATCAATACACTCTCTCTGTTTGGTCTGGTCCTGGCGATCGGTCTGGTCGTCGACGATGCCATCGTGGTGGTGGAGGCGATCGAGAGTCATATCGAGGAAGGGTTGTCGCCCAAGGATGCCGCCATCAAGGCGATGTCCCAGGTGCAGGGCCCTGTTGTTGCCATCGCTCTCATCCTGGCGGCAGTGTTTATCCCGACGGTGTTCATCCCGGGTATTACAGGGCAGATGTACCAGCAGTTTGCGGTCACGATGGCCGTATCGGTGCTGATCTCGGCCTTTAACGCTCTCACCCTCAGTCCGGCGCTCGGCGCTTTGCTGCTGCGCCCCAAGAAGGAGTCGCATGGCCTTTTGGCCAAGTTCTTCGGCGGCTTCAACAAGTTCTTTGGCGTCGCGACAAACGGGTATGTGAGCGTCTGTCATGGGCTCATTCGCAAGCTGGTGATCAGCCTCATCCTGATCGTCGGCATCGGCCTCCTCGGCGGGGGTATTGCCTCCAAGATGCCCTCAGGCTTCATTCCTGAGGAAGATCAGGGCTACCTTTTCGGCGTAGTCCAGTTGCCGCGCGCGTCGTCGCTTCAGCAGACCAGTGAGGCCGCGACAGATATCGAGAATATTCTGCTGAAGACGCCCGGCATCGAGTCGGTTACCACGATCGTGGGCTTCAACCTCCTGAGCACGGTGCAGAGCACCTACACGGGATTCTTCTTCATCACGCTCAAGCCCTGGGATGAACGCACGACGCCGGAACTCCAGGTCAACGCCATCCAGCAGAACATCAATCGCGAGGTCGCCGCGCTGCCCAAGCCCTCTGCCGCCTTCGCCTTTCCGCCACCAGCCATTCCGGGCATCGGTACCTCGGGAGGCGTCACGTTCATCCTCGAGGATCGTACGGGCGGGCCGGTCGAGCTGATCGCGAAGAATACACAAACCTTCATGGAGGCGGCGAGGAAACGTCCCGAACTGTCCTCGCTCTTCACGACCGCTTTGTGGGATGTGCCGCAAATCTATCTGAATGTCGATCAGGCTCAGGCCATGGTGCAGGGGGTCAGCCTCTCGGATGCCTACCAGACCGTGCAGACGTTCTTTGGCGGGTATTTCGTCAACTATTTCAACCGGTTTGGCCTCCAGTGGCAGGTTTATGTCCAGGCCGAGGGCGATTACCGTACGGATATCGCCAATCTCGGTCTCTTCTACGTGACGAACAAAGACGGTCAGTCCGTGCCGGTGTCCTCCTTCGTGACACCGGAGAAAAACTACGGTCCCGAGTTCACGATGCGTTACAACATGTATCGGTGCTCCCAGATCAGCGCGTCGGTGGCGCCGGGATATAGCACGGGCCAGGCTATGAAAGCGCTGGAAGAGGTCTTTGCCGAAACCATGCCGCAGGGAGCGGGATATGATTACTTCGGCATGTCGTACCAGGAACAGCAGGCCGCCCAGGGCGTGCCCCCGGCTGCGATCTTCGGACTGTCGCTGCTCTTCGTCTTCCTGATCCTTGCCGCCCAGTATGAAAGCTGGTCGCTGCCCTTCAGCGTGCTGCTCACGACCCCCATTGCCGTGTTCGGCGCGTTTGCTGGCCTGGCTGCCCGAGGCATGCAGAATAACCTCTATGCCCAGATCGGTCTCGTCATGCTGATCGGTCTGGCCGCCAAGAACGCGATCCTGATCGTGGAATTTGCCAAGGATGAGTACGAGAAAGGGAAGCCGCTCTTCGAAGCGACCCTGGCTGGAGCCAAACTCCGGTTGCGTCCCATCCTGATGACGGCGTTTGCATTCATCCTCGGCACGGTGCCGCTGGCCATCGCCACGGGTTCCGGCGCGGTGTCGAGGCGCATTCTCGGTACGACGGTTATCGGCGGCATGCTCGCGGCCACTCTCATCTCGATCTTCCTGATCCCGGCTTCGTTCTACTTCGTCGAGAAGTTCTTTGTCGGCAAGAAATCAGAGGCGGAGGGCGGCGAGTCAGGTCCTGAGGCTCCGAAAGCACCTGAAGCAACAGCCTAGGATGATCGACGTGAGGATCTGTTGGCGGGTGCGGACGTATGCTGCAATCCTGACCACTGTCGGGGTCGCCGGGTGTGGTCCCAAGCCCTCGGCGACCGCTCCTCTGCCACCCGCGACCTACGCCGTGGCCAAGGAGCAGAACGTGCCGCTTACGATCAACACGTTTGGAAATTGCGTCACCATCGCTGACGTAACCCTCCAAGCCCAGGTCACGGGTACCTTGACCCGCTTCGCGGTGCAGCAAGGCGCGCTGGTGAAGGCGGGGGATCTCATTGCCGAGATCGATCCTGCGCCTTTCCAGGCCGCGGTGCAGGAAGCCAAGGGCAGCCTGGATTCCGCCCAGGCTCAGCTGGCGAACGCGGATGTGACATTGCAGCGGCAGCAGCAGCTTTATAAGACAAAAACGATCGATCTTGCGGACCTCCAGAATGCCGAGGCCAATCAGCTCCAGGCTCAAGGCAATGTGCTGACGGCTCAAGGCCAACTGGACAATGCCCAGATCAATCTCGGGTATTGCACCATCAAGTCGCCCATCAATGGCAAGGCAGGCGTTTACATGGTCGATGCGGGAAATCTGGTGACGGCGAGCAACACCCAGTTGATCAACATCCAGACGATCGATCCGATCTATGTCGACTTCACCGTTTCGGAAAACGACTTCACCGCCATCCGAAAGTATTTCAGCAACGGGGAACTGCCCATCGAAGTGACGATTCCCGGAGCGCCCGACAAGGCCATCCCCGGCAAGCTGACGTTCATCAACAACAGCATCGCCAGCAATACCGGCACGCTTTCCTTGCGCGGCACGTTTGCCAATCCCGACGCCTTGCTGTGGCCGGGGTTGTTTGTCAACGTCCGCCTGATCCTGACCACGGTGGGAAATGCGGTCACGATTCCCTCGATGTGCGTGATGGTCGGGCAGACCGGCCCTTATGTCTTCAAGATCAATGCGGATGATTCCGTAGCCCTTCAGCCGGTGACTCTGGGGCAGCGGCGCAGCGACTTTGCCGTCGTGACCAGCGGAGTATCGACTGGTGATCGTGTTGTCACGGCAGGTCAACTCGGACTGGTCACTGGCAAGAAGGTGAATCCCACCCTCTGGCAGGCCCCGGCTCCTCTGCCTGCGCGGCAGGATGCGGCGAAATAGTCGCCTCACTCGATGAATCTCTCCGAGCCGTTCATTCGCAAGCCGGTGATGACGACGCTTTGCGCGTTTTCCGCCGCCATCTTTGGTGTTGCTGCGTATTTCCTTCTCCCGGTGAGCGATCTGCCGGATGTGGCGTACCCCGTGATCACGGTGACGACCAACTATCCCGGAGCCAGCCCGGAGATCATGGCCGACAACGTGTCGACGCCATTGGAGATCCAGATGATGCAGATCGAGGATCTGAATCTCATCACCTCGAAGAACCAGGAGGGCACCAGTACGATCGTGCTCCAGTTTGGCCTGGACAAGCCGATGGGTCAGGCCGAGGCCGAGGTGCAGGCGGCCATCCAGCGGGCCATGGGCAATCTGCCCAGCGATCTGCCTGCCCCACCGGCCTTCCAGACGACCAATCCGAATACCCAGCCGATCGTCTACATCGCCCTGGCTACCGATACTCTCACGCTCGGCGACCTCTACGACTACGCAAATACGATGGTCGCGCAGCGCATGATGATGCTCGACGGAGTGTCCAATGCCCAGGTTTACGGTTCTCCCCGCGCCATCTGCGTACAGCTCGATCCCAACGCGCTTTCCGCCCGCGAGATGACGGTGGCGGATGTTTCGAATGCCATCACCTCGGCCAACGTCTTCACCCCGGGAGGCGAGATCTATGGCAATTCGCTCCAGTTCATCATCAATCCCAAGGGCCAGTTGCTTCACTCGGCGGAGTACAACGATCTCGTGATCGCTTATAAGAATGGCGCTCCCGTGCGCCTGCGCGATATCGGCAATACTGTTGACGGCCTGCAAAAGCAGTACCTGCAGATGAAGTTTTGGTCCGCGGTAGAGCCTCCTCGTTCTGCCTACACCGTGGTGGCAGTGACGCCCGCACCGGGCGCCAATGACGTGCAGGTGGCGAAAAGCGTCCGCAAGACCCTGAGTGCTCTCAGGTCCTCCCTCCCGGCCTCCATCGACACCTATATCACCTTTGACCGCTCTGTGCAGATCGTCGAGAGCATCAACGATGTGAAGCTCACCATCCTGATCGCTTTTGCCCTGGTGGTGCTGGTTGTCTTTCTCTTCCTGGGTCGTGTGCGGGAAACTGTCGTGCCAGCGGTGGCGCTCCCTCTGGCCTTGCTGATGACCTTTGCGGTGATGCTCCTGCTCGGCTACAGCCTGGACAACCTCTCTCTCATGGCGCTCACACTGGCCGTCGGCCTGCTGGTCGATGATGCCGTCGTCGTGCTGGAGAATACCGTTCGCCATCTCGAGGATGGAAAACCGCCGACAGTTGCCGCCCTGATCGGCGCCAAGGAGATCAGCTTCACCGTCCTCTCGATGACGCTTTCCCTAGCGGCGATCTTCATCCCGATCGTCTTCATGCCGGGAATCATCGGGCGCATGTTCCACGAGATGGCGATTACCATTGTGGTTGCCATAGTGCTCTCTGGCGTGGTTGCGATCGTGGTATCTCCGATGCTATGCGCCCGCATGCTTCGGAAATCCGAAACGGAGTCGGGTTACCAGCGGTGGTTCAACAAATATTTTGATGCCTTTAAGCGGCACTACAAGGCCTCGCTCGGCTGGATGATGCGCCGCAAGCCTCTCGCGCTGGCTCTGTGGCTCGTCTCGCTAGGTGTCACCATCTATCTCTTTATCACGATACCCAAGGGTTTTCTCCCGGTGGGGGACAGCGGAATGATCAGAGGCGTGTTCCTGACGTCGGAGGGAACCTCGCCTGCGCAGATACAGGACTATCAGGACCGCATCATGCGGGTGGCGGAATCCGTGCCCGGAGTGCGCCAGGCCATCACTGTGACGGGCCTCCAGAACAACCAGCTCACCAACTCCATGGGGCTGGCCGTGATCTTTCTGAAGCCTGAGAACCAGCGTGCTCCGATTGCCCAGATCACGCGGGAGGTGATTGCAAAGATCCGGAGTGAGATTCCGGGCGTCGTCCCGTTGCTGCAGCCGTTCCCGACGCTCAATATCGATACGGGAGCGACGAACAACACCCAAGGCCAGTTTGCCTATCAGCTTACGGGCACGGACCCCGCGCTCCTTTATAAGGCCGCGGGCGATCTCATGGCCAAGATGCGAGCCAACCCCGGCTTCGTTGGTGTGTCGAGCGACATGCGTACCAATACGCCCATGCTCGATCTGGAAATCCTGCGTGATCAGGCTTCGTCCTATGGCGTGACGGCCCAGGCGATTGAGCAGACCCTTGCGATTGCCTTTACCCAAGGGGAGGCGAGTCAGATCAAGACTCCGCTCAATGTCTACTGGGTCATCGTGGAGCTGCTCGATAAATACCGCTCGCAACTGGATAATCTGGCGCTCCTGTGGGTGAGAAACTCGGCTGGCGACATGGTGCCGCTCAAGTCCCTGGTGAAAGCCAGCGTCAAGACCGGGCCGGAGTCGATCAACCACATCAACCAGATCACCTCGGTCACCATCTTTTATAACCTCGATCCGAGCTTCCCGACGAGTGAGGCCACGAGCGCCATTCAGACCGCCGCAGCGCAGGTGCTGCCGCCTGCGGTAGCTGGCGCTCCGGCGGGTTCCAGCGCGCAGTTCATCCAGACGGTCAAGGCGATGATCGTCCTGCTCATCATCGCCATCTTTGTCATGTATATCATCCTGGGTGTGCTCTATGAGAGCTACATCCACCCGATCACAGTCCTTTCGACGCTGCCGGTGGCAGGGTTGGGGGGCTTGATCACCCTGCGGATGTTTGACATGACGCTCGACCTGTATGGGTTCATTGGCATCTTTCTCCTGCTGGGCCTGATCAAGAAGAACGGCATCATGCTCGTCGACTTTGCCATCATGCGGCGCAAGGACGGCCTCACTATCGAGGCGGCGGCTGAGGAGGCGGCCATCGAGCGTGTGCGCCCGATCCTCATGACTACCTTTGCCGCTATTTTTGGCGCATTGCCGATGGCATTCGGGTTCGGCGCGGACGGAGCCTCTCGCCAGCCGTTGGGCCTCTGCATTGTGGGCGGGCTGATCGTGGCTCAGGTTTTGACCCTATTTTGTACTCCGGTATTCTATGTCTACATGGAGTATTTTCAGGAGCGAGTTCTGGATAAAATTCCGTTTTTCCAGAGGGGAGAGGGCGAGAAAAATGGCCCTGCGGAAGGCGATTCCAAGGCGATTGCCTAGGGGGACGCATCATTTGCACTTGTCTGGCGAGTAAAATCGTACTTATTTACCGCGAAACGCTCAGGTCATTGAACTCTTCGGATAGAAAGCTCGGTTCCCCAGACACAGTCAGGTCCTGCTCCTACCTAGGTTTTTGATCCCTCTGCAAAGAACTCCACATATGAAACTCTACGTAGGCAACCTCTCCTTCAAAACCACTGAACAGGCTCTGGAGGAACTCTTCGCCACTGTTGGCACTGTTACGGACACCCACCTCGTCATGGATCGTATGACCCAACGCCCTCGCGGCTTTGGTTTCGTCACCATGAGCACGGAGGAAGAAGGACAGAAAGCCATCGAATCGCTGAACGGAAAGACCTTCGATGGTCGCCCGATCTCGGTGAGCGTAGCCCGTCCCAAGGAAGACCGTCCTCCGCGGCGTGACTTCGGCGGCGAGGGCGGCGGCGGCGGTGGATTCCGTGAGCACCGCGACCGCGATCGCGACCGTGATCGCCGTGGTGGTGGCGGGTACGATCGTCGTCGTAACTGATCCACGATTTCCTGACCTGTTTTAAAGAAAGTTACTTGCGAAAGCGCCCGTTGCAAAACGGGCGCTTTTCTTTGTGAAATTATGTGTTAAGCGGAGTGGAAAGAATGTTTCTTCCCATCCCTCACCTCATAGTTGAGCCCGACGATGGAGTCAGTCCTGTTCGGGAGTTCATTCGGACAGCCAAGCACTCGCTGCTGATCAAACAATTCACCTTTTCCGAGCCATCGCTCCTCCAGGCCGTGGTGGACCGAAAGAACGCGGGAGTGGATGTGCGGGTCATGCTCAACCCCAAGCGGTCGGGTGGGGATCGCGCCAATGACGCGACCTTTGAGTATTTCCAGAACAATGGCGTAAATATTCAGTGGGCCAACCCGAAGTTTTACGTGACGCATGAGAAGTCGATTGTGATCGACAAGGAAGCCGCCCTCATCGCGACCTTCAACCTCTGCGAGAAGTACTTCACCCAGACGCGGGATTACGGTGTGGTCACCCAGGACCCGGAGCGCGTGGCCCAGGTCATCGAGGGCTTCGAGGCCGACTGGGAGCATCGCGACTGGCTTCCGAGCGAGGAAACCGGGCTGCTTTGGAGTAATGCCAATTCCCGCATCCATATGGCTCGCTTCATTGATGCGGCCGAGAAGACGCTGTGCGTGCAGCACCCGAAGTTCGTCGATGCCGTCATCCTCGATCGCCTCATCGATGCAGCCGATCGGGGCGTGCATGTCCGCGTGCTCTGCGGCGGACGCCATGGCATCAGCGACTGGGATATCCTGGATACCTTTTCGTCGCTCCGCGTGCTCAAGCGCTTCGGTGTCAAAGTCCATAAACAAAAGAACCTCCGCCTCCACGCGAAGCTGATTCTTTCCGATAACAAGCATGCGCTGGTCGGATCGATGAACATCGATCGCAGCGCCTTCGACCTCCGCCGCGAACTCGGTACGACCATCACCGATGCCGCGATCGTCTCCCGATTGAGCGAGGTGTTTGAGTCGGACTGGGATGGATCGCATCACTACGATGCTCCCGACCCGCTCGAGCCGGAGAAGCACACGGAGACCGATTTCCCGCACGACCACGATCTGCGTCATGAGTGAGGCCGAGGCTGAAAAGCTGTCGATCTCGCTGCTTGATCTGGCGCTTACGTTCAACCATATCGCGCTCGCCTCCTTCGGGGGCGGGCTCTCGGCTTGGTCCCGTGAGGTGCTGGTGGTCGAGAAGAAGTGGATGGGGGACGAGGAGTTCCTCAGTGCGGTCACGATGTGCCGCATCCTGCCGGGTGCGAATCAGGTGAACCTTGCGGTGTTCGTCGGTACCAAGATGCGAGGCATCCCGGGCGCCATCTCGGCGATTGTCGGGTTGACGACTATTCCCGTCAAACTTA
>ERZ778023.3251-NODE-3251-length-16619-cov-63.929787_pt1 | contig 16619 bp, 21 predicted proteins | sample MGYA00375753_ERZ778023 | MGnify/ENA primary metagenome ERZ778023 (study PRJEB29350, sample SAMN05389822) | bioreactor metagenome | isolation source: Ammonium sulfate bioreactor | place: South Africa: University of Cape Town | collected 2014-04-04 ...
CATCAATAATATCGATACTACCATCAATAATATCGATACTACATCAATAATATCGATACTACATCAATAATATCGATACTACATCAATAATATCGGTACTACCATCAATAATATTGATACTACATCAATAATATCGGTACTACATCAATAATATTGATACTACATCAATAATATCGATACTACCATCAATAATATCGATACTACATCAATCCTATCGATACAAGCGAGCAGCAGCACGTACCAGCAGCAAGCCAACAAGCAAAAGGATGGGCGGCTAATGGTGGGCCACGAGGACATAGCGCGATGGCGAGCGCTCGGGGCGACCTTAAGTAGGCCTGTAGGCCACCCCACAAAATCTCAGAGAGACACGCCGCAGCAGAGGAGGCGGTCAGTTGAGGTCGTCAGTCGCTCAGCCTCTCCTCTCCTACCGCCGTCTGCGTCCTCTGCTCTCTCTTGTCTTGCTGCTGCTCTTGTTGTTGCTGCCCCTCTCTCGTGTGCGTGGTACGTACTGACGAGCTCGCCTCCTCTCTGTCTCTCTGCGTGCGTGCGTCGACCGACCCAACCTTTGATATCTCGCGTGCGATCGTCGTCCCTCCACGCACACATTGCCGCCTCGTGTCGTGTCGTGTCGTTCTATCTACCACTCTCGTTTGAGTGTCGCTCGCCCACGCTGGCGTTCTTGCGCGCGCGTGTACACGCACTAACCAGCGCCGCTGCCTGGCTGGCTTCGACAATCGCTCGCGCCTCACGTCTCGCAGACTCCTCCTCTACATTACATTCCATCTCCCACCATGAGCTTCGTGCCCAACGACTCCAAGCCGCAAAAGTGCAAGGGCTGCTCCAAGACCGTGTACCCGAACGAGGCCATCAAGGCCATCGACGCGTACTGGCACAAGGTCTGCCTCAAGTGCACCACATGCCAAACCACGCTCAACCTCAAGACCGTCGACTCGTTCAACAAGGAGCCGTACTGCCGCACGCATTTGCCCAAGGCCTCGCACACTCAGGTCGCCGATAGCGTTGCCACCGTTCAAGCCACGAGTATGTCTCGCGTACACACACGAGCGCGCACGTCGACTAGCCGTTGAGTCGCTCGTATCGTCGCGCGCTCTCTCGCTCGCGCCATACAACTGACCGACTGCTGCTTGGTGGTGGTGGTGGTCGACCTCAGGCGCGCCCAAGGTCTCCAAGGTCTCGGGTGTCAAGACCGACGAGCGCCGCACCTTTGCTCCTGGATCGATGGGTCCCATTCGTGGAGCGCGTGGTGGTGCTCGCGGTGGTGCTCGCGTATGTCTTCTCTCTCTCTCTCTCTCTCTCTCTCTCTCTCTCTCTCTCTCATAGTCGTACTCTCATCACCCACCTGCTGACCCACCGCATTGCGACGATTTTTTGATGGATCTTAGGGTGGAGCGGCGGCTCCTCGCGGAGGTGCCTCGGCTGCGGCTTCGGCTCCTGCGGCCTCGGCTGCTTCGAGCGCTCCGGCGCCTCGCGCTGCCCCGGCTGCCGGCGCTGCGCCGCGCGGCGTGTCGTCGGCTCGCGGCGGTGCTACGTTTGGTGCTGGAGGCAACAAGTGCGCCGGCTGCGGCAAGACCGTGTACTCGAACGAGCAGCTCAAGGCCGTCAACGCCGTCTGGCATCCAGTGTGCCTCAAGTGCACGACGTGCCAAGTGACGCTCAGCCTCAAGACCGTCGAGGCCTTCAACAAGCAGCCGTACTGCCGCTCGCATTTGCCCAAGGCCTCGCACACTCAGGTCGCCGATAGCGTTGCCACTCGCCAGGCTCTGCGTACGTGAAACCAACTCCTCCTCGTCATGATCATCATCATCATAGCCAGTGAATTAACACGTGACGGCTATTCGCTGCCGGCTCGTGAACCGTGCAGAGGCTCCCAAGGCCGTCCGTAAGGAGGGTCAAATCCAGCAGGATGCGCGCCGCACGTTTGCGCCCGGAGCTGCTGGTCCTATCCGCGGTGCTCGCGGTGGTGCTCGCGGCGGTGCCCGCGGTGGTTCGGCTGCACCTGCTAGCAGCGGCAGCAGCCACAGCACTGCCAAGGCCGCCGTTGCTGGCGCTGCTGTCGGTGCCACTGCCGTCGGTGCCGCTGCCGTCGGTGTCGGCGCTGCTGCTGTTGCCGTATGTATCTCTCTCTCGCACCCACGCCACACAATATCGCTCGCCATACGTCATGTGTTGCGGTAGTAATAACGATGGCACGGGTTGTATATTTTGCGCATGCGTAGTACCACGAGCACGAGAAGAGCGAGTACACTTCGTCCGAGCCGGAGCGACACCCGGAGGACTATGGCTACAGCGATGACTATGGTATGTGCGAAACGCTGCTCTTGTTCCTTGCCACTCGCTCGCTCGCTCACTTGTACGTGGCGCACCACAGAGGAGTCGGCCTCGACGGCTGTCAGCCAGGTTGCTGTCTCTTCGCACCACGATGATGGTGGCTACGGTGACGAGGCCTACGACGAGAGCTACGACGAGGGCTACGACGAGAGCTACGACGAGGGTCACTACGAGGAGCCCGCTGCCGCTGCCCCGGCCGCTGTCGCTGCTGCTCCTGCTGCTCCTGCTGCCGCTGCGGAGGCCTACGACGAGGGTGGTACGTTATTGGTGTTACTCTCGAGCGCGGTTCAGCTTACTGATGATCTCTCTCTCTCTCGTGCGCGCGTGTATCATTTGTCCTTGGTGATTAGGTTACGAAGAGGGCCACTACGAGGAGGGTGGTATGTACCCATTTCATTGTCTCTCATTCATTCATTCGTTTATTCATTCATTCATTCTCTCTCTCTCTCTCTCTACCTTGATTGCTGACTTGTGTTTCCATCTAGGTTACGAGGAGGGCCACTACGAGGGCGAAGGCGAGGGCGAGTACTACGAGGGCGAAGGCGAGTACTACGAGGGCGAAGGCGAGGGCGAGTACTACGAGGAGGGCGAGTACCACGAGGGTGAGGGCGAGTACCACGAGGGCGAGTATGGCTATTAAGTAATAGCTTCTACTCAATCTATTTAGCGTATCACCACCATCCCACCATCCTGCCGACCAACGTTGTTCGACCGCCGTGGCAGCCTGTTCGTGTGCCTTTCTTTCTACCTTTCTCCCTTTGTGTTTCATCCTCTCTTCGTTCCTCTAGTTGAGCTTGCTCTCGCACTCAACTCTGTGCACCTTGGTATTCTTATTCACCCCACCTCCCTTCGCCCCAAGCGCTCTTTCTTGCCTTCTCCTTCTCACTCTCACTCTGTCCGTCCGTCTCTCTCGCGTTTGCTGCTCAAGCAATGTAGCGGCCCAAGAACCGCATCAACTAAACGCATGGTTGCCTACCACACACACGCCTCTGATCGGTGTTCTGGTCGTCTTCTTGTGGTTGAATCGAGATATGATAGTTTATATGTATAATTCAACGTAGGCATAACGATATTGATAGTTGGGGAATGGGTGGATGGCTTGTGCAGGTCTCGCAGATGATAACAATAAATACACCACCACCTCCACCACCAAAACTGAACTAGAACTCAGATACAAAGAGAGAGAGAGAGAGAGGAGGGGAGACACGACTTGGCAAGAAGGTGAGGAGGGAGGGGAGATATAAACATATGTACAGACGCGAGTCTCTAACTAGCGTCGGTCGGTCGGTCGGTCGGTCGGTCGGTCGGTCGGTCGGTCGGTCGGTCGGTCGAGCGAGCGTACTGCTGCGGTCAATTCAAGATCGAATCGATCGAGAGGCGCTTGGGTATGTAGGTGTCGAGTTCACGACGCTGGGGAGCTGGAACCGGTACTGGCACTGGCAAGACCGGTGGCAAGTCTGTCGTCGTCGTGGCACACGGCCGAAAGGCCGAGCGTTTCGATCGTTCGGTGGCAGTTGCATCGATGCTGCTGGAAGTGCCACCACCTACTGACAGGGCCGAGTATTGTTGCTGCTGCTGCTGTTGCAGTTGTTGTTGCTGTTGCAGCAGGTGCAGTTGTGAGGCTTGGCGGCGTTGTTGTTGCTGTTGAAGAATAGCATGGCTCAGGGTTGGGGGCGGATACGAGTAGTGATTCAGCGCAGTAAAACTGCCTTGCGGCGGTGATGGAGAAATCGATTGGCCCGGTACGTGGTGTGCCGGGGTCGGAGTCGAGGTCGAGGTCGAAGAGGAAGAGGCAGAGGTCGAGGAGGCAGCGGTAGCACTCACGAGTGATTGATAGTATTGACCGGGTGCCACTGGAGCCGAGAGGAATCGGCGAGGTACAGCCCCGAGATTTGACTCTTGTTGCTGTTGTTGTTGTTGTTGCTGTTGGTATTGTAGAGTTGGTTGTTGCGGCTGTTGGTATTGTAGAGTTGGTTGTTGCGGCTGATGAAAGTGATGGTCGAAGCTGCTTGGATGGGGAATGGCCGAGGACGAGAAGCGTCGTGTCGACGAGACCGACACCGATGGCGCTTGGTGATGGAGGTGGAGGCCGCCTCCGCCTCCTCCAGCGGCGGCTGGGAGTTCCAAGGTGCCAGAGGTTGAGGCACTTGCGGCAAACTGTGGCCCAGGGTGAGGGAGCGACGAATGCCGAGGGCCAGCGGCGGTCGCCGGCGGCAAAGGAGCAGGAGCCGGAGGAATGGATCCAACTTCAGCTGAGGTCGAGGGAGCGAGGCCGCCCACATTCTTGAGGGTCGAGAGGATTGGTGGCGGCGGCAGGGACAAGGCGGGCGTCGAGAAGCGACGCGCATAGGGGAGCTCAGGAGCAGGGGAGGCCGTGTTCCTGGCAGTGGCCGGGGCGGAGGCGAGCGTGGGCGCAGAGGTGCGCCTCGGTGAAGGTTGCGGTACGCGGTCGGCGTGCGGAACGGCCGGTGGCGGGAGGAGCGCAGGAGGCGGTGGCGCGTGGCGGCGAGGCAGCGGCAGCGCGCGAGAGCGCGGGAAGCACTCGGGCTTCGGGAGCGAGGCCGCAGACGCTCGGTAGGCTTTGTTGTGGCTCTTGGAGGACGAGAACGAGAGCCTGTTGGCGATGCCGTTCACGGAGCTCGGTGGTAGCGGCGACGGCGCCGTGACCACATGCACCTTGGTGCGCTTGGGGAATGCGACGCGGCCTGCCTGCACCTGTCCATTGAGCCACTCCCAGCGGTGTTGGGCGGCCGTGGCGTGGTGGTGGTTGGTGTGCGGATGGTGGTTGTGCATATCGAGCGACATGTGGGGTTCGGAGCGCGAGATCGCGGTGTAGTTCAGGCGCCAGGAGCGGCGAGCGTAGTTCGTGTGTGTGCGCGGTGAGAAATGCGCCCAGGCCACCAAGAGCACAGGAGCAGCGACGCAAAGGGGCGGGGGAGAGGAAGGGGCGGAGGGTAGGGAGAGGGTAGGGAGGGCGGTCCAGAGAAGAGGATACGCCAAGGGACGGGAAGGGGAGAGGGCGAGGAGAGGGCGCACACAAGCACACACGCGCGCAAGGGAGGGTAACTGGCGCTCGCTGCTGTTGCTGTTGTTGTTGCTGTTGTTGTGATGGGGACAGCGAGACGAAGCGAATGAGGACGCAGCTCGGCACGTTCAGGACTCCCCGAACGGGATATCTCGGCACTTGCAGGTACTTGGCCCAATTCGGCAATCCTTCTCCCGGTGGCCAACGTCTCCCGTCGTGCTCCGGCCACCGAATCCTTGGAATATCTCGGACACGACTGCGCTACTCGCCGCCCTCGCTCCTACGTGTGGTGCCACCATCGACGACCGAGGCACACGCTCCAGGTCGCAAGCCAAGCCGCAAGCCGACATACCTTATGCGGCGCGAATCTCGCGGAATCTCGTTTTTTGCCGCCCAACGCACCGCTTTTTCCCGCCATCGCCTCCAGAGCACGCGCGCCAGCCACGGCCCCCACGCGCTCTCCCTTCCCCTTTCCCCTGCTTCGCCTCGCCGTTAACCTCCGGCACTCCCTGGCCTGAGGCGGTCACACTCGACTCTCCCCTCAGAAGCCTGACCAAGACGAGCTCGTCCCTTCCCTCCCCCACCCAGATATCACTGCAGTGAACCGACGAATGTCGCTACCTTTGTCGAGCCATCCATATCTCTCAATCTCTCGCTCCTCCCATCGCAGCGCCCTCTGCTCTGCACTCCGCTCTCAGGCCTGGATTGATGGTGATCTCGTTCTTGCAATCTACGCTAGCCTCCACTGATACCCATATCCATGCCGCACGTTGTTGTTGCTGCTGCTGCTCTCAAACTCTCACTCATTGCAAACATTGGCTTTCCTTCTGTTTGCTTCTCGTTGTGAACTTGCGACCATTTGACGACCGAGATCGAGCAACAGCAGCGACGCGTCGAGTGCGTGTGCGCGTGTAGTGTCATCAAGTACGTACTCTCACTCTCACGCTCACGCTCGCTCTCGAGAGGAAGAGGTCACAGCCCAGGCAGCTCTACGATGTACCTGTTCCTCGGCAAAAGCAAACTGAGTGTGATCCTTGCCTCGAGTCACTCGAGTAACTCGAGTCACGCTCTTGCGTAATTCCTTAAGTAGCTTGAATGGAGTTGCGAGCGAGTGAGGGAACGACACGCACATGCCTACACACACACATACATACATACACAAGCAAGAGCTCTTTGCTCGCTCGATCGGTGACCTCAGTAGAGAGAATTCTCTCTCGAGTGCCGCAGCCGCAGAAGAAAGGACACGCGTGCAAGTTACTCTTGTTCGTCATTCTTGTTAGATAGTGATGGCGGTCGTAACCCCTCAGGCAGTGGTATATCAGTCAATATACCAATCTATCAACAGTGCGCGCTCGGGTCGTCGCGTTTAGATGAGACCGAGAGGAGGGATATACGAGTGTGTACGTACATGAGCGAGTGATGGAGGATTGCCAGAGATATCGAACGTTCAGTTCAAGAACAGTGAACACTCATTTACTCCACTCACTCACTCACTCACTCATATCCTTGTGCGCTGGCGCTGCTTCTGCTCTTGGTCAGTACGTTTTGTACTCACGTGTTGGTCGTGTGCGGGTGGTCGTGAGCCTTCTTCGTCACCCTACACTAACACGCGCACGCGCGCGCGCGACTTCAGAAAGTTATCTCGATCGATCGCGATAGATATTGCGCGCGAGAGAAGATATGAGCGACCGCAAAGCACGTCGCAAAGCTGCCAATGCTTCCAAGGATCGCGCATCTACGCCCGATCTCGACTTCAGCAGCGATGACGATGACGATGGTGGCGACAACAACGGCAGTAGTAGTAGTAGCAGTAGCAATCGCGTCGATGCGCGTCCTCTCGTGATGCGGTGCCACTACGAGGTGCTTGGCGTCGAGCAGACCGCCACGGCCGATGAGCTCAAGAGCGCCTATCGCAAGCTCGCTCTTCGCTACCATCCGGACAAGAACATGCATCAACTCGAAGAGGCCACGCGGCTCTTTAAGGAGATCCAACAAGCCTACAGCGTACTCGCTGACCCCAACGAGGTCTCATATCGATACCATCGCCATGTGTTGCTGTTGCTCGCGCGTTCACTCGCGCGCGCGCGCGCGATTGCGTCAACCTGCGCGATGACTCTTCTAATCGATTGTACATCTGCGTGGGCGCGCGTACGCGCGATCGTGGTGTGTGTTTGTGTCTTGTGTACAGCGCGCATGGTATGATGGCCATCGTGATGCCATTCTTCGAGGCGTCGATCCTACCGACCAGAGTGCCGTACGTACCCAAACAACACCTCGAGTTTATACTCACATCGTATCGGGCTCTACTTACTATTGCGGTCCTCATCGTCGTTATGCTCTTCGCATCGCATCCTGTGGTTGCTTGGGTGGTTCTCCTCGCACGCACGAACGCCACATAATGTTGAACGCGCGTGTGCGAACACCAGTTCGAGACCATCAACCTCTGGCCGTACTTTAGCTCGTCTTGCTTCTCGGGCTTCGGCGACGATCGCAAGGGCTTCTATCGAGTATACTCGCGTATCTTTGACAAGATCGACCAAGAGGAGAAGGTACAGTGCTGCTGCTGTGATGCTGCGTACTTGTGCTCCGAGCAATTAGCAGCGCCATCACCAGTAGTAGGAAGTTCCGCTCGTTTGGGGAGTTGCGCAACGACAGCAGCTACCATGCGATACTCGTCGTCGTCGTGGTGAGGCAGATACGAGACATTATCTTTTTATGATCAAGCTGCCTTGTTTGTGTTTGTATGTCTCATTTGTTGATTGGTGGTGGTGGTGGTGGCCGATCCAGCGCGATAACCATGCATAATCTGATGTGTTCATTTCGGATTCGACTTGCCTATTTATTCTTTTGATTCCTTTGATTCGCGCCCTCTCTCTCGCGCCCTCGATCGAGTGACCAACAAATATCTTCCGCGCTTGCCTCCGCTCTCTTGCCTGTTGGCAATCTCCATCTCTCGAACTTGTTACCGTTCTGCTTTGCTACTGCTACTGCTGTTGCTGTTGTTGTTACTCTCCTCTAGCAATGACACTGCCGCAGCGTATTCGTCTCTGTTGTGTACTAACGAAAATATCTACTTGCGGATGATCATTGTGATGGATTTTCTGACAGAGCTCGAATCAAACAGCTGCGCCGCCGTTTGGTACTAGCGCCTCCGAGTACACCGACGTCAAGCGATTCTACGACTACTGGTTGGGCTTCTCGTCGACACAGACCTTTGCTCGCTACGAAAAGTACTCGTTGGCTGAGGCTCCCACGCGCCAGATTCGACGCCTCATGGAGAAGGACAACAAGAAGCTCCGGTATGTGTCTATGCACCTCGTGCCCCTGGGACCTTGTCAGTCAGCCAGGCAAGTCCCTCACTCACTTACTCACTCGACGCACACACAGCGACAAGGCCAAGAAGGAGTACAACGACCTTGTGCGCAATCTGGCACAATTTGTACGCAAACGCGATCCTCGTGTACTGCAACATGCCGCCAAGGCGCGACAGGCCGACCTCGAGAAGCAGGCCAAGCGCTCGGCCGCCGCCAAGCAAGCGGCCGAGAGAACCAAACAAGAGTTCGACGACATGGAGGAGGAGATTGCGCGGCTCGAGGAGGACCACTGGCTCGAGGTCGAGGCGCAACTCGAGCTGCTCGGCGTGCTCGATGAGTACCTCGCCGACGACTTGGACAAGGTCGATGCCAAGAAGGAGGCGCTCTACTGCATTGCGTGCAACAAGAAGTTCAAGTCCGACAAGGCGTACGTCATGTATAGTCGTGCTGCTACGTGACTCACTCGCTCACTCGATCGATCCTCAGGTGGGAGAACCACAAAAAGTCCAAGAAGCATGTGCAGAACATGGAGAAGATGCGCGCCGAGGTCTCGTTGGATATCGATGAGTTGCGTGCCGTCGGCCTGCATGACGAAGACAACGACGATGACAACGACCAAGATAACGACGACAACAGCGCCGAGCAACAGCTGATACAACAACGCACTGACGGCGATGACAACAACAGCCCTCAACGAGATGATGACGACGACGATCAGGTTGTGGCCGATACCGCAGCAGCCGATGATCACAACGACCACGACGAGGCGCAGCGTACTCCTCAGCGACATCCACAGCAGCGTGCCAAGCGAACGCCCAAGCCTAAGGAAGCGGCCAGCGACGACGAACCGGATGATTATGCGGTCATCATGCAGCAGCGCAATGCCAAGAAGCGCAGCGCCAAGAAGCAGAAGAGCAAGAACCGATTCGCCCTGCTCAATGATGACGAGGACGAGGACGATGCTACTGGAGCTCTACCACCAACGCGCGCTGTAGTGGATGATGACGATGATGACGACGAGCAAGAGAAGGAGCACGAGCAGGAGCACGAGGCCGAGGCACCCGATGCCGCGCCTGCTGTTGCGGCGACTACAGTGGAAGATACACCAAGCACCGTTGATTCGGAGGACGATGACGATGCTGACGATAAAAAGTCTCGCAAACCACGACGAAGACGTGCCAAGGCCAAGCAACGAGTACGTGCTGCTGCAGTGCGCGCCATTGAGTGTACCGCTCTCGACATCTCACCTCGAATCACCGCATAGAATCAAGAACAACAGCAGCAACAACAACAACAGCCTGCCGCCGAGGTTGCGCAAGATGATACGCCACGATGCACCACGTGTGGCATGGTATTCGGCTCACGCAACAAGCTCTTTGCGCATATCAAGCAGACCGGCCATGCACAGCTTCTCTCGGCTGGAAAGAGGGGCGGCTCCGCCAAGCGTAGATGACCCGCACACGCTCACGTTTACCTACCGATCGCTCCTCGTACTCGCACCAACGCGCAAAATATACCGCAACCTGCAATACATTCAACTCGTCGTACTGTGCTACCTCCTGCTGCTACTGCGGTCTTCGTGGTGGTACTCATCTACAAACAGTTCATTCGTTACACACTCTTGTCGACAGATCGCTCGCGCGAGCCGCCCAGTGACTCTCGACCCCACGACTCGACGCTCATCACGTTGATCGCCGTCTCCAAGGTTGCCAGCAAATAGCCATCCTGCAAGAGTCATCCAGAATGAGCCTCGTGACCTTGCCCAGCGCGCGCGCGAGAGAGAGAGCGGGCGCTCGATGATTGCGTACCTCGCGCATCGCGAAGCTCTCAAGCATAAAGTCGACCATGAAGCGACACTGATAGAACGATCCGGGCGATGGCACGTGGATCACCGTGTAGCACACGAGCAGCAACAAGTCCTCCGAGCCTCTGTGTCACGGCCATGCCCATGTGATGCACGGTGAATACACAGCTCGGAGGCGATACCGTGGCGCGACGTACACTGGAATGGGAACGGCTCTGTCGGGTTGCTTGGTGAGAGCCTCCATCATCAGTGCGAGATGCTATACACAACACACGTTATCATCACAATCATCGTGGCATTCACTCGACCACGATCGCGAGCTGATGATGATGCTTCACGAGAACGTACTCGAAACTTGGCCGTGATGCTTCTCGCATTCAAAAAGTCGTGGTATGCTCGAATCGCAACAGAGAGCTTGATGTCCTTCTACTCATACCAAAATCAATGAATGAGTCACGAGGTTCATCGCCAACGAACGCTGTTGATCTCGAGGCATGTGTACCAATCCAAGCTCTCCATGGTATCCGATGTTTGCAAGCGTGAGGTTGCGCTTGTGCAGCTGGCTCAGCTTCTGGAACAGGGCGTCATCTTGCGCAGCATACTGGACCACCAAATCCAATCACAATTAGCGCGACGCTCACTCGAGGCTGCTCAAGTCTTTGATATCATCACGGGGATACGTACGCGCTTCGCATACAAGTAGAACACGCTCGGATACAACTGTGCGAGTACGCAATCTTGAATGACCTCGAGACATTCATCACGCCAGTACGACGCACGCAAATACACGAACGTGTTGATCACGGCCGAGTGCAAGCTCTCTGCAATCACGCCCGCCATACAATCAGCTGCGTACGAGCTGGTGGCACGCACTGCTCGTGTGCCTTGCAACGCACCAACGTAGGCCTTGACGCGAGCCACCATCTTGTTGAAGGCTTGCATAGGTCCGTAGCACACTTGCTGCTCGCTCGCCGGCGTCATGTACACGGAAGAGAAGGCCTTGACGTAGTGCTGCACACAATCGCCGAATGGATGTGTCGCCGAGTTCAAGATCGATTGCAGATGCTTGCGAATCTTGTCGAAGCTAACACTCGGCGACAGACTCTTGAGCCATCGTTCGTCGACTCGTCGAGCGTTGGGATCCGTGAGCGGAACGTAGTACACGCCAGGCCAATTGATCAACTCGAGGCTGTGCATATTGGTGCGTTCATCACGGTGAGTGAGCAGGTGCCACTCGCGCTCGCGTCAAGTACGTACCCAGCAACATCGTTCCACGGCTCCTTGGCGACATTCTCGAGTTCTTCGAGCTGCAGTGAGAGCTACATTCCGATGCAATCAATCAACCAATCAATCGCCAGTCTCGAGGAAGCCAAGCAACCTTCTCCATTTGAGACGCACCTCCTCTTGAACAATTCTGGCCTTATCGAACATGTGCGCAAGAGCCTTCAATTCGTTACAACTCTGTTGCAGATGTAGCGAGCCAGCATCATATGTATATCGTCAGCTCTCGTCAGCTCTCGATCCAATTCGTTGGTTGGCGAGCTGTCGCAAGAGCCCTACCTCAGTAACCTTCTTGAGGAACTCTCGCGCTTGTTGTGGTCCTTGCTGTTGCGGCTGTTGCGGTTGTTGCTGTTGCTGTTTGGCAGGCACGCTCGGAACAGCTGCCGCCGCCGACGAGGCGGCGTTCGCAGGTGTCTTGGATGGAGCGGCGTTGGAAGCTGGAGCTGCAGCAAACTGATTCGCGATGCGCTTGGGATCGATGTTCGGTGCTCCGGCAGCACGTCCAGAAGCCCGCATTCGTGCATACCACATCGCCATCATGGCAGCGTCGGGTTGCTTCGAACCACTCGGCGTTGGTCGTATTCCCATCGGAACGTGCTGAGCACCACCCGTGGCCGAGGCGTCCGAAGGTAGTGTACCATCGAGCGATCGCGAGAGGTTACTGTGCGGCGGATTCGAGGCAGTCTTCTCGGCGCTCGGTTCCGCCGCTGCGGCTGACTCGAGGATCGAGCTTGCAGGCTCGCGTGAGGCTGCAACGGGAGTCTCTTGTATCGTCAACTCGGAGCTATCTTGGAGCGGATGAGTCTTGACTGGGCGCGGTGCCTCGTTGGTTGCAGCTCCAGCTCCAGCTCCAGCTCCAGCTCCCGCTCCCTGCTCGTCATCGTCGTCATCGTCCTCATCGAATAGCTTCTTGATTCGACGACTTGGAGTAGTGGAAGAGGGGGTTCTGTCCTCGCCACCGATCTCGATCACCTCTTGTTCCGTGGCATCGCCCGCTCGATTAGCACCTTCTGCATTCGTTTCAGCTTCGGTAGGCGGTGGCGAGCCAGGAGTCCGAGGTGGCGTTGCTTCAGGCGGCCCTGGAGTGGCAACGTCATCGGCAGCAGAAGAGGCAGCAGCAGCAGCGGCGGCCGCGGTGTCTGCGCCTTTCAGTGCCATATGAACAGCAAGCTCAAGACACTTGCGAGATAGCATCACGAGCTTCATGACCATGCCGTTACCTGGTGTGTGTTCAGCACGATTCAGTGAGTGACAATCAGGTACATTCAAGAAGAGTGCGAATAGCACGACGTACGTTGCATCGAAATGTACTTGAGCTTCTGAGCCCGATGCAATCCGAGAGTGACCTCGGTCGTAGCATCTTCGAACGCACGTAGCATCGCCTGATGAAGAAGACGCGCGCGATTGGGGCGTTAGCACGATTCAAGCGTTCATCATGCACTCTCGCTGCCAAGCAGGCTTGCATACCTGGAGATCTTGCTTCTCGAGGCGCTGTCTCTTTCGTTGGTACTCTTCAGTCAACTTGGCAGCCGTCGTGGCATAGTCCTCCGTGGTGTACGAACGAACGGAGGGCGTTGATTGCGAGCTCCGTTGCACGGCGGAGGTCGTCGAGTAGCTGCGAGAACGCGCCGAGCTGCGTGAACCAACTCGACCGGTCGCTGGAGAGTGCGTCGATGCAGTGGGAGGGTCTTCGTGGGACGACGGCGATGGATCGAGCGCTGTTCCAAGAGACGGTAGACTCGTGGAGCTTGGTACTTCCTCTCGCTCGTCAGCGCTCGGGAGACGCTTGATTTCGGTGGCCGACGAGAACAGCGTTGGTATGCGAGTGGCTGACACGGGCCGTGACTGCGCGGCGGTCGAAGGTAGCGAAGGATCGAGGATCGTTGTGGGAGAGCCAGATGAGAGCGAGTGACGCATGGCTTGAGGACTCGAGGGCGTCGAAGCATCGGGCAGGTCGAGCGCCGCCGCAGCCGGCTTCGAGTGCATGGCCGATGGCAGTGATATGGCACGAGGCAACGATCCGCGGCCTTCGCTTGCTTCCGGTGATGGAGATGGCAATGGTCTCTCGGCGACGGTGCTGAAGCTCGAACCGCTGGACGTGGCTGGCGCTTGATCTAGTAGGAGATGGCGATAGTGCATTTTGTTCACGTGTGAGTACCAAGCTGACATCAGCTGCGCCATTCGTTCGAGATGACCGACATACTCTTGACTCGTAGTGCATCACGGAGTTGTTCGAGACTTGATGAGCTTGCAGCACCTTGAACTGCAATCCGCTGTTGCTGTTGTTGTTGCTGTTGTTGCTGTTGAGCTTGAGTTCGAGAGAAGGCAGCATTCGTAGCATCGCCACCATCATCATGATCGCCATCATCATCATCATCGTCATCGATTCCAATCCTACCACTATGAGCGAGCCCAGGAGACTTCAATGGAGCCGTGGCCGATTGTTGTCGAAACCGCACGATCTGTGGCTCATCAGCCGAGGCGCCACCACCAGCCGACGATGCTGCACCAACGATCGTGAACGAGTATCGAGTTCGAAGAGCCCCTGCTCCCGCACTCACTCGTAGTGTTGCATCGGCGTTCTCCGAGTCATTGAGTGATGCCATATCCTGCGGCATCTCGATCATGGGTATCGACGGCGCATAGACCGCAGGCGCCAGTCCAAAGTGCTCGAGGAACGACAGCAACACATCGGGGTCCTCCGTGAGTCGCTGCCAATCATCCAACGCCTCCGAGTCGGTATCGGCCGTCGCGATACAGTAGTTACCGACTCGTAGCATGATTCGATACATTGGTTTCCATAGACCTACGATGAACGAGATCGAATAGAACAGTACAGCAACATCGTGTGGTGGTTGTTTCATATGTGAGTGAGTACGTGAGCGATCTCGTGATATCATGATATCCACATCAATGATTCATCAAGTAACGAGACCGCTGATCGTCGACGATCGATCTATCTATCTCTATCGTCTTTGTTGTGTATCTATCTCTGTGAAGCGCTCCTTACCGAAGCGTCTCTTGAGCAGTACGAGGTCGGCAGTGGCTTGCTCCTCGACCCAGAACGACTTGAACGACGCCGCTCGAAAGGGTACGCAGAGCGGCATCTCGTGAGAGTCTCTCTTGCTTCTCGCGCGCGGCCACGTGCGTGTGTATGTGTATGTATCGCTGTGTTCAATTGATTGATGGAGTTGTGATGGTCGTTGAGGATATCAAGTGATTGGATGGTTGGATAGTTTGATTGATTTGATGGTGCAGCGGGAAGCAGGAGAGGAAGGAAGTGAATGATAAATCGAATCGAGAAACCTATCATAGTACGGAATCGCCTCTGCACCGCTGCACTAGCGCTAGCGATTTTCTCTCGTGCTCTCAGGAATATTCTGGTGCGCCGAGCTCGGACTCTTGGAAGGCCCCCGGAACTCCACACCATGCAGTAAATCGACCTAGTCGTGGCGTCTGTAGAGGAGGATGAGCTACGCCGCAGACATGATCGATGGAAGAGGCTTCCGATCCGGAAGCACCATCTGTTCGTGCGACCATCGACATTCCTTCGTCAGTCACTGCTCGTCACTCTCCTCCTCCATCACAACCACGGCCATCACCACAACGACAGCAGCGAAAAGATACGAACCGATTCAGCAGCTGTGTCTTGGTCGAACAACAGACTGTGCGAGTAAAAGTCCAAGAACAACTCGTCGCGGAGCAGCTCTCGGTTGTCAGCGAACGAAATGAACTCGTGGAACGACGTGAACTCGCTCGGATGGCTCTTCTTCGATGTCATGATGTGGAAGTCGATCAGTTGCAGCCAAAAGTACGCCACCGTCGTGTGGAACGTGACGTCGAGTCCGATCTTGGCGTTGACGAACGCCTTGAGATCGTCGAACAGTCGAGCGACGATCTTGCTTCGTGGACCCATGTCACGGTACCGCTGCAGATACAACCACGTGATTCGCATCTGACACACGTGGTCCCAGCGAGCAAGCGATTTGTCTTGGAACGCAGCGAGGAACTCGTCGTCGGTCTCGAGAGGCTCTGCCACACTCGCGGCGATGTCGGCGGCTGTCGGTGGATTGGAGCTCCACCATCGAAACCACGTTCGAGGCGATCGACGAGCATCACGCTCGCTCGATGACGATGGTGACGACGACGATGAGGTCGAGGAGGTGGTCGAGGCCGCAGATGCAGTGGGTTCGTGGTGATGACCGAGAGCTCCTCCAGTGAGCCATGACATGAAGCCTCCGCGCTTGCTCGATGTGTCGCTGCCTCCTCCACTCGTGGTGGCTGCAGTGGCTGCAGCAGACGAGGAGGCTCTGTCCTCGTCGGCGAGCGCCGTGGGCTCCAGTGGAAGTCCGACGAGAGCCTCGGTGACGTGAGCGCCTGCCATCTTCTTGTCGATGGTGTGCGACAGCCAGTCCAGCGCCTCGTACAGTCCGTCGCCGCTGGTTGCAGACGATCCAGCAATGAGCCATGGATGGGTGATGGCCTTCAGGTTCATTTGGTCGGCGATCTCTTGGCAGCTCATGGCGTTCGGCAGGTCTTGTTTGTTGGCGAACACCAAGAGCACCACATCGCGCAGCTCGTCCTCGCGGAGCATCTTGTGGAGCTCTTCGGCTGCTTCGCTGATGCGCTCGCGATCGTTCGAGTCGACTACGAACACAAGTCCTTGTGTGTTTTGATAGTAGTGACGCCAAAGTGGTCGTATCCTGTCGCGACTTCCAACGTCCCAGACTGTGGGTGGGTTGTGTGAGTGGTGCAATCGATCAAGAGATTCTGGAGCGTTGGCATACCCGTGAAGTTCACATGCTTCGATTGGATCGTCTCGACGTTGAAACCAATCGTTGGAATG
>ERZ778023.3257-NODE-3257-length-16591-cov-4.075895_pt1 | contig 16591 bp, 15 predicted proteins | sample MGYA00375753_ERZ778023 | MGnify/ENA primary metagenome ERZ778023 (study PRJEB29350, sample SAMN05389822) | bioreactor metagenome | isolation source: Ammonium sulfate bioreactor | place: South Africa: University of Cape Town | collected 2014-04-04 ...
TTGACATTGATAAAAAAAAACCTGAAGGAATCACGGACTGCAACCTCTTTCGGGCCGGTTAGGTTTCTCAACGGCTTCGAGGATTGTTAGAACAGTCTTGCGAACTCAAATCCTGGCAGTATGAAAGGATTTTTGCGCGTGTCCAGGAGAGTCTTTTAATCGATTTGAAACAGTGTAGTTGTTGTGCTATAGTCTCCACTCTGCGCTTTCTTTGTCCTGTCTTTTGGTTTTTCGCCAAAATAAATAAACACCCACCATGCCAATGAGCGACAAGGAAGTGAGCATTTGTCTGAAAATCGCTATGTTGGGGGGTTGTAATCGTGCAAAGCCTTCTGGTAAATGCAAGAACTCCGTAAAAAAATGCCTTGATATGATGAGGTGACTAGCCGTTAGCAGCCGGGCGTGCCAAAATTCGCCAGATACCGAAGCTATAGCTACAGAGCAACATTGCAGGAGACTAAAACCGAGATTCGGGAAAGAATCATCTTTGTCCACAAAATGAGCGTTAAGAAACCAAAAGGCGTACAAAGACGGCATCATCCAAGCATTTTCGTTTGAAAACAAAATTACTCTACCTTGAGAGTCAACGTGGGGACTGGTTTCGCTCTGCAATATAAAATATCCCAAGAAAGTTAGCATCCCATGAGGAACTATGGCAAAAGACGCTCCCTTATCAACACTGGCGACCAAAAATCCTCCAATTTGTACTGCTCCCCACCCAAGAAATAAATATTTCATGTTGAAAAATGGTTTAATGTGGAGTAGCTGTGCTACTTTAATTCCTAAACACAACAAGTTAAATAGGCTTTCCACCACAACTAATCTCGATACCAGCAGTTCTGGGCTTTTGATCAAACAACAACAAAGAGGATAGCACACAGTAATACAAGCCTCAAACATTAAGCCTTTGCGAGCGAACATGATGAGTCCATTACAGTATACAAGGCCAAAGATAATTACCAGGAGGAAGGAAGCGACCATCGTACTCTCCTGTTTTACGGCAGAAAAACTCGGCTGCAAGGAATAAAAAGGAATTTTGCGCAAATCGCAGGTATTTCTGCGATTAAGATTTTTAAACTTTGTGAACTTTTTTTTATGCACAAACGGAGCTGGTACGCCAATTGTTGGTTGAATTTTCGGTTTTATTTGGTGAGACTTCCAAACTGCCGGAAACGAACAGTCAAACGGTGGTTCGAGAGTTTGCCTAAGGCCAGTCGAGCGTTTTCGTGATTATTTCTAAGTACCCAAGACCCTCCATGAACTATCAGAGTATGGTAGTAACTCACAAGTATTTTTTATTCTGATGTGCAAAGATCAGATCACAAGCATTTTCGGGAGCAAGGCTGCTTCGCTTCTTCGTGATAATGTTACCAGCAGAGGAGAAGACACGCTCACTTGCAGCAGAGGTGGCTGGTATGGCGAGGTAAAGACGGGCCAGCATCGCGATGTTTGGGTACAAATGCTTTCTTTCCCTCCAATATGAAAGAGGGTTGGTGCGATACGGAACGGCAGGTTCAAGTCGATATTGCTCAATCTCATTCTGTTGAGTGGTCATGGTGAGGGGAGCATCACCAAATGCTTGTTGAAGTAGCTGGGTGATAGCGCCTCGCTGTGTAGGTTCTTTCTCAGCACTTGGAATTGGGGGCCACAGTGGACTAAGATTGGCCGCAACACGCTTATCAAGTTCCTCTCCAAGTTCTGAAAAAAAAATAAAATTAAATGAGATACATTAAAAGAATAATATATAATACATACGCGTGCACTTCAGGCTGAGTAAGAAAAGAGAGGGACTTAGTGCGAGGGTCCAACAACAGCGGTATGTAGTATGCAGATATACGCTCACTCCACCTCGTACGAAGCTCTGTTTCCAAAGCACTCCGCACATCCTCAATAGACTTACATTGCTGCTTTGCTCCCACTGTCTTGCGAAGCAAATGAAGAGCCAAAAAATAGACCAAACCGTTAGTCGGATAAGTATCCCCTGATAACGCTTCCGTCACTTCATGAAAGGGTTCTAAAAGGGGGAAACATTGTTAGGGAAAAGGAAAGTGCTGTGCAGAAAAAGAGTACATACCTAATAAAGGAATAAGTTCCTTGACTTTCAAAACCTCTTTAGGATCAAGCATCTTCGCACGAATATCTTCCTCCGAACCAGCTAATAACGTCAAGAAAGGCAACAACTGTACGTATCTCTTCAACATAAAGAAAGTTGAATTCCATCTCGTGACACAGTCATTCTTCAAAGACAAAGGCTTCTTGAGGGGGTTGTGGCTGCGTTGGAGGGCACAAAGTGCATCACTAGCAACAGTACTTCAGTGAAAGTGAGTAACAAGTGTGCGAACTTTGCCAACCGGCCCGTCTGCTTTCTTCAACGAATCTAATATGTATTAGTATTGATAGAGAAAAAAGAAAGCGTGGCAACTTACGCGTTAAAGCTAATTAGAAATTATGTGCCGCACAATGAAACCAATGCGGAGCATAACTCTTTCCGGCCAAAACAACATTCGAGGACCCATCGGTGGTAGTCGAGAAGATCTTGATCCCAAAGAACTCTTCGAGTTGCTGTTTGGAAAGATAGATTAAAGAATGAAATTGCCACGAGAACTCAATTCGAATTCGGAGGTAAGGTAGTGTTGTTTAATAAAGGAATTGTAGTGTATTGTAGCGTAATTGTTGTTGTGTGTTGTGGTAAAAAAAAAACAAAGGAGAACCTTATTTATAGCAGGAGGATGCCGCCAAAACTTTAACGGTAGTACTGTATGATGTCTTGCCACCAATGCCTAGCGTCAAAAAGACAGAAAGGTCAGCACCGACCTCCCCTTCCTCGCGAAGTCGCAAGCCGTAACCTTAGATTTTCGTAGAAATGACACTTACTACCCGAACAACTTTTCTGTCCAGATAGGAGATCGCGTAATGTGCTCGCCTGTCAAGGTGCAGGTGATCGTGCAGTTCCTGTAAATACATCCCGCCAAAAGTATTCCTACGACACAACAGTGCTGCGGTGCCGGTCAAGGCATGTAGTCGTATTTACTTCGATTTAGTGATTCGTTCATCACTTTACAATGAAACAAACCAACGCCAAAAGGCTGAGAAAAAAATAATTATGGTGCCAATGTTTTTCCCGCGTTCCGCCATTTACCCATTGTCAACACAATTTTACGCAATAATTGCCAACACTGTGCCGTTTTAATTGGTAGTTCTTGTAAGAACCCGAGCCAGCGTTTCTTTGTGCGCAAATCGTCTGATTGATCGGCGCGAGTACCCACGCACTTCGGGTGCCGATTCCGAACACTGTCCGGCACTACTACCGGAAGAGGTGATTGATTGCGTTGTTAGGGTTAGGGTGTAGCAATGAGTACATCGTTTCGTTAGGAGATCGAAGGCTGCAGCCTAGGCTCTCTGTAGTCACAGGCAAAAAATTTTAGTTACGGATGTTGTGTTTGATCAGAAAAATGGTGAGGAGTTTCCCTGTAGAGCTCAATGTTTCACAGATGTTCACAACTGCGGTAGCCGTTGACGTTTAACGGTATGCATTGCCGCGCCAAAATGCCCGGCTGCAACGGAGTGGCCCACACCATACTTGAACTGCAGCTCACTGAAGAGATAGATGTTCTCCTTTGTCTTGAGGGCACCATCACTCCAAATGCGTATGACGCGGACTGAAGAGCAGGCTCGTTTTCCCAGAAGTGTTGCATGACAGCGCGAGTGTAGCGATAATCGTGGCTCGCCTCCGCAAAGAAGTCAAAGAACTTGATTTCAGCGGCAGTGTGCATGACAACCCCAAGGTCGTGAGCTTTCACCATTGAAGACTCATGAAATCTAGTGAATTCATAGATGAGTATCACCTCTCCTGGCGCGATTGACGAGATTTGATGCTTGTAGAGTCGACTGATGAAGTCTATCTGTGCTTGATGGGAAGGATGCCGCGCAAGTAAGCGCGCTCGAAGTTCTTCGGTGAAGTGCTCATTTTCACTCCCTGATCCGACCGTGCATGATCGATTAACCATTTGTTTATCCAATCAAGAATTCTTCATTAAACACCCTCTGTATATGCAGTGGTATCTATGTTTGTATTAGAAGAGCTTTCAGAAAAACGTACGCACTACTGTGACCTTTCCTACACCTCGAAAGGGATAAATCCTTCACGCCGCGCATACGAGATTGCAGAATTCGAATAACCCGTAATGCGGGAGGCGTCTTGAGGGGAAAGGCCAGCAGTCAAGATCGCTAACATTGCGGGGCGGACTCGCGAATGGCACGGCAAGGACGAAAAGAGTTGGTGTATGTTGGTGATCAGTTTATTCGTGAGCTCATCAGGTTGGGTGTTCTTGGTATTTGACATATCGAGAAGTAAGCTGCGCATGTCTGTTGTGCTCCCTGCAATCCGCAACAAAGATTCTCTTGCCACTTGCCGCAGTCGGTGTTTGTTGGAGCTGACTTGATAGCCTAGGCCTCTCGGGGGCGACCTCTCTTTGCACACAGCATCATTGTGAAACAAGACGTTAAGGCGCGTTCGTGCCAAAAATGAATTTTACCTTCTCGGTTCGGGATTTCAACTTGCTCAAAAATTTCGCCAATAAACGTTGCGGAGAACATACAAACACCTTTGGACGTACAAGCCACAGCACTAGCACAGCGAACGCAGGACCGCAAGACAGCCACGACGTTGGTGTAAGCTATACACCATTGCATTTGATCCCGCCCATGCTTAGGCACACTTGAATCTTGTACAGAACAAATCATACTGGGCGCGTTGCAATAAGCACTTCGAAGAGAGTTTTGCATCGAAGAATATTGAAAATAGGTGGAGTGTTGAGCGGAGTTTGATTGCAGAAAGGGCAGTGAGTATGGAGATGGAGGTGTAATGTTTGTGTAGCAGTCTCCAGCTGAATGAGAGGATAGCGGGACGGAGTTTGATGTGATGGACAGTGTTGAAAAGAGCAGCAATGTCGGTTCCCTATGTGTGGAAGGGACCCTTGTGCGGTATCGCAAACGAAAGCATTTTGGAAATTTTGCGGGCAAGCGGAGAAAATTTGCCGCATCCACCAATAGTGGCTTACGGACTAATAGCCAAATAACTCGGGAGGGCCAGCATTGCCTCCACAACACCTTGAATACCGAAGATATGGAGAACAGTTTCGTATAATAGTATTTTTTCATTTCAATTTTGCTTTATACTAATTTTTTATTGATTTGAAATTGACAGTAGATCACAGAGATTACACTTGAGATTTCCCTAGTAATTAAGCGAAACATACCGTGTTATACTTTCCATACTAATAAGTGTTAGGAAATACACAACAGTCCTAATCGGCCCATAACCCCAAACGCAACACAGCACACTAACAAGTCTGGGTAAAGTAGACTTCAATGAGTGGAGGGAAACAGGCATTAGCCCCTACAAAGAGATTGAGTGATTATTGTCCAAAGAGCGCCATTGATGTCATCAAAACAAGTGCCATCTTCTTGCATGCGCACGAGGCTCGCAGAAGCGTTCGCCCAAGCTACTTGCCAAAAATTTCGAGATTGTTGAGGCCGAATGAATTCAGACAGCCCCTCCACTTTATTTTGAATTAACAAACACTGATAGTGCCAATTATTACCAGTAGTTCCTCCTGGTGCATACGGCAAATTTACTAAGAAATCAAAGTCAATAAAAATCACTGGTTGGCCTTTGCGCCGTTGGTTAGCGGCCCAAGATTTGAAGTGATAATTTCTTCGCTGCAGGGCAAGACGAGTGAGCCCCCCTTCATGATTACCAGGAACTCGCCGAGTGGGAGTTCCTACTACGACGAGGTGTTTCACTTTTCTGGCAAGATCAGAAAGCGCAGCAAAATACCATGCAGGCACGTTAGCAGACAAATCCCAGTAATGGACTCCGACAATAAAGGTTTCGTGTTTGCGAAACTTGCCTTGTAACGCGATGAAATAAATTGTCTGGTCGAGGAAAGTCGGCGAGAACAAAAAGTAAACGGTCTTAAGGTCAGAGAAGCAGCCGGGTACAGAAGCGAGAGCCAGATGCTTGTCCACCATTTCAATTGGGCGCATTGTAGGCATCATAGTTCCAGGCTCGCCAAACACGCTTAGGTTGTCCGCCTCGGCACAAACTCGATATACAGCGTGAACATGACCAACAAAGTCTACAGAAATGTCCTGACCGCGAAAGAGATGAATAAGCTTCACAAAAAGCTGCCTCATCATACTGTCCCCAATAATCGTTACCTTCTCTCCAACGCAACTTTTCATCCAACCACAAGTCTGATTCCCTGAACGCAAGGCTGCACGAGAAAATCCGTGTTGTTCGAAAATGTGAAACTGCATTTGGCTTGTGGCGCAGTGGGCATATGAAGGGTTGCACTGAAACCTAGAGGAAACGAATTCTCCCGAAGTGTGCATTGGACACCCGTCAGGAAGAAAAACACCGGGACTGTCGTGAACTGCTGGAAAATATTCTGTTGCCGGAACTTGTGTAAAAGTAGAGACATTGAACAAACAAGATTTCGGAACGAACCGACATGCTTCGATCCCACCAAAGATAACCAATAAAAATATGAGCAAATGTTCGTTCATTTTCGGGGTCTCGCTCAGCGGTCACCGGTGGGACACGCCCTGCAACTTGGCAATTTTTGGGCAGTAAGACCTTGCCAAGTGTAACAAGAATTTTGAGAAGAAAAAAAATGAGAATTCAGTTACGATTCGTTGGTCTTTCCTCCATGGTTGAGCTACTGAGTGATCGACTGTGTTCGTGTTTGGAAGTGTGAGGCTTTTTTTTATTTTTAATAACTATTAACCAAACACAAGGAACTGGATTATTGAGTTACTCACCTAGCCCTCCGTCTGCCAGCGTGGTGAGCCCATAAGCGGCCACATCCTGTTGTACTCTCAAATTACTAAGCAAGCGAGCAGAGAGCACACTTGAGTTTTGTTCTGTTGTGTATGAAAGGAAGATCAGCAAGTAATGTTGGTCCTAGATCCCTAACAACTTAACAATGTTCACTGTTAATCCTCTTACCCTACTTGATTCTGTGGCTCCAGAACTTGTTAAGTCAGAGCTTCCCCATGCTTCATATCTGCCGCTAAAGAGGAACGATCAGCACACACGAACAATTTAACTATCACGCGCTTACCGCGGTTGTGGTCAAGGGTGAGCGGAAATGGTTTCCGTGTGTAAAATTGCAATTAGCAACTCATGACATCCTTCCCGCCAAAAGGGCAACTCCGCTCCGTAGGTTGTATTTTGGAGGCAACCCTTTGAAGTTTTTTTGGAGGCACGCTTAGTCGGGTGTTCTCCAAGAAATTTGAAACGTAACGGAGAAGAAAGCGCAGGTTTGCGTGGCGAATAAGTGTGCACAATTTGAACCACAAGTCGCTGCTGCCTACTCCAGGAAAGTACGTCGGTTCGAAGGTTTGCCGACTCTTTTGGCCGAAGCCCAAAGTTTCTTGTTTCTCTTTCGGCCTGGTGAAGACAGAGTCACAACAGGAGTGTGTATCCGCTTTTTAGCAGCATGCCTCTTAGTTGCATCAAATCAGGCTGGCTTTATTGTCAGGTTACTTTTCCCTCTCTTTTTCACGGCCTTGTTTGGCCTTTCTCGCCTTTTCTTGATTTCGTCTAATCACCTCTGCTTGGACATCACTTAGTGGTTTGCGCCGTCTTGCAACCCGCCGTTGAGGAAGAGCAGTGGAAACCTGAGCACTTTGCACATCCTGCTCAGTGTGGTCATTGGAAACACGCCTCCGAGGAACTAAAGTCCGCAAAGCAGCACCGAAATCTTCCCCCGAGGCAAAGAGACCCGAAAATGCTGCGGGAATTTGATCTGGACCCACATATGTAAAGCTATCTTGCTGTGTTGCCAGCACATCTTCCTCATCCACAAACCCCAAAAGCAATGCAGTCATCTTCCACATAATTACAAAAGCCTAACAGTCAAGATTGACCGTTTCAATAAATAAATCTAGAGCGACATACATGGGAAGGACAGGAAATCTCTTCCGCAGTAGCGGGTACCTGTTAATGTCTTATTCTGTTAGTAAAACTCTCCCCTAACCCTGTATGAACCCTCCCATTTCTTCGTCGTCTGAAGTTAGTCCATGCGACACCAAATTTTTCTCCTGCAAGATAATCTCAAATCTTTCTTTTCATCTACTCTTTGTGTTTCTTCATTGTTACCTTCCTCGTGTTCGGTCACAAATTCTTACCCGTCTTTTTTTATGACCAGTGCCTACTATCCTGTTCTACTTCACCACTTGTTTTCGCCACTTTTTTTTCGGTAATATGCCTCTCTCGCTCCTTCTGAACAATACATCTACTTCTACACTCATTTTATAAATCCTAGCCCTCACTCTGAACTCGCTTTGTGTTGCGAATTTTAAGTGGAACTTGTATTGGCACAAAGTTGTAATCTGCCTAAATCAGGCCGCATTACATGTTCTCTTACGCAGGTAGAGATTAAAGCAGGGTGTTCGAGAACTCGGCTCCAAGAACATTTACCGTCAAGCAAGGAGCTTGCAGTTGGTAGTTTGTCAGAAAAGGCAGGCATCAGGATGGGTCCTTTTGCAAACAGGAACTGGCACAAGATAACATCGGTAAACCTAGCCAACGAAGTACATTCAAAAGCTGGCCTGCTCAGCCCAATAGTTAATCCAAAGACAAAGCCCAGGAAACATGCATTTCGGTGCACATAATTCATTTCACGATCGCATACCTGATCTATAAGCTGTTGTTCTAGCCGAATGTACCATAGCAATCCCCCAATACCATAATAGCAGGGTAGCTGTTTATCAGGCGACAACGCACTGCATGCAGTTTGCCATTTTAAGCTCAAATTCTTTCCTGGGGTAGCATTTCTCCCCCTGTTTGCGTAAATTCCAAAAAAGAAACAGTGACTGTGAAAGTCAAAGTTAGACTGACCACTCTAATCAAAGCAGGTGTTACGTTACCTTGGGTACGCTGATTGGATGCAACGATCCAGGACTTCTTCCATGGAAATGGGTTTGTTTCGAAAAGTGAAATAACCGTGAAAGACTCTATAGCATTAGTTAGAGAGGAATTCTTTCATGTTTCTGCTCACCCACTGGCACTAGCCGAGTGTGCCAACGCCCCCACGGATATATTTCTACAAGCATTTTCAGCTTCGGCAAAAGTGTGCAAATCTTGCATTTGGTGCCCGACTGCACATCAATTAGTATCCTATCATGTTTGCGCTTGGGGGGGGGGGGACACGTCCGGCCATGCCAACAGTCAAAGATGCCTTGGTCAGTTTCAAACTCAGCACAGCAGGCTCCAACGCCTTCCCGACTTACAACTCCTCTATAGCCTTGGATTAGACCATGAACACATCCCATGGTGCAAAAGGAATAGCAATCATGCAACGCAGCCCGTAACTTCACTGTTGGAAATACATCAAATAACTGCTTTCCTAATAAATGGAGTGCATAGTGACACCTAACATTTAAAATGGAGATTATGTTTAAGTTCTTTCTCCTTAGCTTACCTGCTTTCATCTAGTGTTTCATTGATGAGTTCTTGAATACGCCGGAATCCTAACGATGGCAATAGTTCTTTGAAAGCAAACTTTCCACGCTTGAGAAGAATTCGAAGCTGCCTCTCATGTTTGTCGTCACAGTTGCATGAATGCAACAGCCAAAACATCTAAGTTAAGCTGATTAGACTGAGTGGTTGTCTGTGTACTTGCAATTTCAACAACTACCACTATCCTGGGGACACGCAATTGTGCCATACCAGAGCTAGCTGTTAGAGTAAGCCTCCGTTTCCAATAAAGCTCAAAGCAACGAACCGCGGGCTTTTGCACGGTTGCAGAAGACCCTTTTTTGGCTCGAAATAACCCCGCTAAAAGAAATAGAAAGGAGCCAAATTCGTCGGAAGGAACCGGCAAGATTGACAAACATGTAGGGCAGGAAGACTCAAAGTGACAAAGGTTCTCGAAGCAATGGCAGTCCAACGAAAAGAATGTGAGAAAGTCTGAATGTGGGATGTTTATTTGCGACTACATTCCACATCACAGCAACTACCCAGAAATGGGTCCTGTTCTTATCCATAAAGAATACGTTCCGTAGAACGAAATGAAATGGATGTATTATCTGGTAAAATGGGCCAGAGTAGCGCCCTTCCAGCTAGTGGGAACAAAATTCAAAATTTTCATATTAACTGACCACTCAGCAAACTCCTCTGCCGAATCATTTTCTGGTCAGAGGTGTCTCAACAGATCGATCTGCTTGTCCTCCCATGAAAGTTTGGGGAGAAGGCGAACGAATCGAGGCTGGCCGAATAAATTTCTTCCGTAGCTAGTCACTAACATTTGAAAGTAGAACAGAATGAAGGCAAACTACTACTTACCCGGTTTGAGCTAGTACTCGTCTGTTATTTGCAAGAATTGGGAGAAGAATTAAAAGGTTTTGAATTATTTTATTTTTTACGGATGCTCTATGTATGCTCTCTGCTCACGCTGGCCGCTTTACTCGCGCTCTTTTTGAACGGCTCGTTTGCAAAGGAAGCTGCGTGCTTTCATCTGTTGTTCGCACCCTTTTCAATGGATTTTTACACCGCAGTTTTACATATTTCCTTGGATAATGGAGAGTATCAAAAGTTTAGCCCGCTTCGACCGTATGTGGTCGATTTTCTCAATCACCACGTCAATCCTTCAAGTGTGACCCTTACACCCCTTTGGGAGTTGTTATGCCAGACTCATGTGGTTTCAGCGTGGAATTCCGTTATTAGCGTTTTGTGGTGGTCATCTAATACTCATGTATGTTGGTCTACATTTATGATGGTATTGTTTTCTCAAGCTGCGCAGTTGAGTCATCGCAACGCCCACACACCTGCTTCCCGCAAACATTGGCTGTGCCGTTGCCTTGAAAATACTGGTTTCTTTTTGGGCACTAAATTTCACCAACAACATCATAAAACTTACAGCAGTAACTTTTCGACGTTAAATGGGTGGGCAACCCCTTTGATTCTAGTCTTGCAAGAATTTTTTCCGGTGGCCTCTGTTTTCTGGTTGGTTGTTTTCGGTGCCTGTACGGTGACTCTTGCTCTCTGGATGAGCCTGCCTGGGTGGGCCTCAGTTTTACTGCTGAGCTGGTGGTAGCATCGTTGAAGATTCAAAACGGGCTAGCAAACCAAAAAAACAACTTTAATTTTACACTAGTTATTTTGCTCCAAGAAAAAAACGCATCCATGGTGAATAAAATGGGCCACGAAGCTCCAAGAGGTACATGTTTAAAATCTCACTATAAAACTCAGGCTTCAAATGCAACAAGTCCACATAATCATGGTGTCGGCCAGCCATAATTGAAGAAATGTCAAACAGTAAAACATCCGGATGATCTTTGGCCATTTGGAATTTTGCAAACATGTTCAGCACTTTCGAATATTCAGGTTCATAGGGTCCCATGAGACTGGGTTCGATAAAAGTACTCCACGCCAATTGTGAATGGGGAAAATTTGCTTTGAGAACTCCTGCGGCAAGCGAAAGCCGGTCGACGAGTATCGGTAGTGACTTTAACCACCGAGCACGCTCGGTGGGCCGGTTAGCCTTTGTTTTATCCACCAGCCGTTGTAAAAATGGGGTGGTTTTCTGATTGACACCGTTTTCGGGAGCGAAGATCACGCCAGCGTTGTCATAGCCTGAAAAAGATAGAACCACCAAATGAGGGGCAAAGTTCGGCACCCAATTCGAAATTTTTGGTAGTTCGTACGAAAGTTTGCTCCAGGTGTCGGTATACTCCCCCACAAAACGGTTATGGTTAAAATACGTCCCATTGAAATAGCCAAAGTGATATAAATTGGCTATTGCAAAGTCGTTTTTTGCGCACCAACAATGTACTTTCCTTCTCACCCTTCGTTGCGCGGATTTAGAGAACATCACAGCATACCCACCTAGCCAGTGATGCAAGGTTGCGTTAATTTTGGAGCAGGTGTACATCACCATTCTCTGAGAATGTGAATCTCCTATCAACAACACGTGCATTGGCGATGGTAAATTTCTGCTGTCAATTAAACTTAAAATATCTTCAGTCTCGCACCGAGCATTAATCCATTTGAACTTCCCTTGATGCCAGTATCCCATGGGCTGTGTTAAATTGCAACCAAAAGTTGCTTCGGTTTCCTTGTAAAAGATTCGTGCCAGAAAAGCAGTCCCGAGAATAATAAGGAGGACGCAGCAGGTTTTTCGAAGCGGTCCAGCGAACATTTCCATCCTCATTATAAGGCAAACCCACTCCCTTAAGATGCATATCCAGTAGTACAACGAAGCGCTACGTGTGCCTCCCTGTCCATTTTGATAGCCCCACCGATTAAAAAAAGGAATAAATGATAACAGTGCCCATAAAAGACGAACTGATTTGTTAGGCAAATCAGTTTTTCGTTTAAACGAAAAAAGGTGTTTTTTAGCTTTCTGAATTTAGCAATTGCTTCAGATGATTCTTGCATAATTTTTTGTTTTATTGTGGCCAGCATGGCGCTTGTAGTTGGATGGGTTTTAGAAAATGTTGTGGTATGGGGAACTGCTTTAAGTACTGTATGGATTGCTAAACAACGCTTTTTGTATCCTGAAAGCTTTGCATGGGGGTTGTGCTGCTGTTGGATAGCGGTTTTCCTGCAATATTTTACCCTGAGCGTGTTGGTGGAGCTATCCGCGGAGGTGATTTACAAAAAAATTCCTTATTTCAATGAAACCAAACGTCCGCGCTACTCCTTACACAAGCGCATGAGCTCTTACGCTGGGTTTGCCCTCCGGTGGAGTATTCCAGCTGCAGGATATTATATTTTGTGGGTCCCCACTTTTAGAGAAGGAAACTTCGATTTATCGGTCTCCTATTTCATGCAATTGGCACTTAAAGTGGAGGTATCACTGTTGTGTGCAGATTTGTTTTATTGGATGTGGCATTGCCTACAACACAACGTCAAGTCTTTGTATGTAATTTCTAACCACGGTTTCCATCATCACCACTACTATCCGATTGCGGCCGCTGGCACTTGGTTGGGATTTATAGACCTTTGGGTTTCGTCTGTTCTTATTGGGTCTCGAAATATGTACGTTGCCGAGCTAATATTTGGCTCGCTAACTGAGTTCGAGTTTTGTTTGTGCCTGGCATTTGTTCATGAAATGAATTGCTGTGATCACAGTGGAAAACAACTGCCATTTTATTCCGGCTTTCCCCTATGCCCTCCTCTTGGCCTGCTGCTCCGATTGCATGAGAGCATTCCAATGCATGAAGCGCACCATAACTTCAACCACCACTCTTATGGGCTGCTTGGAGTAGCGGACCGGTTATTTGGCACAGCTCGCTTTCCAAAAGAATACCCGGTTTCTGTGTTGTCCGGAGAAAAGAAGTGAAATGTGCAAGCCCAGAGTTTTTCGTATATTTTTCGGTCCTCCATGCCTGAAAAACACTCACAACATAGAAACTACCATTTGGAAAACAAAATATTTACGCATCCTTTAACTTTACACGATCCCAAGGTTGTTTACTGTATGTCTTGAAAACACCACAATCCAGCACCCAAAAAGCGATATTTTACCTAATCGTTTGTTGTTTTCCCTATTGCCCTTCTCCGCACTGTGAAATAAGTGCTAAACCCAATTTAAATGCATAGCTATGCACAAGTTTGTCTCCTTGTCTTCTCTTTTGGTAACAGGCGGTCGTTGATGTGTTTGAAGTTCGCCCGATATTTCTTGAATCTCAATAAATCAGGGTAATAACGCCTTTTGTCATGCGCCAACCCCGTTGATCAGTTTCCTTTGCTGTGAGCATTATAATTATATTATATTATATTTCTACATAACTCTGACTAGTTACGAGCTAATCCACCAACTATGGGCACAAAGCTTCCTGTACAGAGCGGGAGTCAGTACAGACTACATACAGTGTATGTTACAGCTGCACAACGTTAAATTATGATAAACAAAAAGTTGTTCAAAAAACTGTGTTGACAATCCAATCACAGAATTGTCAACGGCTGCATTTTTCGTCCCGATTTTTTCTTGCGGTGGCTATCCCCCTGGCTGGAGAGGGAGTAGAGACTGTCTGGATGTTACTGCTGTTACGATTTTAAATCAAATTTGAGCAGGGTTTGTGTCACTGTCCAAAAAAAGAATTCGTCCAACACACTGCCTGTCCGCGGAAGCAGAATTTGTGCAATTTTTTTGAGCTAGAGACCCCCTGTGTTTCCTGTCCAAGTTTTTTGTTGCGCTGTCAATCCCATCACAGGAGCTGATTTTGAGTAGCAAATTTACAGGTAAAAGTTTCTCCTCTTTGTAGGCTTTTAAATAGCAAAATTGATAGGTCTCAACCTCACCACGCGCACACAAAATCTGACATCCTCCATGCTCATTTTACGTTAGCATGATCCGTTAGCAATGCGACCACTTGAATGGCGTGATTTGCGCAAGCCGGAGTTGCCATTCCCACAGTAACGTCTACTTTCCAAGTAGGAGGCAGTGGCTGCTGAAGATTGGATAGAGGCAATTCAACTATTGAATACCCTCTCTGCTTCAGGATTTGAAGCTGGCCAGGGCGGTGCTGCCTTCTCTGCGAAAAAAACTGCAAGACTTCTTTTTGTAGCTCTTCGGGCCTCACGGGGTCTATTAAAGAGAATATTTCCTCATTAATCCCCGACATTGAAGCTCCCCACACCTTTGGGCCTTGCCAATTATCAGCCACAAATGTGCAAGGGACAGAGTAGGAGCCAAGCACAGTTTCATTACCATCCATAACCTTAACAAGCGCATTTCCTGTCTCGTTATTTCGATAAAACATGAGCCAAACTCGTTCAGCCGCTGGTATAACCAGGGAGAGCTGCGCGCCGGCAAGGTTCCCATGCAAGCTAAGTTTGTAATCTGTCCTAGTTAGGAACACATGGGTCTCCATCTTAAATCCATGGTTTTCAACAATAGTTAAGTTATCACTGGAATTGGGCGCAAGAAGGGAATAGCAATGTGGGGAGATGAGGGGGCGTTCTCCGGGAGTGAAAACCGCCGGAATGGACATTTTCGCCCCAATCTCGCATTTGCGAGCGACATTGCAGAGCCGTGCCCAGTCCGAATAGATAACGCGACCCCACTCTTTGGCAGTAGCTGGTTTAGGATGAATAGTATCCGGGGAATATTCCTCAATATTAGTTGGTGGAGGCACCAGCAACGGAATAGAATAATGGTCAAGAATCGGTTTGATCCAAGAGAGAGCGTTGTTTCCATGAGCGTCCTGCATCCCAACATATATTATTCCTGGCGAAGAAGAGCTATTGAGTGCCTGACGCACAAGTGATTCGAAACCAATTGCCCTACTCGAAACAGGCAAGTTTGCTAGCTGGTAGTAATCATTTACAGCAAATTCCAAAAGTACAATATCAGCCTGGTCTTGCTCTAGCGTGGGCCGAACACAAAAGCTTTGGTAAAATGAATGCAGGCCCCCGCGTGCGCGATTGACTAGGGTGGCCTTGGCGTGTTGCTGAACGAGCAGCCTCTTGAACTCAACCGGCCAGCCGTAGGCACTAATCGAACCCCCAAGAAGTAAAAACCTTGTGGTTTCGTTACTATGAAGTTTTTTACAGATTGTGCAGATTCTATTCGTGTTCAAGCTTTTTGGCATAACACCCCCGGACAAGTAGTGGCTCAAGAGAATTAAACAGCAGACTTGAAGGCAGTGCCAAAAACCAAAGCCTCTCATGTCCAGCCGAGTGAGATTCCTGTTTTGGGAGCAAATTTATAGGAACTTGTTGCGTGAATTCTTCATCACTCCAACAGCTTCCAGGAGGAGAAAGTATGCCGGATTTTTTCAAGTTTTCCCGGTTCCAACGAACATAAAAGCAAACGGTTTTTGCTCGTGCATGAGAGTTCTGTTGTGAACTTCTCCTCCTGCGCTAAAGTCTGCCTGCCTTGTCCCCACTCCCCTCAAAAAGATTTGGAGATAATTTGGCTCCGTGTTGCTGACCTGTCTGCAGGGATGTAGAACAGACAAAACTTGAATAATCCCGCAAAATCCGAAGATCCCTGTCCCCACTCCCCGACGAAATTTCTTCGTGGTGTGGGTTACCTACCAAAGAGTGCAGCCGAAAAGTAGTTTGGGGTGGCTCCTGTGGCTTGCGAAGCTCTTGCGCTTGTGAGAGGTAGTGGTGGGTGGAAGAGTGATTGGAGGATGTTCTTGAGTTTATTGATGTGGGATGGCGGTGATGATGAAATGGAGCCGTCTTGGACTTGGGGAGCCACTGGAGTTAAATTTGGATTTTTGCTGTACCATCAGAGGTATACCACGCCAAGGCAAAGGTAGGAGAAGTGCTAACCACATCAGGCTTCCCGAATACGGTCGCCAACCTCATTCTAGAGTTGAATAGCGGAAACACACGTCTTATGATCAACAACCGCCTATCTCGACACATTCCCATCCTCTCCTTGGAATCAGCGCACAAGCATACAGACGACACTCTGGTCTTTCTTCAACACACGGCAGATGTTCAACTCCTAGTGGACGCCACCAGCAGAAATTCCTAAGTTTTCTGGACAACAGCTGAACCTCGACAAGTGCACACTGCTGGTCAACGAGGTTGACAACAGATTCCAACACCACCCGTTCA
>ERZ778023.3266-NODE-3266-length-16515-cov-64.597934_pt1 | contig 16515 bp, 14 predicted proteins | sample MGYA00375753_ERZ778023 | MGnify/ENA primary metagenome ERZ778023 (study PRJEB29350, sample SAMN05389822) | bioreactor metagenome | isolation source: Ammonium sulfate bioreactor | place: South Africa: University of Cape Town | collected 2014-04-04 ...
CAGCGAAAAACAAAGCTGTCGAATTGTCCTGGTTTGTTGCATCGACGTCAGCATTCCGATCAAGAAGCAATTCAACGACAGATTCATGGCCTTCTTGCGCTGCAATGTGCAACGCTGTCCAGTTGTTGCTATTGACGGCATCGATTGAGGCTCCGCGATCAAGAAGCAATCCAACGACAGATTCATGGCCTTCTTTAGCAGCGAAAAACAAAGCTGTCGAATTGTCCTGGTTTGTTGCATTGACGTCAGCATTCCGATCAAGAAGCAATTCAACGACAGATTCATGGCCTTCTTGCGCTGCAATGTGCAACGCTGTCCAGTTGTTGCTATTGACGGCATCGATTGAGGCTCCGCGATCAAGAAGCAATCCAACGACAGATTCATGGCCTTCTTGAGCTGCAATGTGGAGCGGTGTAGAGTGGCTCCAGGTGGAGTCTTCGACATGGGCGTTACTCTTGAGAAGTAAGGAAACAACTGCTTGATGGCCATTCTGTGCGGCCAGGTACAAGGGCGTTGCGCCATCCTTGGCTTTGGCATCGATTGGGGCATCCCGACGAAGAAGCAATTCAACAACGGACGCATGGCCAAACTGCGCGGCCATGTGCAGCGGTGTTTTGTAACTGGTTGTGCGGTGGGGGGAGGGGCCTCTGTCGAGAAGTAACAGAACAACAGCTTTGTGTCCATTACGAGAGGCCAGATGCAGAGCAGTACAATGGTTCCTTTCGAAGACGTTGATGTCGGCATTTCTATCCAGCAGCAGGCGTACGACATGCGCATGGCCCATATACGCTGCGGCGAGCAACGCTGTCCGGCACTTGGGATTACGCCAGTTGACGTTACCTCCCTGACCAAGAGCGTATTCAACTTGATCCTGGTCTCCCAGACGGGCAGCATCGTACAGTTTTTCGTCAAAACTCTCAGTCTTGTGCGGGCAAGCCATGATACCGGTTAGAACACAGCGGACAAGGACTGAGAGCAACAAGGTGCAGCGGCGACGAGGAGGGGACGAGACTGCCTGGTTTCTGTTCCACGCAACGCCTTTTATGCCATCGTCCTCGTCGCTCCGTGCTGCGTGCGCTGCCTCGACATCCGCTCGCCACACTGCCTGTTCTGTGCCTGCACGCGATAACGTAGCAACGACTGTTGCTCGCCATTGTGTATCTTCTCTCTCTCTCTCTCTCGCTCCACGTTCGTTGCAGCAGAGCTTGCGCGCGCGCGAGGGCATCGACTGTCGTTCGTTCGTTCGTTCGTTCGTTCGTGCGTTCGTGCGTGCGAGCGAGGTCGCCGTTTGGCTGTTGTTATCGCCCGTTCCCAGCTCGTATCGATGGCAGTTGCGTGCTCGACAGTGGAGGAAGTAGCACACGTCGACAGCTTGATCATCGAGGCTCCTTCGGTTGTGAGCTAGCGCTTGCTTGAGTGTTGCAAGCCCGTGCGAGCGCCATGAGCAGCCCGAGCGCCGCCGCGTCGTCGTCTCCCGATCGCAGCACGAGCACTGCCACCTCGATTCCCTCCTCCTCCCGATCCCCGGTCGTCGCTGCCGCTGCAGCCACCACCAATGCCACCCCCACTGCAGCGACGACAACCCCATCATCGTCGTCGTCGATTGCGCCCTTCTCCTCCTCTGCCGCCGCCACGAGCAGCACCAATGCATCGCCAAAAGGTACAGTCGCTCGTGTTGAGTCGATCGTCTCGTGACTGCGACACTCACCACGCGTACCAGCAGGCTCGAGCAAGGCAAGCACTACCGCGCCCACCAACGGCCGACATGCCAGCTTCTTGAACATGATGCGCATCGTCACGTCGAGCGACGAGAGTGCGCAGCGCAAGCTCAACTCGCTCGGGCAGCTGCAGGCATTCATCTCGCGCCGCGCCACGCGCTCCAGGGCGCAGGCGCTTGAGGACGAGCAGCTCATCCGCGCCCAGAAGCACCAGCTGCTCGCTGTGGCTGACGCGCTCCTCGCTGATCGGTACGACACACTCTCTCTCTCGATTGCGCCTTCTTCGTTCTCGAGCTCGATCGAGTGCGCTGACGATAGTCGTGCAGCGACTCGCGGCTACGAGACAAGGCGGCGCCGTACGTCGTGTGCCTTGCGAGCGTCTTCGTGCCCGACATCGAGTTCATCCTCAAGTGGCTGTTCGCGCACATGGTACACCACAACACCGCTGGATATCTCGCGCTCCTCAAAGAGGTTCGTCTGCGTTGCGAGAGTGCCCGTCTCGACGTGCACTGAATGCCCCCTTTGCCGCGGTGCAGCTGGTTCGCTCGCTCGAGTCGCCGGTCGTGGCACAGAATGCCACTTCGCTCCTCCATCACAGCCTCAAGGTTCTCGGCTCGGTGTCGCACGCACAAGCCGAGCTCCTGACGCGGCTGCTCGAGATCACACAAGCGCTCGTGGAGCTCGTACCACACGATGTGTTTCGGCCATTGTTCCCTGTACGTCATCCTCTTCACGATCACCATCCTGAGTGCTGACGACGAAGCGCCAAACCAGGATTACGTCGATTGTTTGGTGGCGTGGAAGCTCGACATCAACGTGCCTCAAGTATTCAGCGAGCAGATCGATGGTGCGCTGTTGCGCCGCCGTTTGGCTTGTCGTAGCGTCATCGATCGAGACTGACGTTGCTATCACCGTGGCAGCGTTCTTTGTCAGCACACGTGCCTTCTGGCACGCGCAATTCTCGGTGAGTCTCCTGCAATCGCTGATGGTCGATGCGTACGAGGTCGCGCAGCTCCCGGCACCGGCAGCGCCGCATGCCAAGGACAAGAGGCCTCGCTTCAGTGCCATCGTGGCGTATGTGTCTCGAGCGCACGCTCGCTGAGCCCCAGCTCAATCGCTCACTTGTTGCATCGCTGGATGAACTGTAGTTGCTTTGCAAGCATAGTGGCGGCACTCGACTCCAAGGTGGTAGATGTTCCAGCAGCGACGTTCGACAAGCTCTTCAGTAACCTGGTACTCGGCGCCGCGTACCACCTCAACTCCGTCAAAGCCATCGACATCGGTGCGTACACGCCATTCGTTCGATTTGCTGGTTGATTCGATCGTTGATGAATTGAAATCGTTCGTGGCGCGAGCAGTTCGGAACGCCATCACGCTCCTGGCGCGCGTAGTTCCCGATGCTGTGAGCCGCAACCATGCAAACATCGTTGCAATGACGATGGCACAGCTCGCGCAGTTCCAGACCGCTTGTACAACGCAGCAGGTCTCGCCCGCACAGCTCTCGCGCTTCACGGCGGCGCTCGATCTGCAGACGTTTGTACGTGCATTCCCCCTCGGCGATGGATGGTTGGAGGCAGAGAACGCGTCGGTATACTGATGCTCCACACACGCCAGGTGTTTGGGCTCGCGAACCTGCCGCCTCCACCTGCGAGCTGTGTGCAAGTGCTGCTCGAACCGACGTCGCTCATGTTATCGATGAGACTCTCGCAGCACGCGACAGTGGCTCAGAGCGCACGAGCATTGTACAAGTCGCTCTTTGCTGCCGACGTGCGGCTACCGATCCCGACGCTCTTGGCTCACCTCAACTCGGAGCTCGAGTGTGTGTTCTCGCGCCTCGTGTACTACGATCGCTCGCAGACTCCCGGCTCGGCTCGCGTCGCGACGCCAATCTACCATCCGCTCATCAACAAGCTCAAGGTCGACGAGCTCGAGGTGTTGTTCGCGCTAGACATGCCGCTGCTGGCCGCAACCACCGTGCGGTTGGAGTCGGCCGTGCCTCAGACCTTCTCGTGGGTCGTGACGCAGTATCCAGCGCTGTCGCACGCATCGCTCATGGAGCGACCAGTGTTGCAGCTCGCCGTAGTATCGTGTTTGTTTCAGCTCTTTGCTAGGTACACGCACGCTCGCTTGCACTGGAGCTCGTCGTCACGTTTCTTACGGTCGTCGTGCGCCTGTGCGACACATACACACAGCCTCTACGAGCGCAACCAAGTGACACCAGCAATGGCAGTGCAAATCGGTACACTGTTGATTGAGAGCATGAATGCGCAGTGTCCGCGAGCGCTGCGCCTGCTGTCACTCGACTGGCTGCTGTTCGCAGCCGTACGATCGTTCGCTCGTGTGGTGCCGGGCTCGACACGAGCGTCGCCGTCATTCCCATTCGCCGTCACGCCCTTCATCGACCCACTCCTGTGCACGCTGCTCGACACCGACTCGGACTTGCGCCTTGGTGCGGCGGTACTATTGTCGTGCCTCGCATCGGTGCCTGCAACGCGACAGCCACTCGACGACGCTGGCGGCATGCTCGAGATTGAGCTCGACGCCAGTACCGTGGCACGCATCTGCTCGGCGGCCTTCCACTCGCTCTCGGATGCCGATGCCACCGTTCGACGAGCGTTGCTTCATCTCCTCGGCTCGCTGGGGCCGCTCGGAATCCGGCCCGACGTTGGCGGCATCGGGCTCGAGCACCTCGAGTCCTCGTCGGGGCGGTGGTTCTTGCCAGCGAGCGAGCGCTACTGCCACGCATCGAATGCGCGCCTGCTGCAACGCCGCATCATGAATCTCGAGAGTGGCGCGCCCAACTTTCGCACGCATCACTTTCAGCGCACGATGGCATTTGTGTCGCAGCGACTCGATGGTGGCATCTCGGACACGTTCGTGCGCATGATGTATGCCAGCCGCGCTTCGGCGGCGTTGCGTGCACAGGCACAATCGCCAACGGGCACCGCTCCACAGTGGAGCGCCGTAACGGCGCAACTCGAGCCAGCAGCGCAGCGGTTCGATGCACCGCTGCTCGAGCATGCGGAGCCGGCCGCCATCGGTAGCACGGCCTTGTTTTGGGCGCTCTGGGAGTGTGGCCGCTACTGCGTCGAGCAGCGCCTACGCACGCCGTTCGGGCATCCGCAAGAGACGCTCGAGGCCATCGAAAATATGCTGCTGCGCATCGTGCCGTACGACGAAGACTATCAGCTGCAATCGTCGACCGCCAGCGGCACATCGGGCTCGGCACCACCGAGCATCGCTCGAGCCGGCTCGGGACCGCGAGTCGCACTGCAGCACCGCGCGCTTCGAAGTCTGTTGCAGTTCGTCGACATGCTCGAGAAGCAGATCTACAACGCACACGAGGGCTCGGCTCTCGCGTTGCCACCGCCGGCGCAGGCGGCAGCCACCAGCTTCTTCCGCCTCAACCGCAGTGCGTGTGTCGAGTGGTTCATGCGCATGCGACAGCCGGCACTCATTGCGAGCGTCATCAACTCGTCCTCGTTCGATGTCATCTCGCACGCCCACAAGCGCCTCGGTGAGGTGGGCTACCAACTCGCCGAGGCGGCACAAAAGGCCGGTGCCGCCAACGGCACGGCTGGTGGCGGCCATCGCGCTGCTGGCAAGTCCGCTCCGTCGAACAATGCAGTCAAGGAGCTGCGGCGGCGGCTGGCGCCCGATGTCGACTACGCACTCTTGAACCTCGCGAGCGCGTTCGCAGCAGTACGCGAGCCCGACGCCATCGAGGGCTTGGCCGCCTTCTACTCGTCGGCATTGCCGGGCAGCGGCGCCGGTGGCGCCTCGCACCGCCACGGTGCCAAGCCGCTCACCGGGTGCATCTCGAACAGCCATGCACCGCGCATGCTCGGCGCCTACTCGAGCGGCACGCACTTTGGGCCGTGCTTGCGCGCTCTGCTGCTCCAGGCGCAGGGTTCGTACGAGCGCGCGATCGACTCGTACCTCGCGCTCATCACAGCAAAGCCACACGCGTCAACAAGCAAGGCAGCCGGTGCCAAGGCCAAGACCAAGGCCTCGAGCCGTCCGGTGGTGCGGTTCGTCGTGCACCAACTCACCGAATGCTACACGCAACTCGCCGACTGGGACGGCTTGTCCAATTGGCTGACGCTGCTCAAGGAGCTGCGCCGCTCGTGTACCGATAACGAACTCAGTGGCGCGTACGTTCCGCAGCACGAGCTCAACTTCATCAACGCCTTGTCGCGATTCGATCTCGGCGAGCCGCAAGCGGCCTTGCATCTCTTGGATCTCGTGTCGGTGCTGCCACCCAACTCGCCGCAAGAGCTGGTGCAGAACAGTCGCCAAACTCTGCTGCGTTTCATGTGCGAGGAGCAACTTGCGCGTCGCAGCTTCCATCACGGTACCGATCTCGCAGGCGCACACGAAGGCACAAACGATCATGGCGTACAACACCAACTCCAACAAGCGTCGTCGCTCGACTCGTGCTTCACGCAATTGGAGCAGGCACTGCGGGTACTCGATCAATCCTCGACCTTGGCGCACGCGTGTGTCATGCAATTGCATTGCTGCTACAAGCTCGCTGCAGCTGCAGCTGCTGCAAACGGCGGTTCGAGTGCCGGCAACGTGCGCGTGCCAGCGAACTTTGGCGGTCTCGATGCGTTTCGACACGACGCCGGTGCGTGGAACGACGTGCTGCGTGTACAGCGCTTCGTGAGCAAGCAGTCGCGACAATCGGACGTTGCTTCGGTCAGCGATGACAGCTTGCTACTGGCGTCGGCACGACTGGCTCGCAAGCAGGGCAACTTCCAGCTGGCGTCACGGCGTATGAGCGAGATCGTGTCGTCACACTCGCAGCTGTTCGTTGCGGCCGAGAACGCCAAGCTGCTGTACGCGCAGCGCCGTTCGCGTGATGCCATCAAGCGCCTCTGGATGCTCAAGTCGCAGGTGTTGGCCGCGGCCGGAGTGTCGGTCATGCCACCGACGAGTACTCACAACCGCGCGTCAGTGAGCGTGTTCCTCAAGCTCGCCAAGTGGCTCGAGACCGATCGCCACGCGCTGGCGGCCACTGGCGAGTCGCCGCACGACAGCCTGTTGCACGAGTTAGCGGCGCTGACTTCCACCGAGCTCGACGCCACGACCACATCATCGATCGAGCAACTGGCCGGCCGCTGCTTGCTGGAAGCCACGCAGTTCAATGACAAGGCTGCAGCCGCATGGCTGGCGTATGGCTCGTGGGCCTATCGTCAGGGACAGCGAGGGCTCGATGCCATACAATCACGAAGCCAGCAGGTGGTGCTGAGTCTCGACGAGGCGGCACGTCTGCAAGCGGTGCTTAGCAGTTGTGCTGGAGCGCCGGATCCACTCGACGACGAGACGCTCACGACCGTGCGCAAGCTCGTGTCACGCTTCCATATCGACGACAGCTCGAGCTCCTCCGAGGTCTCACAGGCCGACGAAGTGCGCGAAGCGGTGCTGGCGCAGCTGTCGGTGGCAGTTCCATGGCTCGATGGCCAAGAGCGTGAGCAGCTGCTCGAGATCTGGAAGAGTGCACGAGCGCGGGCGCTGCAGCCGTACGCACTCGCGACGCAGTGCTACACGACGTACTTGAGTGTCGTTGGGGCGGCAGCGACGACGACGACGACCGCGACGGCGGGTTCGAACCGCATCGAGCAGGGCAAAGGCGACGACATTACGACCGCCACGTTGCGTGTACTGCGGCTACTGGTCAAGCACGGTCACGACCTCCGGCAGTGGCTCGAGGCCGGCTTGCAGCGAACGCCCGCAGCGCCGTGGCAGCATATCATACCGCAGTTGTTCTCGCGTCTCGGCCATCCTGAGCCCTTCGTGGCCAAGCAGGTGCTGCGACTCATCTGTCGCCTCGGCCGCGAGTTCCCGTACGCCGTGGCGTACCCGGCCGTCGTGGCGTGCTCGGCGCAGCCGGTGGCAATGGCCACGATAGCAGCCGTTGCGGCAGCGGCCGCCGCCTCGTCGTCGTCGTCGTCGTCGTCGAGCAAGGCCAGCGGTTCGACGTTGACAGCCGCCACAGCGGCCGATGGCCTCTTGCGCCAGCAATCGCAAGTGATCGTGTCGGAGCTGCGCGAGCACTCGAGCCGCTTCATGGACGAGGTCGAGGTGCTGATCAGCGAGCTGCAGCGCATCACGATGCTCTGGGAGGAGCAGTGGATCCTGCTGCTCGACCGATTGCGGCACGATGTAGCGGCGCGTGCGCGCACGATGCGCGACGAATCGTCTCGTGTGCTCACCAACGCGACGTTGCTCGAGCAAGACAAGCGCCGCATCATGCTCGAAAAGTACCGCGCCATCACCAAGCCCGTGTGCGTGGCGCTCGGCGAGCTGCACACACGCACGAGTGCGGTGCGCGAGCCTCAGACGCCACGCGAGCAGTGGTTCCAACACCAGTACGCTGGTGCCATCACGCGGGCGCTCCAGTCGTTCGAGAACCCGCCCGAGGCCATCGACATCAACGAGGCATGGCGCGCGTTCGAGACGCTCGCCAAGGACATGAGCCGCTCGTTCAAGCCGCAGATGGCACTCGGACTGTCGGAGATCTCGCCCGCACTCACGAATACTATCGGCGGAGCTGCCAGCGCCGTGTCGATGCCAGGCCTCGCGGCCGTGCGCGGAGCGGCGGCGCCCGTCACGATTCAATCCTTCGACAATGCGGTCGTCGTGCTGCCAACCAAGACCAAGCCCAAGCGCATCATCTTGCTCGGTTCGGACGGCAACAAGTACGCCTACCTGCTCAAGGGCCAGGATGACCTGCATCTCGACGAGCGCATCATGCAGATCCTCGACGTCGTCAACAAACTCCTGCTGCGCAACAAGCACACCGCCTCGCGGCAGCTGCGCGCTCGCAAGTATGCCGTCATCCCGCTCGGGGCACGCTCGGGCATCATTCAATGGGTCGAAGGCGTGACGCCGGCCTACTCGGTCTACAAGCAATGGCGCCGCCGCGAAGCCAAGCTCAATGCTCCCGCTTCGACCGCGTCACCGGCTGCAGGCCAAGAGCAACAACCACCACCACCACAGCCACAGCCACAACCACAACAGGGGCAGCAAGCAACGAGCTCACGCGCTCTCGCCATGCGGCCGAGCGACAGCTTCTTTAGCAAACTACTACCGGCGCTCAAGGCTCACGGCGTCAAGAACGTGACGGCGCGACACGAGTGGCCGCTCGAGATCGTTCGGCGCGTGTTCGTGCAACTGGTGCACGAGACGCCAAGCCACCTGCTGCAGAACGAGTTGTGGTACAGCAGCCCCAGCAGCGCCGTGTGGTGGCACAAGACGCAGCGCTTCAATCGCTCGGTGGCCGTCATGTCGATCGTCGGCTACATCCTCGGCCTGGGTGACCGGCATCTCGACAACATACTCGTCGACTTTGAGACTGGCGACATTGTGCACATTGATTACAACATTTGCTTCGAGCGCGGCACCAAGCTGCGAGTGCCCGAGACCGTGCCGTTCCGCTTGACGCAGAACATGGAGCGAGCGCTCGGTGTCACGGGCGTCGAGGGCGTGTTTCGCGTTGCGTGCGAGCACACGCTGCGCGTTCTGCGCAAGAATCGCGAGATCATGCTGACGCTGCTCGAGGCCTTTGTGTACGACCCGCTGGTCGACTGGACGATCGACAAGGCCGCCGGAGAGGCGCAGAAGAACCTCGAACTCAGCGTCAGTCTCAATCTCTTTGTGTCCCGCATCGACGAGATGAACGTTTCGCTGCTGCAACATCGGGACTCGCTCAAGCAGCAGCTCGTCGGCTTGCAGCAATCGCTCGCCTCGTCGGCCACCACCACACCACCACCACCTCCACCACTGCAGCAAGTGGCGGCAGCCGTGCGTGAGCGGAAGCGGCTGGCGGCGCAGTTCGAGGAGCTGACCAGCTCGATCGATGCGCTCGCTGCCACCGAGAGCCAGACCTCGAAGGCGCTGCTCGAGGCGCAGCAACAAGAGGTGGCCGCTCGCCACAAAGTCGAGTCGCTCCGAGACACACTCAAGTCCGAGGCGTTGCGCGAATGCACCATGTGGCACGAGCGGCACAAGCGTACGCTCGAGGTATTGCACGGGCCAGCGGTGCAGTCGCTCGTGGCGCAGGTCGAGGCGACGCCGCTGGCCGAGCTCGTTGCACGCCAGCGCGAGTGCTATCTGGCCATCAGCGAGGCGGTGGTGGTACGAGACGGCGACTCGTCTCCGAGCCGCATGGTGTCGGCCGATGAGCACGCGAGCTTCATGGCTCTCTCGCTCGCCGTACAGCCGAGTGTGCAGCGACGCGAGGCTCTGTTGCGTCGCTGCCTCGAGGCGCTCGGCAACTACCAGCAGCTGGTGGCCACGTTGCCGGTGCAAGAGTACGCCGGGCGCACATATTGCGCTCTCTGGATGCAGCTGCTGACGGCGGCGCTGGAGGCCGATAGCATTGCCGTCGGCTCGCGCGTTTACTGCGCCGCGTCGCAGCAACTCACGGGCGTCACCGGCACTCTGGCCTCGTTGGCCGCCATCGAGCACAGCACCAGCACCGAGGCACGACGTGCGCTCGATCTCGCGTGCTACGAGTCATATCGTCGGTACGATTCGATGCTCACCGAGCGCTCGGCCTTTCTCGAGCAGTTGCTCGGTGCGCGCCAGTTGCTGCTCCAAAGTGCGCCGCCACCCGCGACCCAGCATCATCGATCGCCACCGCCCAACATGACGGCAGCATCTCTCTCATCGCTTGCCGCCGAGGCCATTGGCCTCTTGACGACGGCCTCCTCTTCGTGTTCCTTGTCGTCATCTGGTGAGCTCTCTGGCAGCGATATGTGCGCGGCACTCGTGCGCCAGGTCGACCCAATGTTCCACGTGCTCATGCGACCGCAACATGTCGTTCGTGCCTTCATCCTTACGAGCGTATTGTCTGTCGACGAGCACGCGACACCTCAATCGGTGGCAACCTCGCTAGCATCGAGCATCGTGCCGCTCGACACGCACCTCAGTGCGCTGCTCGAGGCATGCCGCACGATGCTCGATACGACTCGTCTGGCGTTGGTGCCCGAGGCTCGCATCGCGCTGCGTCCGGGCACTAGTCCGCTGGCACAGAAGATTACGCATCTGGCTCGCCAAATTGCGTCGCCTTCGGTGCCGGAGCTGACACCCATTGCCAGCGCCGCGAGCAGCCACCTCGAGACGCTCGAGTACCACTCGCCGCACGTGTTCCAGGCGCTCGCCATGTTAGTGCACGGCGGCGTGCTCCCGACCGACGCCGACCCGACCTTCCCACTGTTCTCGCGTCTCAACCAGTTGTTCGTCTCGCTCGAGCAGTGTTGCAGCGCGTTGCTCGCGAGCGTACCGGCTCCAGCAAGCTACAACGCCGCCGCCGCCGCCGCCGCCGTGTCTCGAGCGCCACAAGCATGCGCCTCGCTGTTGCTGTCACACCGTATTCTGGTGGCCGACGCCGTGTTTGCAAGTGCGTGCGCCCACGTTGCCGATCCGACGGCGTCGCCCATCACGGCGACGCTCGACGCCTCGCTGCCCAAGATGACGGCTCTCATGAGCGCGCTGCTGCGGCTGGCAAGCGACGTCGCTCGCGTCGTCGTGATTCCGTGCGTTACGGCGCACTTTGCACGCGTGTGCGAGCACTCACGCTCGCTCGGTACCGAGATGCAAGCGGCGTCCGAGTGGGCACGCGACGCCATGTCGTCGCAGATGCAGCAGCTCGCACACCACGACAAGCTCCGAGTCATCTCGTTGGCGGCAGACGAGATTGCGCACGAGGTGCAAATCCTGCGGCCGGAGCTCGTGCGCTACGTGCACTACTTTGAGGAGTCGCTTGCGCGAGTCTCGGGGCTCGACGGCCGCGTGAGCTCGAGCGCCGATGCGAGCAGCAACACGGCACAGCAGCACGAGCGACTGATACAGAGCACGCTCGTCGCGCGCCTGCAGCTGGTCGAGGCGCTCGGTGCTTCGCGCCAGGAGCTGGCGGCGCTCGAGGCCGAGTTGCTTGCGTCGCCGAACCAAGCGGCGTTCGATGGCGTCGAGAGCGCCATCATGACGCGGCTGGCGCAGAATCACGGCCGCCTCGCCGCGAGTGGCCTCCTCCATTCGCAGGCGATGGCGCTGTTGGAGATTGGCAGTAGTCGGCACCGCATTGGCAGCGAGCGCGCGCAGCAGGTGCAGCGCGTACTGGCGCTTTGCGACGCGATCGTCGAGTTCGAGTCGTTCCGCTTCATCAGCCAGCCACAAACCGAGGAGCTCGACGCCAACAACCGCGCGCTGTTACGCCGCCTAATGACGGCGTACGAGCACTGTGAGGCAGTGCAGCACACGAGCGAGCAGCTCCAGCGTCAACACACGCAGGCTGCCGACGAGCGTCGCCACGCCAAGAACCAGGTCATCTCGTTGTCGAAGGAGATTGCCGTCGTGTCGACGCGGCTCAAGTCAGCCGAGCTCGCGGCCGCTGTGGCGACCGAGCGCCAACGAGTGCTGGCGGCCCTTCGAGCCATCGAGCCCGTCATCGTCACCAACGGCACGCTCGCAAAGGAGGTCGCCACCTTGCTCGAGACCATCACCAAGATTACGCATCAACTCGACAGCGCGAGCCACATTCACTTGCTCGCCGAGGCTGTGCTCCATGGCCAGGCCCTCATCGAGCAGCGGCTGAGCTCGTTGCTGGCGCTGCAGGTGGCATTCGCGCCAGCGACTGGCGCCCTCGACATGACGGCGCTCGCCGAGCCGATCGAATCTGCTCTCTCGCTGGTGCTCGATGATGAAGCTTGTCGCGCTCTCTTGTCACTCATCGACGACACGTACACCAAGTTGCTCGCAATGGTGCAGGCGTCGACGACAGCGGCCGCCGATCCCACAGCCGATCAACAGCCGCCTACCACCGCAGCAGGCAAGCCAGCGACCGACCAAGGTGCAACGACACCCACCACGGTCACGAGCAGTAACGCTAGCAACAGTGGCGCGAATGCCAGCGCCAGCGCCACCACCACTACCGCCACCACCGAGTCGCAGGGCGACGAGGCCGAGGACCACTCGCAGACCGAGGAGCGCGGTGGAGTGATCGAGGAGGAGCTGAAGCAACGCGCTGTCGGGCTCAAGCAGGAGCGCAACAGCCACGCACTCAACGTTCTCAAGCGCGTACGCCTGAAGCTCACGGGCCGCATCGGAGAGCACGCGAAGCTTTCGGTTCCCGAGCAGGTGAACGCCGTGATCGAGGAGGCCATCAGCGTCGACAACCTGTGCGTCATGTACGAGGGTTGGACGCCGTGGATCTGAGCCGACGTATGAGGCTCGCGTCGTAGTCGTCGTTGTCGTTGTTGTATCCGTTGTACCTGCTGCCACACTTACAATCGAATGAAACAAACCCTAGAGTACTATATTGGCGACTATTATTGCCACTGTCAGGTTAGGTCCTGGGGTATTGAAGGCAGACCATTGCGAATATTGCTGTCACTACCGAGCCGATGACGGAGGTCGAATGCGAAGTGAATGCCGGCGCACCGCGGCAGCGACATCAATCCCTCGCTGCCCTCGCCCTCCTCGCCGCTGCTGCTGCTGCTACTGCTACTGCTGCTGTCTTTGGTTCGCGCCCTGCTCAAACACACTGTCTTGCGTCCCCCTCTTCTCGCTTTGACATCATGAGCGGCTATCTCGATGATCTGAGCGAGTCGCAAGCTGCGGCGCTGAAGGAGATGCGTGCGCAGGTCGATGCCGCCATCGCGAACGCCGGCCAGGAGGCCGACGAGACTGCGCCGGTGCTCGAGCTCTCCGCCACCGAGAAGTACACTACGGAGGCTCGCGACGGCGTGGGTGCGACGCGACACTGACCTCTCGCTCGCTCGGTCGCTCGCTCGGTTGGTTGGTTGGTCGCAGGGAGCTCTTTGCCGATGACCGCATCTTGCTGCGCTTCTTGCGCGCACGCAAGTTCGATGTGCCCAAGGCCCTCGATATGTACCTCGCTGCCGGTACGGGAGCTCCGCTCGAGCGAGTGCGCTCAAAGTAGCTCTTGATTGACGACGCCGTGTTGCAGGCAAGTGGCGCCGCACCTTCCACGGCACGGGCGTCGAGTCTATCACCGAGCTCGACTGCCTGAACGAGCTCGCATCCGGCAAGAGCTTCTTCTACAAGGCAGGTGCCACCGCGAGACCGCAGGCCCACGCTCCAAACGCCTGCTGTCGCCACCTACATCCACTACACTCGCTCACGTTTACGATCACACACTCGTCGTCTTGAATGCAGTACGACAAGGAGGATCGCTTGATCACCTACGTGCGTGCGCGATACCACGACCCATCCAAGACCGATCCGGTCGAGGTGCGACGCGCCGCTCGTTCTCTCTCGCTCGCTCGCTCGGTCCGACGCCTAGCTGACTCGAGATCGCTCGCTCGCAGGTTCAAAAGTACACGGTACTCTTCTTGGAGCTGGGACGCAAGCTGATGCGTCTGCCGCAGGAGAATGGCACCATCGTGTACGACCTCGGCGACTTTGGATTCAGCAACATGGTGCGACGCGCCTGCCGCCGCCATCGCTCGCACAACGGCGTCGTGCAATGCTCACAGAAGCTCGATCGAATCGGCTGGCGCTGCATTGTTATTGCATCACGTACACTGGCGCAGGACCAAGAGTTCATGAAGTTCATGATCGACATCATGCAGGTGCGACTCGAACGATGGATGGCCCGATCCATATGGCCTGCACCACGATGCTGACCGAGTGCTGCTGCTGCTGCTCCCTGCGTTCGTGCGCCTTGAACACCGCGGTGTAGAACTACTTTCCGGAGTCGCTCGGCCTGTGCCTCGTGGTCAACGCGCCGTGGATCTTCTGGACCTTCTGGAACTTGATCCAGTTCTGGATCGACCCCGTGTCGCGCCAGAAGGTCGGTCGCAGCGCAGTCGCTCTCGTTGCATGCGGGCGCAACGTTGCTGACACGCACGTACGCTCGCTCGTGCACTCGTCGTGTAGATCAAGTTCATCTCAGCTGCCGAGCTGCCCGAGTACATCGACATCAACGACATTCCCGCCGGTACGCGGCCGCTCGCTCGCGCGCGCGTGCTACCGCGCATTGCCACAAGGCGCCTTGCGCACGTCTCACGCGCTCCGGCTGTTGCAGAGTTTGGAGGCAACGATCCGTACACGTACTCGTACATACCGCCGAGCGAGCGCGCCGGCACGGGCTACTTGCCGCCGTGGGAGATGGAGTGGGCGACCGAGGTGCGGCCGAGCCGCATGCCCAGCCGAGCGTCGGCGACGCCCGACGACTCGACGCCCGAGAGCGCCTCCGAGCCGGCGACGCCCGCCACTCCCGGCACGACCTCCGAGCCCACGACGCCGGCCAAGTCCGGCTGGGGCTGGTGGTAGCACGAGCCACGATGCACCGGCCAGCAGCAGCAGCATTGTACCCGCACTGTTCCATCGCGTTCGCCTTCGTGACGGCACGCACGCACTCACGCACTCATACATACTACCTGTCTACCATACGCCAGCGCGTCTCGCACATCTACACCCCCACTCACACAGCGACTCGCGTCGCGTCTCTCATCGAGGTTATCGGCCTTGTCGCCATCGCCGTGGTCGTCGTGGTCGGGCGCAGGTGGGTCGGGCGCCATTCCCTTCGCTCCCTCGTCGCAGCCACACCTCGCAGAGAGCCTCGCCAACCATCTCGTCCCAGTCCAGTCCCCTCGCCGCGCCAAGTAGCCACTCTCAAGCCAATATCATGTCGTGCGTCATCGACTGGGTCAAGAAGCATCCCATCGTGTCGGCGGCCATCGTCGTCACGGGCGTGGTCGGCGTCGTGCTCGCGTATCAGCAGGAGGAGGGTACGACACTCGCGTCCTCGTCGTAGCCGTTGCTGCTGCTGTTCGTGCCGCTGCTTACCGCTGCTGGGCACCATCATCAGCTCGTGCCGAGGCACAACGCCGCGCAGTGCAGCGCAACCAGGAGGAGAGCCGCCGACACGAGGAGGAGCGCAAGAGGCGCGAGAGCGAGCAGCAGCAGGCGTCGCAGCCCAAGTGACCGCGCCCCGACGCGACGACCACAGCCACCGACGCACACACCCACTCGCTCACTCGTACACGCTGATGCAAGAGCCCCCGAGATGATAGGTAGTTCGCTCGCCCATCGTGGCGGTGCTCGTGTGTGGCGCGCGGCTCTTGCCGCAGCTCGATCGGTTCGGTGGGTCGGTCGTTAGCGAGCGAGTGCGCGCGATGGTCGATCGATGTACAGCCAGTGTCCCGGCAGCACCAAGGCGCCCGCACGAGTCTGTTCCTGATGTGTGCGTGCTCCCTCGTACTGCTGCCGGGTACCATACTCATAAACCCCAGTCATTCCAATCTGTCTCTCGTCTCAAGGTCAGCAAGGCGCCATCGACGCAGCAGCGACATTGTGCTCGTTGCTCGCTCGCTGCTGCTGCTGCTGCTGCGTCTACATCCCGTCTTGCCCTCGCTCTCGCTCTCGCTCGCTCGGCCGTGATATCGAAACCATGCATCGGTCTTTTGAAGAAGAGTCTCGCTTCATCGAGTGTGTCGAGGGCTGCGAGTACCGCATCAAGCGAGGCTTCGTACCCAACATGAACGTGAGTATCTGGCTCGCTGGCTCTCGCAGGCTCTCGCAGGCTCTCGTGTGGCGCTAACCAACACGAGGCACCCAGGTCGAAGGTCGCTTCTACGCTAACTCGGCACTCCGAGAGCTGCTCTTCGAGGAGCTGCAACAGGGCTGTACGGCCGCTGGCGTCGGTGGCTTCCTGCCTGCGGTACGCGTCGTACCTCGCTCGCTCGCTGTCACAACGACCTCGCTCGTTCGCTCGTTCGATCGCCCACTCACCATCGATCTATCACAGGTGAAACAAATCGCC
>ERZ778023.3282-NODE-3282-length-16461-cov-61.113922_pt1 | contig 16461 bp, 7 predicted proteins | sample MGYA00375753_ERZ778023 | MGnify/ENA primary metagenome ERZ778023 (study PRJEB29350, sample SAMN05389822) | bioreactor metagenome | isolation source: Ammonium sulfate bioreactor | place: South Africa: University of Cape Town | collected 2014-04-04 ...
ATATTCTCGTTCTGTTCAAACTTATAATACAATTACTTTATTTATTCATCTTGTCATACCATTTCTTGTCAATCTTTTCTCTGCTTTATTCATTATTTTTGGTACAGCTCGACGACGATCAACTGCAAAAACAAATAAAAAATCGTTCAAAGAACATGCTGTCAATCAAATACGTGAACATAAACAATTACTAATCAGTCCTTTTATTTTGCTTCTATTAGCCGTGCCTCGTTTAATCATGTCATTGATATCTGGATGTGTCGATCCATCGGAAAATCCTTGGTTATATCTTTGTGGTTATTTGATTTCTTTTACACCACCAATGCTTGTCTTTGCTGTATTTGTTCTACCTTCGGAACTCTACAGAAAAACATTCAAAGATTCAATGACACGATGCCGACAACAGACTCTTTAAGATTTTTATTATATTGCTTTGCTTTTAATATCATTTTGAAAAAAAAATGCAATGCAATTTCAGGATTATTTTTATTTTTAAAAGAACGAAAAGAAAATCATAGGAAAACACATGAGTAAATAATTGTTAGACTGTGTAGACGATTTTCAAATATGGAAGAGCTTGTCCATAACGATAAACAATATATTCAGTATAGTTTTTGTCATGCCTTCCGATCACTGAATGACAATCTTTTGGTGTTACGCTCAACTCTTCGTCTGGCTCATCCAGATAACATGATTTTCCCATAAGTACTCGACTATAATAGATAACACGTGTGTTATCTGTTTCACCTGGACTAGTATAATTATGCGATTTGTCTGATTTATCAGCAAAATAAGCGCCACGACCTATTTAACAAAAAAAAAGAAGGAATACAATGAATTTTCTTGTTCGAAACTAATTAAAATTTCTTACCGTAATGTCCACCCATGTAATATCGATCATCGAAACCATTCTCAGCAATTCCTTCGATGCCATCTCCGCTTGTTCCATGAAATAGTAGATGTTCTTTAGGATTTCCTCCAGGACATTCTTTCTTGATTAAATTTTTCATATCTTCATACATTTCTTCCAAGTGTGGATTTCGAATTTCTTCGATTGATAGAATTTTTATATTTTGTATAGCCTTACTCATTTGACTTTTAATATCTTTATATAAGATCGTATCTGGATCGAGAGGCGCAAGTACTTTATAATGTTTTTGATGTGGTTGAGGAATCACTGAAAGTTCTTGATCGATCTTCTTCCAACCACGAATATTAATCATTTTATCGATACGTTCATCCAAACGAGAATCTCGTGGACGAAGAACTTGAAAACGTTTATTTTGAATATTATCGATAATTGTTTCTAAATCAATCGAATAAGGTCGTTGTGTGATATCAATACGCATGCCAAGTTCATGTGTATAATCTTTCTCCACCGATAAATTATTAACATCGAAATCGATACGATCCTGTGTTAATGCGATATGTGGTTCGATTAAATCCATAGTAAATGGACCTGTTGGTTCATGTTCATCAAATAATATAACATATCTCCATTTATCGGGTACTACTGTACAAATGATACCATATTTGTGTAGTTCGTCTTGAAATTTCTCAATATCAAAATATCGATAACTCGGGAGATGACAATCTAAATCCGATGGAATAATTTCTTTGATAATTGACGGTAATCGTTTATTTTTATCATTGTATTCAATCCAATCATGAGAATTTGTAACAGTATTTGCTGGTGGATAACTGTAATGTCCAACAATCCAATCTCGAACGAAACCACCTTCTAATCGGCAGCCAAATTTGCAAATTGCCATCCAAGCAACAACTTCCATTCGGGTTTCACGTGTAGCATGCACGCCTTTCGTATGTCTGTACAAATCAATCGATGTTCGTTTACTGTCTGTAACACGAGCGATTCGATCTTCAATATCTCGATATTTAGCACGTTCTTTCGATGAAATCATGCGTGGAGGTAAATCTAGAAAAAACGAAAGTTCGAAGGTATATCTAATCAAATCTTTGTTTTGTTTGCTTACGAGCATCGAGAAGATTCATAACAACACAATTTTGTAGCCAATTGATAAATGTTGCGAATTCGTTTTTGATTTCTGTATTAACTGAACCTCGAGCTTTCATTGAAATCTCATTGACTTTTGTTATTTTATTGGTTGTAATTGTAACTGTTGTTTGATTTTCTGCTTTTCGTCTTTTAATCAATGCTTTGAATACTCGAGGCAATTTCATTTTGTATAAACTTTGAAGATTTTTTTCAAAATTTGCATGTGGAGACTTCTTTCCGAAACTCTCAAGAGTAAATGCCATATCAGTCAGCATTTGTTGATAAATATGTAATTCTGCATTGAGAACATCGCCCGATGAGCCTTTCAATAAAATTAAATTATCATGAGGTGTATCGACTCGAACACTAGGAAATTGCGTTTTGACTCTAGTAATCTGATGTCCATTGTTTAAATGGGACATTTCTTCTTCGGTAACAAGTATTTCACGATTTATTTGAAAGTTATTGATCCATTCAGGTTTGATTTCGCCAAGGAGCGAAAGAATTGCTCCTTTACGAACGGATGTCAAGTAAACAATATCTCGAGCTAAGACAAACGAAACTGGATCACGACTATTATCACGAATAAGAGTTGATTTGAAATCGAGCGTAGCTATATCTTCGTTGTTCGTATGTCGAATATAATCAAATTTTCGACCTTGAAGATCAACTTTTGAAATAAAAATATTGTTATTATAACCAACCAATAGAGATTTAGCTATTGGTTCCCAATGTTTGGTTGTTCGTCGTGATAATTCCTTAAAATCTTTTGATTTTTTGTTGAAGAAATCTTCAAGTACGAAATAACGTCTCAAAACTGATTTAACAACATGTCGAATACTGGTTAAACCTGTTCGTTGACATAGGTTATCGATCTCTGAATTACTGACATACGATGATTGTCCAGGTGAAAGTATAGTCCTGATGACGTCTAATAACGTCATGAAGTCTCCATCTTCAGTATTTCTGAAACGATTCGGTATACTTGAAAGTACATTTGTATTATTAAGAACACCTAAAAATGCTGCCAGACATATCAAATCATGACCACAATTGTAGTATCTCAATGCAGCTAAGACTGATTTTGACATTGCTAATGAACCGAAATCGGGTAATTTTTTAAGATCTTCACCATGCGTAGTTAATTGATTGGATGATGATGTGTCCAGTATCAACATCTCTTGTAATTGTTTAATAGTTGCATCGATATATTGTGCTGATGGTGGATTAGGTAAAAATGATTTCAGATAATTCAAACCTTGATTTATCAGTGATTTTCTTAACGAAAATTCTAAATTTGTCAGTTCGGATTGACAAATCTGCGGTTCAGGATAAGGAACTTTACTCGGTTCGAAATTATACAATGAATAATATTCTCCTGGTTGAGTTCTGCCCAATCGTCCTAAACGTTGCGTTAGAGTCGATTGAGCTGCTCGCATTTCTCGAAGAGTCGTTCGTCTTGATTTGATATCATAAACCGGTATATTAATCATTCCTGTATCGACGACATATTTCAATGAAGGAAATGTTAACGAAGTTTCGGCAACTGTTGTCGAGAAAAACAATGATCCATTTTCAATATATTCCTGTTGAACATTCGGATGTTGAGCTTGAACAAGAGGATAAGCTGTGATTGTACCGCCACTTATTTCTGAAATTAAACGGCAACATTGGTTAACTTCTCCAGCGGAATTAACGAAACAAAGAATTTGATCGAATCTTTTCCGCTTCTTGCAGATTTCCAAAACGACATCGATTATATTCTTATTTGGACAGGCAATAGTTTCGACTGGAAAACGTGTGCCCATCTTTGGCATACGAAATTCAGTGACAGCTCCTTTGAAATATCGTCGAAAGAGATCAGGAACTTTCGAATCAAGTGTAGCAGATGATATAATAATTTTAACTTTCGGTTGTAATCTCGGTTTTTCATGTAATAGTCGTACTAAGAGTGCGAGACATATATCAATATTAACTGATCGTTCGTGAACTTCATCAATAAAGAAAACAATTGTTCCTGAATCGGTTTCTTCAGTAATCAATTCGTCATCGTAGAGTAAACGTTCTTTAAGTAAACCATCAGTTACATAGAGAACTTTCGCACCAGAATTATGCTTTTCCCCACTAACTTCCCAGCCAGCTAGCTCACTCATTGTTTCTCCTATATCAGTTTTCATTGTGCTATTCACACGTCTCGATATCAATTGACATGGTAAACGTCGTGGTTGTGTAACAATGACTTTATCATATCCTTCAGCCATTAATAACGCTGGTAATAATGTTGATTTACCCGATCCAGTTGATGTTGCAATTGTTGTAACTAAATGTCCATCGATTTTGTTGAGCAATTCCTCGGCTGACTCAAACAAAGGTAATTGAACTTTGAAAGAAGAAAAATATAGTAGAAGTCGTTCTAATAATTTTGGTATTCGATTAAAATGTTTGAGTTCATTGCCTTGATATCGAGGATCATTTTGAAATTCATGACGAACTTTTTGAAGAAAATTCTTCATAGTTTTAATCGATTCGTCTGTTACATCAGTTATAAAGTTAATTTCTTGAAACGAGATATTTTTATCGATGAATTCATCGAATGCTTTTTGTTTCAATGAACTAATTTCATTACTGAATGGACGACGTTGAATGAATCGCTGTTTTAGCTCTTCTACTCTCGCCCACGGTTTCGGCAATTGTCTTAAAATACATGGATCAATCATTGATTTGAATCTGTCATTGATATAATCATCGAATATTTGTTTATATTCCGTATTTTTCTCTTGAAATAATCGAGACAATAATAGTCTATATTCATGCCAACTGTTAGTTGAAGGTTTCACTTTTGGTAGGATATTTTTGACAATTGAATTCATCGTACTATTTAAATGTTTTTGATACTCATCTTTCGCTAATTGTATTGCATTCGATAGAATTTGTATTCGGTCAAGAATTCTTTTGAATTCATCATTATGTGCTTGAAAGCCAATGACAGTAACAATACCGGAATTATTTACTTCGTCAGTCATGATTTTTGGAACGAGATCTTTGAGATATGGTTCATTATTTGGAATATTCTGTTGTAAATAATTGTGAATAAGAAGACTTTTTGGCATTAAAACATCCTGCATAATCTGTTTTTGAATATTACCATGTTTAAATTGACGAATGCTTTGTTGAATTCGTCGTAAATGTGCTTCTCTTGCTTCGCTTTGTTCTTTGTCTCGTTTTAATCTTTCCACGTCTCGACGTAAGTCTCGAATTCTTTGTTGATTTTCAGCGTTGTGTTCCATATCTAAATTGACTAATTTGGCAATTTCAGCTTCGGCATTTGCTAGATTCTTTTGAAATTCATCCTTTTTTTTCTTGACAGCAGCTAAAACTGCAGCTAACACATCGGCAGCACCTTTTTCTTCAATAGCAATCGGTCGTTGTGTCGGTAAAACCATAGTTCTGCTTTCATTGATCACTTGTTCGATTGGTTCTTCTGGTTCATTATCCCACGTAGGCTCGTCACATGATTCATCGAATGATACGCGTTTTGGATTGAGTAAATTAAATAAAGATCGTTTTTTAGGAGTCTATGTTAACAAAAAAAAGATAAATACGAGTTGTTTTTTTTCGTAAGAATTTTACTTTTTGATGTTTTTTATCTGATGGATCATCGTAGGAAAAATCTTCGTTGGCTAATGGTTCAGCTAATTCTTCTTCATCTCGAAGTAGGACCTTATTTTTTGATTCGACGATACGTGCAAGTCTTGCAGGTGTCAATGGTGTTGGATCAAGATTTGCTATGTTTGTATATTCATCAGTATCGATAATTTCATCTCGATTTCGTTGATTATTCGATACCATTTTCGGTAACCATCGAAGATAACCAATAATTTCCTTGTTTTTATCAGTGAATTCGAATGTTTCAAGATTGAATTTTAGTGGTGCATCACTAATCAACGGAACTTTAATACTGACAAATCGTCGACGATATTTCATCGCTTTATCCAATCGTGCATTAGTTCGATCATTGCAAAAGAACCATGTATTGAGACGCAGTTGAAATCGACTGTCATATCGCACGGGTAGTTTGACCATATCGAGTGTTGATTGTGCTGATGCTTTAGGATGTTTAGTTAATAGAATTTGCCATAAGGCATAGCAACGTAAATTGACAAATGATGAGCCTCGACAACGTATCCAAGCTAAACCTTCGCCATAGTTACCATTTCTTCCTGAACGAAGAAATTTCATTAGACAAATAGCATATGATGTTTCAGTTGTTCGTAAGAAGATTTCTCGACGAAATTCCTGATCTTGTTGGACGACTAAAGATTTGTGTAATTCGTCGGAATTTCGTTCATCAAATGGAGTCCATTTTTGATCAAGCAGCCGTTTAAATTCCCAAATACAATCGACTTTGATGAAATTTGCTTCTTCATCAATAGGCGCTTCGGGAAATCTATTTAAATTAGTTGAATAACCAAAAACTAAAATTTCACGAAAATAATTGGTAACATTCGTATGTCCTGCTGCATTCATAAGTACTGTTTCTCCTGCTTGATTTTCAATAAAATAATCAGCACCGTGTTCAACTAAATATTTCACCACATCTAAATGTTCTCTATGCGCAGCAACATGTAACGGTGTTGAACCAGCTCTTGGATTTGAACTGAAATGGTTTTCATGGGGATTGAAAACAGCAAGTGCTCGTTTAAGATCTTGAAGATTTTGAGCATCGACTGAACAACGATGTTTTTCAACGAGATTTCGTACTAAATCTAAGTCGCCTCGTCGAGCAGCAGCATAGAGTAATGTCATGCCGTCAACACCTGGCCGATCTTTCATATAGGGATAGTTTTTCAAGAATCGATCGATTTTATTACGACATTCTTGATCTCCATCGAATGTTGCTTGATGAACATCGATTGAATCCAAACGACATTCGAGTTCTTGTTGAAATGAAACGAGCATATCAACATTAAAATCTTCAGTGAAAATCTGTTCGGTTTCATCGTAATAAAATCTATTTAAAAGATCGAATACATTTGCTCGATAATCGACTTGTAAAGAACGTAATTTGATTTTCAACATCCGTTCGATCTTCTTTTGAAAATCTATTAATAGTTCTTCCTCATGATGATTTAATGTAAATGAATAATTATTGAGATCAGCATAGGCGACATTTCCATTGGGTTGTATTTCGTTCAATGCATTTTGTACGATACGTAGAGTTTCTTTGAGAAATTCTTTTAATTGAGATTTAGCTTCTGCAGTCGTCATTTACTGTTGTGTGTCTGTTGGCAAAATTGAAATAGTAAATGAAAAGAGGAAGAAAACAAGTTTCATTTCGACGCCTTTGCCGTTATAAGGTAAATAGTCATTAGGAAAAAACCAGTCATGCATGAGGAAGAGTGAATAATTTATTTTCGACAAAACAAAAATATGTAGGTAATTGAAAATTTGGCGAAACAAAACAAAAAAAACTTGTTAAGTTTTGTAGACTATTTTCAAATATGGAAGTGCTTGTCCATAACGATAAACAATATATTCAGTATAGTCTGCATGTTCGCCAATTACCGAGTGAAAGTTTACAGGTGCCGCTGTCAATTTATCATTTTCGGTCTTTGAATGAAATGCTTTTCCCATAAGTACTCGACTATAATATATAACATGTTTATTACCAGCTGAATCCTGATCAGTGTATCCATGTGATTTTTCTGGATCATCAGCAAAATAAGCACCAACACCTATTTAACAATACAATGAATTTTCTTGTTGAGAAATAGTTTGAATTTCTTACCGTAACGTCCGCCAGCGTAGTATCGATCATCAAATCCATCTTCAGCTATTCCTTCGACGCCATCTCCGTTTGTTCCATGAAATAGTAGAAGTTCATTCGGATTCGCACCCGTACATTGTTTTGCGATAACTTTTTTCATTCCTTCGTAGATTTCTTCTAAGTGTGGATTTCGAATTTCTTCGATTGATAGAATCTTTATATTTGTGATGACGTTCATTTTAGTCTTGATTTCATTGTATAAAGTTCCTTTTGGAAGTGGAACAAGTACTGAATGATACTGTCGATGTGGTTGAGGAATCACTGAAAGTTCTTGATTGATTTTCTTCCAACCACGAATATTAATCATTTTATCGATACGTTCATCCAAACGAGAATCTCGTGGACGAAGAACTTGAAAACGTTTATTTTGAATATTATCGATAATTGTTTCTAAATCAATCGAATAAGGTCGTTGTGTGATATCAATACGCATGCCAAGTTCATGTGTATAATCTTTCTCCACCGATAAATTATTAACATCGAAATCGATACGATCCTGTGTTAATGCGATATGTGGTTCGATTAAATCCATAGTAAATGGACCTGTTGGTTCGTTTTCATCGAACAATAATATATATCTCCAATCTTCTCGTATAAACGAACACGTAATACCATATTTGTATAATTCGTTTTGAAACAATTGAATATCAAAATACCGATAACTCGGGAGATGACAATCTAAATCCGATGGAACAACTTCTTTGTCGAGTTCTGGAATAAGATTATTCCGCAGTGTAATCCATTGTTGAGGATTATTATTTTTTGGTCGACTAATATAATGGCCAACAATCCAATCTCGAACGAAACCACCTTCTAATCGACAATCAAATTTGCAAATTGCCAACCAAGCTACGACTTCCATTCGGGTTTCACGTGTAGCGTGTACACCTTTGGTGCCATCGTGTAAATCGATGTCTGTTCGAGCACTATCTGTAACACGAGCGATTCGTTCTTCGATATCTCGACATTTGCTTCGTATTTTCGGCGAAAAAGTTGTCGGCGGTAGACCTGAATTTGGATGATTGATAACGGCGGATTTTTTAAGCCAACTGACGAAACCTGTGAATTCATCTCGAATCTTTCGATTCACTGAATCTCTCGCTTTAACAGTGACTTCACATGTTCCATTGTTGCTCGTTACGGTAATTTCAGCTTGATTTTCTGCTTCTCGTCGCCAAATTAACGGTTTAAATATATTCAATCGTTTGGTTATACTCTGAAGATTGCGTTCAAAATTCGAATGTGGACTTCCGTAAACCAATGAATGTAAAGTAAATTTCAATTCACAGATCATTCCTTGATGAATATGTATTTCTGCATTTAAAACATGACCTGACAAACCATCTAATGTAATTCTATCGCCAGAAACTTGCACTCTAACATTCGGAAATTTCGATTGCACATCAGTTAAAACTTTATTTGCATTTAAATATGATAATTCTTCGTTCGTCACAACGATTTCACGTTTCACCGGACAATTAATCCATTGAGGATTGATAATGCCGACGAATGAAAGAATTGCATTTTCACGAATCGATGTTGCATAACGAATATCTCGAGCGAGAACAAGTGAAACAGGTGTATCCTTCATTTTACGATTTAAAGTCGATTTTCGATCGAGAATTGCTATGTCTTTGTTTTTATGACGAACAAAATAATGTTTATGATCTTGAATATCTTTCATCGAAATAAAAATATTATCACTGTAACCAGCTAATAAACATTTAGCCATCGATTCCCAATTGTTCGATTTTTGTTCGGCTCGTTGTCGAAATTCCGACGATGATTCGAAAAATTCCTTTAACGTTATGTAACGTCGTAGAGCTTGTCGAATGTTATGTTGAATTTTTTCTAAGCCAAGTGTTTTGCAAACATCATCGATTTCGGAATTATTTAAATAAGCCGATTGTTTAGCAACAAGAATTTTATCAATTATTTCGAATAATGTCATAAAATCTCCATCGGGACTTTTATAACTATCAGGTATATCTTGAAATATGTTTGTTTTATTAAGAATACCTAAAATTGAAGCCAAACATATTAAATTATAACCACAATTGTAAATCATCAATGCAGCTAAGACTGATTTTGACATTGCTAATGAACCGAAATCAGGTAATTTAGCCAATTCTTTCCCTTCGGCAGTGAATGAATAAGGAGGTGATTTTTCGAGAATGTACAATTCTTGTAATTGTTGAATAGCTGCATCGATTAATTCTGTTGATGGTGGTTCAGGTAGAAATGTTTTCAAATAGCTAAAACCTTGATTTATCGAAGATTTACGTATTGAAAATTCGAAATTAATTAAATCTGATTGACAAATCTGTGGTTCAGGATAAGGAACTTTACTCGGTTCGAAATTATACAATGAATAATATTCTCCTGGTTGAGTTCTGCCCAATCGTCCTAAACGTTGCGTTAGAGTCGATTGAGCTGCTCGCATTTCTCGAAGAGTCGTTCGTCTTGATTTGATATCATAAACCGGTATATTAATCATTCCTGTATCGACGACATATTTCAATGAAGGAAATGTTAACGAAGTTTCGGCAACTGTTGTCGAGAAGAATAACGATCCAGTATCGATATATTCCTGTTGAACATTCGGATGTTGAGTTTGAACAAGAGGATAAGCTGTGACCGTGCCTCGACTCATTTCTGTAATTATACTACAACATTGAGAAGTTTCGCGTTCTGAACTAACAAAACAAAGAATTTGATCAGCTTGTCGACGTTTCTTGCAAATTTCCAGAACGACTGTGATTATATTTTCATTTGGTCGAGGAATCGTTTCGACGGGAAAACGTGTGCCCATCTTTGGCATACGAAATTCAGTGACAGCTCCTTTGAAATATCGTCGAAAGAGATCAGGAACTTTCGAATCAAGTGTAGCAGATGATATAATAATTTTAACTTTCGGTTGTAATCTCGGTTTTTCATGTAATAGTCGTACTAAGAGTGCGAGACATATATCAATATTAACTGATCGTTCGTGAACTTCATCAATAAAGAAAACAATTGTTCCTGAATCGGTTTCTTCAGTAATCAATTCGTCATCGTAGAGTAAACGTTCTTTAAGTAAACCATCAGTTACATAGAGAACTTTCGCACCAGAATTATGCTTTTCCCCACTAACTTCCCAGCCAGCTAGCTCACTCATTGTTTCTCCTATATCAGTTTTCATTGTGCTATTCACACGTCTCGATATCAATTGACATGGTAAACGTCGTGGTTGTGTAACAATGACTTTATCATATCCTTCAGCCATTAATAACGCTGGTAATAATGTTGATTTACCCGATCCAGTTGATGTTGCAATTGTTGTAACTAAATGTCCATCGATTTTACTTAACAATTCATCGGCTGATTCGTACAATGGTAATTGAACTTCGAAACAAGAAAAATAAAGTAGAAGTCGTTCTAATAATTTTGGTATTCGATTAAAATGCTTGAGTTCATTGCCTTGATATCGAGAATTCGTTCGAAATTCATTTTTAATTTTGTCAACAAACTGTGTTATGATTGAAACTGATTTTGAATTTGCTTTCAATCGAGATTGTGCGTGTAAAATATGAACATGTTTGGCAATAAATTCATCGAGTGCTTTTTGTTTCAATGAACTAATTTCATTACTGAATGGACGACGTTGAATGAATTGATTTGTTGCCTCTCGTATATTTTCCCATGGTTTTGCTAATTGACCTGAAATGCACGGTTCTACCATTGATTCAAGTTTATCACTCATGTAATTATCAAATGATTGTTTATAATCGATGTTTTTGTTTTGAAACAATTGAAAAAATGATTCGGTATATTCGCTCCAATTATTTGTTCGAGGTTGAACACGTGATAGAACACCTTTAACGATTGAATTCATCGTTCGATTTAAATGTCGTTGATAGTAATCTTTGGCTGATTGTATTGTGTTCAGTAAAGTTTGAATTCGTTTGAGAATTTGTTTGAATTCATCGTGATGTACTTGCAAACCAACAAGAGTGACAACACAAGATTTATTTATTTCAATTGTTCGAATTTGTGGTACTCGATTATCAATCGAGGTATCAAGTTTACCAGCTTTCTGTCGTAGATGTTCGTAAATAAACGTGTTTTTCGGCGTTAAAAAATCATTCATAATCTGTTTTTGAATGTTAGTATATTCAATTGTTTGAACGCCTCGTTCGAGTTGTTTGATTTGTAATTCTTTAGCTTCGTTGAGTTTCTTTTGCTGTTCCATGCGTTCAATACGTTGTTTATATTCTTGTAATCGTTGTTCGTATTCAGCATTTCGTTTTTCACCGGAATTAACTAACGATTGAATTTTGGCTCGTTCGATCGCTAATTTCTTTTCGAGTTCAGATTTTTCTTGTTGATTTTGAGCTAATTCTGCTGACAAAGCGTCTAGAGGAGCGGCTTTATTCGATTTGTTAGTCATTGTCGGCTGTTGAAGTGCTAAGATTTGTGCAGTTTTTTCATTGATATACAGTTCAATCGCCTTTTCTGGTTCGTCATCAAATTCGAGTTTTTTTATTTGCTTGAAAATCGGATTGTTATATTGTTTTTTACGTTTGAGATTATCAAGTTTTTTATCTGAATAAGCATCGTATGCAATATTTTCATCAACAATCGGTTCGATCAATGGTTGTTCATAATCGATTTGCAAGTTTTTCTTTACTTTCGAAATTTCTTTTAATCTCGACGGTGTCAATGGTGTTGGTTCTTTCTGTACTGGAATTGGATATTCATCGACATCGATTATTTCATCTTTGTGTCCTGAATCATTCGATACCATTTTCGGTAACCATCGAAGAAAGCCAACGGTTCGATTGTATTGATCAGTGAATTCGAATGTTTCAAGATTGAATTTTAATGGCTCCTCACTAATCAACGGAACTTTAATACTGACAAATCGTCGACGATATTTCATCGCTTTATCCAATCGTGCATTAGTTCGATCATTGCAAAAGAACCATGTATTGAGACGCAGTTGAAATCGACTGTCATATCGCACGGGTAGTTTGACCATATCGAGTGTTGATTGTGCTGATGCTTTAGGATGTTTAGTTAATAGAATTTGCCATAAGGCATAGCAACGTAAATTAACGAATGATGAACCTCGACAACGTATCCATGCGATACCTTCACCGAAATTAGCATTTCTTCCTGAACGAAGAAATCTAATAAGACAAACAGCGTAGACACCGCGAGATCCTTCTAAATAGATTTCTCGTTGAAATTTTTCATTCGATTTAACTATTAACGATTTTCGAATCTTTTTTGATTCGTGATCAGTAAATTCAAGCCATTGCTGTTCAGAAAATCGTTTAAATTCCCAAATACCATCTTCAGTTTCAAAATTAACATCTTCATTGATAGGAGCTTCGGGAAATTTATTCACATTAGCCGAATATCCAAATACTAAAATTTCACGAAAATAATTGGCAACAGTTTTATGTATTGCCGCATTCATAAGTACTGTTTCTCCTGCTTGATTTTCACTGTAATAATCAGCACCGTGTTCAACTAAATATTTCACAATATCCAATTTATTATAATACGAAGCAGCATGTAATGGCGTTGAACCAGCTCGTGGATCATTCGAGTACAAGATATCATTTGGATTTGAACTGGCTATTGCTCGTAGGATATGCTGACGATTGGGAGCATTGACCGAACAACGATGAATTTCAACGAGATCTTTGACGATATCTAAATATCCATTTCGAGCAGCAGCATAGAGTAATGTCACACCTTCGATACCTGGTCTATCTTTAGCCGATGGATACTGTTTGAGAAAATTATTAACTTCAGCTCTATTTCCAGTGTATGCAGCTTGTAAAGCATCAATTGAAAATAGACGACATCTTAATCCTCGTGCAAGTGAATCGAGTGTAGTAACAGTTAGATTCTCAGTGAATACATGTTCTTTTTCGTCATAGTTAAAATAATTTAAAAGATCGAGTATATTTAATCGATGATTGGGATTCAATTGAGATAATTGTTTGTCGAGAATACTTTCGAGTTGTTGTTGAAAATCTACTAACAATTTCTCTTTCCAACGGTCTAAGGTAAATGAAGAATTATTTGGATTTGCTGCAGCAATGGCCTTGACTTCATTTGATTTTTGCCGGTGTGCAGCAGCGTATTTCGATTGTATTTCTTTTAATACCTTTTCAATTGTAAGTATTACTTCTTTTAAAAATTGTTTTAACTGCTGTTCACCTGGAGTATTCGACATTTTATGAATTACTTAACTTTTCGTTAACAAACCGAATGTTTAAATGAAATTGTTTACTCATTAGAAAGATAAAAAGAACGAAGGTTTTTTTCCCTCTTGGCTTTTTCCATAATTATCGAGTTGTTTTTTTTATCGTTTATTCATCAAACGATGAAGGTAAAAATGTAATCAACCGTAACACCAAATGAATAACTAATAGAGAACGAAAAAAATATCTTCCTCTTCCTTGATAGTTTATTTTTGTGTTTACTCTACACTTTATTTCGGCGAATGTAATTGGAAATTATCAAATTGTACATGAGTGTTTCTTAGTTTTTTAATTCAATTTGTAGAACTTTTTATAGTACACAAAAGATAATGAAAAGAAAACAAGCATATATATATATATAATATCGTTGGTCAGGTTTATCTATCATAAAAGATATACACTAAATAAATAGAGAATAAAAACTAAACCGAAATGTTATTCATGTGGATGATTTTTCTATTGACAATTTCTCAAATTACAACAATCGTTATATCATCTTATGATGAACATATTGAAGTTTTACTTGCTAATATGACAGATGAAGATAAAATTGGTCAAATGACTCAAATAACACTTGATCTTATTGTTAAAGATCCTAAACGGCCATGGAATGAAATCGAAATTGATCCAATTAAATTAACAACTGCAATTCAAAAATATCGAGTAGGTTCAATATTCAACACTGTTGCAACCGGTGCATATGATCTTAAACAATGGCAAGATTTTATCGAACAAATTCAAGATGAAGCTGCAAAAACTTCATCGAAAATACCTGTCCTATACGGTATTGATTCAATTCATGGTGCGAATTACATTCGAAATGCTGTATTATTTCCGCAGGCTATTGCTCTCGGTGCAACATTTAATCCTGATTTAGTACATGAAATTGGTAAAGTTGTTGCACATCAAACTCGTGCAGCCGGAATACCATGGGCGTTTCATCCACAAGTCGACATTGGGTTAGTTAATTACAGGATTTGATTTCGAAATATGTTTTCTCTTTGTTTTTATTAGTCGTCAAAAAGTTTGGCCACGTTTATGGGAAACATATGGTGAAGATGTTAAACTTGTTGCTGATATGGGTCGTGCGTATACCGAAAGTCTTCAAGGAACGAATCTAACTTCTCGTCAGAACGTAGCTGCATGTCTGAAGAGTTTCGTTGCCTATGGACTTCCACTTTCAGGTCAAGATCGTACGCCAGCATGGATTGATGAACGTCAATTACGCGAATATTTCCTACCACCATTCGAAGAAAGTGTTCGAGCTGGTGCAGCAACAATCATGATCAGTCCAGGCGATATCAATGACATTCCTAGTCATGCTAATTATCATTTGATAACAGAAGTTCTCAAAGGAGAATATAATTTTCAAGGATTTACTGTTTCTGATTGGGAAGATATCATACGATTGAATACAGTCTATCGAACAGCTCAAACACCTAAAGAAGCCGTTCGTCAAGCAATCGCAGCCGGTGTTGATATGAGTATGGTGCCTCTCGATTATTCGTTTTTCGATTTAGCACTCGAATGTTTAAAAGACGGGAGCATTCCTCGATCACGAATCGATGATGCTGTACGTCGTATTCTTCGAGTTAAATATGCTCTCGGTCTATTCGATGGAAGAAATGCTTGGCCTGATCCATCAGCAATCAACACATTTAATAATCAAACATTTGATGAACTCAATCTTCGAGCAGCACGTCAAGTGATTACTCTTTTGAAAAACGATCGAAACGTTTTACCATTGGACAAAGTAAATATTACATCACAAGCACCTCTACTTATCACAGGTCCAACAGCAAATGTCCTCACATCACTTAACGGTGGTTGGTCATACGTTTGGCAAGGAAATGATGAATCAATCTATCCGAATAATTTAACAAATAAAACAATTCTTCATTCATTGGAAAACTATCTTGGTCGATCGAATGTCGAATATGTCAATAGTACAACATTCGATCAAATCATTGATATCAACAAAGTTCTCAATGCATCACAACATGCCAGTTACATTCTCGTTTGTCTTGGCGAACAGGCTTATACAGAAACACCTGGAAATATCAATGATTTGATCTTAGACGATGCTCAATTACAATTAATTGAACAATTACGAAATCGAACAAGCAAACCTATTATCACGGTTCTTGTTGAAGGACGTCCAAGAATCATTCGTCGAATTGTCGATTTATCAACAGCGATTTTAATGATGTATATTCCTGGTATGGAAGGGTTTGTATTCTTTTTTTTCTGTTTTCTATTCGATATTTTTCTTTGTCTATTTAGTGGACAAGCACTGGTTGACGTAAGGTGCACAGAATGCAAAATGACAGTGCCTAACCAATTTTGCTGATTTATAC
>ERZ778023.3344-NODE-3344-length-16105-cov-54.289595_pt1 | contig 16105 bp, 13 predicted proteins | sample MGYA00375753_ERZ778023 | MGnify/ENA primary metagenome ERZ778023 (study PRJEB29350, sample SAMN05389822) | bioreactor metagenome | isolation source: Ammonium sulfate bioreactor | place: South Africa: University of Cape Town | collected 2014-04-04 ...
TTAATTAATCTTTTTTTGCTGATTATTAGAAACAGTTCTCGGATGAAAAAAGTCATAAATTAGAAACATGAACTCATCCGCAATTTAATTACCTAAAAATACTCTACATACTTCACTCTACTTTTGTTTTGCGTATGACTTCTCTCGAATACTGATTTGTGTTAATGGTGCATATCTATCTCGATATGTTTGACGGCATATAAAAATCGATTCAATGAACTATTCGATCAATTGATTTTTCTTCTAGTATTTATTCTTATCATCAACCATAATTGAATAAGTGTAGAGAATTTTGTATCAAGTGGCAACTTGTGTTGTTCTTTGCCACTTAACGAATCTATTTTGATTAACAATTATTGAAAATTTTGTCCTTCGTTGTTTTAATCTAAGAGATCATCATCATCATCATCACAAGTATATACAAAATACAGATACAAAAAGAAAGAAAAAAAGAGGCAAAACAAAACAATATTTTTCGTGTTTTTTTCCCTAAACTTTCGTCTGTCGACCGTATTGAATATGTTCCGATGGAATAAAACGTTCATTTGTTGTTATCGTCGGTCTTGGAAGAGGATTTTCATATCGAAAAAATTTCTTACCATCATCTTTTTCATTCCTAACTGGTAATAATGATGGTGGTGATGATGGTGTTGCTGTTGTTGTGGAGTCGATTTTGATTTCAACTGATATTGATGCTACAAACGCAATTAATGTGAATATAAATACAATTATCATGCATATAAATGATGCTCCATGACGTATTTCTAATGAATTGACGATTTGTTCAATAATGACTTCTAAATCCTTTGAAAATGCATAGATTTGTATGCGTGAATAGTGTCGACGCATCGATTCAAGAAATTCTAATGGTTCATGAAGACGATTATTATTCGATTGTGCAATAATAATTAAAAGAAATATGAGTATAAACAAGGCTGATAACAATGATAGTAAACGTAATTGAACATCGTTGAGACAATATTTTAAACAATAATGTCGAGTTAAACGAAGAATATTCCAGAGAAAAAATAGAAATTCTAATAAAATTAATACTAATAATAGTCTATTAATGATTCTGATATAGGACGGTGATTGACATGTACATTTCAGATCATGAATCGGTGATAAAATATCCGAAAAAATACATTGACGATGAGAATTTATATTGTGACAAAGACTATAGTCATTTTCATGAAATGATGGAAGAGCATTTCGTCCACATCGACCATCGGTTATGCAATGAATTGCTAGACCAAATGAATGAGTTTCACCTCGACGATAAAGTAATTCAAGAAATTTATCAACTTCGCCACGAACCAATGGATCAATTGGATTATTATCCAATGATAACATCGGCGTATACGTTGAACTTAATTGAACAAATTTCCAATATGGTAAATAGTATGCTATCAAACTTAGGACAAATGATGTCAAACTAAGAATGAGCGATATAAAAATAAAAGTCCGTGCCAACGACTGCTTCATTCATTCATTCAAATAATTATCTTTAAAATAGCAAAAAGAAAGAAAGATTAAACAACGAACTTGATTAATATAAATATGATTATTAAAATTAGTAATACAATCTTGAATTTCAAGGTCGTCAACAAAGAGGAAAAGAGGATTATCGATTGTCTCAATCATTAGAAACGATCAAGTTATGAAAAAATAATTTGAGAAGTATCTCCAATCTAACTCGACTCTTGGTGTTGATGATGATAGAGAAGAGAAAAAGAAAAAAACGTAACGATGAAAAGAAAGACTAACTTGAGAAACAAAGTGAATTGAATCTCGAGGACAATCTGTCAACGGCATCCTTCTTTTGTCTTTGTGCTATGTAATTTTATGCATTTACTGACAGGTATACAACGTGTGATGATGTTCTTTCTAAATTAAATAGTACAGGATGTATGAACACATTTGTGTCAGCTCAACGAACAGTAAATGCTCCTCCTTCTCCTGCTTCTTCTGGATTTTCTTTTTCCTTTCTCTTCATCGACATCTCGTATTAGTGTTGCAGAAAGATAGAAACGGATGAAACATCGATGAAGAAAAAATGAGAGATTATGTTGGTCACGTATTTATTGGATGTGAGAGATAGACATCCTAATATGTTTGAGAGAAATAAGTCTCATCTTCACCTGCCCTATTCCCCTTTCTCTCTCTCTCTCTCTCTTCAGCTCTCTGTTTTACCCAATGACACAATCGTATCAATAAATAGTAATACTCATTCGGACACTTTCTTTCTGTTGTTCTATGTCAATCCTCTTTTTTTTCATATTAAACTAGACAGAGAGAAAAAGAATAGAAAGACAAAAGAAATATTACCGCTTTTTTTTCTATGCATGCGCGTGTGTGATGAACACATGATATAAACAGAGAGAGAGAAGAAAAAAGTACTGTCATTTAAATTATTAAAACTATTTTGTTTGCGTACTGAGTTTTGAATATGTCAAGTAACAAATGTCTGTGATCGCATCACTTCATTCTCTCTTGAGCTGAAAGATAACAAAAAAAAACTAAACGATGAAGAAATGATAGAAAGATTAAAAATCTATCTCGTTGAGTGTCGATACACATGTGTATGTGAATTGATATCTTTCAAAACATCAGCGCCTCGAGAGTATATATGAGAGATGAGGGAGCGAACGAGAGAGAGAAGAGAGAAGAGAGAGAAATGAAAAATAACTACGATGCGCTTTGACGTTAAGTTAATGCTTGATGATAGAGGATATGACTTTTTTTTCATGATGATTTCACACTCGGAAATCTTCTGGATACAACAGTCTATATTACGCGATGTCAATTTTCGTCTTTCTTTCTTTCTCCCTCTCTCTCTTTCATTATCGTTTTTTTCCTTTGTTATAGTTTCCTAAATAGGCGCCTAGAGAGATAGAAGACGGCTTAATAAATGCATTGTTTGCATCAATACCACATAATAGAACAAAAAAAGAAAGAGAAAAAGGTGTGTGTGTATGTGCATGTGGACACTATCACTAAATCTAGTCACTAGAGAAAAGGTAATACATATTGAATTGGTTCAAATATTGATAAATGTGACCTGACTTTGACTCTAATAAAAGACACCGATGAAATTAGTTTTTCTTCGTTTACTTTGCTGATTTTCATGTTTTGCTAATTGTTTTAGCTCAAGAGAAAAAAAAACTACATGACTTTACAATAAACGGAAATCGATTGAATCTCTACTGACTATTACTAAAAAGTTCAATTAGAATCTATTGGGAATATGTAGCATCATTAAATTAACATCAAGACCACCTAGTTTTTCTATAGACAATCTATATTTGTGTCACAGAAACAAATATTTGACGATAATAATATATGCATGTAACTAGACGAGAACGAGAAAAAGACAACTAAAATGATAGATTGTCTTTTTAGGACGTGTAAAACTACTGCATAATATTGCCTGATGTTATCTTTCAACGACTCTTCATTGGATAGGTAAAAGATGTTGAACAGATAATCTGCTAAGTATCTCTTAGCTAGCTCATTAGTATCACGAGAAGATTTATTATGATTGTCCTTTGATTTTTCACTGGAAAAGAACAAATCTAATGCTTGTTTGTTTTACACAACAGGCATTTGGATAAACATCATTTCTCAATGTATAGATGAATAAAGAATTGATTTCTCCATTTACTAAACATCGAACTGGCATTTATGCGTGCATACGTATATACTTTTCCCTCTGATTCCCTACTCAAGTGATAAATGACAACAGAAATGTATAAGAATGTCTATGTATATCATATCGATCCATCAGATGCGCTAACACGAAACACATTGTCGCTCTTAACGATGCTTTTTATAGGCGAAAAGAAAGTCGACTCCATTGATGAGCATTTAGATGAAAAGGTCATATCCAATACACCTTATTATATGCATTGTTTGTTTGACGAATGTCACACGCTGATTTCTATCAAAGACATATGTGTGCAATGAAATTTAAATTTCAATCTGGTTTGACTGCATATCAATTCAACTCTCGTTGATTTAATCGCGTATGAATACGAAAACAGTTTTATTGATACTCGACCAAATGTGTCTGATTATTCAATCGGGTATTATGTTTGTGCAAATGCGCTATGACTCCTTTCTTTTTCTTCTTCTTCTCAATGTTTGTTAATTAAAAAAAAGAAGAGAAAGTTTTATGAATGAAATTTCAAACTTTTTCTCAATAACTTTTTTTTGTGTTTGCTCTCGAAATGCATCGAAGTATCAAATTGACTTGATATATAAAAATTAAATGAGCAAGCAGAATGCATTAATTGTATTTCAAGGGTACTCGAATGATTTTGGCAACGACATCTATACAATCATTTTTAACACAATGAACACAAACGTTTCGATTTCTCTATTTGAAAAATTTATTAAAAATAAATTATGAAATGAGTTTTTAATTGACAATAAAATGAGGTTTCTAAGTAGCATTTGATTTGAATAACTCATTCGACCAATCATTCAATCATTCTTCATTGTTTCTGTTTCTTTCACGTGTCCAAAGCTAGTTGATATATTTGAATTATCCTTATTCAACTCACGTTTTCCTTTCGTTAGTATCTAACTAATTGAATCATTTGATTATTTCAGTGATTACTATTATACATTTCTACGGTGCTGGATCTTTTTCAATTGTCTATGCATATGATTTTGTCGAACAATTGACCGTCTTTTGGTCATTAAACAATAATGTCTCTTCTAACAGATACGATTGTCGTAACAATATCTCAAGTAAAAAAGACGAAAGCGAGAGAGAAACTAAAAATCTATTGATTTAGATCGTTTTTTTCGTTGGCGGTTGGGTATTTTTCGTTCGACAACTTTGCCGAAATTATGATGTTCGAAATCGTATCGTTATACTTGCTTTTGCATTAACATTTGCATTGAGTTGCACCATGTTTGAATTAATTATTTTCGAAATTCTCGCTCTACTTCAACCCACGTATGATATTTTCATATTTAACATTGAAATATTCGTTGATTTATTGATTTAGTTCACGATATCTCCATTGGCGTATTGGTCTCTATTCCATGTTATTTCTTCTCGTTTTTCTAATTCCATTTTATATCGGTTATTTACTCTTGAATACCGTTCAATTAGGTACGTGAAGTTCGAATGTTAAATATTCAATTGAACTCGTATTTTCATTTTCTAGTTCGAGATTATCGCTTAGTTCCATTTTTGACATTGATTGCCTGGTGTTTCTATCTCTACATGTTCTGGAAACTCGGCAATCCGTTTCCAATTTCCAATCGACATGAATTCTTCAGTATTGAACAGTGTATAAGTCGAGTTGGAATCATTGGTGTCACGGCTATGGCTGTACTAAGCGGTTTTGGTGGTAAAAATAATTCGAAATGTTTGACTTTACCGACGATCTTCTTCGTTGTTTTTTTTTCTAGCTGTCAATTGTCCGTATACATACATGACATATTTTATCAAAGTAAACGAATTCGAAAGCGAATTTTCTTTTTCACATTTTGGAATTATTTTAGCCTGTGACAGAAAAAGACATCAGCGACGCACAAAAACGTCTCAAACAAGTCATGGAAATCGTTGCTACGAAAAAGAAATACATTGCTCATATGGAATATGAGAATTCGTTGAAATCAACGTTTTCATCTTCGTTCAGTTCAATGAATCACAATTGGAATTTTCTTCGGCGAACATTGAATTCGAGCTTTAATTCGTCATTTTCAAATTCCTATTCGAAAAATCTCGCTACTATCAAACAAGATATATCAACCTACGAAGAAATCTCCTCGCAATTGTACAGCGATCTTGTTGATCTTCAAGCCGTTCAACAACGTATCGAATATTCGAAAACATTGAAAGGCAAATATTTTCATGTTCTCGGACATTTCTTTTCTCTCTACTGTATATGGAAAATAATCATATCATTTATTAATATTGTTTTCAATCGAGTTGGAAAAGGTAGAAAACGAACAATTCAATTGAAAAGATTTCTATTGTTGTTGTTGTTGTTTAGTTGATCCGGTGACGAGAAGCATTGAACTAACTGTTCATTATTTCAATTTGGAATTCGATGTACAATTTTGGTCACAATATTTTTCGTTTATGCTCGTTGGAATTATCGTTGTGACGAGCATACGTGGATTATTAATTACACTAACAAAAGTAATCGATAATTCGAAAAAACGACCGACGAATTTTTATATTTTCAAATTGAATTTTAGTTTTTTTATTTTATATCGAGTAATCGTTCATCTAATGTCATCGTTTTATGTCTTGCTCAATTAATGGTAAACGAAACTAGATATTTTTGTTGTCGAAAAATGTACTACGTATTATCTAGGGCATGTATTTCATATCTTCTGTCCTTCTCATTCGAATGAATATGCCGGCTCAATATCGGTATTGAAAATTTCCTTGTTTTTATTTACAAAGTTTTCGATTGAATTATTTGTAGACAAATTATTTCTCAAGTTCTCGGAGATTTACAATTCAATTTCTATCATCGTTGGTTTGATTGTATTTTTCTTCTCTCAGCATTATTCAGTATTGGTATACTCTATCTTCATTATCGTTCTTCACAAAAATCTCTCTCATCATTTGATAAAAATGTTCAAAAAGTAGAGTGATACATGAAATGAACAATTATAATATTGATTTATGTATGTGTGTGTGTGTGTGCTTTTTGTTCAAGGTCTATTATTAACTTCGAAAATCGATGAAAAGAAACAAAAATCATTCATATGTCTGCGGTGAACAATACAAGACTGCATTTATTGAAAATGGCCGTTTATTGATTTTGTGTTTTTTTTTGTAAAACAGAAAGGGGAAAGCGAAATAAATAAAACGAACAAAAAAAAACTGACGCGTCAATTTTCTTTGTGTGTTAGTCAAGATCAAATTTTGTTGTCATTTAAATTGAAAAATATGAGATCGGTAATAGATCAATCTTAAAATTAAAAGCTGGTAATATGAGATGATTTTAGAATCAATCGTCGAGCTGATACGAAGCAAATAAATATATGAATAAGAAAAGGAGAGCATTTGCTTGGTGAGATACTCGGTGAAAACATTGAAATAAAAAGCGAAATTTTACTGCAATCTGGTAGAACAATGCATACAGTAAATAAAATCGGAGATAAATTTGTTCGAAATTTACGAAGAAATGTATTTAGATGCTATTAAAATGTTTGTTTGTTGTCGGAATATTTGTAATTGGTGCTCGAGCTGAATGTGAGCCAAGTGTAGATCCATTGGTTATTGCTGATTGTCTAAATCATATAACATCGGCAGCTTATGGAGCTGCAAGACAAAGTAGTCTACGCTATTTCTAATTAGTAACTTAAAAACGATTTAAATGTTTATTCAAGATTTAAAGATCATATGTGAAGCCGCTGAACATGTTGCAATTTGTCTCACTAGAAGAATTCGAGATTGTATTGGAGAACAGGTAACATATTGCCTTCAGTGATAATTGCCAAAATCTTTTATGTTTCACGTAGGTTGGTAAGGCAACACTTGATCTAGTCGGCACATTGGCTGTGGATTGCTGTCCTGAACGAAATGCTAATCGATGTCCTATAAGAGGTCAGTTTTACATATATTTTTTTTTCTCTTCTCAAATATATCAATCACACAGATGAAGTAGTTAAACAACAACGATGTTTCGCTGCAGATTCACTTGTTAACCTAGCTGATGGAACTCAAAAAACTATTGCACAACTTCAATCAGGTGACAATGTTCTTGCATTCAATCATCAAACGAAACAAATCATTTCAACACCATTTTTAACTATGTTGGACTTTCAACCTCATCATTTCGGTAACTTCCTTCATCTTTTCTATATTCATTCATTCGAATTTTATCTATTTTAGCGTTATTCAAACAAATTACAACAGTTACTGGTCGACAATTGTCACTCACTTCATCTCATCTTCTTCTTGTGGATCAGCAGTCATCACAAGAATATATCATGGCCAAGAATATTCAATCTGGAATGAATATTTTTGTGATGAATGAGGAAGGCAAACAACTCATCAGTGAACAGGTTGCAAACGTGAGTGATGTTATGAAACAAGGATATATGGCACCATTAACAAATGAAGGAACATTAATTGTAAACAATATTGCTGCATCCTGTTATGCAACAATCAATAGTCATGATGTTGCACATGCCGTTCTATCACCAATGCGTTGGTGGTACAATCTATTTGGTACGATGAATGAAACAAGTGACAAAACCGGTGTTCATTGGTTTGCAAATATGTTATATGAAATGGCAACATTTGTAATACCATCAATTATTCACTATTAAGAGACAATATCGACAGAAAAACAGAAGAAATTTTTAACAATAAATTCATGTATTGATTTTCATATACATAAATGAAAAACATCATCGTTTGAATAAGAAATATATTGTTATCAGACAAAATTTCGATTCTTAAGTCATTGTATGACCTTGCCTTGATTCATGAGAAACTACGTGACGTTGTAAACGGATTTAATATTTATGTAGATATTTGTTCGAAATTTCAATTATTTATTTTCGCTTTTAAAGTCGGCGGATCAAAATGAAGTGTGAAGTATTTGCATAACAAAAAGAAAATAAAGATCTGAAATTTCAGATGAGAGTATCAAGCAAACGTGATGCGCTTTAAAGGTTGAATAAAAGCTAAATCTTTTAGAATATTTTCGTTTGAGATTTATCGGAAGTAGATTGAAAAATGCTGACAAAAATTGTCTTCGTTCTTAGCTGTTTGATTTTAACAACCAATGCAGCATGTAATTTAACTTCACAACCAGAAGAATTGATTGCGTGCGTTGGTCATGTAACTACGTTTCTGATCGGAGCAGTTACAAACAGTTGGTGAATCAATTATTTTCAAATTGCACAAAACTATCATTCGTTTAGATCGTGCAAGAATGTGTCAAACTCCGTCATTGATTGCAAAATGTGTGCACGATCAGATCATAGACTGTATTGCCGACAAGGTTCAAACATATTCACATTGTTCGAAATTATAAGTTCATCTTTTTTGCGTGTAGTTTGGTCAAGCTGCTCTTCAAGAAGTTATTCATCTATCGACCTATTGCTGTGAGGATCGAAACCATGCCAATTGTTCAATTCGAGGTTAATCGTTTTCAGTGTTAATGTCTATTTCATTTTTATCAATATTTTAATAGACTCAGCCATTCAACAACAACGATGTTTCGCTGCAGATTCACTTGTTAACCTAGCTGATGGAACTCAAAAAACTATTGCACAACTTCAATCAGGTGACAATGTTCTTGCATTCAATCATCAAACGAAACAAATCATTTCAACACCATTTTTAACTATGTTGGACTTTCAACCTCATCATTTCGGTAACTTCCTTCATCTTTTCTATATTCATTCATTCGAATTTTATCTATTTTAGCGTTATTCAAACAAATTACAACAGTTACTGGTCGACAATTGTCACTCACTTCATCTCATCTTCTTCTTGTGGATCAGCAGTCATCACAAGAATATATCATGGCCAAGAATATTCAATCTGGAATGAATATTTTTGTGATGAATGAGGAAGGCAAACAACTCATCAGTGAACAGGTTGCAAACGTGAGTGATGTTATGAAACAAGGATATATGGCACCATTAACAAATGAAGGAACATTAATTGTAAACAATATTGCTGCATCCTGTTATGCAACAATCAATAGTCATGATGTTGCACATGCCGTTCTATCACCAATGCGTTGGTGGTACAATCTATTTGGTACGATGAATGAAACAAGTGACAAAACCGGTGTTCATTGGTTTGCAAATATGTTATATGAAATGACAACATTTGTAATACCATCAATTATTCATTATTGATCGAGAATCAACTGTGATTATGAACAAGTTCTATTTTTAATCATAAAACCATTATTTTCTTTTTTTTCGGTACAAATATTTGTCTCATAATAAATCATCAATCAATGGTAAAAATATTTCATAGTGTGATGTCTAGCCAAGTTCTTTTCATCACCTGCTAACAGGATTTTGTATTCTCCCATACAAGACTATTCAAAAAGTGTAACGAAAGTGTCAGGTATGATTAAATGATTTGTATGAGCAAATAAAAAAGCAATAAGTTTCACCTGGATACAAAAAAATGGAATGTTTTAATTCGAAAAAAATACGTACTAAAGTACAAAAGAATGCGAAAATTGTTTTCCAATCAACCCTCGTTATTTATACATTTAAACATATGTATAAATATTCCAATGTAAATAAAATAAAATCATTTACAAAAAAAAGCAGATATTCAAGATTTTTCCTTCCAAATGAACTTAAATATTGGTATTAAGCATTCTTTCATCTTGTACTTTCTATTTTTTCAATCGATTCGAAATGTACTCAGTATTTTTATTCCCAATCGAACAGATTACGATGCCTACGGTGTTAAAATTGCCATGAACGAAAATCTACTTGTCTTAGCCGAGAATAAATACAATCCTCCCGAATTTTTCATTCAATTTGCTCCTTATAGTCAAATTAATATTTCGACACAATGTTTAACTTCTGATCCATCGATGCTCGATGTATTTATTTATAGTGTAGTTATCGGTAAAAAACAATCGGCAAATGAAATGCATTTCTATTTTTCCGGTGAATTAACCAACAATAAAACAGGTCTTCTCGTTGGCTTAGCTGTTTACAATATAACACAACGAACGTTTGATTTCAATCGAAATTCGTCGTTGATTTGCAATACAAGTTTTGTTTATCAAACGAAATATTTTTTTCAATATGGCCATCAAGAATATTATCGACTCGGTGTTGAACCATATGGTCGATATACGTATGGTTTTTCCAATGAATTTCTTTTCATATTCGATTCTCGAAATACATCACATTTGGATATTTGGAATGGGGCATTAACATGGCCGGATGCGACATTTATTCCGCTAGCAGTTGATATCAGTGAAACATTTGGTGTTGTCTCCGGTTTTACATTTAATGGAATCAATTCAACGGTGAAATATAGTCCAATGATTTATTTATTCAATTTTAATTCAACAAATAAACATCCATTTGTTGTGTTTCAATATAAACCTATAGCTACGCCTGCAACATGGCAAGATTTACTAACAAATGCAGATGCTAATGTTTATTCACCGAAGTATGATATGTCAGTTAGTATTAATGAATTTGGAGATGTTCTAGTTGGAATGCAATTCATCAATCGAGTATTTCTCTTTTCAGTAAATTTAACTGCACCAACGGAATTAAATTTCGTTAGTCGACATACAAATGGTCGAACATTAGGCAATGGAAAAAACATTGCATGGTTAGAAAACGGTATTGCAGCTTTAATTGTTAATGTTTATACACTTGAATATCAATGGACATCTTCTCAAGTTCATATCTATGGCATTGTTGCCGAAGGTTACAATTCGAATAGTACTCCGTTATCTGTCTTTCCAAATAATCATCAAAAACTACCTAAATTACTTAATTCTATTTTTCTAAATATCGTCTCATCACCTTCAGCATTAGCGTTACTCGATATCGCTGGAGGTATACTTATATTTCTACCAACTGCTGCAGGTTACTATCTAACAGTAAAAACTAGTGATACAATGCCGTTGATAACTGAAGCTCAACAATGTGAACCAGGCACTTTTAAAAATCAATCAGGTGTGCACGATTGTACATTATGTCCAACAGGTACAAGAAATCCTGGTAATTTTACAACAGGATGTATTCCATGTTCACTCGATACATTTTGTCCACTTGGATCGGTCAATGAAGTACCTCAGACAGCATTGAAAACACTTCTTCAAGCCATACCCTATCCAAAATCTCCTGATAGTGTTATATTCGATGAAATTCTCATTCAAAATATGTTTAGTATTGGTCCAGGTCGTTGTTTACTTGTTTCACCATTATTTTGGACATTAATTGCAGCTGCTATAGCTGTAACAATAATTGCCATCATGGGTATTTTGAAATATTGCACAAAAAATCCACAAGGCAAACGTGTTCGAAAGATTTTAAAATGTTTTTTTCAACATACAGATTTAATTGGCGAAGGTGAACTTTGGGTTGGAGGTCTTGCATCATTTGCTATTGTTGTTCTCGTTGCATTTGCTTGTATATTTAGTAAAGATTATATTCGACAATATCCAATCGAAACATCAAATGATTCCTATTTTGCTTGTGATCTATCAATACGTAATGCGAAATTCGAAACTAGTGTTCAATCATTAGCTATTCCATTGACTGATTTCGATCAACATATGTTTACTCTTCTTGATAATCAAGAATTTATTTTAAATGTTGATTTTGTTAATACATTAATTAAATGTGATGCTGTTTCAATCGAAGCATTATTCGGTTTAACATGGTCAACAATTCGTTGGTTAGATTGTGACAATATTAATTATACTCTTTCATTATCGATTCCGTTACCTTATCAACAATTATCCGTACAGATTTATGTCGAAGATATCAAAACAATTGGTGCCATACGTATTGGTCTATTCGGTGTAGGACATCAATACGAGAAATATACATTAAAAGAATTGAATTTCTATCAAGCTTTCTATAAAAATGGTTATATTCTATCACGAAATGTACCGGTTGGACTAACACTAACAAAAGTTGTGAACGAAACATTAGCTATCGATGGTAGTGATTCATTGTTCGGTGGACTTTATGTTCCAACATTTACAGTTGATTATAATAGTTTATTTTCAACGGGTGATCAATTCGTTCGTTCGACAATAACATTAACAACATTAGCGTTGACAATAACAGAAACACCGTATTATGTCAAAAATTTACAACAACCAATAGCTAAACCATCGGAAATTATCTTCCAAAGTCTTCTTTTTATGACTGTTTGTTTAGAATTATTTGGTTTAATATTTTTATCATATAAATTACTTTTCAAACCATTTTATTATCGATTTTTGAAAAAAAATCGAACTCTATCCGGAAATCGAATTATGCCAACAGATGATTATCTATCGAAAGAGAAAACTCACGAACAAGCAATTGTTAATCTGCCGGATCAGTCTCGTTTTTAAATTCAATTGTGTAATTTGTTTTCTTGCTTTTTCTTCTTTAGAAATTTCGAATAGGAAAAGACAAATACACATAGACGTAAACTAATACCAATGAATTTCTCTTCTTTTACTCAAGCTGTGAACTTCGTTTAAACAAAAAGAGCAAATACGCTTGACTTACAAAAATATCCAAAATGGGGATTAGCAAATTGAATAAGAAACGAAACGAAAAGAAAAGATTTCAAATGAAAACAAAAATCAAAATTCAAGGATGGGCTAACAAGAAACAAGATCGAAAGAAAAAGAAAAAAAACGAAAGAAAAATACGGGCAACGCACACACACATATATAAATGAATACAGAAGACAAAAAGCATGAAAAAAATGTTTAATTCAGTTCAGTTTAGTTGTTGTTTTTTCTTGTTATTGTTGAGATTTATCTTTGTTTTTCATTATTTACAATTAAACCTGAGTTTTGAAATTAACATGCAATACTCGAACAAGTACATTGTTTAAAGAAGTCCAATGACTGTCGATAGGTAAAACCATTTGCACATGTCATACGAAAGAACCGACGTTTGGGTTCAACTGGTTTACAACATGACTTTTCATTTTGATTCGTTGTCGTACATAGACCCGTACATTTTGTCATACGTAAACGTCGATTACTTGTACATTTCGTTAATGGATCAATATAATAACCTGTCTCAATTGCTAGACCACATGAATGCATTAATGGTAATGCAACGGATGATGTAATTGCTAAAAATGACACTTTTCATTTTCAATTGATATTCGCAAATCACTTACGTTGATCGCATGTTACACCCTCATATCCATCATCGCAAATACATTTATAATTCAAACCATCGAGTTGACATTGTCCATTTCGACATGTTTCACTCGAACATGTCGATTCACTACTCGCACAACCTGGAATAATCTTATGACGATAGTCAACGTTAGCGAGATTAATCGGATCATTGTTGATGTATAATGCGTGAATACAACCTTGAAATGATGTTGCTTCGCGAATATGCCATAATTGTAAAGCACGAGCAGTTAAATCTTGTGGTAAACCACCGATATATAAAGCACGAATTTCACTCGTATTTAAATAAGCTTGTTTACCACGATTGTTAATGTATCGTGTATAACCACGATCGACAGTTAAACTGAAATTTTGACCTGTACTTATCAATTGTAGTTCGTGAACTTTACCTAAAAGATTTCATATATAAATATATTTCTTAAATTCTGATTTCTTTTCCTACCATCGTTAACTGTATCGTAACTGAACATAACCGAACCTGGAGAATTTCCGACATCATAACTAACTCGTATTCGTCCCATGAAAATTTCGGCAACCATATGTCCCATATGACCGAAATAAACTAGAACTCCGCTGCTTTGTGTCGTGCTAAATACAATGGTTATATTCGAACGTGGATAAACATTTGGTTTGGGCAATTTCATGTACGAATCATTGCTAATTGAATGAACACTTTTAAGTACAACACAACGATCGCCAAGAAAACCCGGATAACATCGACAACGAAGATTATTCGGTGATTGTTCATAGCAAACGCCATTGTTCGAACAAATATCTGGCGAACAATGTTTCGGTACCGATCGAGTTAAATTAGTTAATATTGTTGATTTGATTTGTGGTGCTATTTCACAATATTTGCCCGTAAAACCAATGTCACATCTGCATGTGTAACTATTTAAACCATCGATACAAACACCAAATTGACAAGCATGATTACTACAATCATTCTTATTCTCCGTACAATTTCGACCTTCCCAACCTAATGGACATTCGCATCTAAATAATTCGAATAGAAAAAGAAATGACAAATCACATTGTCAAAAGTTCTCGTACTTATAACTTTGCGGAGTTCGTTGACATTTGCCATTATTTTGACATGGATTTAAATTTCCTTCGCACCAGTTCAATTTGTCTTCGCAATATTTGCCCGTATATAATGGCAAACATTGACATGAATAGTCATTGATTTTATCAATACAAGTACCATTGTTCAAACATCGATGTGCTTGACAATCATTGATATTAATTTCACATCGATAGCCTGTGAAACCCGACAGACAATGACATTGAAAACGGCCATCGGAGAGAGCTTGACATTTGCCATGTTGTTTACATGGATTATCGAAGCAAGCATCGATGATTTTCTCGCAACGTTCGCCATGATAGGCGGGCAAACAATTACATGTGTACTTGTCGGTGGATAATGCACGACAAGTACCATTGTTTAAACATGTTGGAGAGTCTTTTAAGCAAGGATTGCATTTTTGTCGATAGAGATTCGATTCGGTTTCATCTAGACAATTGAAAATCTTGAAAAACAAGAACATTTGTACAAGCACGTACTTTGACATTGAAAGAAGAAGAGAGGAGAAGTAAGAAGAAGTTTGTTTGCCATCGATGGCGGACCAGCACATCGAGCAATACCTAAAACATTTCAATAATTAAAATTCTTTCCAAGAAAAAGATCGAAATTTCAATTAACCTGGTTCGACATAATCCGTTTTGATCCATGATGACAACCAGCCAAGATGACAGTCACAATACAATGGATTGCCACCCAATGCACTGAAAACAACCTTTACTTTCGACATCAATCGAATGTGAAATTACTTACACATGTGATAATGACGTGAGATCATTGAACGATCCGTCAGGTATTGATGAAATGTCATTTCCATGTAAAGATCTACATAGGTGAATTAGATTTTATGTTGAATTCGAAATAATAAAACAAAATACGTACAAAATTCGTAAATTTTTCAATCCTTTAAATGTTTCTGCTTCTAAACATTGGATCTTATTATAGGATAAAATTAATGTTTCTAATTTCGTTAAATTTAAAAATATATTTGCTGGTATCGAACGTAATTTGTTATAACTCAAATCGATTCTCAATAGATAAATCAATCGATTGGTTAATTCCGTTGGAATCTCCGTAATTTCATTGGCATCTAAGTACAATTCTTCGGTATCGATCGGCATTTGTTCATAAGGAATTCTTGTCAGTTGTG
>ERZ778023.3352-NODE-3352-length-16093-cov-65.326163_pt1 | contig 16093 bp, 26 predicted proteins | sample MGYA00375753_ERZ778023 | MGnify/ENA primary metagenome ERZ778023 (study PRJEB29350, sample SAMN05389822) | bioreactor metagenome | isolation source: Ammonium sulfate bioreactor | place: South Africa: University of Cape Town | collected 2014-04-04 ...
ACACACACACACACACACACACACACACACACACACACACACACACACACAACGCGTACCTGTGGCTCTTCTAGATGCTGAAGACGATCTTGAATATCGAGTGCTGTAACTCGCAGCAGCCGCGTTCGTTTCAGCTCGGGTTTGCAGAAGCATACAATCTCTTTGGAGGTGGGTGGCTTGCGAAGCATGCGGCGTATTCGACCATTGGGCTTCACGTCGGCGCGTGTGATCTTGAAGCATTCAGTTCCATCCTATCGGCATGAACGAGAAGAGCGCATACGAGAGAGTGTGCATACGAGAGATAGAGTGGATGGTGTGGGCGTTTGTATCACATAACGAGAGACAGCGAAGAGATAGACAGATAGCGGGCGTAAGAATCGATCTCTTTGAACTTGAACGAATGACGGACAACAACGAATCCAGCTGAACGAGCAGGAGACGACGAGTACAACGCCACGCACGCACACACACAGTCATGCAAGAGATGGCGACGAGGAACGAACCTTGACGGAGCGAACGATCAGCCGATAGAACTGTGCGTCGGACGTGAGCGAGACGGCAACCGGACCCACGACCGACTCAGCGATTACGTAGTTTTGGTGGTCTACTAGATAGAGGTTAGGAGGGAAGCTGCTGATCGAGTACCACCACGACGACCACTAGCAACAACACCGCCAGAGAGTATCGAGAACTTGGCGGTTCATGCGATATATGCTCCGCCTCCATGCGACGGACGATGGTGCGCACGAACACGAGCAGCGAGCGAGCGGGCGGGGTTGCGAGATACGGACCTCGATTGTGAAAGTGCTTCGAGTACCATGTGTCCTTGGCTTCGAGTTGGTACGGTTGTGCGAGGTTCCAGCGCTCGTCGCCATCGGTGTAGCCTTCGGCGACGAAGCCCTCACAGTAGGCGAGAGACATTGCTTGGCGCGTGCGAGTGCGGGAGACAGAGAACGAGCGACGAAGACAACAAGCGAGCCTACGAACGAGTAGGGGGCGATGAAGCGAGCGATGCGGCTATCGAGTTGCACTCGAGCCAAGTCGCATCGTTCTACCTTGGTGTACGTGAGCGGGAGAGAGCGAGAGAGAGAGCGAGACAGAGAGACGACGAGAGCGGCGGCGATGAAGGCGAGAGAAGAAAGAAGAGACGCGCAGACGCTTCAGGAGCCTGAGAGAGAGGCAGGCGACAGCAGCAGCGGAAGGGAAGGCGCAAGGCAAACGGTAGAGCGGCTAACGATGCCCGAGAGCGCGCTACTGCTCTATCTCGTGCCCCGTTCCTTCGTCTTCGATCTCGCTCTCGCTCTCGCTCACGCCTGGATTGATTGGAATGGATTGGATTGCGCAATTGGTGGTTATATATATATAACCCCACCAGCCTATTCATTCTCTTCTTCTTATTCTTAGTATTGACCTGTTGACCACAGCGCGCAGGCTTCAAGGCTCGCGAGGCGACCACGCTGCACACGCAGCTTACTCGGCCTCGTTGCCGGTCTTCTGCCTCTTGGTGGCGTTGGCCGTGTCCTCCTCCTGCTCGTCCTCTGCGTCGCGCGCGGATGCAAGGCGTGCGCCAAGTACACTTGCCGGTTTGCTCTCCTCCGCGGCGCTGCTGGCTTGCGTCGCCTCTGTGCTGGAAGCCGCGGCGGGCGCGCTTGTGGTGCTGGCAGCGGCGGCGGCGGAAGCTGCAGCTGGGGTAGCGGCGGCGCTGGTTGCTGGCGCGCTGGAGCTGGCAGCGGCGGGCGATGCGGTCGCAGCGGCAGCGGGCGCTGTTGTTGATGATGCTGCTGGCGCGGTGGTGGCGCTTGCTGGGGTCGTGGCGGCGGCAGCAGCAGCAGGGGTTGCGCTGTGCGCGGCGGGTGAAGGCGCGATCGCGGTAGGAATGTTGATGGCGGGGACAGCGTGCGTGCTCACAGCAGCAGCAGCGGCGGGATGCATAGCAGCAGCTCCGTACGGCGAGGTTCCATAGGCGGCGTAGGCGTTGGGGTCTCCGTACACTAGCGGCGCACGCAGCCGAGTGAGCGCGCGTACCAATCCCCTCCCTCCCTCCTCTCGGCGCAGACGTACTTGCAGCAGCAGGGGCGGCCGTATACGCCAGTTGTGTCGCGGGAATGTCATGCGAGTACTTGCAGTAGTCACCTCGCTTGCAGATGCCTTGCTGGAAGTCGCGACACAGTTCCGACTTCTATACACAATCGCAGGCGGCATATCGTGCCGTGAGTACTCGCTCGCGTCTCTCGCTCTCGCTCTCGAGAGTCGTTCCCGTACCTCAGGCTTGGCATCGTAGCTCGCTGGAGCAGCAGCTCCCTCAGCACCCTATGATGAACCACACCAGAGCCACTCGCGATCAGTGCCATGTCACACGCGTTCGGCGTCTCTCGCTCGCTCGCTCTCACGTACGGGCATCACGTGGCGGAACTTGCACGACACGCGGTTGCAGCGGCCTCGTTGAAAGTCGACACACGACGGCGTCGAGGACGAAGTGCTACCATACGAGGAGCTCTGCGAGCCCATGTGCGGAGAGCTGCTCATGCTCGTGTAGTCGACTCCATAGCCAGTCGACTGCGTTCCGTACGGCGCGCTCATGCCCGGCGCCGTGGGGAAGTACTGGTGCTGCCCATACTGCGCGGCCGCGTAGCGTGCGTGAGTCGCGTTGGAGTCTATCGCAATGCCGCCCACGCCACGCAGCACACCCACCGCCATGCGTACCATCGAGTTGAAGGCACCGTAGGACTGGTTGAAGCGATAGGGGTCCATCTCGGCGCCGACGGCGGCCGGCTGCGCCGAGTGCACGTAGCGGCAAGCCGCACCACGGTTGCACATGCCGTTCTGGAAGTCGCGGCACACCTCGACGCGCATCGAGGTCGCGCTCGGTGGATGGTAGTACTTGCACGAGTCGCCACGATGGCACATGCCTCGTTGGGCATCACGGCATACTTCTTGCGACATGATGGATGGGTGGGATAGTGAGTGGGGTAGTGGGTGGGGTAGTGGGTGGGGTAGTGGTGAGCGTGGGGCAGTGACAAAGCAAATGACGATCGCAGAGAGACGACGCTGAGGAAAAGAGCGAAAACCGAAAACCGAAAACCACGCTCTCACACCGAAAACTCGAAACCCCACTTTCGCATTCGCCTTCACTCCTCGCCTCCTCATCAACATATCGTCAACATCACCGACAACGATACCACGCTATCTCTCTCTCTACGAAGATGGCTGACCTCGGCGCCGTCGTACTCGATGTAGGCTCTCATACACTCAAAGCAGGTTACGCAGCAGATGATCATCCAAAAACCAAAGTGCCATGCAGGGCCGGCGTGATCTACACCACCGGTTCTCTCTCGACCGTCGGCACCTCGCTTCGCTGCGTCTCGGAGGACATGGCCGTCGATACGCCGGCGCCGTCCAAGCACGAGCGAGTGATCTACGTGGGCTCCGAGTCGCTGGCACTTCGACGTGATCATATGGAAGTCTGCTCGCCAATGTCGCGAGGCTTGAGTACGCCTTTTCGATGCGAGTACTGCTGCATCGAACTCGGCTGCTAACACGCTTCGCGTCGCATCGCAGTCACCGACTTTGAGCTCATGCAGCAGCTATGGGAGCACACGCTCACTCGACGTATGCACCTCGACACTTCCCTGACGCCACTGTTATTGACTGAAGCAGCCTTCAACACGCCTCAGCTGCGAGCCAAGTACAAACACCTGCACACTCAACATAGACCAACTCTCGACTCGATCACTCAGTAGCCTTGCTTGCTTGTTCGATCCATTGATCGGTGCTGCATACACTTGACAACAACAGAGCCACAGAGATCCTATTCGAACGCTTCCAACTACCAGCACTCTTTGTTGCCAAACAAGCGGTCCTATCCAAGTACGATTCGCTTCCTTCCTTCATTCGATCGATCGATCGAATCCAACTCCACCATCGATGCCAACGAATCGCCCTTTGGAATCAACCAGCTTTGCGTTCTTGGCTGAGCGAAAGACAACGAGCGGTGCAAGTTTGGTGGTCGATTGCGGTCATGGCATTACATCAGTGGTGCCTGTGCATGAGGGCTACACCGTGACACATGCCATGCGATGGTCGCATGTCGCAGGCGAGCTCCTGACACAAGAGCTTGCTCATGAGCTGAATCGTCGTAATGGTATGCGCGAACGACACGCACCAATCTCTCGATGTCATCTCTCGATGCTCACATTCATGCTGAACCTCTCTCTCTCTCGCAGTACCCATTCATCCCGAGTACTCAATCAACAAGAAGGAAGTGTCTCCCGGCAATTTCAAGGGTACCTGAGGGGCTCAAGCACAGCACCGAACACCCGCTTGGCAGAGCCATGTAGCACCTGACCTACGCAACCATTTCATTCGTGTAGTTACAATCGAAAGGCCACCACACACGCATCAGTCGTATCACGAGTACACTGTCAACGTACGGCGTTATTCGATTGCCGTTGTTCTCAGCGCATCTTCCTCACAACGCGTGTGCTGCTAGAAACTCGTCGAGGACATCAAGGCCACCCATGCACGTGTCTCTCAACAGCGAATGGCTGATTTGTACGTTGTTAAATCGTTGTGCATATTCAAAACCACTCTCTCTGCGGGATCCTCATTCGCAAGTACTCGCCACACACAGCGACAACTCTCACATCCCCTACGTGTATTACGACCTTCCCGACAATTCATCCGCCCCCATTGGCATCGAGCGATTCCGAGTGCCAGAGATTTTGTTCGATCCAAGCACCGTATGTGAGGCGCTGTCGTTCAAGCTATTCCCATCTCGGTACTGACCCCGTTCGCAGCCTTCCAAATCCTCGGACCTTACGGGCGTGGCAAGTCTCCAAGCCATGATCATGGAATCGATCCATGCTTGCAAAGACCAGATCCAGCGAGACCTGTTGAATAACATCATCGTCGTGGGTGGCTCGTCACTCTTCGAGGGCTTCATGATTCGCCTGAAACTCGAGATTGAAACCGAGTACCACAGCTATCGATTCCCAGTACGTTGTGATCGATACAGCCCTGCGAGTTGGCTGGCTACTTGGCCTGCCTGCTGACGTGAGACACTCGTTGCAGAGCACGATGCCGAGGCCCAAGGTGGCGCAGGTGGCAAGAGCCGAGCGTCGGTACGGTGCATGGCTCGGTGGAAGCCTCTTGGCATCCATGCCCTCGCACCAATCGATATGGATCTCGCAAGCCGAATACCAAGAGTGCGGTAGTGGCATCGCCAATCGTAAATGTCCGTAATACGTGTGTCTCAATGAATTGAATGAATCAATGAATCAATGAATGAATCATGCTCCAGCCTCTCTCTCTCTACTGCAGCGTGACAAGCTGATCGAACAAACAATAGAGCGCTCAGCTGCATATGTCACACAACACAAAACACTAATGAAGGAGCTCATGTGCTCGGCGGCAGAGCCTTGTTGGCGGCCGTCTCTTGCTCATGCTGCAGCTTCTGTGACATCAAGAAGATCCACAACACCACTGGAACCGCCCATTGCTTGGCGTCGCGCACCGCTTGTGCGGCCTTCTTGACATCCTCCGAGATGGATCGCCGCTGCGTCAGCTCCTGTTTGCCGTGCGCGAGAGAGAGTAGAGTAAGTCATCGAGCGTGAGCTGCAGCTTGGTCATCGCACGAACCATTGCATCCAATGCCATGGACAGCTGAAAGTAGGCTTCTCCTTGCGTTCTGCCAAGTGAAAATCACACCTCACCTCAGTCTCCTGAAAGCAAGCACCGACCGCGTTCGGCATACACTTGGTACGTACTGTGAGCCAGCAGTGGTTTTGGCGATCTGCAACGCACTCTTGGTCGATGCCAAGAAGGTAGCTGCCGTGTGGTCGATGAGCTGGATGACGCGGGCGTGCGAGTGAGTAGAGTGCTCGTGGGTGGTGGTGGTAATGGTGATGCACCGACGTACGCGAGCATATTGCAACGCTGCGTGGTACAAGAAGACCGCTTGCCTGATGTGACGGTCGCCAAACTGTTCGTGCGCGCCTCGACTCGCCGTGGGGCCTTCAATCAACCAACTCTCAGCGACACGCATCAACTACACCAACCACACACATCGTTGCTCAGTTTTCGCGCACTCCGATCGTACGGCCAGCATCGCAACGCGTACCCATTCGGTAGCATGCGCACCAATGCGTCCAAGCCAATCCACCGCATGCGAGCGACTGCCTCGATCAAAGGTGAGTGAATGAGAAGCACCAACGCGCGCCGTCGCAACTCGTACATTTCGAGCGTGTGCTCGTTGGCACGAGCCAACAAAGCGTGAGGGTTGATTCCCTCTGTGATCGAGCTTGGCATGAGTACGCAGGCTCCAGGAGGGCGGCTGAACTCAATGAGTGGCCTTGTTTAACGTACCATAGGAAGTGTAGTGAATGAGGCTCTCGGCCAACGCATCGACTCGTACGCGATTGTTCTCGAGTTCGGCAAAGCTCGACAGCAGTTTCGGCATCAAGAACACCGACTCAAGATCGGGGCTTGCATTGTCATCGGCCTCTTGATCGATGATTTCAAAGATTCGCTGCTGCAGCGCTGTAGCAGCAACGAGTTGGTAAGGCGTGCTATCTTATCTGGGTGGTGAAGCATCTCCACGTACCATTGATGTCGCGCACTCGATCGGCAGCAACGTGCAAGACGAGATAGATCTGGATCTCGGACAGCCGCAGCAGGTAGTCATCTGATAACATTGAGAAGGCTTGCGCAAAGGCCGTGCCCTGGTGTTCGTCGAATCGCGTCTCGAACGGCTGCCGCCCTTTGGCAGGCTTGGCCACGACCTTGACAGGGCTCTGCTCTCCGATCAATCAGCATCCAAGTTTGCACAACGCGATGGCCATCTTGTACGCACTCGAGTGGGGGATGCAGGCGTCGCCGGATCGTCGAGGTCGAGAATGTCCTTCCACGCTGCGGCAGCCTCTTGCCACACCGAACCGATGAACGACAACATGGACGGCTCCTCCTCAGCAGGGGCGGATGTAGTACTGACAGCGCCAGTACTCGCAGCAGTAGCAGCGGCAGCGGTGCTGCTCGAGCCTCGAGTCGGCGATTGGATCGGTATCGACGAGCCGAGTTGCTTTTGGCTTCGCTCCTGCCGTCGGACCTCCTGATTCGCAAGCAGCATTTGTTGTCGGGTGGCTTCACGCTCGCGGGCTTGCTGCTCCTCTTGCTTGCGACGCATCTCCTCACGTTCAGCCGGAGTGGGCTCTCGCGGAGAGTCGCTCGTCATCTCTTGAACTGTGTCCATCCACGTCGATTGTTGTGAGTGAAGCCCTGAGCTATTGAGCGACAGCTCGCCGACGTACCAAGAGATACGACCGACGAGAACCAGCCCCAGCCTGATGCCTCGGGTTCTGGCTGAGCAGGAGCAGCAGCAGGAGGAGCTCGAGGCTTCTTCGGTTGCTGTTGCTCCTTGGTCCGCGATTGCTGTTGACGCAGCTGCTCTTGGCGGTCGTACTCTTCTTGCTCTCGGCGACGGCTCTCTTCGATACTCATCTGCAATTCCACTTCACGTGGTACCGATGGCTCTGGCGGCTTAAAGTCGTGTGCAGTATCATTGACGGCTGCAGGCACATTCGTCGAAGTGGGCGCTGATTGGATGTCGACTGCAGGCTCGTGATGCAGCTCCTCGGCTGCAGGCATGCCTGTTGTTGTTGTTGCTTCGGGAGTATGAGGGACGGCAGGTTGGGTAGGCTCCTCGACAACGGGAACTGCAGTCGTTGGTTCGGCTTCCTCGGCCGTCGAAGCAATCGGTAGAGCATCGATCGATTGAGGTGCACCGGACTCAGCCTCGGTCTCGGTCTCGGTCTCATTCTCAGTCTCTTGAACGACCTCAGCATGCTCTGATTCGATCTCGGCATCGGTAACAGATTCGATAGCAGTAGGAGCGAGAGTGGCATCGACAGGAGACGCGGGTTCTGCGATCGGCTGCTGTGACTGCGGTTCAATGTCGATCGCCGGATGAACGGCTTCGGGAACTGTGACCGATGGCAGCTGCTCCTCTGCAAGTGCAGGTGCTGTAATGGTGGTTGTAGTTGTAGTTGCAGTTGTTGTTGTGCCTGCAGGTGTAGTGTCCGAAGGTGTCACTGCAGTTGTAGTGCTGCTATCGATCGATTGTTGTACGGGTGCCTCATCAGAGGCCGAGCTTCCGACCATCTCGAGAGACTGCTCGCTGAATGATCTGCTCGGCGATGGGGAAATGTCGCTTCCACTGCCGCTGCCGTCATCGGCCAAGCTTGATTGTCGAGAGAGCGAGCCACGGCTCGAGGATTGTCGCAGTGGCGAGACGTTGGCGACGTCGGATCGGCTCGAAGCTCGAATGACGACCTTCTTGCGCCGGTGTCGTAGCGGCGAATCGGGCGCCTCTTGTGAGGCGGTCACGGTGCCTGATAGACCTGGAACCGAAGGTGCACGTACTGCCAGCAGCTGCAAGGCCGTCACTACAGCCATGAGCTCCTTGCCTGTTCATCAAGATGCGATGGCCACGATGGTTGATCGGAGTGTGAGCATCGAGCTGCGCATTCGTGACGTGCAGGCGGCTGCCATCCTCACACCTTCAAAGAGATCGGTGGTGCGAAAGAGCTCGAAGCGCTGGGCGATACCAAGCGACTCACAAGCAGCCAAGAAGTTGCTGATGTTCTCCTGATGTGGTTGTGGTTGGTGAGAGAGTGTGAACTAGACAGCTATATCGATCGATCTCTCGATGGCGCTCGTACAATCTGATGGAACGCTAGCTTGGTTTGATTGATCTTCTTGATGGTTCCAGGCTTCAATCGGTTGATGATTCTTGTTCGATCACGTACACAAGATGTCGAGAGCGATTGTGCGTTGCATCGATCAATCGGTGTACAATGGCACGAGCAAGCGCGAACGAGAGAGGTCGCAGCATACCTGCACAGCAATACTCCATCCTTGAAGAGCTCGTGGAACGATTGGGCATCGTCGAACGATTCATCGAGTAGTTCGGCGACCCATAGGCGCACGATGCGTTCGAGCTTGTGGTCGTACTTCTCGGCCTTGTGACGTTGCAGCGTCGCGTCGAGACTCTCGACTCGTTCCAAGCCTACGGCACGTGGCTCGCTCATGGCAATCGATCCTAGCTATCAATCGATCTATTCGTGCTTTGTTTGTTTGTTTGTGGTGGTGGTGGTGGTGGTGGTGGTGGTGGTGGTGGTGGTGATTCACGATCGAATCGAGGTGTGGTGGAGCGGATGTGTGGAGGGTTCGAATGAAGGAACGTGGTGCAGTGGTGTGAGACGCACTCGGCCTTCGGTGATCGTGGTGTGGCTGGTGCGCGAGGAGCGAGCGAATGAATGACGTCGACACCTCGAGCTCCATCGTCGTACATTCATTCGCTCACTAGCCCACGCCAACACACACAAACACACCCCAACCTCGCACACGAGTCTCTCGTTCACTGTTGTATCGCGTCGTAATAGATAGGACTTGGTTGTACAGGATCGATTTGTTGGGTCGTTGTTGGTGGATATTGTTCGCGATGGCGGAGCAGGCGTTGACGTCGGTCGGCCACGCTGCGACCATCATCACGCACCAACACTACCACGGCCATCATCATCATCACGACCACAACCACCAACACGAACATCATCATTATCACGGCCACCATCATCAACATGGGCTGCGCGTTGATCACCAACACGACGAACACTGCGCCCACTCGAGCGAGTGCTCCGCGTCATCGTCTGACGCTGACACACAGCGACATCTCGATGAGCGCGACGATCGACATGAGCTCACGCGCTCGTCGTACGAGAAGCACGCCAGCGAGGCCATCCAGCATTGGAGCACGGCGCCATTCCTCGCGATGCCGTGGTTGCTGACCGAAGCCATCACGGCCTTCCAACGACGCAACGCCTATCGTCCTCGCTTCGCACTCGATCTCGGCTGCGCCGTTGGCTCCGATGCGCGCAGTCTCGCACGACCGCCGCACTGCTGCAGCGTGGTCGGCGTCGATATTGTACAGGAGTTCCTCGACCGCGCGCAGGCGATGGCCGCGAGTGATTCGTCGCTGGTTGGCACCGTGCGCTTCGAGCGTTGCGATCTGGTGCGGCTCGGCGACGTGGCGCACTCGTGGCTCGCACAGCAGGGCGCGCCGTTCGATCTCGTGTGGTCCAACTCGGTGCTCATGCACATGAACCCGAGCGAGTTCGCGAACCTGCTCGGCGTCTTGACCACCGTCATGCATCCGGGCTCGATCCTCGCAGCCGCCATACCGGCCGCCACCGAGGAGCTCGTGGCAGGCGAGGGCTCGAGCGCCGGCATGCTGGCCGAGGGCTTCATTCCCGGCCGCTACATTCGCAGCTACGGCACAGCCGAGGTCGTGCGGCTGCTGCAGACCGCCACGCCACCTCGATGGAGCGTCTTGTACTGCAAGCCGTCCTCTCGCACCACCGAGACTCGAGCCGGGGTCCTGACGCATGTGATCGCCATCCTCAACTGAGCCGTGGTGTGGGCGGCCGTCGTTCTGCTGTGCTTCTGCGTTCCGGCTCTTCTCGCCATCACGCAACATAAGGCGGCGCCGCATCACAGGCCCTCGCACCCACAACCCATCCTCCTCCCATGACGTCCTCCTAATGGATTCAACCGCAACGACCACGACCACGACCACCCAGCAGGTTGCGGCTGGACTCGACGATCGCTCTCGCCGACCGCTCATGCCTTCCAACAGCAAACAACGATCTGCAAAGACTCGCCGCACACGAGCACGACGACAAGTCGGTCTCGTGGCGTTGTTCGAAGCGTGCAAGCAATGGTTCCACAAGATCGATATCGGAGTTCCTCGAGGCTCTGATGGTCGTGCGGACTTCTCTCGCGATCCACCCGAGAGCTTCAAGCGAATCGGCGACGTCATGAGTACCGTACGGGCCCGCAAGCCCTCGTCGGTGTTCGAACTCGTATGGGCGGTACTCATCGTCTCGTTCATTCGCTTCCCATGGACCTTGACCATGTTGGGCGTCGCCTCGCTCATGGCGGCGTGCGCAAGTGCCATGCAGCCCAAGTTGCTGCAGGTGGCGCTCGATACCGGCGTGCAGCTGCTTGACGACACGGCCCAATCGCTCTCGCACTCCTCGACCTCACACGTACTATACTGGCAGATCGTCCTCGCCGTCGTGTTGTGCGTCGTGTGCGACTGGCTCTCGTCGATCATCTGCGTCATCGCAGGCGGCGTGCTGCACTTTGTAACGACTCAAATCGAGGACTCGTGGCGCTACGCTGGAGCGCGACACTTCTTCTCGTTGCCGATGGCATGGCACAACAACCACGATTCGGCAGCCGTGACCGCCAGGATCCAACGTGGAGGCCTGTCGATATGGCAGCTCTTGTACGGTGCGCTTGGGCAGCAGGTCTTTGAGAATCTGCTTCGTATCGTGTCCATCACGGTGTCGGCCATCTACACGGCGCCTCACTTGTGGTGGGTCTTCTTGCTACCGCTGCCCTTGTTCGCCCTCTTGGTCCGAGTATCGGATTTGCTACTGAGCGACATGGGTCGACAGCTGCGAAAGTCCTATCGCGTCTCATGTGCGGTGTTGCATGACATGACCGGCAACAAGCACATTGTCAAGTCGTTCGGCTGCGAGGAGCGAGAGACTCGTCGATACGCCTCGTTCTGGGGCGCCTACAACGCTGATGAGTTCGCCGAGACTCTCGTCCATTACGTGCGAGATGCTGTGCAACGAGGATGCGAGTTATGTCTCCGAACGCTGCTCGTGTGCTTGTGTCTGCGCGACCTCATCAACGGCTCCATGTCGGTCGGCACCGTCGCCATGCTCCTCTCGTACCAACGAATGCTCTTCGACCCGCTCACCTCCTTCAATCGCATGTTTGTGCAAGTGGCACGTGACATGCGCAAGCTCGGCGATCTCGTCAAGCTCTTGCTCGTCGACGATCCGTTGGCCGACAAGCCTGACTCGGTCGATCTGCCTGCATTGCGTCATGCCATCACTCTCAAGAACGTCGGCTTTCGTTATGCTGCCGACTTGCCACCGCCTCCCTCCTCCTCTGACAACGAGGGTGATCAACAAGCCGAAGCAAGTGACAACTCAAACTCAAGTGACACGGACACGGACAGTGATGTCGACACAAACAACCAAGTCGGCGACGACAATGACGATGACGACGACGAGACGTACTCGGAGCGCGAGCGCAAGACAGGCATCTCTCGTCCACCAGCATTGTGTGCCATCAACATCTCGATACCGGCAGGCAAGACCACGGCGTTCGTCGGAAGGAGTGGCGCAGGCAAGAGCACGTTGTTGCAATTGCTGTTGCGCTTCTTCGACCCGACCGAGGGCTCAATCTTGTGGGACGGCATCGACATTGCAATGAGCACTCGACGATCGATTCGATCCCGCACGGCAGTGGTGCAGCAAGACTGCTCGCTCTTCAATCGAAGCATTCGAGACAACATCACGTACGGCTGTGCCGAGGAGGTCGACGAGGCTCGAGTGATCGAGGCAGCGACACGAGCCAACATTCATCACTTTATCGAGACGCTGCCACTCGGATACGACTCGGTGGTGGGCGAGAAGGGAGTGAGGCTGAGCGGTGGACAGAAGCAGCGGCTGGCGATCGCACGAGCGCTGGTGCTGCAGCCGTCGTTGCTGATACTCGACGAGTCAACATCGAACCTCGACTCGGAGAGTGAGCGAGCGATCCAGCACGCAATCGAGTCGTTGCAACATCAAGTGACACAAGTGATTGTGGCACATCGATTGTCGACGATATTGCATGCGGACCAGATCGTGGTGATGGACCAAGGCAGCGTGGTGGGAGTCGGAACACACGCCGAGCTGCTTGTGACATGTCCAGAGTACCGATCGTTGTATGTCCTTCAGCATGGAGGAGACATCAAGCTCAGTGCCACGACCAAGGAGTGCTCGAATGCAGTGTGCGCGTGATGCTCTTGTGCTCTTGTTCGTTGTCCTCGTCGTTGTTGTGATTGTTGTTGGAGTGGATTGTTGGCTCAAGCAATAACACACACAAGTTGAGGATTGCAGCATCATTTGTGTTGATTCTCGCTGCTGCTCGCATCTCGTGATGCAGCATTCGGCCATCTGCGACCACTGTGATCAAGTGATCGTCGGAGTGCGATATCGATGCGGACACTGTGCCGACTACGATCTGTGCGCTTCGTGCGAGGCACTGCATCAATCTCGCGTTCTCCACTTGCTAGAGAAGGCCGATGACGACGAGCACGACGTGGCTCGATCGATACATCCGATCACACACGTGTTCCTCAAGGTGCGCTACCCGTTGCCGCCACGACACGACACGTCGCTGGGCGCCTTCTATCATTCGATCGATCAAATGCGAAAGAGTTGGTGGGCCAATCATGCCCTGGAGCCCTCGAGCGCTACGTGTGAGACCTCACAGCCGGCGCATCCATTCTTGTTGTGCGATGGCTGCGACTGCTCGATCATCGGCGTGCGATATGTACGTCGTCGTCGTCGTCGTCGTGCAATCTCACGTCGTGCCACGACGTCGACCTACCATCTAAACGCATCTCGAGATGCATACATCAGATGTGCATCAACTGCTTGAACACGGGCTACGATCTATGCGCCGAGTGTGACGTACGAACGGTCCACGTACGCGACGACGTTGCACGAGCCGGACGCACTCACTACATCAACGAGCACCACCAATACCACGTCTTCGCCAAGTTGTATTGTCCGCTGCCACTCGGAACGCCCGAAGAGTCGATCCTGTTGCGCAACCGGCTCGTTCGACCGCCGTTCTACACTCCGCAGCTGATGCTGACTTACAGGTGCAGCACTCGAATGCCTCACACGCTCGAGTGCGTGTGCGTTGTGCGAACTGACGCCGGCAACGTTCTACAGTGCCATGAGCCTCCCATCAGTTGGTGATACGACATTGACATCGACATCGACCACGCCAATCCACTGGCAGAGGGAGGTCGTGGACGAAAGAGCCGTGCCAGCCTCCACTGAGTCGCCGATTAGTATCCGCCAGATGTGCGTCTCGGACATTGGTACGTCGATTGATTCGGTTCGATTGATTCGATTGATTCGATTCGATTCGATTGATTCGATTCGATCGTGAAGGTCGAGTGCTCGAGATCGAGGAGGCCAGCTTCAGCATGCCGTACTGTGCCGAGCTGTTCCTCAAAGGAATGTCCAAGCCCAACCACCTGTTGCTGGTCGCAATCGAGCAGAGCGAGGTCGCTATCCCGTCGACGCACCAAGTCATCATGGGCTACTGTATGCTGCGCATTCGAGCTCGCGAGGTCGAGCTCTCGAGTCTAGCGGTCGGTTCGCAATTCCGAGGTCAAGGTGTCGCAGGAGCGTTGCTTCGTGTGGCAGTCAGCGTCTCTCGCAACAGCGGTGCCGAGAAGGTACGCGTCGAGTTGAGTTGAGTTACGAGACGATCGAGCCATCACTCGCTTGATGGTGCACATGTTAACGAGCTCGCGATTCATTCGATAGATGTCGCTCCGAGTGAGTATCTACAACAAGAAGGCTATCCTCGTGTACAAGAAGCTCGGATTCGCATCCAAGGACTACGTCGTAGGCTACTATCATGACCATGAAGGCTGTTGTGAGGATGCACTATCGATGGAGCTGCCACTACTGTAGCCTTCCGGCTTCTTCTCGTGTTGTTGATATCTCTGTGAGCCATACATGTACAGCCTGAACTCTTATCCATTCATTCATTCATTCATCTGTCGAATCGCAATGTGCTCTCCACTGGACCCTTCCAATACGCGAGATCAATTGCTACATGTTTGTGTCTGGTGTGCTCTCGCTGAGAAGAAGAAGAGTCGTGCTCCGGTTCCGCACCACGATCGGAACGATGGAGAAGGCGGGACGTCGGTTGAGGTTGAGGTTCAGTTGCTTGCTGTCGTTGTCGCTCGCGCATCACTCACTCTCACTCTCAGCGAACGAACTCTACCAGTCTCATCTATCTCATCTATATCAATAGCTCTTGCGGTGTGTTGGAGGCTCTCGCTGTGACGTTCGATCAAGATGGGTGGCTCGACCATTACGGCCTTGGTGATACTCTTTACATTCTCGTTCGACTCGATGGCCAGCTTCTTGTGTATGGAGCATTTCGATCGATAGATAGATCGATAGCAATGTGCTCGATTGCCTTGGATACCAATGATTGATTGATTGATTGGTTGGTTGTGTGGATGGATGTGTATGTGTGATACAGCGATATACTTCTATTGGGAACAGATATCGGGCGGCAGTAGTGGGCTGTTCGGACTGGTGTTTGCATTGTATGGCCTCGGTACAGGTGTAGCAGCGCCAGTGTTCGGTATCTGGTCTTCAAAGGTGAGTATCTCCATACACATACACCTATACCTCCACACACGATGGCGATGAATGAATGAGCGTGTATCAATCACTGGGTACTCACTCTCGACCTCGACTCTCGACTCTCGATCTTCGAATGCCAATCTCAATCTCAGCAAAGCATGAAGCTCGTATTCATCGTGTCCGTGTTGCTGGGCCTCATTGGCAATGGCCTCTACATCTCATCGGCCTCTCCATTGCAACAATCCGATCAAAAGTACACGGACTCGACCACGGCGCAGGTGTTGCTCGGATTGGGCCGCTTCATTGCAGGCGCCGCCGGAGCCAATGCCGCCATCGTGCTGTCGTACCTCACGATCGTCTCGAAACCGAGCGAGCGTCTCGAATCGATGAATCGATACCGCACCGTGGTGTTCGTCGGCAAGATGTGTGGACCTCGTATGACTTGCGCCACGCCATCCGACTTCGATAGGCGAGCTGCATCTCCTCGTTCGCTCGATGACTGACTGACTCAACACATGTGCCTGCGCGTGTGTGTCCCGTTCTCGTTCAACAGTGTTAGGCTCGCTAGCGTTGTACATTCCGCGCTATGATCTCGGTCCGATCGTCTTCAACTACGCAACAACGCCAGTCATGGTGTCCATGTGTATGCAGGTGGTCTCGTTCATCATGGCGCTGTTCATGTTCTCGTCGCCTGTGAACAATGATCAAACCAAGAGTACGTCGAGCTGCTCGGCGCCTCTGATTGATTGATTGATTGATTGATTGATTGATTGATTGATTGATTGATTGAT
>ERZ778023.3359-NODE-3359-length-16067-cov-60.333750_pt1 | contig 16067 bp, 17 predicted proteins | sample MGYA00375753_ERZ778023 | MGnify/ENA primary metagenome ERZ778023 (study PRJEB29350, sample SAMN05389822) | bioreactor metagenome | isolation source: Ammonium sulfate bioreactor | place: South Africa: University of Cape Town | collected 2014-04-04 ...
GATTTCAAGTGATTTTTCATAATATTCAAGTGCTTTCGAGTACTCGCCCATGCTGCAATACACAGCTCCGATGTTGTTGTATGAAGCAGCCAAATCTGGATGATTTTCAGGAAGAGTTTTATTCTTGATTTCAAGTGATTTCTCATAATATTCAAGCGTTTTCGGATACTCGCCCATGCTGTAATACACCGATCCGATGTTGTTGTATGAAGTAGCCAAATCTGGATGATTTGCAGGAAGAGTTTTTTTCCTGATTTCAAGTGATTTTTCATAATATTCAAGTGCTTTCGAGTACTCGCCCATGCTGCAATACACCGATCCGATGTTGTTGTATGAAGTAGCCAAATTTGGATGATTTGCAGGAAGAGTTTTTTTCGATATTTCAAGTGATTTTTCATAATATTCAAGTGCTTTCGAGTACTCGCCTTGATCATCATTAATCGTGCCAAATTGATGAAATATAGTTGCTTTTTCATTTTGATCACTAGTTTGTTCAAATAGAATTCGATATAACTCCTCTGCTTTGTCAAATTTTGCTAATTTAATAAGCAATTTACCGAGACGATACCATCCAGTATAACTAGAAGAAGTTTCTGTCTGAATACTTTCAGTTAATTCGCGTAATTCTGGATCGTTATCACTAGTCAATATTAGTTCTACTTCCCAGAGAGGAATAGAACCAGGAAGTTGTTTAATTTGCCCAGTACGAAATACTGAATGCATGGAGAAAAGAATTTCTTCTTCACCATCAATAGCAGTAATTTTATCGACATTAGCGAATGGTGCATTTTGAATCGAAGGATCGATGCGCATCACGAATAATACTGAAACAAAATCACCTTTACCTTGATTACGATGAATAAAGTCTAACGATGTCTTTCGATTCTTGCTGGTTGATAAGAAATTATTAAATGCTAGCAATCCACCTTGATTCTGCTTCAATTGATTGAAGTCAGTCTCTGACAAATTTTGACCACGATAGACAATGAACGACTGAGAAGAAGTTTGACCACTGAATTGTTTTGAATGAAGATCAGCAATATTATTATGTAAATCACGAATAAAAAATCCCATTTGGATCATAATATCGACATCCATGAGGCGAAGAGCTCGATTAAGCATGGAATAAAGAAAAGTTTCGCATGTATACCACCAAATTGGTTCATGATTCCGATAGTTTTTTTCAATTTGGTCGACATTTTTCAGTTCTATCGAATTTCCAGCAAGTTCGACACGGCAGTATTTTACGAAGTCCATGATATGTCCATGGTCAAAGTCAATGGTAAGTAAAATATCCTTCAGTATCTGCGTATACATGAAGGAACAATCGAGAGTGTTCTTATTGTTGACACTCGTAGCTGCATCTCTAGTTGTAGGAAAACTAATAGAGATTACGTTGTGATCACAAGCATGTGCTGCTTGTTTGAGTGCTTCACATATGGACTGAATGCCCGTAAAGACACCTTTGATTTTTGACCATTCTTTCGCCCATTTCTCATGCCAAACCTTATTTCCGCAGAAGATATAAACGTCACTAATTTGGTTTTTGCTATGTATAATTGGTACAATTGTTTGTCCGAGTGCTCCGGAAATAATCATGAAAGCAGTTTCTTCTTGAATATTGCTGATGAAGTCGATGCATTTGTCCGCATCAACAAATGTGTTGACAGTGTTTACCACCTGCCGTAATTTCGTTATGGAATTGCGAAAATCATCATCGTCTTCATTTATATTTTTGTCTAACCAAACAAGATGAAAATTTTGAATAATATGTTGACTAGGTTGTTTGTGTCGGTTAATGTTCGAACTTGCCATTGGCTTCACTGTAATGTTTTGTATTGTGATGTGCTGTATAATCGTAAAGATACGCATACTTATAAAGCATGTTGGAAGAAATGACTTGACAACACTGATAACAGAATAGTAAAGAAAAATTGAAGTAATAAAAAGATTTTATGGGTTTCATTTTCGTTATACAATTTCTTTAAAGTTAAACTTGGTTTAATTGATATTTATTCGAGAAAAAAATTTCTTGTTTCCTTTTGCATATTGTTGATGAAGATTTTTTTCTAATTTCAAATAGTTACATTTTGAACAAAATAGTATTTATGCTCTTGATCGTAATAATTTTCGTATGCAGAAATACGTTGTTAAATAGCTGTATTGAATAAACAAAAAAGATAATATCTCACGTCACGTTTACTTTCTTTTTACTATGATTGGTGATTTCACAAGGTGAAAATAAGCGTATATACATATTTCGTTTTTATTTTTGTTTTGCAATAAATCAAAATGGCGACTATTGATAATAATTATGGATATTTAGAAATGTTTTGTTTAATTTGGTTAAATAAAAATCCTAATGAAAATCGAAATTCTGAGCAAAAATTACGTTCAATTATTAATAATTTAGTGCAATTTGAAGATATTCATCAATGTGAAAAATTTATTGAGAAAAGTTCAATAAAAGATCGAATAATTTTAATTACGACTGGTCGATTAGGTCGAGAACTTATTCCACGAGTTCATTCTCTTCGGCAAGTCATATCGATTTATATTTATTGTTTGGATATTCCAGCAAATAAAGAATGGTCTTCATCCTATCCTAAAGTATCAGAAGATTCGTTGTTTTTTTCTTTCATTTGAAATTAATCGCGATAATATTCATTTAGGTCAAAGATGTTACAACAAGTGTTGATGAACTAATTTCGAAAATTACATATGATCATCAATTTGACGAGAAAATCGAAGAACCTTTAGCAATTCATAAATATTCCAAAGATGGTCAATCAACAAGTGAATTAAATGGAAAATTTCTATTTTCTCAAGTACTAATCGATTGTCTTCTACGATTAAAATCCACTGAACAAGATTCGAAAGAATTAATTCAATTATTAAAACAACAATATCAAGGCAATACATACGAATTAAAACAAATCGATGAATTCGAGAAATTGTATCAATCAAAGAACGTCTTACAATTGTATACAAAAGAATGTTTCTTCTACAAAACATTGAATGCTATTCTACGAACAGAAAATATACATTGGATGTATCTATTTCGAACGTTTATTTTCGATATTCAACAACTTTTACAAGCTCATCAATTGAAAGAAATTGTTTATGTTTATCGAGCTCAAGTCATATCGAACGATGAATTAGATTCATTGAAAAAATCCATCGGAGAATTTATATCGATCAATTCATTTTTTTCGACGAGTATTAATTATGCACGAGCTCTTTCATTTCTTAAATATTCAAAAACATTTGAAAATACGGTTAAAATTCTTATTCAAATCGAAGCTGATCCAACTATCGGCAAAATTAAACCATTTGCAGATATTAGTCTATTTAGTATTTATGAACGAGAAGAAGAAGTTTTATTTATGATTGGATCAATATTTCGTATAAAAAATATTATATTCGATTATAAAAATCAATTGACAATTGTTCAGCTAGTTTTAGCATCTGATGATGATAATCAATTGAAACATGTTCTCAACTATATGAAACAACAGATCGATCCCGGACAAATGAATCTAAGAATTCTTGCCAAATTTTTATCGAAAACAGGTCAATTTGAGTTAGCTGAAGAGTATTTGAAACGTATGTTGAAACAAATACCGACTAATGATTCCATTCGAGGTAAAATATATAAAGATCTTGGTGAACTTGCATCACAAACTGGAAGATTAAATGAAAGTGTACAATGGTTTGCAAAAGCATTAGAATTCCAAAATTTGACGGCACCCTCTGTTCCTCAAACATTACAGAAAACAAAAACTCGAAAATGGAAACCATATGGATCGACAATTGCTGGAGGAAATGGACAAGGATTTGAATTGAACCAATTGCATTATCCTTTTGGCATTCGTATTAGTGATGATCAACGGTCTGTTTATATTGTTGACAAATGGAATCATCGAATTGTGAAATGGAAATTAGGTGGTAACTACGGTCAAGTTGTTGCCGGTGAAAATACTCAAGAATATCGATTTTCTCATCCGGTTGATGTGATTGTCGATCAAAATAATAAATATTTGATTATTTCAGATTTTAAAAATCGACGCGTTGTTCGATGGTCAATGGAAAATCAACAAGATCGACGAGTGATTCTATCGGATATTGATTGTTATGGATTGGCCATGAATGAAAATGGTGATTTATTTATTGCCGATTTTGAAAAACATGAAGTCAGACGATGGAGACAAAATCAAGGAGAACGAAAAATTGTTGCAGGTGGCAATGGTAAAGGAAATCGGCTCGATCAACTCAATGCTCCAACATTTATCTTCGTTGATCGACAGGATACAATTTACGTATCAGATCAAAATAATCATCGTGTGATGAAATGGATAAAAGGCGCAAAAGAGGGCATAGTAGTTGCCGGTGGACACGGTCAAGGAACTAGTTGTCAACAATTGAACTGTCCGGAAGGAGTATATGTGAATGATGTGGGTGATGTTTATGTAGTTGATCGTGACAATCGTCGAGTAATGTGTTGGCCAATAGGATCGAACGAAGGTCGTCTTATTGTTGGAGGAAATGGTGAAGGATCCGAAACGAATCAATTAAATTATCCGAAAAGTTTAGCATTTGATTGTTATAATAATCTGTACGTTGTCGATTGTGGAAATAATCGAATTCAGAAATTTGTTGAAAATAAAGAAAAATAAATTTTAACTATATACTCTTTTGATACGAAAACACTTTATTAACTATTAACTATAAATTTATTCATTATCAACCTCGTGTTGAAGGAACTGCTCCTCGATCCTGAAAGAAAAATCCAAAATGACCAGTGCCAGGTGGCCAATGTATATTTGTAGCAACACTGATAGGAAAATTCTTTGAACGAATCATCCATTGACGAGCTATCGTATCACTACCAACTTCTCCATGTGAGAATCTGTAAGCAGCTAAATCGCCCCATATTCGTCGTGCACGCCCTTTAGTAAAACCCGTCGCATGCGTACAAAAATATGATCCACGACGAAATTCAAACAGTCCATCATATGAATAAGCAATCTGCGTATTATTGTTATATTCTGCGCCACATGTACCGAGATAAATAACTCCATCGTTTTTAGCCATTTCAAGGCCTTGTTGGACAATTCCTAATTTAATTTTGATATAATAAAATCTAAAATCATTATTTTCCTACCGGCTATTGATGAATTTGAACTGTTATAATTCCATTGAGCGAAAATTTTTGGATGAAATCCTTGGATAATTGAATACGGTACAACATTAACATCATCTTCAAATATAAACATCCAATCGTTATCTGAATAGGCACTTTCTGGTTGTGCTCCGAAATCAGTCCACAAATCGATAAATGTTAACATAAGAGACGAAGCACCTGGATCGACACCATTAGTATACATTCGTGAATCGTTCCGAGAAACTGGGTGCTTTATTTGTATATTGAAAAGATTCGGTACCATAGTTTCAATATTGTTTCTTGTTCTATTGTAACGGTTCGGTGATATACTTATGATATAAGTGGGATAGGGTGGACCACGAGCTGGACGTGTATGTGGTGAAGTTGAATTCATACTAGTAGATTGTTTACTATCGATCGATACTGTTTGTTGTGTAATCGAAGGACCATAGAAACTTAAAATGATATAGATTAGTATGGCTGCTACTAAAAAATAACGCCATGATATTTGTCGAAGTTTTGCGCATAGATTTATTAGTGACGAAACACTGAAAGAACATCACTACGTCTGGTACGAATTAAAATAAACAATTTTTTGATTACTTTGTGTAGTAATAACTGGAAATAGTATTTTTAAAGTTAGTCAACACACGGATTGTATTACTAGAAAAACATTGATAGTTTTTTTTGTTTGAAATTAAATATTTCGTAGACAATTTTCTACTTAAAATTCTGTTGTAATAATTCTCGTGTTCGTTGCCATATATTGTTTGTATAGCTTTGTTCGATAGAATCCATGTGTACCGTTATTTGAGTAAAAAATTGATTACAAAAAGTTCATGATTCGAGTCATTGACACCCTGAAATTTTTTTCTCAATAAAGCAAACTGCGTCAGTATTCTGCTTGAGGGTAAATTTTGTGTGGATGCTGTTCTTCTTCTTCGTATATGTATATATATGTAGATTCATTCGTTCACTCTTCGAATAAACAGAAAGAGAAGAAAAATGTATTGTATTTTTTTTTGTTGAATTGAGTTTACTTGAAGAAAAGAAAGAAAAAAAAGTATTTTTAACAAGCATGATTGTAACAATGCTGTTTTAAATTTCGATTACACTATTAGAAATGAATTCGTTTCAACATCTAGAATTCACGTTATTGTTTAACAGTCGATTCGAATAATTGAAGTAAAAATTTGAACTCAATGATTTTTATGCTGAAAAATGTGAATGTCCACGGTTAGTTTGTCAATAGAATTAAGTAAACTATATAATATAATGTTTTCTTTTTGTTTTCAAATGATTCAGCTTTTTACTTTTACGACAAAAAGTTGTTCTTATTTTTTTATATGATGATGAGAAGTAGTGAAATTGTAATGTTTTACTGCAAGAATAGAAGCAACAGAGAAATAAAGATTGTATAAACATAAAAAATAGACGTATTACAATCTCAATAGTGTATTGTGTCTCTCAAACTGAAGCACCTATAATTTTAATTATAAAATCTCTATTCTTCTCAACAAAGAAATAGAAAAAACGTAAAAAAACTATTCATTTCTTTTAGAAACTCACTGATTTCCATTAACAACATGTTTTGTTACACATCAAAAGTGCTGCTTTGATTTTCCAAGATTTTTTCTCGGTAAAAAATTTTTCAAATGAAAGACACTGCTCGCTCGCTCGCTGGTTGTGTCAATATGCCAAGAGAAAACAAATTATATTGACTTAAAAAGATCTTTGTTTCTTTCATCATGACTGTTTTAAATTTTGTATTATTATTATGAATAACATTAATTTACTATCATTCATAGTTAATAATTCGTTTTCTTAATTCTTTTATAAATATATCCATAGATGTATCGAATGTTTCATTCTGTAGCACCTTGGTTAATATAGTTCCATAGTGATAATGTCTCAATTCAGCAAGTGGTGATGATTTTGAACTCGAAGCAAACTTAACTCCATATTGTAATGTATGAATATTCTGCATTATTGGCACGTTTTGTGGTCGAATAAACATTTTCGTTCTAATTTGACAATCTCGATGACGAGAAATATGTCGACATTTTTCGAGCAATAGTCGATGTCGACTTGTTGCAAGATCATCTTGATTAATTAAACATGAAATCGGACAATTTCGTAGTTGAACACCACCGGGATAAATCGACTCGGGAAAATTTCGATCAAGAAAATCAGATAAAGATATTGTTTTATCGAGCACTTTTATTGGATTAATAATTTGAAAATATTCATCAACATCAAAGTAGCCCATCCATCGATTGAATGGACCAAAATTTTTCAAAGCATGATTCATTGCAGCACTTTGCATCATATTCCACTTATGACCTTTATGTTGTTTATATGGCCATCGAACAATGGTTACTATTTGTTGTTCTAAATATGATCGAAGAAAATTATCTAAATTATCATTACTAAAATGATCGTATATATAGAAATGTTCAACACCAATTATTCGATGATATTCAATCCATTCGACTAAAACCGCTGTTCTATTACGCACCATTGTATATATAGATACATTGTATCGATTACGATGATAGATTGGTATCGTTACATTTGGCGAGAATAGAAATTGTTTATCGTAAATACGAAATGACATGACTAGTTGAGAGCTACCTTTTAATATCGATTCTCGTTCGATAGATGGCAATGGACAGAGAATAAATGGTTCTATTGATCGTCGATCAATGATACCTCGAACTGTTGTATTGGAACGTTCAAAGAAACAACTAATATTCGACCAACGCCAAGTTAATCGACGACCACTTAGATAAATCGAATATTGATCAGCTCGATTAGGATGTTGATAAAGGATAAAATCTAATATCTCAATGTTATTAAACCGTAGACATGTTGGCGTAATAATATTGGGCTGTAGATCAGTTGATAACGTCTTTCTTTGATTAATGATTGGTATTGAACTGGTATGTAAAATTAACAAGATCGTAATAAGTAGAACAATGAATAGAATGATTTTTCTTGGAAAACAGTTAATGAACCATGTAGAGAACTTCATGATTGATGATTAATTAATTTTATCTTAAAAAAATATTAGTTCAATATGTTTATTCGAAATCAAAAGACACACTTTATTGCTAAAGAAAGAAAAAACTGAATGAAAAATAAATTTCTTAGGTTGCTTTTATTTCCGATTATAAGCGCTTAAAACAAAAAAGCAAATAGTGGATGTCTGGTTTACATCATCGTGTTCTTTTTAGATTTCCATGTTCTACATTGCTGACGATGAAAAAACAACGTATGTTCGATAGAAAAAAAGTGACGCTACTATTCTTGCGCCTTTTATTTGACTAAAAAGAATAAACACTCGTTTTTCGATGTCTCGCAATACATTTCAAAAGTGTCTTTCAGTTATATATCTTTGAAATCGTAATATCGATGGATACGACCAAGTAGATTTCGTAAAATATGTAATCATTTGATTTCAATATCATACGTCGACTCGTTTTGGGCGAAACAAATGAATACCTTGACGAGCAAAGCAAACATTTATTTTGTATTCATGCATGTCCGTATCGATCAAGTGAACCGAAAAAATGAAAGAAAAGACATCATTTGTATTTGTTATTGTAAATAAATGGGCAATCATCCTACGTGCTCGTTGGAATATGCAACTGAAACTCTGGATCCTCGATGTAATAAGGAACGAATGTGGCCAATATTTATTTTATCATCATGGATAACATTTCTCTTTTTTGGAACATGTATTCTTATTTATCTGTTGATTGAAAATTGTTATCGAAAAGGAGTGAATGATCAGAGAAGTTTGAATAGATTTTATCGATTTCATACTTGGCTAAACAAGATCAGCTTTGGTAAAACGATTTTAGGACAAATATATGTTCGTATTGAAAATAAAAATTGATTTCTATAGCGAATCCTTTCTCATTTAGGTTTTGATTAATTTTGTTTGTTGTTTTTCTTCGTTAATCTTATATTTTATTGACATCAAACAAACCAAGTAATTTTTTTAAAATTGTTTTTTTCTATGTTCTATTCTATTTCGCAGATATATCGAATCGTGCACACCATTTCGTCAATCATTGAGTATGAAAATTGATTTTGGTTTGAATATGATCTTTCTCTTGGATTTTCTCATTCGAGTATATTTTGAAAGAGCGTAAGATTTCATCTTTTAATTTTCAATTTTTGTTGATTAGTTATGTGTGTGCTCGAATAAGCGATTATTTCTATTTGAATTATATTCTCTTGTCGATATTTTGACCATTCCAATTTCGTTTTTATCCGCTTATTTAAATCGTAGTTGGATCGGTAAATGAAATGAAATGATTGTTTGAAAGATTTTTCATTTTTAAAAACAAAGGTTTTCGATTTTTACGTTCATTACCATTGATGAATATTGTTTCTATACTTCAAAATTTCGATTTAATATCCCGACCTCGAACAATTCGAATCTGTCAAATCGTCTCGAAATTCCTTTCGATTTGGTTTTGTGTCGGTGGTTTAGTGCATCTATTAGAAAATACTGGCGATTTCTTCTACTATTATTGTAACAGACAAGAAATCGATTTTTTCAATGCAATCTACTTTCTTATTATTACAATGACAACAGTACACGAGAGAAAAACTTTCTTTTTTTTGTTTAAAAACAACAACATTTTGATAGGTTGGATATGGAGACATATCGTGTAAGACTTATTTGGGAAAATTAACTGTAGTTTTATCATTAATATCTGGACTTGCGTTATTCACTGGAATGATTCCTGAATTTTCGGACTTATTCGGCCGACGAAATCCGTATTTCGGCCGATACTACCCAGTTGCACAGAAAAAGTTCGTTCAAACAAAATTTTCATAATTTTTACTTGAAGTTTATCTTTAGACATGTGATTATCTGTGGCTACATAACATCTCATTCATTAGATAGATTCTTCTCGGATTTTCTGCATAAAGGCCGTGAAAAATTAGATCAAATCGATGTATTAATCGTGAATTCGTATGAGCAAAACAAAAAATTTTGTTGTTTTTTTCTTCTATTTTCATTGAAGAAAGCAACCGGATATTGAAATGGAATCGGTTATCAAACGATATTCGACTAAAGTCAAGTACTTCGTCGGAACAATTATGAATATCAATGATTTAGCCCGTATTCAAGCAGATAAAGCTGCAGCATGTTTAATTCTTGCAAATAAAGAACATTTCGATTCGAATAGTGACGATTCAGCAAATATCATGCGTGTGATCAGTTTGAAAAACTACAATCCTAACGTTCGAATACTTTTGCAACTCCTTCGATACAATAATAAAGTAATACGATAGTCAATCTACTTTATAATTTGATTCTATTTGTGTTAAGTCACATGTTCTGTCGATACCTGGTTGGAATGAAACGTCTGATGAAATTATTTGCATATCTGAACTAAAACTTGGCTTAATCGGCATGTCGTGCATCGTTCCTGGTTTTGCAACAATTGTATTCGAAATTTAATTTCCCGTTTTTTTTTTATGTTTCTCAATTGAAATTTGATTTAGATGACAAATTTATTTCGTATGTCTTCGTATGATGAGGACGCATCCGATGAAGAAGTCTTGTCGTCTTGGCGAGATTTGTATCATCGTGGCGCTGGTATAACGATCTATCTCGAAGAATTTTCACCAGCATTTTTTGGAAAAACTTATGCTGAATCTGCGTTGTATGATTTTATAACCTGTTTTTTCAGTTATTGATTCGTATTTTTCATTGAAGAATTTGTTTTAAACTTGGAGTTATGCTTCTCGCAGTTGAAACCAACGAAAATAATCGGTCGATGATCGATGTTATTCGATGTGATAAGTCAATAGTTCAGCCAGGATCTCGAGCATACATTGCATCGATTTCATATGAATATGCAAACAAGTTTTGATTATCTTTATTTAAAAAACAAAAAAAAATCGATCATTCTTTTTTAGAATTAAATATTATTGTTCGAAGACACCGATTTGTCGACATTGTAGAACGAATATTTCCGTGGAAAAAAAGCGATATTCAGTCATGTTTGCTTGATTTTAATCGATTTTTTGTTTTGTTAAAAAGAAAAAAAATTCTAGTGAAATGTCTGATGAAGATTCGAATGAACCTCTTTTATCGCCCGTCGAAACTTCAAAAAGCAATACAGATTTACTTTTGGATGATATATATCGTTTTGATTCGACAGGCATGTTTTATCATACATCTCCACGATCGATTCAAGATGCTCTATTAGTCAATCGTTTTCAATTTGAAAATCGTTCGTAGAAAATTAAATTTTACGTACATACATAGATAGATTTCGATCATTTTAGATATCATTGTTTGTATTTATGCTGATCAATATTCACCCAATTTAGGTCTTCGAAATTTCATTATGCCACTTCGATCGAGTTCATTTAAGCTTGATGAACTATCGAAAATTGTATTTCTCACTGAACTTGAGTATATTCAAAAAGAATGGCCACTTATTTCAACATTTCCAGAGATTTATATATTCAATGTATTGCTGACCTTAATTTTAAACTGAAAATCGATTGATTGATTTTCTTTCAGGGTTCACCATCGAATCCTTACAATTTAAAATCACTTTCAATTGATAAATGTCGTCAATGTGTGATTATATCGAAAATTAGTACTGAAAATAGCGATAGTTATCTCGTTGATAAATCATCGGTTCTATGCGCATTAAATATCAAATATATTCAAAATAAAATCAATTCAATTAAAACAATAAATACATTGACAGCATTAAGTTTGATTTTGATTGATTTTGAAAACGAAAAATTTGTCAATTTATTTCTTTAGCCAATGATTCGAATGTTCAATATGTTGAACAAGGTAATTACGAGATAGAATTGTGTGTGAGATATTTATCTTGAACATTTACAGGTCATACAGATGAAATTAATCTACAATTTTTTCTTACGACACCATTTGCATCGGGTCGAGCATTTGCTGATAGTGTTCTCGATTGTCTATTGAGTTGTGTAAATATTTCTAACGAATTGTTTCGACTTAATTTTCGAAATGACTTTTCATATAGGCCTATTATAATCGAAATACAGTGAATTTCTTGAGAAGTATTTTATTCGGTGGATTGAATGATGAATTAGAAGAAATCTTAAGCGAAGGTCAACAGTTTGTTCAATGTGAAAATATTCAAATGTTGAAAAAACGAGCACGACCAAGAATTAATCTCATTCCTATTAATCAATTGATTACAAACGTACATATTTGTTTTCTTTTTCTTATTTATGAAATTATTGTTTTCATTAAATAGGTGAATTCATTGACATTCGATACACTTGTTTGTCAATCACTTGAAAAACATCAAATGATTGTCTTGGGTATTTATCGTTTGCTCAATATTCTCGATGAAACAAAGACAATTAACGATGAGAGACGTATCGTTATTTATTATCCTCCGAATAATTATCTAATGCATTTAACGGACATGGTAAGAATTTTGTATTCAACACTCTCAACATTTAAAATAAAATATTATTTAGGTTTATGTTATTCAACATTTTAATTGTCAAAATGAATCTCAGAACTAAATATTTTTTGTCTTTTCAAGTTACAATTCATTTCTTTTATTTTCATGACGAAAATCGACATCGGGAACTTTTTGTTTTGGATACGTAATATCAACAATGGGCAAATTATTTTCTTCACAATAATTTGTATATTTTTGTAAAACTGATTTCCAATCTTCAATAAAAATTGTTTTGCCATTTTCATCTAAGAATTCTAAAGAACCCCAAACAAAAAAGAGAACTTCAGCATCACCATGATTTTTATCGATAAATAATGTATGAACTGATCCGGGTGTTTCATGAACTAAATCACCTTGTTTAGACAGCCATTCAGGATGTTCGAAATAACCCCAAGCACCTTTCATTGTAAAACCGTAAACTTGATCGTAATGTCGATGAGTGCCGAGAATACTACCAGGTGGACCTCGTAAAATATTCACCCACAAACCAGTATATGGGTCAACTTGTAATAATTTAATTTCAATACCATGCTTCGGATCGCCGTATGGAAAAAAATGTGAATTTGATGAATTAGCATATGTTGGCCCGTTTGCTAATAGGAAATCATATTTGAAAGCATTGTTCAAATGAATCAATAGAAAACAAACAAAAATTTCAAGTTTATTCATTGTTAAAAAGAAACTAAACTTCTTGACGTTTTTTCGTTTATTTATATACCTTTAAAATTCTTATCTCAGAGATAGCACATGTTTTTTGTTTTATCATAATCAAACATTATATGTGTTATTAGCGCTTTTTATTTAATATCGTAAGAATTTTTGTACGCGATGGTTATTACGATCAGCCACGTACAGATTTAATTGATTGTCGAGTACTATTGAACGGGAACCATTAAATTGAAGATCAGTCGAACCAATTGAATTCGCAGCACCAGCTATAGTTATTCCGTTTTTCTCACCGACAGGAAAAAATTGAACTCGATGACCGTCATATTCAGTGACATATACATTACCCATCGGATCTAGAATGACATCTTGAGGATTCCAAAAACCATCAGAGGCACTACTCTTTGATCCATTCAAATTACCTGCCACCAATGTCCAATTTGCAGCACCGATTGTCCATCGTACAATATTATTTGCGCCCGAATTGGCAATGATGAGGCTATTTGATATGATATCAAGGTATATACCAACTGGAGAACGTAACTGATTTCTGCTAAAGCCAGCTCCATTACCACCAAATACAACAGTACCATTGTTAATGCCAGTTGGGTAAAACATTACACGGTGATTGTCATGATCGCAAATATAGATTCCGTTTCTGATGGGATCAAAAATGACTCCACGAGGAGAATTAAGCCGATTGGATAAACTACCCGATATGCCTTCAAATACATGAAAGGAAAACTATTTAGGATACAAATAAGCATACCTGTTGCGCCTGCTATAGTAGTTCCATTCGATGATCCTTGAGTCCACAACTGAATTCTATGATTTCCACTATCTGATATATACAAATTATTATCCGAATCCACAGATATATCGCGTGGATAATGCAACTCGTTCGATTTGTTTCCGATGTTTCCTGAAGTGCGTCCGGCTACTGTTTCTCCGAATGATGCATCTTTGACATATCTCTGAATACGATTATTGCCCGTATCGGAAATAAGCAATGTATTCGACCAATCTATATACAATCCCCAAGGTATATTCAATGTCCGATTGCGAGGGCTAGTTTGACCTCTAATACCAGCTACAGTTATACCTGTTTTATTCCAACGTAGAATAGGTGCAATTGCTAAAACAATGATTAACTAAATTCGATAAAAAAAATGTGAATAGTACAAACTTGTTGATGTTGTTTCAAATTTTGTTGAATCTTCTACGAAAAAAAAACTTAAGTAGAAAAAGAGTTTCCCAATAACACACTTACTTATGTATAAAGTAAGAATAGTTGCGAATGGAATACTGCCTAATAATATACTGATAATCATGCATATCAAACAAAGACCATAATCTCCCATCGAATACTTGTTTTTTTGTCGTTTTCGGCTGTGAAACAATCGATTGTTTTAGGTTATTATGATCTTATTGCAATTTCAAAACGCGACTCACAATTTTTTACGATGATGTAGATTAAAAGAGGAGAGAATTTGTCAATAAAATTGTCAGACTGGTTTTGTGTTTTTCTTTGCTTATTCTCATCTCATAACAAATAATGAATGTCTTTCGAAATGAAGAAAAGATTTGCATTTTATAATTAATTTTCAATATTCTTTTGATATAATTCATAATCAAAAGACATAAAGAGTGAAACATGAATCGAATTATAAAATTTGTATGCAAACGTATCGTAATAAAATAAACGAATGTTTTTCTTAAAGAAAAAAAAATCTCTGAAAGACATCAACTAAACATGTACCACCAGAAATAATTGTCCCAATTGATTCGTTCACAGGAAGAATACTGCCTATCAAATCTACAGCTATGCATGTTGAACGATCGGATACATGTAAACATATCCCAATGTACTTGAGAGTATGAATGTCAGTTTATTGTTTGGTGAAAAATATAAAGATGCGAACTATTTTGTTTCTTCATGCAGTTAACAGAGTTTATTATAAAAAAAAAATGTTTATAGTACACATATAAAAGGGCATCATTTGTCCAATTTATATCACTACTAATAAGCGCGAAATAATTGTATGTACAAAACTAATGAAACGTGCTTCGTATTATACTGATTGTTTGATCAATTTTTATTATTCTGTAAACACGTATCAGAAAAAATATGATTATAGAACGCAAGAGAATAATAGAAGAACAAATAAAAACACATGCGTGCATATATATCTATATACGTATATGTGTGTGTGTGAAAAGGAATAATCCCTCATATGTACATCGCTAAAGGAAAAGTCCAAGAGAATATTCCATGATCAACGATGGATATCTCCAAAAATTCGTTTTTCCCTTTTCTGAAAGAAAGGGTTATATGCGAAAAATTCGCTTTAAAAATCCATAAAGTTTGTCTATCTGTCTGTCCCAAACCAATCAAATTTCAGCATTAGAAGGATAACAGATATTGACCACTGACAGGTCGAACTTGGTTGAATCCTAGGTAATCGAGGTCGGGCAGTTCGATTCTGGGTACATATTCAAGGTCAAAGGTCAAAAGAACATCTATTTGAGACAAACTGCCATGACGATCGTTTCGACTGAATTTTACAGTCTCATCAGATGGCTTGATCTTGGATTATGCGTATGGGATACATACTTGAAATCTGGTACTGGTGAATTGCTGACAGAATTGAGAAATCAATATGTGTACAATTATGGTCGGAGGATATTCAGTCAATAGTATAATCGATAGCAACAAATAAAATAAGTGATAATAC
>ERZ778023.3369-NODE-3369-length-16017-cov-3.659128_pt1 | contig 16017 bp, 17 predicted proteins | sample MGYA00375753_ERZ778023 | MGnify/ENA primary metagenome ERZ778023 (study PRJEB29350, sample SAMN05389822) | bioreactor metagenome | isolation source: Ammonium sulfate bioreactor | place: South Africa: University of Cape Town | collected 2014-04-04 ...
TAAAATAAAAGCTTTTATTTTTAAAGATCGGAAAATCGATGACGATACGCCCGCCATAATTTCTTAATTTAATTTGCTCAATACAAGTGTCACCAGCTCGCTTACTGAAGTCGTAAAGGTCATTATCTCCTTTTAAATTAACGCCTTTTTGATCGTAAGCAGAGGTATTAACATCGATGGCTGTGAGCGTCTCTGCTTCTTCAAATAAAAGCCAACCACCACCTGAAATCGGCACGATCGGCTCTAAAAATGATTTCCATATACTATCAAGCTGATAGGACCATTCTAAATCAGATTTTAGTGTCACTGTTGTTTTCCCTAAAGCCCTAATCTCTTGATAAATTTCAATATCATTTACGATAATAGGGATATCGATCTCTTTTAAATACCTCTTCCAAGCTGGATCAGCTGCGACCATGCACAGGGGTAATTTATCTGCGTCTTTAAGATATTTTTCTTTTTCAGGAACTTTATCCGTTACAAGAGCACCCTTTTGAGCATAAGGGGTTACACTAGACTCTTTTACGATACAGACGACTTGACATTCGCCTTCGACAAAAGACGTTTTTGGAAAACAAAGAGCTGGTTTATTCTCGCCCACATCAAGCCATGCTCTTGTTTTATCCGTTCGTAAGACGCGCGCTAAATAAATATCACCGACTTTAGGTTTGTTGTCGAAAAGATCTAAACTGCATTGAATCGCTTTCTCATCCTCAAAAGCCGTTAAAAATATGCCTTCAGGTTTTTTAAAAATAAAGAGTTGCCTCTCATCTTCTTCGCGCATTTTTAACACTTTCTAATGAAAAAACAGGGCCCACAGAATTGCAAGGAGGCTCTTTAGCAAGAGATTTAAGAGAAGAATAAATAGATAATAAAGAGAATAAGTTATAGCCTAGAGTCTTCAGCCACAAATTTAAAAGTGTCTCCGGCACAAGTGTAGAGATTTTAGTGGCCATTCCCCGCCATTATTTTTCTCTAAAAATGACGCGCCCTTTTGTAAGATCATAAGGTGTCATCTCAACAACAACCCGATCCCCCGCAAGAACTCGAATTCTATTTTTACGCATACGCCCAGAGGTATGGGCAAGAATAATATGTTCGTTATCTAATTTCACTCGAAACATAGCATTTGGTAGAATTTCAACGACGGTTCCGCTAAATTCAATCAGATCTTCTTTCGACATTCAAACTCCATTTTACGTTAATCATAAACTTTCCAAGAACCAAAAGTGTTTTATTATAATGAATTAAAAATTTTAGCCAAGAGGTTCTTGTGCGTAAGGTATGTAGTCTATAATTGGATTTTAAGCAATCTTTTGTTTAAAATGATCTTTAACCTAGTAATAACTTCAACGCCATCAACAATAAAAACCCCCCAGTTATCCGATCAATCCAATGACGATACTGACTAAAAAAAAGACGGGCCCGTTCATTTGAAAAACAAAAGGCAACAATTGTGAACCATACAAGTGTTGTGATAAAAATCATTGAGGCATAATAACCTAAAATCGCCTTTGGTGTCTGGTCACTTACATTCAGAGATAAAAGACTCAAGATGAAAAGCATAGCTTTTGGATTCAAGGCATTGGTTAAAAAGCCACTTCTTAAAGCACCAAAAGGGGTCAATTTCAACTCTATGGGTTTTTGAGATATGTTCTTAGAGGTTGCAGAAGCTCTCAAACCACGGATCCCTAAATAAGATAAATAACCTGCGCCCAAAACTTTTAACATCACCAGAAGCCATTCTGTTTGCGCAATGAAAGCGCCTAATCCCATCAAGATATACGTTACATGCAGCATAATTCCACCCGCAATCCCAAAAGCGGTTAATAACGCGAGGCTACGTGAGTGGATAAGACTATTTCGCACCACAATCGCAAAATCAGGTCCCGGGCTTACTAATCCAATTATCTGCATCGCCGTCACAGAAAGAATGGAAGGCAAATAGGTTAGAAACAGATCTTTCATTTAAAAGAAAACTCCTTTTGAACGTTCATTTTGATGAAAATAGTTAGAGAGATTACTCCCTGCCTGCGTCTTCTTCAAATAATTCTTTTATCTCTGATTGAAAGATATCATCGAGCTCTTCTTCTGGAGAGCTGGCAGAAGTTTCAGGAACATCATTTTCTTGAGAGGGATCGAATCCTTTGTTTAAAAGAGAGAAAATAGAAATATCTTTCTCAAATGAGCTGCTAGCATTTTCTCCCCCCAATCGACGCAGTGAGAATTTTCTCAATCAACCGTCCTAATTCAAGGATGAAGTCCGCATGCATGAAGATGCCTTTGAGACCAAATTAAGTCACAAAACCAATTTTAGTTAACTGTCCATTAATCAATTTATAATATGCTCCTTAGGTAAGTTCAAACAACCTATTAAAGGAATTACAAAATGATTCGCTATATGCAAAAATTTATATATATTGTCCTGTTTTCGATAATTGCCCAAACGTCTATAGCAAGTAGTGTAAATTTAAATAATTATACTGCTATAGCACTTACGTCAGCAAGCACTGTTACACTGGTTAGATTAAAAAATTCAGTTCTTTCAACTGAAAAAGCTAAATCTCTAATAGGGCAATCCGCAGTTAACGACTACAAAAAAATTAACGGAATGATAGATACAGTTGATGGCAGACATCAGATTTTTCATATTTCACTTAATGATAATATTAAGAACTTCCTAAGTATTCAAGGAAATCTAGCGCAATTTAATAACATTCTACCAAAAATTTTATTTATTATCGATGAGGTTCAAGAAAATGTAAATAACTGGGGTCGCTTTATAGCACTTCATATAAATAACTGGAAACCTGCAAGTAAACTTAGTCAAGAGCAAACAGAATTTATGAATGAATTCATGAGAATTGCAAATGGTACCTTGCATATATCTCTCAGTAAAGTAGTTACAAATCCAATCAGTAGCATCACTGGTACCTCTGCAACCATCAGCCAAACAGAAATGGCTAATCGTCATCAAAGGACCGTAAAGACAAATTGGTTAGAAATTTATCAAGAAAAGTTCGCTCCATTAGAGATAAAGGTAGAGAAATTAACAAACACTACTACACTTAACAATTAGAAACAATTTTTTAACCCTAATTGTCACCCCCTTGTGTTGACATATTTTTTCATCCAAAGCGATCGATCTAGAATTTAGATCGATCGCTTTATTTTTCCTGATAAGTCGATTTAATCTTTCAACGCATCAATCAATATTTCCCTTAGGATGGTCTGCAGGTGGAGGATTATTAGGAAAACCGTACGCATCGGCCCCTGATGTGGCGCCAGGTGACCTGTCACTTTGGTGGCATAGAATTCCAAATGTACCTGGCGTCTTCACGCTGGTTGCCTGAGATCCTCGGCACACGGCCGAGGATGAGGGTAGTAGAAAGGACCTCTTTCTCTACCATCTGTTGTTGCTCTCTCTTCATCGCCGAAGGTAAGGTCCCACCACCGATTAAAAGACTGATGATCAGTCTTTTTGTTGCTTCCTTGCAGAGGAGGAAAGTAACTCCTTTCTGCTCTCAACACTCTCTGGTGAGAATCTTTCTTTGGTGTCGATGTCTCTCTCCATAGGTGAGGTCCTCTCTTAGTCTTAACATTTGTTATTTGATCATACCGTTCCATCATTTTATAATTACTCCCTGTTTTATGGTTTATTGTTACATACTTCTGATGAGCCTTTTGCCCTTCTCTCTATCCCCCGAAAGCTTAAGAAAAATAAAGACGAACAACTTGGTTCTTTCATCCCCCACGTATGTCCCGTCTTTACTCCTCCTAGCCTCAGAGGTTCCTTTCTTCATCTCCCTTTGGCCTCGAGGTTCCATCAGGATGAGAAAAGAGTCTCTTGATCTGCTTTTCTCAGAGGAGGCGACCTCTGAAAAAAGACAAAGGAAAGGCATTCACTCAAAAAGAGCGTTAAAAAGCTTATCTTCTTTAATAAGTTAGGGTTGTAAGACCTAATTTATTAAGACAGTAGTCGAAGATTTTGTGAAAGAATTACGAGGGATTGTAAGGCCCGCGTAAGGGAAGAAAATCATCTCTGACCATCTATTATTACCTTATCACGAATCGATACAAATATCAAGAAAATTCCGTTCTAATTTCAAAAATATGCTTCTTTTTTCGATAAAATCTTTGAGTAATTTCTACTCAGGCGCCTTGATTAGGAAAATTTTACGCATAGATCTCTCAGCCTTTTCTTCATAGCGTGGCCCATGGATCACGAATTCCTTACGTCATCCACATTTCAATAACTTTATAAGGAGAGGGAAAAATAATTATGACCAGTATTTCGCATAAATTAAACAAACAAAGAGCCCGCTATCTGGCTTTTTGCTCATTTTTCTTTGCTATGTTCAATGCGTGGAATTCTCTTGCTACATACCATAAAATAGATCTCGAAGAAACGCCGGTTGATTTTTATACCTCAGGAAAATGTCCTTGCTCTACTGGCTCAATCGAATATGAGAAAAAATTACCTTTCTATCATTACTTAAAAATGACGTCCGTAAAGGATCAGGGTCCTTTAGGAACATGTGTTAGCTTTGCAACTAGCGCAACTGCAGAATATTACTATCAACGCCGTTTTTCTGAAGCGGAATTTACAGTATTGGCTCAAACCCATAGATTAGGAAATCATTGCGAAGGAGGTTTATTTTTAGGGAACGCCCTTCGCGTCGCCAAACAATATGGATTTGTCCCGGAAGATAAACTTCCTTATGATAGATATCTTGAAGAAGTTGCTCTTAAAAACGGAATCAATATCTCTTATGAAGGTTGGGAAGATGATCTTAGAGCACAAGAAGATGCCAAAGTTTGCACAATGAGCGACTATAATGGGACCATGAAAGAATTTGGTATTGATCTTGCGTTAAGTTCTCTTTCTAAAAAAGCAACGGCTCCCGTTGGGAAACCTTTAGAAGCAGATATAGAATCGGTGGAAAAAGCTTTATGTTGTGGGTCTCCAGTTGTGGCTGCCCTTGATATCTATCAAAATTGCTGGGATAATCCCATTTCAAGAAATGGCTATCAAATAAGTATGCCCACCCTTTATGACTCCATAGAAGGCTCACATGCCATCGTCATTACGGGTTTTGACTTTAAACGTAAATTATTTGAAATTAAAAATAGCTGGGGTCTTAAATGGGGCAAAAAAGGTTATGCTTATCTTCCATATGACTATCTAGAGCAATACGCAACAGAACTCGTTGCCGTCGGCACACCTTTGTCAAAAAATTGATCTCAATTAATACATAAATACGACTTGAGAACATTTATCGAAAGATAAATGTTCTCCTCTCTTTTAATAAAACTTTACTCCCCCGCCTTAAATTCAAGGCCCATTTCTTCGTAATGTTGACGCCTCTCAGCCCAGTCTTTTGCCACGCGAACATGAAGGAATAAATGCACACGCGTGCCTAAAATCTCTTGAAGATCTCGTCGTGCGGATTCACCAATCCTCCGAATTTGTTGCCCGTCTTTACCCAATAAAATGCGGCGCTGGCTTTCTCGCATCACAAAGACAACTTGAGAGATTTTTACATCTCCATTTGCAAAATTTTCCCATTTTTCGCCCTCCACCGTAACCGCATAGGGTAATTCTTGGTGAAGAAATTGAAAGATTTTCTCGCGTGTAATTTCAGCAGCTAGGAGCCTTTGCGGTAAATCTGACAGCTGATCTTCTGGAAAATGCCATGGCGCGGAAGGCATCTTATCCGCAAGATCTTTCAATAAAGAGTCCACGCCATCTCGAGTTAAAGCCGAGATAAGATAGGTCTTTTGAATAGGTTTATCTTGCGTTAATTGAGAAATGAGCGGCAAAAGTTGAGCTCGCGGACATTGATCAATCTTATTAATCGCTAACCAAATGGGAATATTCGCATCTTTAAGCTTGTCAATCAAAGCAAGCGTTGGTTCCTGCGAGTATGCCGTTGCATCTGCGATCACAAGAATAACGTCAGAGCCTTCAATAGAACTCCACGCAGCCGCCACCATGGCTCGCTCAAGACGTTTCTTAGGTTCAAAAATTCCGGGGGTATCAACTAAGATAATTTGGCTCTCATCTTGCATGACAACACCCAGAATACGTCGCCGCGTCGTCTGAACTTTGGGAGAGACAATACTTACTTTTGAGCCGACAAGTTGATTGACAAGGGTTGATTTTCCGGCATTCGGTACCCCAACAATTGTTACAAAACCACACTGCATTCTTTTATCCATTCTTTTCTAAATACTCTAGTAAGCGCTGCGCCGCCTGTTGCTCTGCCTCTCGTCGCGAAGCCCCAGCCCCCTCCATAGACGGGAGCCCTTCAGCAAAAATAGCCACGGTAAAAATAGGCGCATGATCAGGTCCTTCCCGCCGAACAATTTCATAAGAAGGAGCATTTTTACCTTGAGCTTGGACCCACTCTTGTAATTTCGATTTAGCATCTTTTATAAATTGACTTTTTTCGCTCAAAAGATCACCCCAATACTTTAAAATAAAGTCTTGGGCTGCGGAAAGTCCTCCATCAAGGTATACAGCTGCAATCACGGCTTCACAAGCATCTGCGATTAACGATTTTTTTAGTTGCCCTCCTGAGGCCTTCTCTCCTCTTGTCATTCGCACATAGAGGCCAAGCTGAAGTTTAAGCGCCACCTGAGAAAGTGTTTCTTTATTCACAAGCTGCGTATGACGCAAAGATAAATCTCCTTCTGGTGCGGAAGGAAACTGCTGAAACAAAAGTTGGGCAATAACAAGGCCTAAAACGCGATCTCCTAAGAATTCAAGACGCTCATTATTCTCTTGTATCGAAGTCAAGCTTGAATGCGTTAGAGCTTGATCCAGAAGCTTTTTGTTTTTAAAAACATACCCTAAATTTTCTTCAAGAAGCCGTAAATTTGTCACCCTGTACTCTATCGGATAAATTTTAAAAGACGATCATACCGCAGGTGTGTTAACCATTTCCAGACTTCCCACCATTGTGCAGATGTTGAGAAATAAATGAGTTCAGCCCGACCAATCAGATTTTCTTGTGCCACAAACCCTAAATGATTGATATTCCGGCTATCATCAGAGCCATCCCGATTGTCTCCCATCATAAAGTAATGACCTTCAGGAACAACAAAGACGTCCGTATTATCAAATCTGCCGGTTCCAAAAGGCCTTTCTTTAATTACAAGATGCTTCACTCCATTTGGCAGCGTTTGAACAAATTGCTGAATTTTAACGCCCTCTTCGTCATAGACGCGTTCTTCGATATTCCCTGGAAAATAATTCATATATAAATGATCTGAAAAATCTTCAGGGACTCTCTCAAGAGGGCAGGCCTCATCATTGATATAAAGAATCCCCTCTCGCATCTGAATACGATCCCCAGGAAGCCCCACAAGTCGTTTAATAAAATCTATCTTTGTATTAAAATGTGGGCGGAAAACAACAACTTCGCCACGTTTAGGTTCTTGGGCCAAAATACGCCCTTTAAAAAGAGGCGGACTAAAAGGAAGCGAATAATGACTATAGCCATACGCAAATTTAGAAACAAAAAGAAAATCACCAATCAGTAAGTTGGGTTTCATCGAGCCCGAAGGAATATTAAAATTTTGATAAGCAACCGTTTGAATGGTCCCAATAACCAGGATGGCGGAAACCAAAGATTTCACAAATTCTATAATACCTTCTTTTGAGGCTGATCCTTCTTTTTTCTTTGTTGTGGTCATCAAAAACTCCAATTCTTATCTTATTATCAAGCATACAATAAAAATACTAACAGGCAAGCCTTTCCTCTTTTTTCAGAAGGTTTGACCTCTTTTTTTTGAGAAGTCACGTAATTTTGAAGAAACTCCTAGACATTGTCCGAAGAATTCATTAAGACTTCTCTTGGATGCCTGGGTAGCTCAGTCGGTAGAGCAAAGGACTGAAAATCCTTGTGTCGGGGGTTCGATTCCCTCCCCAGGCACCATTTACGTCATAAATATACGCCGTTAATTCTTAAAAAATTACTGAAAACAATTGAAATTTTCATCTTAATCACTATATTTTCTTTAGAATGTATTATCTAAATTATGAGGCACTCAATTGGCCCTTTTAAAAGTCCTTAAGGTTCCTGACCCCCGTCTAAAGCTCAAAGCTCATCCTGTCGAAAAAGTTGATGGCGAAATTCAGCGCCTCATGGATGATATGCTTGAAACAATGTATCACGATAAAGGGTGTGGTTTGGCCGCAACACAAGTCGGCATTCAAAAACGCATTGTTGTTATTGATTTTGAAGATGAACGGACGCCCGAGCCTCTTCTCATGGCCAACCCTGAGATCGTCTGGTATTCTGATAAACGTGAAGCCTTCACAGAAGGTTGTCTTTCTGTACCAGATCAATGGACGTCGATTGTCCGTGCAAGCTCCGTTAAATTCCACTATCTTGATCGCTCTAACAAGCGACAAGAATTAACTGTCGATGGTATTTTTGGGGCCTGCATTCAACATGAAATCGACCATCTTAATGGTGTTCTTTTTGTTGATCATCTCTCCTCCCTTAAGCGTAACTTACTGCTACGACGAGCGATTAAGATAAAACAGGATTAAAGCGACGCATGGAAAAACAACGTGTCATTTTTATGGGAACGCCAGATTTTGCAGTTCCTGCTCTTCAATTGCTTCTTGATAAGGGATATCATGTTATTGGCATTTATACCCAACCTCCCCGCCCTGCAGGACGAGGATATCATGTGCAGAAAAGCCCTGTTCACTCTTTGGGAGACCGTTATAACATTCCTGTTTTCACGCCAAAAACGTTAAAAACGAATGAAGAACAAACTCTTTTTAAGACGCTAAAAGCAGATATTGCGATCGTCGCAGCGTATGGACTTATCTTACCTCAAGCCATTCTTGAGGCTCCTCGCTTGGGTTGTCTTAATATTCACGGCTCTCTTCTGCCTCGTTGGCGGGGGGCAGCTCCCATTCAACGGGCTATTTTAGCGGGAGATCACGAAACCGGCATTACGATCATGCAGATGGATGCAGGCCTTGATACAGGCACAATGCTGTCGAAAGAATCCATTCCAATCACGCCTCAGACGACAGCAAGCACCCTTCATGATCAACTTGCCCCCCTGGGCGCTTCCCTTTTGTTGAAAACACTTGAAGACTTACAACACGACCAAATAACACCTCAGCCCCAACCTTCAGAAGGCGTTACTTACGCCCATAAAATCACGAAACAAGAAGGGCAACTCGATTGGGCCCAAGAGGCGAAAATGCTCGAGCGTCAAGTTCGTGCTTTCACACCTTGGCCTGGCGCTTGGTTTATATGGCAAGATGAAATATATAAAGTCCTTGCGGCAGAGGTCCTTTCCCTCTCGGGAAAAGTTGGGCAAGTCCTTGATGATCAATTGACAATTGCCTGCGGCCAGCAAGCTTTTAGACCTCAACTCATTCAAAAACAAGGAAAAAAACCGTGTTCTTTAAAAGATTTTTTGAATGGGCATGTCATTCTTCGTGGCACTCAATTACCTCTTGTTGAGAACTGATGCCACGCTATAAACTCACTATTGAATACGATGGTACTCCTTTTGTTGGATGGCAACATCAAGCAAATGGTCTCTCTATTCAAAGTGTCATTGAATCTGCGATTACGGCGTTTTCGCAAGAGCACGTCCGACTTCATGCTGCGGGACGAACAGATGCCGGGGTTCATGCCCTGGGACAAGTCGCCCATGTAGACCTTGAAAAATGTCTTCCAGCCTACAAAATTCGAGAAGCAATCAACTATTATTTGCGTTCTTATCCTGTTGTCATTACAGAAGCTCATGAGACAGATGACCAATTTCATGCACGTTTTTCAGCCGTGGAAAGGTCTTATTGCTATAAAATCCTTTGTCGTACGGCCCCACCAGCTCTCGATAAAAAGCGTGTTTGGTTTATAAAATGTCCCCTCAATATTGAGATGATGCAACAAGCCGCGAACCTTTTCATCGGTAAGCATGATTTTACCACTTTCCGAGCGAGCGAATGTCAGGCAACCTCTCCGATACGCACTCTCAATAGTTTCAAAATCACGCAAGAAGGCAATTTGATCTTTTTTCAGGTTTCAGCGCTCTCATTCCTTCATCATCAAGTGCGAAATATGGTCGGAAGCTTGAAATTAATTGGCGAAGGGAAGTGGACTCCTGAAACTCTCAAACAAGCCTTAGAAGCCAAAAATAGACAAGCTGGCGGTCCAACAGCTCCCCCAGATGGCCTTTACTTCACAAGCGTGCGCTATTAATTTGAAAGCTTATTTCATTAAAATTTATGAAAAATGATCCCCTAATTTTCATAAAAACTTAACCTTCCTCATGCCATCTTAAAAAAAATGGATGGGGGATTGCGTGACAAACTTAAGACCTTTATTTGATTATTATCAGCGCGAGCTTAACTATCTCCGGTACCAAGGCTCACGCTTTGCAACACAATACCCGAAGATTGCGCAAAGACTTGATTTTGGAGCTTCTGAATCCTCAGATCCTCATGTAGAACGGCTTTTGGAGTCTTTTTCTTATCTAACAGCCCGCCTTCAACGAGATATTGATGATCAATTCCCACGAATTGCCACTGGCATGTTGGAGGTTTTATACCCTCACTTTATAAATCCTCTTCCTTCAATGACAATTGCTAAATTCGTCTCAACTCCTGACAAAGGAAAACTGACAGAAGTTACAAAAATCCCCAGAAAAACGCCTCTCTTCTGTCAAACGCTTGAAGGGGAAACATGTCGCTTTGAAACTGCCTATGATATTGAGCTTGCTCCCATTAGCCTCAAAAAAGCTGAAATTATCTCAAGACGATCTCTGGATTTACCGTCCGACATTTTGACGTCGACGAACTGCCTTCTCTTACGCTTTGAAACGTTTGGAATGGAAATCAATCGTATTAATCTTAAAAAATTGCGCTTTTATCTCTCGGGAAATTCCATTCTTCAAGCTAATCTCTATGAAGCTTTGTTTGCTCAAGAAACTGAAATCGCGGTGATTCCAGGCGGACTCTCAGCACCAGAAAATCTTCAACTTCTTCCTCAAGATTCTCTCTATCAAGTGGGTTTTTTACCTGATGAGGCCGTGATTCCTTACCCCAGCCATGCGCATGCTGGTTATCGTCTTATTTATGAATATTTCCATTTTCCTGAGAAATTTCTCTATGCTGAAATCCAAAATTTACATTTGACCAGCACTGCTAAAAGTTTTGATATTTTAATCACACTCGCGGATGATGTTTTTTTATCTCCCAATGATATTAATGAGATGACTTTCCAGCTTCATACAACGCCTGTCACCAATATTTTCAGGAAAACTTCCGAACCTCTGAAACTTGATTATCGAGCCCATGAAACTCGGCTTGTTGCTGATTTTCGTCGGGAAAAAACCACCGAAATTCATTCGATTGAAACCGTCAAAGCCGTTTTTGAAAATCGCGAAGAAGTTCATGAATTTGCCCCATATTTCTCTTATAATCATAACCACGTCCAACGAGAGCAAAAAGCATTTTGGTCTGCGCGCCGTATCCCGGCGATGAATCCAAAACTTTCTGGAACAGATATTCTTCTTTCCTTTGTTGATTTTGAGATGAATCCTCAACGCCCACCTTCTCATATCATCTATGCCGAAGTTTTATGCACAAACCGAATGCTGGCTCAGCAATTACCAGCAGGAAGTATTTTACAACCAGAAAATGAAACGCCTGCCTCGCATATTTATTGTTTAGATAAGCCGACACCTCAAACATCAGCTCCGTTAGAAGGAGATGCTTTGTGGCGCTTGATCTCACACTTATCACTTAATCATTTAACGCTTTCGAACGATCCCGCCTCTTTGGAAGCCCTCAAGGAAATTATGCGTCTTTATTCAAATACAGAGCATCTTCCAACACCGAAAGAACTGAAAGCTCTTGTAGGAATGTCAACAGAACTCGTCACACGGCGCATAGGACTAGAGGCATGGCGTGGTTTTTTGCAAGGAACAAAAGTCTCTCTAACTTTTGATAAAAAAGACGGTGAAGGCGGAAACTTGTTTTTATTTTCTTCTGTGATGAATCATTTTCTCTCTTTATTTGCCGCGGTAAATTCTTTCACTGAACTTGAAATTATTAATAAAAATCGTAAAGGAATATGGAAACAATGGCCCTCCATCTCCGGCAGCAAGAGACTAGTTTAGAAAATCAGTTTCTTGAGAAACCTTATCAATTCGAATTTCATCAAGCTGTTAAGCTTATTGAAATGCAAGCGCCTGATTGCAAATCTTTGGGGGAAGGGGCTCATCCCGGCGAAGAAGCTCTTATTTTAAAAGGTCGTATCCTCTACTCTTATCCAGGAAGCGATCTTTTTTCAGTAAAAACAAATGCTTCCAATGAGAATTTAATATCCGATAAGCGCATCACCGTTCACGTGAACTTTTTTGGGATTGCAGGTGGCCATGGCCCCCTCCCTTCTCCATACACGGAAATTCTATATGATCGCCTTCGTCAACAAGATACGGCCGGACGAGATTTTATCGATATTTTTAATCATCGACTCCTCTCGATCCTTCATCGAATTCGTAAAAAGCATTGGATTGGTTTAAGTGAGCAAAGCCCAGATAAAACTCCCTTTGCGAATAATCTTTATGCTCTTTTAGGATTAGGGACAAACGGAACACGCAATCGGTTAGGGATTCCTGATCGAGGTTTACTTTATTATACGGGACTTCTTTGGGGGCAGCCACGCTCTATGATAGGCCTTCAAACTTTTCTCTCTAACTATTTTGATCTTCCTGTCGAAGTTATTCAATTCCAAGGAGGCTGGAATAAACTCGAAGAAAATCAACTCACACGGATTGGGGCTCGCGGAAAATTTAATCTTCTTGGTCAAGGAGCTGCTTTAGGCGAGAAAGTTTGGAATCAACGAAAAAATATTACTATTCGCCTGGGGCCGTTAGATCGTGAAAGCTTTATGGCCTTTATTAAGCCGGGTTATGGTTATACCCCTCTTTATGATTTAACAAGGCTATATGTTGGCGTTGAACAAGAGTTCTGCTTTAATCTCACGATTAAAGCTTCTGATGCTATGGAAACCCGCTTGGATGGAAAAACCTACCTCGGCTGGACATCCTGGCTCAAAACAAAACCTTTTTCAGAGGATGATGGCCAAGTTTATTTAAGAACATCATAAATTGATGCTTCTTTTATTATCTTTTAGAAAATTTAATCCGAAAAAATAGCTAAGCATCATCACTTGATAGAAAAATATAAGACATATTTTTTAATCTCAAACTTTCTTCTTTAAATAAATATCATTGAATCCCCGCCTCTAACGCGATATGAAAAATTAAGAGAAACTTCTGGAAGGACCGGCTTTGAAACGCTTTTTTTCACTTTTCGCTATTTTACTTGCCTCGCTTTCTTCTCCGACCATCGGACAACAAGAAGAAGCTGTTTTAAATATCTATAATTGGCATGAATATATGCCCCCAGAAGTTCTTGAAGCTTTTACAAGAGAAACCGGTATTAAGATTAATTACGATATCTATGAAAGTAACGAGATTCTCGAAACCAAACTCCTTTCAGGAAGTTCTGGATATGATCTGGTGTGCCCCAGTGCATGGCCTTTTATAGCGCGCCAGATCCCGGCTGGGGTTTACCAAAAACTTCAAAAAGAGAAAATCAAAAATTTAAACGGCCTTCATCCCGAAATCATGGCACAACTTCAGGCCTTAGATCCTCATAATGAACATGCCATTCCATATATGTGGGGGGTGACAGGTTTTGCTTATCAAAAAGAGTTAATTTCGCAAAAATTCTCAAAGGCTCCGACCGATAGCTGGGCGATGTTTTTTGATCCTGAAGTGATCCAACATTTTTCAAGATGTGGTGTCACCCTTCTTGAAGAACCTGCCGAAGTGATTATTCCTGCCTATCTTTATCTTGGACTTGACCCCAAAAAAGAAAATCCTGAAGACCTTAAAGCTGTTGAAAAATTGATCGCAAAAATTCGCCCTTATATTCGCCGATTTGATGCGTCTCGCAGTCACGATGATATTGCCACAGGCGAAACATGTCTTGCTCAACATTGGCTCAGTTCAATTGCAAAATCTCAGCATCATTTAGATCCTCATAAACGGCCTCAATTAACTTATCGCATCCCTAAAGAAGGCGCCCTTATATGGATTGATTGTTTCGTTATTCCTGTAGACGCTCCCCACCCCTATAATGCTCACAAATTTTTAGAATTTATTTTACAACCTCATATCATGGCGCAGATCTCTAATTTCACACGATCTGCAAATGCTGTCCCCGCGTCATATCCTTTATTAGATAAAGAACTCACTAAAAATACATCCATATTCTTGAAAGACAAAGATTTTAAACGCCTTTTTAAAATGGCTTCTTTTTCCCCTAAATTTATGAAGCTTCTGACAAGAACAATGACAAGAATTCGAACAGGACGCTAATATTTTTAAATATTTTGAGAAGCGTCTTTCATAATTTCATCATAGGGCATCCACTCAGGCTTAAGAACTTTTAAAGGTTGATGATTCGCTGACAACTCTTCTTCTTTCAATAAAGCCTCAAGTTTAAGCCGCGCCAAAGCTAATGCTCCATTTGAAGAATAAATTTCACCAACGTCATCTTCCCCTTGAGAAATTTTAGTCCCAAATTCTGGAGCACTTCCTTCAAATTCTACAGGAAAATAACGCTTACGAACTAAACCTCGGTGTTTTGTTCGAGCCGTTAACTCTTGCCCCATATAACATCCTTTCGTCCATGAGATCGCGTGTAAATCTTCAAGGCCACATTCAAGAGAAATGGCGCGTTCAATGATCATATCTCGACTTCCATCCGGGAGGCCTTTCTGAAGTCTCATGTAATCGTAAGCGTCAAATTCAACGATTTGAAAACCTTGAGAGATAAAATTTTGTGAAAACGTGTCAAGAGCTTGAGGTTCTAAATTAATTTGTTCATTTGGGGATTTTTGGGGCATATAGAGTAATCCTCTTACGCCCATCATGGCCCAACGAGGGTCTACATAAAAGATATTTTCTCTATCAAAAAGCGCTTCTCCCAGGGTTAAGGAAAGGCCGAATTTATTTTCAACGTTCTCTCCCCAAAAAGCCCAAATCTGATAACAAGCTGAGACATCCTCTATATCTACATCTGCTTTCAATTTATAAAGCATTAGACGCTTCTTAAGATCTGCGAGCCGCTCTTTTTCAACTTCTAGAAATAAGACACCTGACTTCTCTGTAATGAAAAAATCATGCAGAAATTTTCCTTGAGGCGCAAGCAGTGCTGTATAAATGGCTCTTTTATCAGAGACGTGATGGATGTCATTCGTAATAAGTCCTTGGAGGAATTTTTTTGCGTCTGTTCCTCTCAGTGAGAGAATCCCTCTATTGGAAATGGGCGCCATAAAATACATCTAAGACTCCTTACTTGCTTTAGGTGTGCATCCTACCGTGAAATATCCTCAAAACCAAGTAGAGCCTTAAAATAAAAATCTCCCGACAAGAATTATCGGGAGATCGTAAATTAAGAAAAAGATGAAATGGTCTTAAGCAGCAGACTTAATTTCCGTCTCGTTTATAAGGTTAGTGTTTTCAACCTTTTTCTGTGCGGCTTTAACTCGTTTTTGTTTTAGACGTGTTTCTGCTGTATCAAGCTTTTCTTTCGCCTTCAGAACTTTCACTTTTTGTTTGTCTAATTTCTGTCTTTTCTTTTCAACTTCTTTTTTAGCTTTCTCACTTTTAAAGTTCTCTTCGGCATAGTCTACCGCTTGCATAAGCTCCCCATGACGACGCTCAAGTTTATTAAGTTTATCTTCAAAAGATTTTTGCTTTGAATCAACTTCATGACGAGCTTTACGAACACCTGAGGTAATATCGAGATGTTGATCTCTTACCAGCTCATAGTGGGCTCGAGCCATCATCATTTCTTCACTCAAATTAGCAAGAACTTCAGGCGCTTTGTTCGCAGAAATTGCTCTTGCAAGCGCGATAGACGCTTGCCTTGAATTCACAAAAGCTTTTTTTTCT
>ERZ778023.3393-NODE-3393-length-15825-cov-46.641154_pt1 | contig 15825 bp, 5 predicted proteins | sample MGYA00375753_ERZ778023 | MGnify/ENA primary metagenome ERZ778023 (study PRJEB29350, sample SAMN05389822) | bioreactor metagenome | isolation source: Ammonium sulfate bioreactor | place: South Africa: University of Cape Town | collected 2014-04-04 ...
CTGAAGATGGTTTATTCGATCAAATGAAAATGTTTTTTCTTCCGTTAACAATGACCGAAGCAAATCTTTGTATTGATGAGAGACGATGGAAATCGATATCAAGAGTTTATGCAAATAGAAACCAGGAATTGATAAACGAACAGAGAACATTAATTAAGAAACTAACCGAAGTCGAAGATCAATATTATACTCACGATGATAAAATAGTGAAATTTAAAAATGAAATGAAAGAAAATCAACAAAAAACCACGAATCGATGGCCATGGAAAAATAAAAGTACAAATGAACAATTTTCAAATGAAGAATTGATAAAAACACATCAAGAGGAAAAGGACAAACTGGAACCTGTTCGATATCATTTACGAACACAAATTGAAAATATTAGCAATTCAATTGATGATATTAGTTCGGCTTTGAAAGAACCAACTGAACAAGACACTAGAAAAATCAATCGAGATTTAATCAAACCAAATCGAGGTTTTATTATGTATGGACCACCAGGAACGGGTAAATCGGAAATAATGAGTTCATTATCGAATCGAATCGGTATAACTATGGTCGCTCCACCACTTGCTGCTGGTGAATTAAATCGTTCTCTTGTTGGTGAATCTGAACGAATTATTTCGGATATTTGTATGCGTTGTCATCAGATTCCTTATTTAATGTGTTGTATATCAATTGACGAAATCGATTCGTTAACAGGCAAACGAAATGATAAATCAAGTGAAGGAAATGTAGCGAAATTAAGTGTTTTTCTTTCGGTAATTGATGGTATTAAAGATGTACCGAATTTGATGATCTTCTGTGCAACAAATCGTTTACATATGATGGACGAAGCATTTCTACGACGTATGCAAGGTAAATTCTTCGTTGGTCGTCCTTCATCTTTAGCACGAAAACGAATTCTCAGTCGAACGAAACAATGGCATGTACCACCGAATTTAATTGAACAATTAACAATAGCAACAACGAATTTTAGTGGATCAGCTTTGCGAGCACTCTGTCGATCAATAACGACTTTTTGTGCAGATGCTGAACGTTTGAATCGATATTATCAGCTTGATTATCGAAAAATGTTGGAATTAACTGACGAAACAGCTAGACAATATCGGGTTTTTATTGGTGCTGAAACATTACCTGAGCTCCTCTTACGATTAGCAAATAAACAATTAATTACAACAGATGATAGACCACGATTTAATATTCTACCTGATGCACAAAATATAGTTTATACTGGAAAGATTCTTATTAATTTCCATTTGAACCGCATTGATATTGAAGCGATATTTGAACATCCGAAAACAGGAGAAATCAAAAAGATTGTTCAACAAGAATATTTATTTAAAGAAGAAACCGATCTTCAACAATTAATTGAACGTTTAACATTCTATGGAAAGTCACGTAACGTTCAATTATTACAATTGATTGATCTAAATTTACTTTCACTATCAAGTGCTCATGATGAAAAAGAAAAATTCGAAGTCTTAAAAGAACGTTTAGATGAATGTAATGCCTATCGTCGTTCGATGATTGTTTATGATTTAGATTCCTTAGTTGGAATCAATCGAAGTGAAGGTGATTCATCAACGGGTCGATCAACAAATTTATCATTGATTAATCATAATATTTATACATTTATTCAGAATCAATTTCAAAGTGCTTATGTTGAACCGCCAACATTCAGTTCTAACGATCAAAATACATCTTTAACCAAAGAAAAATGGTCAATAATGACCATACGAGATGAATTTCTTCTTCGACAGTTTTATGATGACACGAAATTTACACGTTCACAAGCAGAAATCGATCGAGAAAAAGCCGATGAAGATCGAGCTAATCAACGAATTTATTGTGTTCAATGTAATGATTATTATCTAGAAGATGATAATAAAATGGGCGTATGTATGCATCATGATGGATTTGTTTATGATAATCAGTCGAGTACATTGACAAAATTCATACCATCTCAAGCGATTTTGATGCTATTGAATGAAGAAGCTGATTCAGCTAATACTAGAATAAACTTGTCACAAGAAGAAAAAGAAAGACGAGAACGAGATAAACAACGATTTAAATATATTTGTTGCAATCAAACTTTACAAACATCGAGCGCAATGCAAGGTTGTAAAAAAGGTAAACATAGTCCATCAACAATGAAGATCGAAGATTGGAATTATATTTGCCAAAATAATCAAGATTACGATAATAAACGTTTGGCTATTTCACAACAACGAACTCAACGATCATCGGTTTATAACTATGTGACAAATCCTTTTCAACGAAGAAATTGATTTTCAATAAAACTCTTTTTTCTTCGTTAAACTGTATGAAAACATATTGTTTTGAATATTTCAGATATAATTTATTCATGGCAACAAATTACAATCCGGCTAAGGTTGGTGAAGAAGAAGAAGAAGAATTTGTTTTACAAGAACAAAATATTCATCTATTACGTGAATTAGAATTCAGTAAATTAAATGCCGAAGATGAAATTGAAGCTCGTAGAGAAGTTAAAAATTTCGATGAATTCGAATCAAGAGTACAAAAACTAGACGGAACTGATAAACAAAAAGTTTTCGATTATGAATCGGATATTAATGATTTGCAAATTCAAATTAATCAAGCTGATCAAGAACTAGACCAACTACAAACCATTTTGAATAAAGCCGAAGAAAAACAGAAGGCACATGCTGATCAACTTAAGACTCTAACAGATCAGTTAGTTGATATTACAAATCAAATAGAGATTATGCAACAAGAACTCGAGAAATTACGAACAGAAACATCTGCTTTAACTGCTCAACAAGATAAATATCAATTAACACTTAAACAACAAGAAAATCTATTAATTCTTGAAAATGACAAAATGAAAGAAATTCAAGAACGAATTGCTGTTTTAGAGAATCAAAAACGGTTATTCGAACAAGAGCATAGTAAATTAGAGCAAATTTTAACACAAAATCAAGAAGGTTTATTATCACTTGAAAAACAAATCGAAAATCTCAATACTCAACTTGCACAATTGCAAAACGAAGAAAAAACTTTACAAACCGAATTCGAACAGTTAAAAATTCAAGTCGACCAACTCAACAAACAATTGAAAGATACTCAAAATAATCTAGCTGAATGTATACAGAATCTTCAACAACAAACACATCGCATGCATCGATTAGAACAACAACAAAAACAAATCGATATTGAAATTCAAATCTTAGAAAATTCAATGAAAACCATTGAAGAATCATTACGACAAGTATTGAGATTTAGAAATATTTTCATATCTATTTAGTTTGCTGTTATTTAGAATGAGAGACAAGAAACAGATCTCAAGAATTTTATTGAAGAAAGAAATCGAGAGAAATTGGCTGCTGAAGCCGAATTAAAACGTGCAAATGAAGCTGTCGAGCAAGCACGAAAAATTGTCGAAAATTTAGAAAAAGAAATTAAGACATTACAAACACAATTGGCAACATTTATTCAAGAAAGAAATCAATTAGAACAACAATGTCGAGAAGCAACGAATTTAGTCGAGCAAACGAGGTATGATAAAAAGAGACAATTTCAAATCGATAGATTTTTCTGCTAATGATTTATAGACAAGAACTTGAACGAGCACAGGAAGTAGTGAATCGTATACAAGAACAACTCGAAATGATCAATCAACAATTACGGGATAAACAAGAAGAACTAAATCGAGCTCAAGATGAACAAAGAGTTTTAGAAGATGAATTAAGACGAGAACAGACGATTCTCGAAGAATTGAATGCAATTGTTGCTCGAATCGAAGAAGAACTTCGTCAAGCAAAAGTTCAACTTGAAGCCAGTTTAGAACGTTTACGACAATTAACCGATAATCTCCATCGACAAGAACAACTCGAATTACAATTGCAAAAAGCATATGAAGCTCAAGTAACTACAACAAACCAAGCACAAGATAGATTGAATCAAGCTGAAAAACAAGAAAGACAAGCAAAACAAGCTGCCGATAAAGCTATTCGAGAACAACAACAAGCAGAAGCTGTCGTTGGACGTCTAGAAAGTTTATTAGCTGCTGAGGAAAATGATTTAGATTGGCTTCTAATATTACTTGCTGCTGCATTAGCGTTAACGATAGGAGCTGTCGCGGCTGCTGCTATAATATATATTCGTATCAGTCGGCGTGAAGCATCGATTGCCTCTTTGAAAGCACGGTTAAATGACGCCAAACAAAAATTAACACGAGCAACTGAAGAACGTGATCGTGCACTTACAGCACACGAACAAGCACAAACAGCGAGAGAGAAAGCCGCTGAAGATCTTACTAGAGAAAAACAAAAATTAGCTGTATGTAAAACAAATTGGGAAAGACAAATCGAAGTGAAAAATGCAGCTAAATTAGCAGTAGATCAACAAAATACGGTTGTAGAAAATGATACTGAACATATGAAGAATGTTCAACAACGATTAGGGACAGCTCGAGAAAATCAAAGAGAACAAACTATGAAAGTCGATCAAATTCAAGCTCAACTTCGAGAAAAACGAAATCAAGTTGTTCGACTTAATGCTGAAAAAGATGCTTTACAAATGAGACGAAACCAAACTCAAGATCAATTGAGACAAGCGAACAACGATTTAGAACAAGCAAAACAAAGACATGAAAATGCAAACACAAATCTCACGAATTTAAAAGCTCAGCATCAAGCTAAAATTAATCAAATCAAAGCCACAGAAGAATTAATTGAAACGAAACAGAAAGAATTCGAAACAGCACGATCGGAATATTTCAACAAGGAAAAAGTAGTAAATGAAATTAAAAATAAACTTAATCTGATCAATCAAGCTATTGACACTGCAACACAAGATAAACAAAAGCTAAACGAACAAATTGAAACTCAACGAAACCAACTTTCTCTTAAACAAGAACAAAGCAGGAAACTTCAAACTACAAAAGCAGATCTTCAACGACAACTTGAAGAAACAATACAAGAAAAAGCTAAGCTAGAAAACCAAGTGGAAAACTTGCGAACGGAATTAAACGAGCAAAATGAAGCAATGGTCAACAGAACCAAACAAATACATCGAGTTGCAATGAATTTAGATCATACAAAGCATCAAAAAAGTCAAATTGAAGTTGAATATGCCGATCAAATAGATCGAGCCAAACGTATTCAAACACAAATTGCTGAATACGAACAAAATCTTCAAGAGAATCAAACTGAGTTAAATCAACTCGAAGAGCAACGAGACAATCAATTGCAAGCGCAAAGAGTAATTATCAATTTCTCGTTTTTATTTTAACGTATTCGACGTTTATTTTGAATAGATTGCTTGCAATCATGTGGAAAATATAAATAAAGAACTTCAACGAATCGACAATAGTTTACAAGTCAAATTCGATGAACTCGTTGACCAAAAGAAAGTTTATCAGAATTTAGAACAACGTCATATCGATATTGGCGATCAAGTCGAAAAATCTCGAAGAGAACAACTTGAATTAGATGAAAATGTTCAAGATTTAAATGATCAATGGTTGTCGAAACGAATGAGAATTACTCATGACACAGCAACAATCAAAGAATTACGACAAAACATATCGGATGTTAAAATCAAACGACGAGAACGTCTTGAGAAAGAAAAAAATAGAGTTGAGAACGAAGTAGTGCAAAACAGAAATTATAACACGAATGTTTATGCTCGTCGCTAACTTTGCATTTAAAATAAATCAAATTTTCATTTCTCTATGAATTTCAGATATTTGTCAAATGACAGAAACCATTGAATCTCTTCTCGAACAAATTGAAAATGGCGAAAATTTAAACGATACTGATTTGATCAATTATACCGACGATCTTTTAAATAGAGAACTGAGTCGTGATGCTTGTCGAATTTTCTTGGCTTTGGCGAATAATAAAGTGATCTTATCCGAAGAGATCTACAATCGAATCTGCAATGTTATTATCAACAATCACGGACAGTCGGCAAAAGAAAATGCAATTCGAATCATTGATATATTGATTGAAAATAATCAAAATGTGTCGAATCTATGTTTAGACGCAATTGAAACTGCGTTAAAAGAAGAACAATCTCAATTGTTGAAACGTTATGCAGTTCAAATTCTCATTTCTATCATCGAAAAATCGATTAATATTAATTTCAAACATTCACTATTAAATTCACTTTCAAATGTATTACAGGATAATTCAACGAACTATCAAACAAAGATAATCACATTTTTCGAAATACTCATTCGGAAGCAGCCTCAAATCAATATTTCACAAGAAATTCTTGAAAACATCAAAACATATTTATCAAAAATCTCTCCGAATATGGATAAGAATTATTATGATTGCAGTTTAATAAGTTCGTTTATTTTTCAATTCTTAAAACAACGGCATAAAATCGATGCTGATCTATTGGAAACATTTTCACAAATGCTCATTTTTCCAAATACGGTCGATCAAAATTTTCGTGTCAATCTCGCAGCATCATTTATCATTCATCGAGCAATTGAAAATCAATTATTCGATGGAGATTTATCATCGAATTTTTGTAATAATATTTCGATTTGTTTCAATTCGAAAGCTTTTGATAACGAACAATTATTCAGTTATTGTTTGAAAATTCTTTACGTTCTAAATGACGAACAATTGAAATTAACTAAATTGAATGGAAATCTATTGGAAATATATTTAAACGATTCAAATTTAAAAGAAAATCAATCGATACAACTCACAATTCTATTTGGAAAACTATGTAGATTATCGTACAAATACGTAGATGATAAAACAAATGAATCAATAATCGATTCGATAATTGACATTTTTATTCAAAGACTTGACCAAGAAAAGTTCGTGCAAAGTTCGATTTTTACATTAAAAATCATTGGTGAATATCAAAGGAGTTATCTATCGAAATATCCTCTTCAAAAATTTGTTAATATTCTCAATCAAAATGAACTTCACAAAGAAATACGTCAAAATTCGTGTTTAATCCTTCAATTTGCTGCTCAAACCGAACAAATATTCACGAACTACGAAATCGATGCATTAGAAAATGCACTCAACGATTCAGATTCGACATTATCTCTCATTGCTTTACAAACATTTCAAGATTTAATCAAAAATTATCATGAAAATATCGAACCATACATTGATAAACTCTGTACATTCATTACTGATTTGATCTCACATTCGAATGAAGTTTTCACATTGAATGCATCGAATTTATTAGAAATTATTTTGAAATCAAATTTCAATCATCAATTTTCATCAGATGAAATCGAAAATCTTTGTTTTGGATTACAAAGAAATGTGAATCCATCGATTCGTCGTTCAATTTCGAATTCATTACAAAACATCGTTTCGAAACAGATTGATATTCCAACATACACACGTGATTTATTGAAATTAGAAGCTTTGACTGAAGAATTTCTACAAAACGAACATGCTGATTCGGTTTGGAAAATGTTTGAAAAGACTCTAATTCAACATTTTCATGAGAAAACATTCGACAAGAAAATCGTTCCAATCAATCTACTTGAAGCTATCAATCGAATATTAAAAATGGGTTCTGATAAACTAATACCAGTATTAGTTAATTGTGCAGAAAATAATCTCCAATTCTCTAATGATCTTATCAAAACTCTGTTTGAACACTTTCAAGAAACTCGATCAGAAATATCAATTAAAATTCTATACATAGTTTTCGTTCAAAATGGACAAACATTTAATACTGAAGAACTTCAAAGTTTTCTTCTCAATGATGATTTATCTTCGATCTACATGATTGAAATATTAAAATTTTTAATCAATCGAAATCAAATTGAAATCAACCTGAAAATTTATGAGAAATTGATTAATTTATTACAAAATTCAAACGATTCGAATATGCAAAGTCTTCTTCTTGAAACAATAACTTATACTTTGGAAAATTCAACATCTTCGAATTTTCCTCTTAAAGGAACTTTAAAATTAATCGAAAGTTATTTTCAATCGGCTTCATCGAGTAAACAAATCAAATATTATTCTTGTTTAGCATTGAATGCCTTTGTTAAACGAAAAATTCAACTTTCTCAATCAACAATAGATTCACTTAAAAGAATCTATGCAGGTGATGATGATGATGAACTTGAATTAACAGTTGAATTACGAGATATTATTTTCAATATTCTCAAAGAATATCTTTCAGAGGATGAAATCGATGATTTTACAAACGAAGAAAAACTTCTTGATTACGGAAATCCATCAGCACGATTCGAAACGGTAAGCAAACTATTATCTCGACAATATCGCCTATCAAAATATCAATTGAAACTTATCGAATTATCATTGAATTTTCCCAATTCTTCAATTGATTATAAACGAATCGTTTTAAAAATCTTCCAGAATCAATTAACAGATCTAAATTCAACACAAATTGAACTTATTTTCAAATTTATCAAAGAAAAACAATTAAATACGATCGTAGTCGAAATATGCAAATCATTGATCGATATGAAACGATCGTTTTCCGATGAAATCTTACGACAATTGATAGATGTTGTTTTTGAAAGTGATGAACAAAGTTTACGAAATTCTGTTATTGATTGTCTGAAAGCAATTCTAAAAAATCATCGATCAATGTCAAAAGATTTATCAAATCAAATTCAATTAGAAATTGATTTAAAAGATTTACGAGAATCGAAATCGAACTTTGAAACGAAAAAGAAAACAATCGAACATTGTCTTCAATCGACTAGAGAATTATCTTTGAATGGAATAGATTCATTAGAATATTTTTTAGCAAATCCATCTGAAATGAAAGACATCGAAAAAGAAGTGCTCGATCTGATTGAATTAGCTATCAACCATCATCAACAATTATCATCGAATTTCGTCAATCACCTCAGTCGTTTGATGAAAAATTCTCAATTCGATCGAAGTCGATTAATTTCAATTTTAAATCATCTTTCAATTCATTTCAAACAACAGATTACACAAGAAACATTCGATAATACTCAAGAATATCTCGTTGAAAATTTCGATCAAAGTCTTCCCATTCTTCTTCAAGCTACACAAAATGGTTGTGAGTTGAATTCGAACACAATGAACTCTCTGAAAACGAGTCATTATCAAGATGAAAATTTTCTTAAAATTCTTCAAAATCAAGTGAAATACAAACCTCTACTCGATAGTGATCTCATTCAACATTTAGAAAATCATTTTGAAAGAAATCCTCAATTAGTGTTAAACATTCTCAAATACATTCCAATATATGAACCATCACAAACAATGAAAGAGAATATTTACAAATTATTAGTTCAACATCGATTTTTCTTCCATTTTGAAATTATTTTCAATCAAATCTTTGGTCTACCAATTCAAGCTCGATTACATTTCATTGAGATTTGTCTTCGTATTAAACATAGTCAATTGAATATTGTTGCAATGTATCCATTAGAATTACTTTGTCGACAATTATTATGCAACAATCTTTTAGAAACTATTGCTGAAAAAAATAAATATGAAAAATTCGATGAATTAGAATTTTATTCGAATTTAAATCATTTCGAAGAACATTTTTTATTTAAATCATTTTCAGTCGAACGAGATGAAATTCTCATTCAACTTACTGAACAATATTCGACAATATTCACTCTCAAACAAATCAATCAAATTTTATTCTTATTAAAAACGAATCCGGAAGCATTACAAATATTTTCAAACTCATCTTCGACTGATTGTTTAAAAAATCTGCAAATTCATTGGATTTATTATATAATCGATCAATATTCATATATCAAACACGATGAAAATATTCATCTGAAGAATGAACAAGCTGAACAAATACTCGATCTCTTGTTATCTAAACTCGGATTTAATCTCTCAATGAGCGAACATTTTCTCCGACGAATCTATCGAATTGAAAAGTTCGATGAATTAATTGCATTTTTAAGATATTTAGTTGAAAAGAACGTTTCAAAAGAACTAAACCTAAACGATTATTTTACTGGAGAACTTGTTGCGAAAGATTTATTTTCATGGACATTAGATATTCAATCGGATTTAATTGAAAAACGATTTCGCGATGTTTGTCAACAACGAAAATTCAATGATTTAAAACGATTTCAAAATCTTCGATCGATTGTTCTCGAAATGCGATTGAATAACTGGTCATTTGAAATCTTCGAACGATTAATTGAAATTTTAAAAACTAAGCATGATCAATCGTTTGAAATAATGATCGATAATTTTATTAATTCATTAAAAGTTATTCAGAATTTTTCAATATCAAATCAATATCAAAGTAAAATAGAATCAATATTTAAATCGACTCGAAGTCAAGATTGGACTAAGGAAATTCAGAAATTTGCAGTTTCGGTTTCATTCGATAAAAATGAAAAAGAGAAGGACTTAACAGAACTCATTAATGAAATTCGATCAAACGGACTTAGTGATAAACAAAATATTGATCTTATTGAAGATAAGTATAGACAATTGAGTTCAGCTTATGATTCAGATTCAGAATTTCATTCAATCGGAAAAGCAATTAAAACATGGAATGAAGATGAAATCACTCAATGGACTTCTCAGTACAAATCAAATCAAAAGGATAAAACTGATAGAACAAAAATCGAACTGATTTGTGTTATTAAACGTGCAATCTATCTGCATAATCCTAAGCAGAAATTCGAACCTCGAACAATACAAATTCTTTCGTTGTTATTACTCTTAGATGCTTCTGAAAAAGAAATTGCTCGTTTAGCACAAATTAAAACTGGTGAAGGTAAAAGTGTAATTATCGCCATGTTTGCAGCAATACAAGCTCTAAATGGACGACAAGTTGATGTTGTAACAACATCACCTTTGTTGGCTAAACGTGATGCAGATAATAAGAAAACATTCTATAAAATGTTAAGTCTTGCCGTTGGAGAAAATAGTGGAACATCAAATGTGAAATCATGTTATAAATGTGATATTGTCTATGGAAATGTGAATGAATATCAATTCGATATTTTAAAAGATGAATACAGTTTGTTAGGTACACGATGTGGAAGAAAATTTGATGTTGCAATTGTTGATGAAGTTGATAGTATGTTTATTGATGAAAATTCTAAAGTCTGTCGTTTATCAAATAAAATACCAGCTATTGATGAGTTAAAAATTATTTTAACTTTAATTTGGCAAGAACTCAATCGAACATATGAACGAATCGTTCGTATTGAAAATAAATTATATTGTATTTTAGTTCCATTTCGATTCGATGAAAATGGACAAATTATATTAATCAAAGGAGTCGAAGCTGATGATGACGGAAAAGTTCTTCAAACGTCAACGACTATTTCTGACGATAATCAAGAGAATTTTATTGAAATCAATGATCCATATGAATTTATTGAAAAACATATTCGAAATTATGTTGAAAATAAATTACTCGATTCCGAAAATGCTCTCGTACATATTCCAAAACATTTAATGTCATTCGTTCAACAACAATTACCTAAATGGATATTCAATGCTTGGCAAGCGAAATTTGCCTATCGAGAAAATATCGATTATTTAATTAGTGATGAGAAAAACGGAAAGAAAGCCATTGTACCAATTGACTATCGAAATACGGGTATTATTCAAACGAATACTTCGTGGCCTGATGGACTACATCAATTCCTACAAATTAAACATCGATTAAGAATTAGTGCAGAAAATTTAACAACGAATTTCTTGTCGAATGTTGCATATTTTAGTCGTTATGGAAAGAATCTTTTCGGTTTAACGGGAACATTTGGTTCTCAGGAAGCAAAAGATTTAATTCATCATATCTACAACGTTGATTTTGTAATCATACCACCATATAAATATACTCAATTTGTATTATATTCCGATCAATTTTGTCAATCTGAAGATGATTGGTTAGATGAATGTACTCGATCGATAGTAATTGAATCGAAAGTTTATCAACGTGCAGTTTTAGTTATTTGTGAAACGAAATCAAATGCAACGAAAATCTATGAGAAATTAATTGAAAAAGATCATGAATTGAAAAAAAAGATTAAACTTTACACACGAAGTGATAATGAAGAACAAAATGCCATCGAAAATGAACTTGATTGTGGACAAATTATTGTTGCAACGAACTTAGCTGGTCGAGGTACAGACATTGGAACGACGCGTCCAGTTGAAGATAACGGTGGTCTTCATGTTTTAGTTACGTTTTTACCATTGAATACTCGTGTTGAACAACAGGCATTTGGTCGAACATCAAGACAAGGAAAACGTGGCACAGCTCAATTGATTGTCTACGATACTGAAAATCAATATCACCATATGGAAAAATTGAAAGAAGATCGAAATTTAAGAGAAAAACTTCTTATCGAACGAGCTAAACATGTTGATTTAAAAAATATTCTACGACGTGATAAATTATTTCAAAAATTTTGTGATTTAAGAAAGAATTTACGTCAACAAGAAAATGATACATATAAACTCGATTCTGTTGAAGAACAATGGGGTCTTTGGCTTAAAACAACATTTTCTAAAGAAGATTCAATGACTACAAATCAAACAACCGAACTTACTGATGAAATTCTTGAAGGAAAATTCAGTGAATTTAGTAAACAAATCACTACTGATTATTCTTCGAATAAAATCTTTCAAAATCCATTTTATTTAATTTTAAAAGCAAATTATCATTTATACGAAAAGAAGAATTACGATCAAGCGATCGAACTTCTAAAAGTGGCAATTGATTCTGATTCAACATTTGCTGTTAGTGCTCGTTATAATCTCGCGTATGCATTGATAAAAAAATCAACAAAAAATAAAAATGAAGCAAAAACACAACTTGAAGAAGCTTTGAAAACACTTGACGATATTTTCATTAATCAATATCAAGTTATGTTAATTTCATTTGATACAAATCCAAATAAAACCGATGGGAAAGTGCAAAACGACGCTGAAGAACAAATTATGAATCGAATTAATCTTTTATATTTATGTCAAAGTTTAATCGAACAAGGAATTGGCGTTATTAAAGAAACTGAAGAAAATGACAAAAAGCTTTGTTTAGAATATAAAGTTTTAGATGAATTCTTTAGTGAGATTAATAAACCAACATTAGACATCAATGAATTTAAAGAAAGTGGTTTTGTTGGATTTTTTCAATTAACTGCTAAAGAGCCAACACCATGGATGAATATCATTACTGTTGGTATTATCGGTCTTGCACAAGCAGCTGCTGGTGCAGCATTAATTGTATTTTCATGTGGTGCAGCTGCTACTCTTGGTAATATGCTTTTAAGTGAAGGCATTAATGATATGATATTTGCAATTAAATGTGGAATTACAGGTGAATTCAGTTGGGAAGAATATAAAATACAGAAAGCTATTAGTTTGGCAATAACAATAGCAACATGTGGAATAGGAGCATGGAAAGAAGCAGGTCAATTGATGAAATCAGGTTTTAAAGGTTGTGCAAGTCTCGTTAAAGCAACAACAATTGGTGGTCAACAAGCTATTGGTTTGTTTACGAAAGCTGGTTGGAAACTTGTTGGTAAACAGATTGTGAATTCATTTGTTAAAGCCGGTGCTAAAGAAATTTTGAAAACTGTCCTAGATAAAACAGTTTTAGCCGAATTAAGTAAACAAATCAACGAAGAAATTACAAAAAATATCGAATCAAAAGTTAATGACAAAGTTCAACAAAATCAACTCATTAACCAATTCTTATCAGTTAATATTGCTTTACAAAAACCAAATGTTTATTATCAACAGGTCGATAGAATTGTTTTTCGAATTCTTCATCCACAAAGCAATCGTTTTGTTGAAGCAAGTATAACAATTGCAAAAGGAATTTTAAATCATTACACAAATGGTGTTACCGGACGTACGATTCAAATATTTGCTGCAGGAAAATGTCTTGCAGAATTGGTGACATTTTTAGAGAAATTTTTCAAGGAATTTAATCAGGATTTAGAAAAATCTAAAAATGAATTAAAAATCGATCATGTACTTCAAACAAATACTACGTCAACAGATGTTGATATACGAACATTTAAAGATATAGCTGGATCATTAAGAAAACAACAATATATCGATGAACATCATATTCAAGTACTCAAACCACTTGAACAACCAACATTTAAATTACCTCAATATGAAACTCATGAAATCTATGTTATGAACGTATGTAATAGCATTTACACAGAAACAACGAAAGATTTGGAATATACATTCGAAAAAAATATAATAACAAAAAATATTACGAGTCACCTTGTAAACTATATGACGAACCGTATTAATGCAACATTGATTAATCCAGTAGTTCATGCTGGTGTTGATGCCACAGTAAATCACTTAGCAGATAAAATCGAACGTGCTTGTGCCGATAGTCGAGGAACATTACAAGAACAAATAACAAATCGTCGAGCACAAAATACGATTATTAAGCAAGGCAATCTTTTACCAAAATCGACTGATAAAAATCAAACAAGAGACGAAAATATCCATCCTGCAGTTGAAAATCTTGCTTGTAACGTCGAAAATGATGGTCCAGGTGATTTAAAAGATATGATTGCAATTAGTGCGAAGCTTGGTCGTCCAATAAAAATTTATCGTGATGGAAAATATGATCTAACTATTGGTGATACTAATAATGGAGAACCATTGGAAGTCGATTTTAGCGAAGGTCAATCTGGTGATATTGGACATTATACTAGTGTTAAGGGTGAAAATAATGTTCGAACGACAGGTCCAACTAATTGTTTATTTGATACACTTAGCGCACAAACGAATATGTCATCGAATGAGTTGAGACAAATAGCAGCTGCTGGAATAAGAGAAAATCCCGATGCGTATCTTAAAATGATGCCTTCTATTAATCTACTTCAGCAAAATTCCGATAAGAGTTTATTATACGCTGGAGGTGACAATGCTAGAGCTCGACGAGCTCGAAAACATTCCGTTGACGCCATATTGAACGATCCTAAGTTACCATCGAGAGAAAAACTCAAGGAAGGTCTCGAGAAAGTTCTAGCTGAAATGAAAGAATACTCTTCGGATGATAGAGAAAAACTTATTTTAAAAACAATAATACATGATATCACTGATACAGATATTCAAGCAGTGATCGCTGTTGATCCGAAAATGAGAAATATGTTTTATGATTCGTTAAATCGACGTTTAGCTCACTTTCGAGAAACGTGTGGAGATGTATTGGAGAAATCTGACACAATGAGAATCGAATTTAGCAACGTGGCTAGTTATTGGAGAGGAACAACACACCCTCAAGATACCCCTAATCCTTTGTATTCTCAAGCAAATGTTAATGCAAATTTTTCTAGTTGTACTTCCGAAAAAGCTAGAGACTTTTTACCAAAGCCAATAAGAGAAATGATTGCGAGTCAACCGATTGAAACTGTAGGTAAAGAAGCTATTAAGAAATACGGTCCTGCCGTATGTCCAATACAAGTTTTTTCGTATCAGAAGAAGCTCGTCGCTATTGATAATAGAATGACTTTAGCTCACGAATTGGCTGGACAGACACCCTTAAGACTTATTCCTGCGGCACCATCAGGAACAGAATTCAACCGGATAAATAAACCTGGAATGCCAAGTGATGAAAGACCAAAATATGATAGAAATACTTAAATAAATGTCCAGTATCAACAAAACAGCTATCTGCTAAAGTTGTATGCTCCTTTAATGAATAATGTATCTTGTTTTCACTTTTGTTATATTACTTTTCTATATCAACTGTTTTTGTTTTGGAAATAAACACTCAATATATTGACACTTAATTCAATCAATTTCTTTTTGTCAAAAGCTTTTACCAGATAGGTATCTTTCAAAATCAATACGACAGATCTACATA
>ERZ778023.3409-NODE-3409-length-15743-cov-4.324707_pt1 | contig 15743 bp, 14 predicted proteins | sample MGYA00375753_ERZ778023 | MGnify/ENA primary metagenome ERZ778023 (study PRJEB29350, sample SAMN05389822) | bioreactor metagenome | isolation source: Ammonium sulfate bioreactor | place: South Africa: University of Cape Town | collected 2014-04-04 ...
CGTCCGGACGACGCCTCCGCGCTCCCGCCGACGTCGGTCGGCGACGTCGGCGCCCTCGATCACCTCGCCGCCGCGCAGCAGCACACCGCCGGCGACGCCGTCGGGGCCGCACACGACGTTGACGCACGAATGGATGCCGTGGCTCAGGTACACGTAGAGGTGACCGGGTTCTCCCCACATCGTCGCGTTGCGCGCCGTGGGACCGCTGCGCGCGTGCGAGCCGGGATCGGGGCGGTCCCCCGTCCCGAGCCCGTGGTACGCCTCGACCTCGCTGATGCGCAGCAGAACGGTCTCGCCGCCAACGACGGTCTCGAGACAGGCGCCGAGCAGCGACGGCGCGACCTCGACCGGAAGCCCCGCGAGATCGTCGCGCGTGGCGGGTCGCGTCATCCGGGCGGCACCTGGCACCACGACAGGTCGAACCCCTGCAGGGCCGCGACCTCCTGACCCGAGTCGATCTCGACCAGGTGGGTCTGCAGCCGCCCGGGCAGGGGCAGCTGATAGCGGTCGAACGGATTGTCGACGGCCTTCGGCGCGACCAGCACCGCGGCGTAGCGTCCGCTCGGCGACACGCACGTCTGCAGCACCGTGTCGGTGCCGGGAACCTCGAGCAGCGGTCGCACGGTGCCGTCGGTGTCGACGTGTCCGATCGTCGTGGCGCGATAGGCGCCGTCGGAGCCGATGTCGGCGAACGACCGGATCGTCCCGGCGCCCGTCCCCGGGACCGGCGTCGCCCGGCCCGGCATGCCCGGCGGGTCGACGGGGTCTTCGAGCGGCTGCTCGGAACCGTCGGTCAGGTTGATCTCGCGGATGCCCTCCAGCCGCTCGACGATCGCGACCGAGGATCCTCGGGCGATGCCGTCGATCGACAGGGCGCTCCCCAGCGGGGCGGCGTTCCCGCCCTGCGCGTCGGTGAGCAGCAGCCGCGAGTCGAACGTCAGCACGAGCATGCTGTCGGTGTCGGGCACGAACCGCCAGTCGCCCACGCGCACGTCACCGCCGTTGAGACCGATCTCCACCGGCGGCGCGTCGTCCGCGGCCGACGCCGTGAACAGCTTGCTCTCGCGCCCTCCGGCGGTGCCCAGAGTGGCATCCGAGAAGGTGAACCCGATGCGCTCGCCACGGTCGGCCGACTGCAGGTTCGAGACGAACCCCGGGCCCGGCAGGGCGATGTCGCGGGCGTTCTGTCCGTCGAGGTCGGTCACGATGACCCGCGCACGGTCGCCCTCGCGCACCGAGATGACCAGGTGGTTCGCGGTGGCCCGGAAGTCTTCGATGTGCTCGTGGGTGAACACCGGCAACCCGGCATCGCCCTGGAGGTCGGTGCGGAAGATCGTGTCGCCGTCGGCCGTGCCGCGCTGCATGAGGAACGCCGACAGCGGCGGGGTGCGGAAGGTCTCGGTCAACGTCGAGGCGGGCCCCGCGCCGAGGCCCTTCACGCCGTTCACGGTCACGGTGTAGTCGGAGTCGTCGCGCAGGGGCAGCGTGAAGCGGATCCCGACGCTGCGGCCGGACGTGTCGACGGTGAACGGCGTCGCCGGCTCGACCTGGACCTGCGAGACGTCGATCTTCTCGAGCGACTGGGTCGTGGTGAGGATGACGCGGGCCCCGGATGCCGCGACGGCGGCGGCGGGATCGACCTGCACGTCCGTCACCCGCGGGCCCTGCGCCACCGAGACGACGCCGCCGACGCCGCCCACGAGGACGAGGGCGCCGATCACCGCGGCGAAGGCGAACAGGTATCCACGACCGCGGCGTCGGCGCGTGCGGGCACGACGAGAGTCAGTACTCATACGGATCCGCCGGCTCGTCGATCGCGGCGACCTGGTCGGCGTGCACCTCGAGCGCGCCGTCGCCGGTGGACCGGACCGTTCCGGTCACCGTCACCCACTGCCCGGTCGACGGAGCGGACCCCGCCGCCGTGATCGGCAGCCGCGCCGTCTGGGCGTCGATGACGCAGTGCGTGATGACCAGGCGCGTGAGGTCGAAGCTCGCGCCGTCCTGCCCGGGGGTGATGAACCCGGTCAGGGTGACGGGCTTGCCGTCGAAGGTCTCGGGGTTGGTCGCGTGCGCGAAGACCGCCGACCAGTCGCCGATGCCGAACTTCGAGGTGTCGCCCGACGCGGCGAGGGTCACCACGTCCGAGCCGACGAACAGCGGCGGAGCCCCGACGTCGCGCGAGACGGCGAGCTCGGCCGACAGCGAGGCGGGCGGGGCACGAATCGTCCCGGTATGGGAGGCCCGAGGCCGGACGCGATGAGGCCGCCGCTGAACGCCGCGAGACCCGCCGCTGTGAGGCGGGGCCGCGCGGCGAGGTGATCGTGGGCGGCGGCGTCGTGTGCGTCGGGGGCATCGCCGTGGTCGTGATCCGCGTGCGCGAAGGCCTCGCGGCGGGCGCGGGCGGGCGCGACGGAATGCCCGTGTTCGTGATCGTGGCCGTGGTCGGCCTCCGCGCCGAGCGGGAGCGCGAACGTCGCGATCGCGCCGAGCAGCGCGACGACCGACATCCCGACGGCGAACCAGGCCGAGTCGGGGTTGATGTACAGCGAGATGCGACCCGTGATCCACAGCGCGATCGTGGTGACCGCGAGACACGCGGTCAGTCCCACGCCGAGCCACCGGGTGGCCAGAGCGCCCGTTCTAGACAAGGAGGTTCACCACCGTTCCCAGGGCGAAGGCCGACAGCACGACGATCGCCGTCAGCCCGACGAGCACGCGGGTGGTGAAGGTCGTGCGCAGCAGCGCGTACATCTTGAGGTCGACCACCGGGCCGACGACCAGGAACGCCACGATCGAGCCCGGCGTGAAGGTCGAGGCGAACGACAGGGCGAAGAACGCGTCCACGTTCGAGCACAGCGACACCACGACGGCCAGCACCATCATCGCCGCGATCGACAGGGCGGGGTCGGAGCCGATCGCCAGCAGCGCGCTGCGCGGGATCAGCACCTGCACGGCACCCGCGATCATCGAGCCGATGATGAGCGCCGGCATGACCGAGCGGAGCTCGACGACGAGCTGCGCGAGCGACCGGCGACCCCGGCCGCCGCGCTCCTGGACCACGATCTCGCACGTCTCGAGGAAGCGCTCGGTGAGGAGCTTGTCGGGGTCGGGATGCCGGCTGTACAGCCAGCCGATGAGGTTCGCGACGAGGAACCCGCCGACCAGGCGCGCCACGAGGATGCCGTCGCTGAAGCCGAACGCGGCGTGCGTGCTGATGATGACGATCGGGTTCACGATCGGCGCGGCCACGAGGAACGTCAGCGTGTCCGACACACGGAAGCCGCGCATGAGCAGCCCGCGCGCGAACGGGACGTTGCCGCACTCGCACACCGGGATGAGCATGCCGAGCAACGACAGCACCGCCCGGCGCGCCCACGCGGCACGTGGCATCCAGCGCTCGATCGCCCCCGGCGGCACCCATACCTGCACGATGATCGACAGCAGCACGCCCAGCACCACGAAGGGCAACGACTCGATCAGGACGCTGAGCGCGAGGGTCAGTCCGTCTTGCGCGCGGGTGGGCAGGGGGGCGGTGAAGAACGTCGGGGCGAACGCGTCGATGAGGAAGAGCGCGGCAACGACGACCGCGCCCACGCCGAAGCCGACGAGGGTGCGCGTGACGCCGGAACGCGGGGGTGCCGACGCGACGGAGCGACTACTCGTCGCCACGCTCACGGGCGCGCGCGAGCGCGCAGTCGGCGCAGACACCGAAGATGTCGACCACGTGCTCGGCCTGGGAGAAACCGTGCTGGGCGGCGGTGCGCTGCGCCCACTCCTCGACGGCGTCGGCCTCGATCTCGACGGCGACGCCGCACGAGCGGCAGATCAGGTGGTGGTGGTGTCCGCGGGTCTCGCACGCGCGGAAGAGGTTCTCGCCCTCGGGGCTCTGCAGCGAATCGGCATCGCCCTGGGCCGCGAGTCCCGCGAGCGCACGGTACACGGTGGCCAGACCGATGCCGGTGTTCTCGTCGCGCAGGGTCGCGTGCAGCGACTGGGCGCTGACGAAGCCGCCCGCACCAGCGAGCGCTTCGCGCACGCGCTCGCGCTGCCACGTGTTGCGCTGGACCATGCGGTCGAGTCTACCGAGGCCCGATGGTGAATCGGCTGGGGACTACACCGCCCGGGTGGTGCGGTCGCGACGCGCCCCGATCACCCGGCAGACGAGGTAGATCAGGAACGAGATCGTGGTGATGTACGGGCTCACCGGGAGGGTCCCGGCCACGGCCAGGAGCACGCCGCCGACCGCGGAGACGAAGCCGAACGACGCCGCCAGCAGCGGCACCGACAGGGGACCGGATGCCACCCGCATCGCCGCCGCGGCGGGCGTGACCAGCAACGCCATGACGAGCAGGGCGCCGATGATGTGGACCGCGACGGCGACGATGAGTCCGAGCAGCAGCATGAACCCGAGCGACACGGCCGTGGTCGGGACGCCGCGCGCGGCGGCGGACTGCGGGTCGAGCGAGTCGAAGCGCAGCGGGCGCCAGATCATCAGCAGCGCGAGCAGCACGATCAGTCCGATGACGACGAGCCAGCCGAGCTGGGCGCTCTGCACCGACACGATCTGCCCGGTGAGCAGGCTGAACCGGGTGGCGCTGCGGCCGTTGTAGAGCGACAGGCACAGGATGCCGACACCCAGGCCGAACGGCATGAGCACGCCGATGATCGAGTTGCGGTCGCGGGCGCGCGCTCCGAGCAGCCCGATGATCGCCGCCGCGATGAGCGACCCCACGATCGAGCCAGAGACGACGTCCACCCCGATCAGCAGCGCCACCGCCGCGCCGGCGAAGGAGAGCTCGCTGATGCCGTGCACCGCGAACGCCATGTCGCGCTGCATCACGAACACGCCGATGAGTCCCCCGACCAGGCCGAGCACGGCGCCCGCGTAGACGGAGTTCTGCACCAGTTCGAGGATCGCGCCGTACTGGCTCACCCCGCCGAACAGGGCGTTTCCGACGTCGGACCAGTTCATGCGTCTTCCTCGTCGTGATGGTGGTGCTCGTCTTCGGCGTCCGGAGCTCCGACGACGACGAGTCGTCCCCCGGCGCGGGTCACGAAGACGGGCGCGCCGTACAGCGCGGTCAGCGTCTCGGACGTCAGGACCTCTTCGGGGGTGCCGAGCGTGAAGCGGCCGTGGGCGATGTAGAGGATGCGGTCGACGTGGGCGAGCACGGGATTGACGTCGTGGGTGACCAGCAGCACCGCCGCGTCCCGCTCGCGCCGGTGGCGGTCGATCAGCCGCACGACGGCCTGCTGATTGGCCAGGTCGAGGCTCGTCAGCGGCTCGTCGCACAGCAGCAGCCGCGGGTCGTCGGCGAGGGCCTGCCCCACGCGGAGCCGCTGCTGCTCCCCGCCGGACAGCAGCCCCACCGGGCGGTCCGCGAACGCGTCGGCGCCCACCGCGGTGAGCAGCTCCTCGATGCGGACGCGGTCTCTGCGGCGCGAGAACGGCAGCCCGAACCGGTGTCCGTCGACGCCGAGACCGACGATGTCGCGTCCGCGCAGCGGCGTCTCGCGCGGCAACGGCCGCTGCTGCGGGACGTAGCCGATGCGGCGGTTGCCGGCGCGGCGGACCGGCGAGCCGAGCGCCTCGATGGTGCCGCCGCTCAGCCGTTCGAGCCCGAGGATGGCGCGCAGCAGCGTCGTCTTGCCCGAGCCGCTGGGCCCGAGCACCGCAACGAGCTCGCCGGGCCCGACCTCGAGGTCGAGCCCGGACCACAGCTCACGCCCGCCCCGCTCGAGGGCGGCACCGCGGATACGCAGGGGGGCGGTGTCGCTCACGCCGCCAGGGCGTCCGACAGCGCGGTGATGTTGCTCTGCATCCACGAGAGGTAAGTCTGGCCCTCGGGGAGGGTCTCGGTGAACTCCAGCACCGGAATGTTCTTGGCCTTCGCCTCGTCCATGACCTGCGTGGTCTCGGCGCCACCGGTCTGCGGGTTGACGATCATGACCTTGATCTGGCCGGAGTCGATCAGCTGCAGCGACTCGAGCAGGGTCGCGGGCGGCACGTCCTGGCCCTCTTCGACCGACTCGCTGAACTCGTTGGGAGTCGCGTTCACCAGACCCGCGGCTTCGATGAGGTACACGGGCACGGGCTCGGTGACGAAGACCTTCGCGCCGGCATCCTTCGCCTCGATCTGGCCGAGCGAGTCCTCGAGGCCGGCCACCTGCTGAACGAACGCGTCGGCGTTCGCGGTGAAGTCGGCGGCGTGGTCGGGCGCGAGCTCGCCGAGGTGCTCGGCGATCGCCTTCGCGAGGTCTTCGACCGTGTGCGGGTCGTACCAGACGTGCTCGTTGAAGCCCTCGATGTGGTCGTGACCGTCGCCCTCGGCGTGGGCGTGGTCGTCGGCGCTCTCGCTGGGCGCGGCGCTGGCATCGTCGTGCGACTCGGCACCGGGGTAGTCGTGGTTGTACTCCACGGCGGTGAGCACCTCGGCGGACGATCCGCTCGCGTCGATGAGCGATTCCATGAACGCGTCGTAGCCGGCGCCGTTCTCGATGACCAGCTGCGCCCCCTTGAGGGTGAGCTGGTCCTGCGCGCTCGCCTCGTACTCGTGCGGGTCCTGCGTCGGCGACGTGATGATCGACGTCACGTCGACGAAGTCGCCTCCGATGGACTCGGCGATCGACCCGTAGACGTCGGTGGATGCCACAACGGAGACCTTGCCGGATGCGTCGGTCGCACCACCGGCCGACGGGGCGGTGCCCGCGCAGCCGGCGAGGGCGAGCACGGAGGCCGCGCCGAGGACGAGAGGGGCGAGGAGGCGTCGGGTCATGACCCTCACTGTATCGGTAGTGATAACCGTTCTCAAACTCAGGAGCGGACGGCTCCTCTCGTCATACGCCGATGACGACCCCCACCGGCGCAACGAACTCGTGCAGGCCTGACGCCACTTCGAATCGCCGGCCGTCGGGGAGGTCGACCACACCGGTCACCCCCGTCGGGACTCGTACCTCGACCGCCAGCTCACCGTCGGCGATGCGCCACGCGATCGCGGCGCGTCCGTATGGCGTCTCGTGCTCCGCCGACGCATGGGTCAGCCCACCGCCCGGACGCGGCGCGAAGACGATCCGCCGGTATCCGGGCTCGAGCGGCGCCAGCCCGCCGACGGTGCGGTGGATCCAGTCAGCCACCGCGCCGAGCGCGAAATGGTTGAACGAGGTCATGCCGCCGGGGTTGACCGTGCCGTCGGGGAGCAGGCTGTCCCAGCGTTCCCACGTGGTCGTGCCGCCCGAGAGCACCGTGTACATCCACGACGGGCACTCCTTCTCGAGCAGGAGGTCGTACGCGGTTTCGACGTGCCCCGACCGCGTGAGCGCGTCGGTGATCAGCGGGGTCCCCGCGAAGCCCGTCGCGATGCGGTTGCCGCCGGCGCGGACGAGCTCGGCCAGGCGTGCACCCCAGACGTCGCGTTCCGCCGTGTCCGCGTACAGCTCGAACTCGATGGCCAGGGCGTACGCGGTCTGCGCGTCGCTGGAGAGGAGTCCCGACGCCGTCACGTACTCGCGGCGGAACGCCTCGCGCACCTCGTCTGAGAGCTGTGCGTAGATCGCCGCGTCGTCCGCGCGGCCGAGCACCTCCGCCGTCTTCGCGAGGTGACGGCTCGACCAGGCGAAGTACGCCGTCGCGACGAGGTACCGATCGGTCGTGGCATCCGCGGGATCGTGCGGAGGAGCCGCCGGGTCGAGCCAGTCGCCCAGCTGGAAGCCGGTGTTCCACAGGCGTGCGGGCCCCGCGAGCCGGGAGACCAGATCGACCCACTTGCGCGCCGAGTCGTACTGGTCGCGGAGGATCCGCGCATCACCGAACTGCCGGTAGAGCGTCCACGGAGTCAGGACCGCCACGTCGCCCCACGCGGCGCCCGGGCGGATCGGCGTCCACTCCTCGCCACCGGGGATGACCGGCACGTACCAGGGCACGGTGCCGTCCGGCAGCTGCTCGACGGCGACGTCGCGCAGCCACGAGCGGAGCATTCCGGAACAGTCGTAGAGGAAGGATGCCGCGGGCGCGAACACCTGGAGGTCGCCGGTCCACCCCAGTCGCTCGTCGCGCTGCGGGCAGTCGGTGGGGATGTCGACGAAGTTGTCGCGCATCGACCACCGCACGTTCTCATGCAGCCGGTTCAGCAGCGGATCCGACGACGAGAACCATCCGGTCCGCTCCATGTCGGTGTGGTAGACCCGCGCGGTGATCGCACCGGGCGCGATGTCGCCCGGCCACCCCGTGACCTCGGCGTAGCGGAAGCCGTGGATCGTGAAACGCGGCTCCCACTCCAGGCCCCCGCCGCGATGCACGAGGACGTCGGTGGCCTCGGCCCCGCGGAGGGGCCGGGTGTACAGCTCGCCACCCTGGAGCACCTCGGCATGACGGAGGGTGATGACGCGTCCCGGCTCGGCATCCACCGACAGGCGCAGGCGTCCCGAGATGTTCTGACCGAAGTCGAGGACCCAGGCCCCCGTCGACGACCGCGTCACCTCGACCGGAGCGAGTTCCTCGGTGCACCGCACGGGCGGGCCCTCGGGCGCCACGAGCGTCGCGTGATCGACCGGGAGGAGCCGCGCGGGGGTCCACGCCGGGTCCTCGACCGTGGCCCAGTCCGGGGCGTCCCGTCGCGCGTCGAAGTGCTCGCCCTCGTAGAGGCCGGTCGACACGATCGGGCTCGGTGCCGCCTCCCATTCGGCATCCGTCGCCACGACCGACCGTGTGCCGTCGACGTGCTCGATCTCGAGCTGCGCGATGAGACCGATGTCGCTGCCGTAGAGGTTCGGGTAGCCGCCATGGAACCCCAGGCGCCCGCGGTACCAGCCATCGGCAAGCCATGAGCCGATCGCGTTCGCTCCTTCGCGGAGGTGCTCGGTCACGTCGTACGTGTAATACCGGAGCCTCTCGCCGTAGACCGTCCAGCCCGGGGAGAGCGCGTCATCGCCCACGCGACGGCCGTTGATCTCGACCTCGTACAGACCGTGCGCCGAGACGTACAGCCGCGCGCGCCGGACCTCCGACGCGACTTCGAACGCGCGACGGACGCGAGGCGGATGCCGCAGCTCCTCGGGTTCCTCGTCCCACGCGGGCCCGACGACGCCCGCGATCCAGTCCGCGGCATCCAGCAGTCCCGCCTCGACCCGCGACGGCGGCGACCACGCCGACGCCACGTCGTCGTCGCCGAAGAGACGCACGCGGAGGGTCGCGCCTTCGCGCGAGGCGAGCGGAGCGAAGGGCCAGTCGACCAGCACCGACTCGGCGCTGCGCACGGGACCGGACGTCTCGACGCCGCGCCCGGTCGTGATCTCGAGCTCGTAGCCGGTCTGCCGCCACCCGGCGGGGGCCGTGGTCTTCCAGGACACGCGCGGGGCCGCCACGCCGATGCCGAGGGCATCGCGGAGGTGTTTGAACGTGAGGGGGGATACGTCTACGGTCATGCGGTGGTCATCTCATCCTGCTGCGGGTGAACCATGGGCTTGAGGGCGGCGCGATCGCGCCCGGGGAGAAGAAGGGCGTCGTGCACGGCGCCGAGAGGGTGCACGCTCGTCACGAGGCGGCGCAGATCCACCCGTCCGCTCGCGGCGAGCGCGATGGCATCCGGGTACTGGTTCGCGTAGCGGAACGTGCCGGTCAGCGAGATCTCGCGCGACTGGAGCACATCAAGCGGGAGCGTGACCTCGCCGTCCGCGGCCATGCCCACCAGCACGGCGCGACCGGCCGGCACCAGCGCCGCGATCCCGGCGCGGATGGCCGCGGCGACTCCCGAGCACTCGATGAGCACCGTGCGGTCCGCGGGCAGCGGGTCGCTACGCGGGTCGACGGTCGTCGACGCGCCCAAGTCCATGGCCACGGCGAGACGCTCCGTGGACACGTCGCTCACGCACACCTCGGCACCCGCCGCGAGCACCACCTGCAGCACGAGCAGACCGACGGGGCCCGCGCCGCTGACGAGGACGCGGTCGCCGATCGCGATCCCCGCCTTCCGCGCGGCCCATAGCGCGACCGCGAGCGGCTCGATGAGTGCCGCCTCGTCGTCGTCGAGGGCATCGGGGACGTCGTGGGCGAAGTCCGAGGAGACGGCGACGTGGGTCGCGAACGCCCCGTCGACGGGCGGGGTCGCGAAGAAGCGCACGTCAGGGCACAGGTTGTAGCGCCCGGATCGGCACTGCCCGCACTGCCCGCACGGCACGCCGGGCTCGATGGCGACGCGACGACCCCTGCGGGTGTCGGAGACGTCGGCGCCGACCGCGACGATGACCCCGGATGCCTCGTGCCCGAGCACGAGGGGATCCGCGACCCGCGTCGCGCCGATGCGCCCCTCGCGATACCAGTGCACGTCCGAACCGCACACGCCGACCGCGCGGATCTCCACGAGCACCTCGTGCGGGCCGAGGACGGGCACGGGCCGGGTCTCGACGACGGTCGTGTCGACCGCCGTCATCACGGCCGCGCGGACGGACTCGGGAGCCGTCATCCCTTCACCGCGCCGCTGGCCAGGCCCGCCATGATGCGCTGGTTGAGCACGAGATAGATCGCCAGGATGCCGAACACGTTGATGCAGATCGCCGCGAACAGCGGGCCGTACTGCGTCGCACCGAACTGTCCGGTGAAATTGAGCAGTCCCACCTGGACCGTCCGCAGCTGCGACGAGTTGGTGAACGTCAGGGCGATGAGCAGGTCGTTCCAGAAGAAGAAGAACTGCACGAGCCCGACGGTGACGATCGAGTTGCGGGCCATGGGCAGCGCGACGGAGAAGAAGGACCGGAAGATCGACGCGCCATCCAGCGTCGACGCCTCGAACACCTCCCGGGGGATCGCCCGGAAGTACGTGGCCATCATGAACACCGTGAGGGGCAGACCCGTCGCCGTGTAGGTGATGATGAGCGGCCACAGCGACCCGGTGATGCCCGCCTGGAAGTACACCGAGAAGAGCGGGAGCAGGATCATCTGGCCGGGCACCATGATGCCCGCGAGGAAGAGCAGCAGGATGCCGCCCCGCCCGCGGAACACCATCACCTCGAGCACGAACCCGGCGGCGACGCCGAGCAGCAGCATGAGCGCCAGCGCGGGGAACACCGCGACGACGCTGTTGCCGAGGTACTGGCCGATGTTGCCGGTGACCCAGGCATCGACGTAGTTCTGCAGGTTCAGCTCGCGCGGGAGCGCCCAGGTGGGGGCGTTGAGGAACTCGTCTTGGCTCTTGAAGGAGTTCATGAGGAGCCAGAGCAACGGGAGCACCTCGATCGCCACGAGCAGGACGATGAGGACGGTGCCGGGGATGCGGCGGACCGAGCCCGAGCGCGAAGCCGGGCGGCGTCGAGGACGCTGCTGTTCGGAGGAGGTCGGAAGGGTGGCGGTGGACATGGCGGATCAGCCCTTCGTGACGTCGCGACGAGACGACCGGAAGATGAAGACGGTCACGATCAGGCACAGGATCGTCAGCAGCAGCGCGATCGAGGCGCCGTAGCCGTATTCGCCGTAGCTGAACGAGGTCTGGAACATGTAGAGGGTCAGCGGAGTGGTCGCCGTTCCCGGGCCTCCGTTGGTCAGGGCCACGATCGAGTCGAAGACCTTGAGGGTGCCGTTGATCGAGAAGATGATCGACGAGAGCAGGACCGGCAGGGACAGCGGAAGCACGATGCTGCGCACCATGCGCCAGCCGTTCGCGCCGTCCAGGCGCGCGGACTCCATGATGTCGTCGGGGATGTCGAGCAGGCCCGTGTAGAGCAGGACCGCGTAGAAGCCCATCGACCGCCAGAGATCCATGATCACCAGGACGACGATCGCGCTGACGGGGCTGCCGAACCAGTCGATGGATGCCACCCCGAAGACGTTCAGCAGGGCGTTCACCGGGCCGGTCTGCGGCGCCACCTCGAAGAGCTTCTGGAACATGAGGGCGACGGCGACGGTGGGGATGATGACGGGGAAGAACACCAGGGTCCGGACGACGCTGCCGCGGTTGCGGAGGACGAAGACGTAGAAGAGCGCGAGCAGGTACCCGAGCAGCACCTGCCCCGCGGTGATGATCACCGCGTAGAGCAGCGTGAAGCGGAGGGCCTCGGCGACGCGCGGGTCCGTGAACAGGCGCACGAGGTTGTCGGTGCCGACGAACTCGAATCCCGAGATCGCGTTGCCCTCGAAGAGCGTGTACCCGAGCGACCACACCACAGGGATGAGCATGACGAGGGTGTAGACGAGGAGCGCCGGCCCGAGCAGCAGCGCGATCGCGCGGCGGTCGCCGAGGACTTTGTTCATGGGGATTCCTTCGGAGGGGAGGGGAGGGGGGGGCGAGGCTGGTCGCCCCCGCCTCGGAGGACACGTCAGCCCAGGTCGGCCTGCACCAGGCTCATGAAGTCCTGGGGAGAGGTCGCGCCGGTGAGCAGCTGCGCCGCGTTCTTCTGGCTCGTCTCGGTGGCCTTGGCGCTGAAGAGCGCCTCGAACCACAGCACCGATTCCTTGGTGGAGGAGATCTGGTCCTGCACGAGCTTGGTCAGGTCGTCGACCTGGACGTCACCGTCGACGGTGAAGCCCGAGATGGTGTCGGCCTTCGACAGGGACTCGGCGCCGTAGTTGTTCGCGATGCAGGTGAGCCACTTGCCGGTGTTGTCGTTGTAAGCCTTGGCCGACAGCGCCATGGGCAGACCGACGTTCGCCGGCGTCTGGCTGGCGTCGCCCTTGCCGCCGGTGACGCTGGGGAAGGGCAGGAACCCGATGTTGTCCGAGCCGATCTGGTTCGCCGTCTCGTCGGCGAAGTTCGCCAGCGCCCAGCTGCCCATGTAGAAGAAGGCGGCCTTACCGGTGAGGAAGGTGTTGAACGCCGTGTCGTAGTCGATCGAGCCCACGCCCTGACCGAAGTAGCCGGCGGTACCGAGATCGGCGACGGCCTGGGCTGCGGCGACGTACTCCGGGTCGGTGAGCTTGGCTTCGCCGTCGGCGACCTTCTGCAGCGCATCGGGACCGAGGTCGCGGAAGATGTAGCCGCTGATCAGGCGGGTGATCGGCCAGCCCTGCTCACCCGAGGCGGAGAACGGCTGGACGCCCGCGCCCTGGAGCTTCGCGGCGGCTGCGGTGAGCTGGTCCCACGTCTCGGGAACCTGGAGGCCGTTGTCGCTGAGGAGCTTCTTGTTGTACCAGATGCCCTCGATGTTATACTGGTACGGCAGGACGTTGAAGCCGCCGTAGAGCTGCTCGATGGTGGAGATGGCGGCGGGCTGGATCTTGTCGATGACGCCCAGATCCGTGAGGGTCTTCTTCAGATCGAGGACCTGGCCGCCCTTGGCGAGCTCCTTCGTGAGGGCCGGGGCGTTGCCCGCCGCGTACTGCGTGGGCAGCGCGTTCTGGCCGGCGAGCAGCTGGAGTTTCTGGTCGAGCTGCGTCTGGGGGACCGTCTCGACCTCGAGCGGCTGCGCGTCGTTCTCGGCCTTGCACTGATCGGTGCTGAGGCTCGTCAAGAGATCGGGGATCGTGGTGTTCTCCTGGTTCACCAGGAACGAGAACTTCGACCCTCCGGCGGCGTTCCCGCCGCCACCGGCGCAGGCGGTGAGGGCCAGGAGCGCGGCGGCACCTGCCGCGACGATGGCGACCGTCCGGCGCGACCGCATGAATGCTGTGGACACTTTTCCTCCTCGAAAACGCGCCTCCGTCATTGAAGCGCTTCAAGAGGATTATGCAAGCCTCACGCAGGTGAGTCAAGGATTTTTTGAAACGCTTCAGAGATCGGGGTTCGCGGCAATGCGACGACCGACCGTGCTCTCCCGAACGACGAGTTCGGGCTGGAGCATCGTGGTGACGTGGACGTGGTCCGCCCCGTCCTCGATCTCGGCCATCAGCAGCCGGACGGCTTCGCGGCCCATGTCGAGGCCCTGCATCTGGACCGATGTCAGCGGGATCATGCCGCCCCACGCTGCCGAGTTGTGGTCGCATCCCATCACGGCCACGTCGCCCGGGACCTCGATGCTGTGCGCGTTGAACACCTGGATGATCGCCATCCCGAGGAGGTCGGTGACCGCGATGACCCCGTCGAGACGGCCGGCGCGCACCTCCCCCGCGAGTTCTTCCCCTGCCCGCAGACCGCCGGGAGGGTCGAGGTTCTCCGTCGGGACCTCCTGCAACGAGACCCGACCGCCCTCCTCCTCGACCGCACGCCGCACGCCGCGCCGACGCAGCGCCACCGGCTGCAGGTAGTCGCGGCCGCCGACGAAGGCCAGACGGGTGCGTCCCATGTCGATGAGGTGGCGCGCGGCCAGGTACCCGACCTCCTCGTTGTCGATCAGCACCTGGCAGCAGTCGGCTTTGCCCGAGTCGTAGTTGAGGACGACGGTCGGTCGACCGTGGCTCCGGATGCGCGCGACGTCGTCACTGGCATCCTCCATCGGAGCCAACAGGATGCCGCTCACGCGGGCCTCGTCGAAGAAGTCCAGGTCGGCGCGCTGCTGATCCGCGCGATTGTCGCTGTTGGCGACGAGGACGTTCATCCCCAGCTCGGCCGCGAACCGCTGGGCACCCCGCGCGATGTCGACGAAGAGCGAGTTGCTGATGTCAATCACGACCAGACCGATGCTGCTCGAACGCCCCGCCGCGAGCTGCTGGGCATTGGAATTGCGGACGAAGCCGAGCTCGGCGATCGCACCTTGCACTTTGGCGAGCGTGGCCGGCGAAACCTTGGCGGGGTGGTTCAGCACGTTCGAGACCGTGCCCAGAGCCACCCCCGCGACGCGCGCCACGTCCGCCATGCTCGGCGTGCGCATCCCGTTCGACACCCGCGCCCCCTTCGTCCGCCTCGACCGTCTGCTTCGGATGCTAGCCGATCCCAGGAGGGGGTTGATGCGTTTCAATGTCGGGCGGACCAGCGGGGATGCCGACCCTCGAACCGGGCGGGACGGATAGCCTGGAACCGATGTCACGGGACGAGAACGCGCGCAGAAGACTGTCCCGGAGCACCCCGAACGGCGCGGTGGTCGCCGTGCTGGCCGTCGCGGGCCTGTGCTCGTCGTTCCTGTTCACCCTCGTGGTGCCGATCCAGGCGAAGCTGCCCGAGCTCCTGAACGCCTCGAGGGACGACACCGCCTGGGTCGTGACGTCCACGCTGCTCGCGGCCGCCGTCATCACGCCGATCGCCGGACGCCTCGGCGATATGTACGGCAAGCGACGCATCGTCCTCGTTCTGCTGGCCGTGATGATCGCCGGGTCGGTGATCGCGGCGCTCTCGCCCGGCATCATCGGGTTGATCGTGGGGCGCGCCCTGCAGGGTGCGGTGGTCGGCGTCGTCCCCCTGGGCATCTCGATCATGCGCGACGTCCTGCACGAGAACCGGGTCGACAGCGCGGTCGCCCTCATGAGCGCCACCCTCGGCGTCGGCGGCGCCGTGGGCCTCCCCATCAGCGCCCTCGTCGCGGAGAGCACGGACTGGCACTGGCTGTTCTGGATCGCCGCTGCCCTCGGCGCCGTCGTGTTCGTCCTGGTGCTGTGGATCGTGCCGGTGAGCGTGCTGCGCACCGCCGGGCGCTTCGACTACGTCGGGGCGGCGGGACTCGCGGTCGGCCTGATCGGCGTGCTCCTCGCGGTGTCGCGCGGCAACTCGTGGGGGTGGGCGTCGCCGCTCACCCTCGCTCTGGCCGCCGGCGGCATCCTCATCCTGCTGGCGTGGGGCTGGTACGAACTCCGCATCGACGAGCCGCTCCTCGACCTGCGCGTCGCCGCCCGGCGTCCCGTGCTGCTCACCAACCTCGCCTCGATCGCGATGGGCTTCGCCCTGTTCACC
>ERZ778023.3414-NODE-3414-length-15724-cov-5.838918_pt1 | contig 15724 bp, 17 predicted proteins | sample MGYA00375753_ERZ778023 | MGnify/ENA primary metagenome ERZ778023 (study PRJEB29350, sample SAMN05389822) | bioreactor metagenome | isolation source: Ammonium sulfate bioreactor | place: South Africa: University of Cape Town | collected 2014-04-04 ...
CCAGGCGTTACCTGGCACCTTGCCCTGTGGAGCCCGGACTTTCCTCGGCGTTCCCGAAGGAACGACGCGACTGCCCGGCCGACTCCGCCGCGCATAGTGTACGTGCTGGCGCCGGCGCTGCGGGCATTGCCGCGAAAGTCCGCCGGACAGACTTCAGGTTCCGGCGTGCGTCTCGCCTGTCGCCCGTCGCCGCGGCCGTCGCCTCACCCTCGCGCAGAAGGCGGCGCTTCACCTGTTCCATGCCGCGTACCTGCCCGTTTCATGCCCCAGCCTAACCGCCGTACAGCAGCTTGCGCGGTGCGCCGCTCAGTTCGGCGGCGAGCTTGGCCGCGGTGGACGGCGGCAGGTATTCCTTGAGCCGGGCATGCAGCCGGCGGCCTTCGGCGATCTTCGCCGCTTCATCGTCGGCCGCGCCCTGCACCATCACCACGAACTCGCCCTTGCGCTGGTTGTCGTCGGCCTCGACCGCCGCGCGCAGCTGCGCCAGGGTGCCGTCGAGCACGGTTTCGAACAGCTTGGTCAGTTCGCGCGCGACCACCGCCGGGCGCTCATCGCCGAACGCGGCGGCCATGTCGGCCAGCGATTCGGCGATGCGGTGCGAGGATTCGTAGAACACCAGGGTGCCGGTTTCGCCAGCCAGGCGTTGCAGGCGCTCGCGCCGGGCCGCCGCCTTGGCCGGCAGGAAACCCTCGAACACGAAGCGGTCGCTGGGCAGGCCGGCCACGCTCAACGCCGCGATCGCGGCGCAGGCGCCGGGCACCGGGCTGACCTTCACCCCGGCCGCACGCGCCGCGCGCACCAGCCGGAAGCCGGGGTCGCTGACCAGCGGGGTGCCGGCGTCGCTCACCACCGCCATCGATTCGCCACCGAGCAGGCGCGCCACCACGCGCTCGGCCATCGCTTCCTCGTTGTGGTCGTGCAGCGCCACCAGCGGCCGGCTGATGCCGAAGTGCGACAGCAGCTGCCCGGTATGGCGCGTGTCCTCGGCGCAGATCGCGGCCACCGACCGCAGTACCTCCTGCGCGCGCGGACTCAGGTCGGCAAGGTTGCCGATCGGCGTGGCGACAACGTACAGGGTGGCGGGGGCAGCGGGCATCATCGGCTTTTCCATGGGCAAGGGTAGAATCCTACCGTGTCACCCACCCGGCGCCGCCGCGTGCCGTTGAACGGACCCCGAATGAACAAGCCCGCCGCACGGATCACCGCCCTGTCCCTGTCGCTGCTGCTGTTGGCCGCCTGCGCCACCACCGGCCCGGCACCGACCACCTCGCCGGGGCAGCAGGCCGCCATCGCCCTGCTCGAACAGGGCAAACCGCGCGAAGCCGCGCAGCAGCTGGAAGCCGAAGCCGCGCTGGTCCGCGGCGCCGCCAGGTCGCAGTTGCTGGCCGATGCCGCATTCGCCTGGCACGAGGCCAACGACGATGCGCGCGCGCGCATGCTGCTGCCGCAGGTGCAGGCGCGCCAGCTGAGCGGCGCCAGCCGCCAGCGCCATGCCCTGCTTGGCGCGGAACTGGCCCTGGCCGACAAGCAGCCGGCCGCCGTGCTGCAGGCGCTGGGCACGCAGCAGCCGGACCTGCTCGCGGCCGCCCAGCAGGCGCGCTGGCACCTGGCCCGCGGCCAGGCGCTGGAAGCCAATGGCGATGCCTTCGCCGCGGCCGGTGCCCGCGCCCGCGCCGGCGTGCTGCTGGCCGGCGCTGCGCGCACCGACAACCAGCGCGCCATCACCCGCCTGCTGGCAGGACTGGACGATGCCACCCTGGCCAGCCGCAGCGCCGCGCTGCCGGCCGGCGACCCGCTCTACAACCATGCCGGCCGCGCGCTGATCGGCCGCGGCCTGCCGCTGCCGCGGCCGTTCGAGCGCGATGCCGCGTGGCAGCTGGACACGAGCAAGCGCCCGCCGGCCGACACCGACGGCTATCGCCCGCCGCTGAAGATGGCGGTGCTGCTGCCGCTGTCCGGCACCCTGGCCACTGCCGCCGCGCCGGTGCGCGATGGCCTGCTGGCCGGTTACTACGGCGAGTACCGCCGCCGCCCGCAGGTCGATTTCATCGACACCCGCGGCACCCCGGCCGGCGCCATCGCCGCCTACGACAAGGCCGTGGCCGGCGGCGCCGATTTCGTGGTCGGTCCGCTGGGCCGCGACGAGGTGGATGCGCTGTTCGGCCGCGAGCAGCTGCAGGTGCCGCTGCTCGCGCTCAACCGCGGCAAGGACACGCCGCCGGCGGGCAGCGCCGGCTTCTCGCTGGCACCGGAGGACGACGGCATCATGGCCGCCGAGTACCTGCTGGCCCGCGAGCGCGGCAAGGTGCTGGTGATCGGCAGCAACGACGACAACGGCCGCCGCGCCACCGCCGCCTTCGGCGAGCGCTTCGCCGAGCGCGGCGGCAAGGTCGTCGCCAGCCTCACCGTCGGCGACGCCCCCGGCGACATCGGCGCGCGCCTGCGCCAGGCCGGCACGGTCGATGCGGTGTTCCTGGCGGTCAAGGGCGCGCAGGCGCGGGTATTGGCGCCGCAGCTGGCGCTGGCCGGCATCGGCGGGGCCACGCGGGTGGGCACCTCGCAGCTGGTGTCGGGCACCGGCAAGGCCGAGGAAGACATGGCGCTGGACGGCATCGCCTTCCCGAGCGAGGCATGGGCCGTGCGCGGTGCGCCGGGGCTGCCGGCAGCCGCCGAACTGGCCGCCACCCTGCCGACCGCGCGCGGTGCCGCCGCGCGCCTGTTCGCCTTCGGTTTCGATGCCTGGAAGATCTCCGCCTACCTGGAAAAGCTGGCCAACAGCACCCAGGGCGGCCTGGCCGGCGCCACCGGCACCCTGCACCTGGACGGCTTCGGCAACGTGCTGCGCACCCCGGCGTGGTCCACCTTCAGCGCCGGCCAGCCGGTGCCGATCGGTGATGGCCGCTGACCAGGCCGCACGCGGCGCCGCGGTGGAAGCCGCCGCGCGCCGCCACCTGGAGCGGGCCGGCCTGCGCTGGCTTGCGGGCAACGTCCGCTACCGCGGTGGCGAACTCGACCTGGTGATGGCGGACCCGGCCAGCGGCGGCCTCGTCTTCGTGGAAGTGCGCTACCGCCGCAGCCGCGCGTTCGGCGGTGGCGCCGCGTCGGTGGATGCCGGCAAGCGCCGGCGCCTGCTGCTGGCCGCACAGCTGTACCTGGGCGCGCACCCGGCCCATGCCCAGGCGCCGTGCCGCTTCGACGTGGTCGAAGCCAGCGGCGAACCACCGCAGCTGCACTGGCTGCGCGACGCCTTCCGCGCCGACGACGGCTGATGCCCAGCGTCTTCACCCATGCCGCCGTGCCGCTGGCCCTGTGGTGCGCCAGCGCGCGCGGGCGCGTGTCCACGCGGCTGCTTGCCGCCGGCGTCGTCGCCGCGGTGCTGCCCGACGCCGACGTGCTGGGCTTCGCCCTGCACGTCCCCTACGCCGATGCCTTCGGCCATCGCGGTGCCAGCCATTCGCTGCTGTTCTCGGCCGTGCTGGCGGCGCTGGCGCTGGCCCTGTACCGGCCGCTGCGCGCGGGACCGGCGCAGGCGGCAGCCTTCGTCTTCGCCTGCGCGCTGTCGCACCCGCTGCTCGACGCGTTCACCTCCGGTGGCCTCGGCGTCGCCCTGTGGTGGCCATGGAGCGAGGCACGCCTGTTCGCCCCGTGGCGGCCGATCCGGGTCTCGCCCTTCGCCAATGGCTTCTTCAGCGCACGCGGCCTGCAGACCGTGCTGTCCGAACTGCGCTGGGTGTGGCTGCCATTGACCCTGGCGGTGCTCGGCTGGCGCCTGCTCCCACACCGTTCCCCCGCCGGTTCCCGCACCCCATGACCTGCCTGCCCGCCGCATTCGACCAGACGCTCTCCGACCTGCTCGGCGCGCACTGGCGCACCGACCCTGCCGCCCTGGCCGCGCACGCGCAGGACAACTCCTGGCGGCACGCGCTGCCGCTGGGCGTGGCGCTGCCGGAGGACCGCGCGCAGGTACAGGCCATCGTGCGGGCGTGCCGCGCGCACGGCGTGCCGCTGGTCGGGCGCGGTGCCGGCACCGGCACCACCGGCGCCGCGGTGCCGGTCGCAGGTGGCATCGTGCTGTCGTTCGCGCGCATGAACCGCATCCTCGCGCTGCGCCCCGGCGACCGCTGCGCGGTGGTCGAGCCGGGCGTGCTGAACGGCGACCTGCAGCAGGCGCTGATGCCGCATGGCCTGTTCTGGCCGCCGGATCCGTCCAGCTTCGAGAGCTGCAGCATCGGCGGCAACCTGGCCACCAATGCCGGCGGCCCGCGCGCGGTGAAGTACGGCACCACCCGCGACAACGTGCTCGGGCTGGTGGCGGTGACCGGCGCCGGCGAACTGATCGAATGCGGCGGCCCGTGGACCAAGGACGCCACCGGCTACGACCTCACCCACCTGCTGGTCGGCAGCGAGGGCACGCTGGCGCTGATCGTCGAAGCCACGCTCAGGCTGGCGCCGCGGCCACGCGCGCAGGCCGGGCTGCGCGTGCTCTACCGCGACGCGGCCAGCGCCGCGGCGGCGGTGTCGCGGGTGATGGCGCAGCCGGCCACGCCGACCACGCTCGAATTCATGGACGCGCGCAGCCTGGAGCTGCTGCGCGGCAACGGCGCGCAGGTGCCCGATGCCGGCGCGATGCTGCTGATCGACGCCGACGGCGATGACGACACCCTGCCCAACATCCTGCACGCGCTCGCCCAGGCCGCCGAAGGCGAGGGCCTGCTGGCGCTGGACGTGGCAATGGACGGCAGCGCGCGCGAACAGCTGTGGGCGGCGCGGCGCGCACTGTCGCCGGCGCTCAGGCGCATCGCCCCCGGCAAGATCAACGAAGACGTGGTGGTGCCGGTCTCGCGCATCCCCGAGCTGGTGGCCGGCGTGCAGGCGCTGTCGGCGCGTTTCGCGCTGCCCATCGTCACCTTCGGCCATGCCGGCAACGGCAACCTGCACGTCAACATCCTCTACCACCCCGACGACGCCGGGCAGAACGCGCGCGCGCATGCGGCGCTGCCGGAAGTATTCGCGCTGGCGCTGGCGCTGGGCGGCACCCTGTCCGGCGAACACGGCATCGGCCTGGCCAAGCGCGCGTTCATGGCGCAGGCCTTCACCCCGGCCACGCTGGCGGCGATGCGCGCGATCAAGCGGGCGCTGGACCCGGACGCCATCCTCAATCCGGGCAAGGTGCTGCCCGATACCGACGCCGCGCATCGCTGACGGCGCCACCGCGCGGCGCAGGTACCGGGATCCGGCAGGCGCCGTGCGCAGGATTGGAAGCCACCGGGCGGACGGCCCGCGGCGCGGCCACACGCCGCCTTCGCGTGCCGCGGGGGCGTGCCGGCACCGGGGCAACCGGACGCGCCCGGGATGCGCCAGCCGCCGCCCTACTCCGCGAAGTGGCGGTAGCCGCTGCGACCCGCGCCGGCATCGCCTTCGCAGTGCACGCCGCGGCCTTCGGCGATCACGCCGATGCGCGCCAGCGGCAGCGCGAGATCCGCTGCCAGGGCCTGCACCGCCTGGCGCCGTTCCGGCGCGGCGGTGAAGCACAGTTCGTAGTCGTCGCCGCCGCGCAGGGCGCAGTCCAGGGCGGCGGCATCGCCGAGCGCGGTACGCAGCGCGGCCGACAGCGGCACCGCGTCGGCCTGCAGCACCGCGGCCACGCCGCTGCGCGACGCGATGTGGCCCAGGTCGGCGAGCAGGCCGTCGGACACATCGGCGGCCGCGTGCGCGCAGCTGCGCAGCGCCAGCCCCAGCGCCAGCCGCGGCATCGGCCGCTGCAGGCGCTGGCGCAGGCGCTCGTGGGCGGCATCGGCCACCACGCCACGTACGTCCAGCCGGCCCTGCTGCCACAGCCGCAGGGCGCCGGCGGCCTCGCCGGGATGACCGCTGACCCAGATGTCGTCGCCCACCCGGGCGCCGTCGCGGCGCAGCGCCTGCGCGGCCGGCAGCTGCCCCATCGCGGTGATCGAGATCGACAGGGGCCCACGCGTGGTATCGCCGCCGACCACGGCGATGCCGCTGGCGTCGGCCAGTGCGAACAGCCCGTCGGCGAAGGCATCCAGCCAGTCGCCCTCGGCCTGCGGCAGGGACAGCGACAGCGTGCACCAGGCCGGCACGGCTCCCATCGCCGCCAGGTCGGACAGATTGGCCGCCAGGGCCTTCCAGCCGATGTCGGCCGGGGCGCTCTCGGCCGGGAAGTGCACGCCGGCGTTGAGGGTGTCGGCGGTAACCGCCAGCTGCTGCCCCGGCGCCGGCTGCAGCAGCGCCGCGTCGTCGCCGATGCCCAGCACGATGTCGGCGCGCGCCCGGGTGCGGCGCGCGATGCGTTCGATCAGGGCGAACTCGTCAAGGCTCATGGACAGGCATTCCTGGAACGAAAACGCCGGCGCCGATGCTGCCGGCCCCGGCGTCGTGCTGGAAGCGGCCGGCGCGCCCGCGCACCGGCAGCGGCGTCACTGGCCCGATTCGACCTTGCGCCATTCCACGGCGGCGCGGTCGAGCACGCCATTGACGTAGGTGTGGCCATGCTCGGAACCGAAACGCTTGGCGGTCTCGATGGCCTCGTTGATCACCACCCGGTACGGCACGTCGACGCGGTGGCGCAGTTCGTAGGCGGCCACGCGCAGCACCGCGCGCTCGATCGCGTCGACCTCTTCGACGGGGCGGTCGAGGAACGGCAGCAGCGCCTCGTCCAGCTCGCGGCGGTGGTCGAGCACCCCGCGCAGCAGGTTCTCGAAGTAGGCCAGGTCGGCCACTTCGTGCGCCTGCTCGTGCGCGAACTGGGCCAGCAGCGACTCGGCGTTGCCGCCGGAAATCTGCCACGCGTAGATCGCCTGCAGCGCGCGGCGGCGTGCGCGCGAACGCAGCACCGGGTCGACGCCGTCGCGGCGGAAGGGCTTGCCGGCAGGCTTGCCGTGGTTCTTGTTGCTCATGGCAGCTGCTCCAGAAGATTGACCATTTCCAACGCCGCCAGCGCGGCTTCCTCGCCCTTGTTGCCGTGGCTGCCGCCGGCGCGGGCCTCGGCATCCTCCACCCGTTCGACCGCCAGCACGCCATTGAGCACCGGCACGCCGAAATCCAGCTGCGCGCGCATCAGGCCCTCGGCGCAGCGGTCGGCCACGTGCTCGTAGTGGCGGGTGTCGCCGCGGATCACGCAGCCCAGGGTGATGATGGCCGCATGCCGGCCGGCGGCGGCCAGGCGGGTGGCGACCAGCGGGATCTCCCAGGCGCCGGGCACGCGCACCACGTCGATGGCGTCCTCGCCGATGCCGTTGCCGGCCAGGCTCTGCCGCGCGCCGGCCACCAGCACGTCGGTGATGCGCGCGTTCCAGCGGCTGGCGATGATGACGAAACGGGCCGTTCCGGCCGGGCGGAGGTCGCCTTCGTAGTGGCTCATGGGGCGGTGCGATCCAAAAGGTGGGTCAGTTTACCGTGTAGGTGCGTGGCTTGCCCCGCACCGCACGCGGCCGCAGCGGGCATGGGGCCGGCCCCGCACCCACGCGCAGGCTCAGGGTTGCAGGGTCTCGACGATCTCCAGGCCGTAGCCGGCCAGGCCGATCTGCCGGCGCGGGGTACCGAGCACGCGCAGCCTGCCCAGGCCCAGGTCGGCGAGGATCTGCGCGCCGGCACCGTTGCGGCGCCACTGGCCCACGTCCTTGTCCTTGCCGGCCGGGCGCACTTCCGGCTCGCGCCGCAGGCGCGCCAGCAGCGCGTCGGAATCGCGCGGGGCCGACAGCACCACCATGACCCCCTGGCCTTCGCTGGCGATGGCGCGCAGCGCGTCGGTGGCGGCCACCCCGAAATCGTCGCGACGCCAGTGCAGCAGGTCGGCCAGCGGGTTCTCGACCTGGACCCGCACCAGGGTCGGGGTGTCCTTGTGCGGCTGGCCCTTGACCAGCGCGAAATGCAGGTCGTGGGCGATGCGGTCGCGGTAGGTGACCAGCGTGAAGGCGCCGAACTCGGTGTCGATCTCGCGCGCGTCCACGCGCTCGACGGTGTGTTCGGTGGCCAGGCGGTAGGCGATCAGGTCGGCGATGGAACCCATCTTCAGCCCGTGCTCGCGCGCGAACACCTCCAGCTCGGGACGCCGCGCCATGGTGCCGTCGGGGTTGAGGATCTCGACCAGCACGCCGGCCGGCTCCAGCCCGGCCAGCATCGCCAGGTCGACCCCGGCCTCGGTGTGGCCGGCGCGGGTCAGCACGCCGCCGGGCTGTGCGATCAGCGGGAAGATATGGCCGGGCTGGTGCAGGTCCGAGGGCCGGGCACCGGGCCTGACCGCGGTGCGGATGGTGTGGGCGCGGTCGGCGGCGGAGATGCCGGTGGTCACGCCCTCGGCGGCCTCGATGCTGACCGTGAAGTTGGTCTGGAACTGCGCGGTGTTGGCGCGCACCATCGGCGCCAGCCCGAGCTGGCCGGCGCGCTCGCGGGTCAGCGGCAGGCACACCAGGCCGCGGCCGTGGGTGACCATGAAGTTGATGTCCGACGGCTTGACCAGCTCGGCGGCCATGATCAGGTCGCCTTCGTTCTCGCGGTCCTCGTCGTCGACGATCACCACCATGCGGCCGGCGCGGATCTCTTCCAGCAGTTCGGGAACGGGGGCGAAGTTCATGCGGCGGCTCCTTGGCCCAGCAGGCGCTCGACATAGCGCGCCACCAGGTCGATTTCCAGATTGACGGCGTCGCCGACGCCGGTATGGGCAAAACGGGTATGGGCGACGGTGTGCGGGATCAGCGCCACCTCGAAACCGGCGTCGTCGGCTTCGTTGACGGTGAGACTGACGCCGTCGACGCAGATCGAGCCCTTCTTCGCGATGTACCTGAGCAGCGGCGCGGGCGCGGCGAAGCGCCAGCGCTGGGCGCGGGCGTCGTCATGGATCGACAGCACCGTGCCGACGCCATCGACGTGGCCGCTGACCAGGTGGCCGCCGAGGCGGTCGCTCGGGCGCATGGCGCGCTCCAGGTTCAACGCCGCGCCGGGGGCCAGCCGGCCCAGCGTGGTCAGGCCCAGGGTCTCGGTGGAGGCATCGGCCTGGAACGAGCTGGCGTCGAACGCGATCACGGTCAGGCACACGCCATTGACCGCGATGCTTTCGCCCAGCCGCACCTGCTCGAACGGCAGGCTGCCGACCTCGAAGGTGAAGCGGACGTCGCCGCCAACGGGCTCGTGCGCGGCCAGGCGGCCGACGCCTTCGATGATGCCGGTGAACATCAGCGCACCCCCATGGCCAGCGGCCGGGAGTACGGATGGGGAATGGAGAGGGTTTTCATGAACGTTTCCCGCGGTTGGAGAGCGAAAAACGCCGCAAGGCATACAGGCGCACGCACGGCGGGGCCGCGCGCGGGCCGTCTTCTTTCATCCGGACTCTAGGCGCCACCGCATTCGCGGCGTCGCCAACCGTCGGCTCCGGCATCGGACCGGATCTGCTGACCCTTGGCCGTGGAACCCGCACGCCAGCGCGCGGGTTCCGGCGAATGATTCGCGCGCCGGCCTCGGCGCTCGCGGGCTCGTGCGCGCTCCCCTCGGGGATCCGCGTACCTACCGCCGGTGGGGAATTACACCCCGCCCTGAAGACGTTCGTGGTTGCCGGCGAACCGGCCGGCGCATTGTACCAGTCCATCCGCGGCGGACCTGTCCGGCAGATGGATGGCAGTGTTGCAGCAGCGGGCGTCAGCGCGGGTCCGGGCGCAGCAGCAGGCGCAGGTCCCCGCCGACCATGCGCAGGTCAGCCACCTCCAGCGGCCAGGCCTGCGCCATGCGCCCGATCCCCAGCCCGGCCAGCAGCGGGCGGGCGCCCTCGCCCATCAGCAGCGGCGCCATGTACAGCAGCAGCTCGTCGGCCAGGCCGGCGCGCAGCAGCGCCCCGCACAGGGTCGGGCCGGCCTCGACATGGACTTCGTTGATGCCGCGGGCAGCCAGCAGCGCCATCACCGCGGCCAGGTCGAAGCGGCCATCGGCCAGCAGCGGCGCGGCGGCGAATTCCGCACCCTGCAGCACCGGCGCGGCCAGCGCCGGATCATGCAGGTACAGCGTGGCCGCGTCGCCTTCGCGCACCCGTGCGCAGGCCAGCGTGCGCAGCCGCGCATCGAGCACCACCCGCAGCGGCGGCAGGAAATCGCCGGCCTCCGGGCGCGCGGTCAGTGCCGGGTCGTCGGCCAGCACCGTCGCCGCCCCGGTCAGGATCGCGCCGGCGCGGGCGCGCCAGCGCTGCACGTCGGCGCGCGCCGCCTCACCGGTGATCCACTTCGATTCGCCGCTGGCCATGGCGGTGCGCCCGTCCAGGCTGGCCGCCAGCTTGACCCGTACCAACGGCCGGCCGCGCTCGATGCGCGACAGGAAGCCGCGGTTGAGCGCGCGCGCGCGGTCCGCCATCAGCCCCACCGCCACCTCGATCCCGGCCTGGCGCAGCAGCGCGAAGCCACCGCCATCGACATCTGGGAACGGATCGCCCATGGCCGCCACCACCCGCGCCACCCCGGCCTCGATCAGCGCCAGCGCGCACGGCGGCGTGCGCCCGTAGTGCGCGCACGGCTCCAGGGTGACGTAGGCGGTGGCACCGCGCGCGCGCGCGCCGGCCTGGCGCAGCGCGAACACTTCGGCATGCGGGCCGCCGGCACGCTGGTGGAAGCCTTCGCCCACGACCTCCCCGCCATGGGCGATGACGCAGCCGACCATCGGGTTGGGCCGGGTGGTCCATGCCCCGCGTTCGGCCAGGCGCAGTGCGCGCGCCATCAGCTGGTGGTCGGTGGCGGTGAACTCATGCATGGAAAACCTCATCGGAAACAGGTGGCGTACCGCCTCAGGGCGGCGCCGGATCGATCTGCATCACGGTGACGGCCAGCGGCCCGAGCTGCAGCCGGGTGTGCGGCGCCCAGCCCAGCGCGCGGTACCACGGCACCATCGCCGCCTCGCAGTAAAGATACAGGCGCGGCACGCCCAGCCGCGCGGCATGCGCCACGCAGTGCCGGACCAGCCGTGCGCCGACACCGCGGCCCCGCGCCGTGGGCCGCACGTACAGCGATGCCAGCCACGGCGACCAGCCACGGATCTGCTCGTGGTCGTCATGCAGCAGGCTCACCGAGCCCAGCCAGCCGGCGGCGTCCTCGGCCACCCAGGTACAGGGAATGGTGTCGTCGCGCTGCATGCGCAGCTCGGCCTCGGCCTGCTCGACGGTCCACGCCGGCAGCAGCGTGCCGAAGGCCTGCACATGCGCCCGCGCCAATGCCGGCAGCCACCCGGGCCGCGCCTGCAGACCGACGATGCGCACCGGCGTCAGCGCGATGCCTTGCGCTCGCGGCGTGCGGCGGTGGCGGCATCCAGCAACGACAGCTGCTCGTCGCCGGCCGGGTGGTCGCGCTCGAGCTTCTCGATCTCGTCGCGGAAGTCCGCCACGTCCTCGAAACTGCGGTACACCGAGGCAAAGCGCACATAGCCCACGTGGTCGAGCTTGCGCAGTTCGTCCATCACGAACTCGCCGACGCGGATCGACGGCACCTCGCGTTCGCCGCTCATGCGCAGCTGGTGGACCACCGCGCGCACCGCCGCCTCGATCCGCTCCTCCGCCACCGGCCGCTTCTGCAGCGCGCGGTCGAAGCCAACCCGCAGCTTGCGCGCATCGAACGCCTCGCGCCCGCCATCGCTCTTGACGATGACCGGCAGCTTGAGCTCGATGGTTTCCAGCGTGGAGAAACGCTCGCCACAGGCTTCGCAGCCGCGCCGGCGGCGGATGGTCGCGCCATCCTCGGAAACGCGCGAATCGATCACGCGGGTATCGGTGTGCTGGCAGAACGGGCAGTGCATCTATCTCGCCTTGGACATCAGGCGCCGCGGCTGCGGCATCCCTTCACTACAACGCAGATACAGCAAACCCCGGGACGGAGCAAGACTGCCCGGCCCGGAGCGAGGCCACCGCAGCGGTGGCGGACGCATGGCACGGCCGCCACCGGGGCTGCCGGCGGCGGCGCCGGATCAGCCGTAGACCGGGAACTGCCGGCACTGCAGGGTGACGTTCTCGCGCACGCCGGCGATGACGTTGTCGTCGTTCGGGTTGTCCAGCACGTCGGCGATCCAGTTGGCCAGCGCCACGCAGTCCGGCTCCTTGTAGCCGCGGGTGGTGATGGCCGGGGTGCCCAGGCGCAGGCCCGAGGTGACGAACGGCGAACGCGGGTCGTTCGGCACCGAGTTCTTGTTGACGGTGATGTGGGCCTTGCCCAGCGCGGCTTCCGCGTCCTTGCCGGACACGTCCCTGCCGATCATGTCCACCAGCATCAGGTGGTTGCGGGTGCCGCCGGAGACGATCTTGTAGCCGCGCGAGATCAGCGTGTCGGCCATCGCCTGCGCGTTCCTGACCACCTGCTCCTGGTAGGCCTTGAACTCCGGCTCCAGCGCTTCCTTGAAGGCCACCGCCTTGGCCGCGATGACGTGCATCAGCGGGCCGCCCTGGATGCCCGGGAACACGATCGACTGCAGCTTCTTCTCGATCTCCTCGCCGGCGCCCTTGGCGATGATGATGCCGCCGCGCGGGCCGCGCAGGGTCTTGTGGGTGGTCGAGGTGACCACGTGGGCGTGCTCGATCGGGTTCGGGTAGACGCCGGCGGCGACCAGCCCGGCCACGTGCGCCATGTCCACGAACAGGTAGGCGCCGACCTTGTCGGCGATGGCGCGGAAGCGCGCCCAGTCGACGATCTGCGAATAGGCCGAGAACCCGGCCACGACCATCTTCGGCTTGTGCTCCAGCGCCAGCCGCTCGACTTCGTCGTAATCGATCAGGCCCTGCTCGTTCACGCCGTACTGGACGGCATTGAACAGCTTGCCCGAAGCGTTGACCTTGGCGCCGTGGGTCAGGTGGCCGCCATGGGCCAGGCTCATGCCCAGGATGGTGTCGCCCGGCTGCAGCAGCGCGAAATACACGGCCTGGTTGGCCTGCGAGCCGCTGTGCGGCTGGACGTTGGCGTAATCGGCGCCGAACAGCTGCTTGAGGCGGTCGATGGCCAGCTTCTCGGCGATGTCCACGTACTCGCAGCCGCCGTAGTAACGCTTGCCCGGGTAGCCCTCGGCGTACTTGTTGGTCAGCTGGCTGCCCTGGGCCTCCATCACCATCGGGCTGGCGTAGTTCTCGCTGGCGATCAGCTCGACATGGTCTTCCTGGCGCTGGCATTCGGCGGCGATGGCCTTGGCCAACTCGGGGTCGTAGGACTCGATACGGGCGTCACGCGGGAACATCTCGGCTCCTGGGAGGGTGGGCGGGGAGAACGCCGATTGTAGCGCTTCCCCGGCCCCGCACCGGCCGCCGCCCGCGCCGCGCCCGAAAAGCAAGGGCGCCCCGGGGGCGCCCTGCCGTCACGCGACCGCAGCCGCCTCAGTGGTTGAACACGATGTCGGCGATGATGCCGGTGGCGATGGCCACCATCAGCAGGTTGCCGCGGTCGTCGCGGATCCAGCGGTGGCCGTGCGGCGGCCGGCGCAGGTGGTAGCGGTCGTAGTCGTTGACCACGTAGACCGGGCCGCCGTAGTAGTTGTTGTAGCGGTAGCCGCGCTCGAACCCGTAGGGACGGTAGACCACGCGCGGCGGCGGGGCGTAGTAGCGGCGGTCGTTGTGGCGGGCATCGCGGTAGCCCTAGCGGTAGCCGGCGTTGTAGTGGCGGCGGTCGTCGCGCCAGTCGCGGCGGTCGTCACGGCGGTCGTGGCCGTGGCCGCGGCCACGGTCGTCCCAGCCGTGACGGCCGCGATCGTGGTCGCGATCGCCGGCGGCGAAGGCCGGGGCCGTGGCGCCGAAGGCCAGCAGGGTGGTCATCGCGGCGACTGCAAGTCGGTGCATCTTCATGGTGGCCCTCGCGGTGTTGATGGACGCATCCCATCATGCTCACGCGATCTGAACGGTTTCCGGCTGGAAACGGTTACCGACAGCGCCATTCATCAACCGGCCAGCCGTGCCGCGGCCGCCGGTGCGGGGCGGCTTCCCGCTATAATCGCCCATTCCCTTTTGCCTCGGGCTCGTCCGCCTTGCGGACCGGGCGCGGGCGCGCGCTACGGAGACGTCATGTCCTCGCAATACATCTACACCATGAACCGCGTCAGCAAGGTGGTCCCGCCCAAGCGGCAGATCATCAAGGACATCTCGCTGTCGTTCTTCCCGGGCGCCAAGATCGGCCTGTTGGGCCTGAACGGCGCCGGCAAGTCCACCGTGCTGAAGATCATGGCCGGCGTGGACACCGATTTCGAGGGCGAGGCCCGCCCGCAACCCGGCATCAAGGTCGGCTACCTGGCCCAGGAGCCGGAGTTGAACCCCGAGCACACCGTGCGCCAGGCCGTGGAAGAAGGCGTGGGCGACGTGCTGCAGGCGCAGGCCGCGCTGGAAGCGGTGTACGCCGCCTACGCCGAGGAAGGCGCCGATTTCGACGCGCTGGCCAAGGAGCAGGAGCGCCTGGAGGCGATCCTGGCCGCCGGTGACGCGCACACCGTCGAACACCAGCTGGACGTGGCCGCCGATGCGCTGCGCCTGCCGCCGTGGGACGCGGTGATCGGCAAGCTGTCCGGCGGCGAGAAGCGCCGCGTCGCGCTGTGCCGCCTGCTGCTGCAGAAGCCGGACATGCTGCTGCTCGACGAACCGACCAACCACCTGGACGCCGAGTCGGTGGAATGGCTGGAGCAGTTCCTGCACCGTTACACCGGCACCGTGGTGGCGGTCACCCACGACCGCTACTTCCTGGACAACGCCGCCGAGTGGATCCTGGAACTGGACCGCGGCCGCGGCATCCCGTGGAAGGGCAACTACACCCAGTGGCTGGAGCAGAAGGAAGAGCGGCTCAAGCAGGAAGAGAACCAGGAAAAGGCCCGCCAGAAGGCGATCGCCAAGGAACTGGAATGGTCGCGGCAGAACGCCAAGGGCGGCCGTTCCAAGGGCAAGGCGCGCCTGGCCCGCCTGGAAGAACTGCAGTCGGTCGACTACCAGAAGCGCAACGAGACCAACGAGATCTTCATCCCGCCGGGCGAGCGCCTGGGCAACTCGGTGATGGAGTTCAGGAACGTGTCCAAGAAGTTCGGCGACCGCCTGCTGATCGACAACCTGTCGATGATCATCCCGCCGGGCGCCATCGTCGGCATCATCGGCCCCAACGGCGCCGGCAAGTCGACCCTGTTCAAGATGATCACCGGGCAGGAGAAGCCGGACTCGGGCGAGATCGTGATCGGCCCGACCGTGAAACTGTCCTACGTGGACCAGAGCCGCGAGAAGCTGGAAGGCAACCACAACGTCTTCCAGGAAATCTCCGGCGGCCTGGACATCCTCAACATCAACGGCGTCGAGATCCAGTCGCGCGCCTACATCGGCCGCTTCAACTTCAAGGGCCAGGACCAGCAGAAGATGGTCGGTTCGCTGTCCGGTGGTGAGCGTGGCCGCCTGCACATGGCCAAGACCCTGCTGCAGGGCGGCAACGTGCTGCTGCTCGACGAACCGTCCAACGACCTGGACGTGGAAACCCTGCGCGCGCTGGAAGACGCGCTGCTCGAATTCCCCGGTTCGGCGATCGTGATCTCGCATGACCGCTGGTTCCTCGACCGCATCGCCACCCACATCATCGCCTTCGAGGGCGACTCGCACGTGGAGTTCTTCCCCGGCAACTACAACGAGTACGAAGCCGACAAGAAGCGCCGCCTGGGCGACGAAGGCGCGCGACCGCACCGGGTGAAGTACAAGAAGCTGGCCTGAGAGCAGGAGTGAGTGGAGAGGAGTGAGAAAAGAGAG
>ERZ778023.3416-NODE-3416-length-15698-cov-56.734642_pt1 | contig 15698 bp, 20 predicted proteins | sample MGYA00375753_ERZ778023 | MGnify/ENA primary metagenome ERZ778023 (study PRJEB29350, sample SAMN05389822) | bioreactor metagenome | isolation source: Ammonium sulfate bioreactor | place: South Africa: University of Cape Town | collected 2014-04-04 ...
AATTCTTTGTTGATCTTGTTATTTTTACATTACTCTCCTATAAAATTTCGTTCTTCCTTCTTCACGCAGCGATTAGGGCATTGAAATCACGATTTTTATATCCAACGAACATGTAGAACGAAATAAAAAAGAAAAGGCATCGATATTTAAAAATGACAGAAAACAATATTTCAACTGTACTTCTTTTTCGTTATTCTTCGAACGTAATTTGAGTATATCAATCATATAAATATGTTTCATTTCTTTTGTATAACATAAAAATCAAGGTGTTTTGTTTTTCTTTCATCTTGACACAGTCGACAACTTTTGTTATTTTAACTAAATCGAAATTAAACTACAATGTACCCTGCTGCGATTAAATAACTTTGAAAATACGAATTCTCAATGCGAAGAATAGAATATCAGCTTGTATGATTACTCTCGTCAATAAACGTCCGTTAGCACGAAAACGGCTTTCGGTGATGTGTAAATTGAAATGCATTCGATAATCCACTTGTAAAGATAGAGGTAGCTCACGTTAAGCACATATTCACGTCATCAACTTCATCATTCTATACGGATCATTGTAATTGATTTACATCAATTAGTCGATCGATTGGATGGCTTGTTGTTAATTGATTGATTGATTGCGAAAACATCTCTCTAACTCATTATATATATGCACATACACCGTGACGTTCTCTATCATTCAACAAAATAATCGAATAACATGTTTTCAATGCACGACGAACAAAACAACTCGAACTCATCTGATATCGATGTTTGCAATCTTAGTCCAAAGTAGAATCACTTCAGTGAATATTCAATTGAAAAATATTTTTATTTGTTTAGTGGTTCATCGCGAAATGTGATCAACATTACAACCAGCACACCACATCCAACATACAAACCACGAGTTAACTTTCATTCAATTGAATCATTAGCTCTTTCATCATTAAATTCATCTTCCCTAACTCCTATTTCGTCCCCTTTTTCTTTTCAACGAGCTAGTAAGTATCTGACTAAATCTCTTCTCACAAGAAAAAGACTAAATAGACAGGTCAGTCTGATGTAGTTTTCGTTTTTCCTGTTTGCATTTTGAATAGAAATTAATTCGATTTTATGTCTTTAGATGATACGGGTTACAGTTCATTGAATGGTTCGAATTTAATTGCCGACAAAGAAAATCAATCGACAACAGCAAATTCTGATCGTAAATCTCGACGAAAATTATCTGATTGGCAAATTTGGCATTTACGTCAAACATTTGCCAAGAATCGTTATCCAACTGTCGGCGAACAAGAAGAACTTGCTCAACAGCTTCTTCTGCCATTATCATCTGTTCGAATTTGGTTTCAAAACAATCGTGCTCGATCAGGAAAATAACAAACTCATTTCATTGTGTTTTTGTTTGTATGTTTTTATTAAAAATTAAATAAATTCACTTGAATAAGTCGATGAAAAAGAATAAAATTACTATTTAATTGCGGGATTAAATATTAAATTAGTGAAATTAATCATCGAATGACCATGTGACTCCGTTCTCTTTTAAGAACACGTCCAAAGGTCGTTCGGTTTGCCAGAGAAGTTCTTTGTACCATTGGATTAATTCCGGTCGAAGAAGGTCGTTGAAATCAGTGATATGAAATTTTTGTTTGAGCACTTGTTTGAAGACTTCGAGACCGATTTTATACGAACAAGCTTGTCCTGGCATAATTCGATATCGATTCACTTCTTGAGTGATAATTGCTTCATTAAACGTGAGATATTGTTTAGCTAGTTGAATAACTTGCTCAGGCGTTTGTCCTTCGACATGCAGGGAGATTTCTGCGATTACTCGGAATGTTCGAAAGATGTTCGATTGCAAATAACCGAAATAGATCCATGGATCGTTGTTCATAGCATCACCGAGATGTTCAGCAAACAGAGCCCATCCTTCGATGAAACCGTTGCATGGCGAGAATTCGATGGCAGTGAAATAATTATTATTCGGTGAATGATAGGAAATATCGAGTTGCAGATGATGACCTGGTATAGCTTCGTGAAGTGTCAACGTTTCGACACTGTATTTATGATTTCCTGTTGCCCAATGACAAACATTTAAATAGAAATTTCCTTTATCATAATAACCACCGGCTAGTAATGGATTATCGAGAATGACGATATTTGGTGCGATGAATTCTTTGAATTGATATTGATCAACAAAGATTCGTCGATATTTTTGAATAGCTGTTTCGTGTGCATCGATCATTTCTTGTTTCGATGACCAAAATTGTGTATGATGTTTGCCAACGATGATCATTTTATCGAACACAGATCGTTGTTTATCTTCGTCGTTGAGTAATAATCGATCACAAGTTCGATTGATTTCATCGAGAAGATAATTCAAATGTTTTTGACCCCATTTTTTGATTTGAAGAAAATCAGTAGGTGAATTCAATTTCAATCCCGTGTGATATTCGAATATGTATTGATAATATTCAGGAGCGAATTCTGATAAACCTTGTTCGGGATGTTCGGCCCATTTGGGTTGTTTGACGTATTCAATGAGAAAGGCTTTTAATCGTGAAGTTTCTTTGACGAATAATTGAAAATAGATTCGATATTCTTCGTTTGTAAGTTCATCGGGTAACGGTTCGAAATCGAGATTATTCACAAATTTATCTAGGATATGTTTATTGAAGAATTTCTCGGCATTTGGATCGATATTTTCGTACAAATCGATGATATGATCGGTGATTTTCGGTAGTAAATGTTTGTCTTTATAAAGATTGGCAAATGTCGGTTTATTGAGAAGAATTGGATTCGAGAGAATAAAATGAATTCGAAGGAAATAATTGTGATAATACGTTTGACTTAAACGATAGAAGAATTTGCGTCGAGGATCGGTTTCGAGATCGAAATAGAACTGTTCGACATTGGTCAAATGATTTTTCGAAGCGTAATCTTTCAATGTCGAAACAAATGCATCGAAATCATGAAACAATTTAAACCAATCGATCGGTGTGATATCGTTGGGATTAGCCTCGAGATCAAACACCTTGATGATATGTTTATCCATTTCTTTTCGTAAACTATCTGTAAGAAAGTTGAAAAAAGGCTTCGTTTGATATTTATTCGAGATTAATCTTTCGATTTGCAATTCAGAAGATCGAGTTAAAAGAAAAGCAAAAGTATTTATGAGTAGAAATTTTTATTTCTTGTTCGATAAAAAAGAAAAACGAATAACATTTGAAATGACAAGTGAGTTACTCTACTTCTGTCTTTTCGATTGTTGTTTATTCTTCATCATTCTCTAAATTGATACTTTTACCAAATTTGCCGTATAATTTCACTTTTAAATCGCTCAAAAGACTTTGAATTGTTTGCATACGTTGTTGAATTTCTTCGATTTCTTTTTCGATTTTACCTTTTCGTACATCTAATGCCGAAAGAATATCATCGGTTGGTTCGACAAGAAAAGTTTCTCCAACAAGTAACGGTGCTGTTGAAATATCAGCTAAAATTGCTAATTCATCAAGCGCTTCTCGTGCATCAGATAACGATGTTAATTCTTTTCGTTTGGCTTCGACTTCTTCTTTAAGTTCAGTTAATTTCGCGTTATTTCGAGCGAATTTATTGATATTCTGTTGATCAGCATATTCGACATGTACTTCAACGTCTTTGCCTGCTGACATTGTTAATAGATTTGTCTTTGATTTAAGTCAATAGAATGTAGTAGTAATGATGTTTCTAGGAGAGAGTATCAAACATGTTTATTGGTTTCTTTTCTATTCGCCAATAGAAATCGAGTTTATTTCGTTACGTGATGTTAAAGTGACATCTGAAAATAAATATTTTGTGATGTACAACGAGGTTGTCATAAACAAAAAATCGAGTTTCATCAGAAAATAATTATCGAGCGGAAAAAGACGAATTTTGAACTTTGAAGTTTGATAGGAAACAGGTACATCTGTTATGGTGGTTTTCCCTTGCGTCCGTTATTTTGTTTTATTAAACATGCGCTTCGTTTCAATATCTTGTTTTTTTTATTTCTCTTTTCTCTCTCGCTCTCTGTCGGTCTGATGTAAGATGGCGTCAGACGTGATTTAGTGACCCTTGTGCACTCTCCTTACGTTTTTTTATTATTAAACTTTGTATTCTTAATCAAATAATCAGGACATTGCAGGTGGTTTGCTTGAAAATAGAAAACTAAGAAGAAGAAGAAAGTATGCCATTTCCGGTTAAATAGTTCTCCTGAGATATCCTAGTAAATAGAACGCAACTCGTGCATGCATAATTAAAAAGAAGCAAAAGAAAAACTGAGTTAGATGATCATTCATTTTTCTGATTATTATTCTTCTTCTTTTTCTAGATTTCTCATAAATAAAACAAGTCAACGGAAAAACAAAAAGAAAATGTCAGCCAAAATTGGTAAACCAGCGCCCGAATTCAAAGCTACAGCGGTTGTCGATGGAAACTTCAAGGACATTTCACTTAAAGATTTCAAAGGCAAATACGTTGTACTTTTCTTCTATCCACTTGATTTTACTTTTGTTTGCCCGACAGGTAACAAAATTCGATTGAAAAGATAAGATAACACTGTGATTGTTTTTTTTTCTACGTGATTGAATTTAGAAATTATTTCGTTTAGCGATCGTGTCGAAGAATTTCATCATATTAATTGCGAACTTTTAGCTTGTTCGACTGACTCACATTTTAGTCATCTTGCTTGGTAGAAATTCTCCGAGATTAAACTCGAATTTAATCTGAAAATCATCTGATTTCTAGGGTCAATACAAGTCGAAAACAAGGCGGTCTTGGCAAAATGAACATTCCATTGTTAGCTGACAAGAATCTCGAAATTTCAAGTATGTATTTTTTGTTTTTTGAGATCGATTCAACAACGGACTTGTGTTTAGCTAAATATGGTGTTTTAAAAGATGACGAAGGCATTGCCTTTCGTGGTTTATTTATCATTGATCCAAATGGTATTCTTCGTCAAATTACAATCAATGATTTACCGGTTGGTCGTTCAGTCGATGAGACTCTTCGATTAGTTCAAGCTTTTCAATTTACAGACAAATATGGCGAAGGTAATTGTTCGAGATTTCCAATGAAACCTTTTATTGATTCGTTTGTGATTTGTTTGCAGTTTGTCCAGCTAATTGGAAACCAGGCAAAAAAACAATTAATCCAGATGTATCGAAATCGAAAGAATACTTTGAACATGCGAATTAGAAAAAATCCATTAACAGTTTTCTTTTTTCTTCTTTTTTTCTCTTCTTCTTCATTAATCCCGGTACACTTTTCAATCCTCAATTAACTCGATCTATCGAACAAACACCTAGGAACAACAAATCAAGAAACTTATTATATCTGATATTTATCATGAGAATTCTTTTAGTTTTATTAGAACAAAATAAAAATCAAGGGCAAAAATGAAATCTAGTTTTGTCGATGGACAAGTACTTTGTTTACTAGAGGAATTAGAAAGTTATATACAAGTTCAGATACAATTGCTTCGATGTCCGATGAATTCGATCTAAAATACGGATTTCATTCATCAATAAACGATTTTAAATCAAATGCCTACGAAGAACATGTGATTTGATCAGTTAAATCGACGAATTTGTCTGTTATTGTTTTCATTTCTTGTCTCGCTTGTTCATCAGCAGTGTTCGATATCGATTGAAGAAGAAGATCGTCCAAATACGATTGAATATCAGAGCCATTATCCAATGAAAATATCTAAACGAATTCATTGTTTTCCAATAAATTCAATGAAAACTAATTCTACTTGTGCAAAAACATGTTCATGAAGTTTTTGCTGTTCGATCGTTTTCATTCTCGTGCCTGTTTCTGCTGCCTCTCGTCGAGCTCGAATTCGATCGGCAGCTAAAACGAACAGATGAATCGTTTGTTCGCATTGAAGTCGAACGAGTTCTTTCGATAGGAAATCCAGCATATCTCCGATGGTTTCACTTTCAAGATAATCAAAAATTTGACTACGTGGCGATGGTATTCGATCGACTTGAATTTCACCGGTCGAGTCCACCGACGAACTCGTCAATCCGTTTCTCAATTCATCTAATAGATCGTGACGAATTTCCGAGACATGCGAGATCTGAATACAATGGAAAATTCGACTAAAAATACGAGCAAAAAGAAAAACACATACTCTCGATTGAGTTACAAGAGAACGTAAATAGTTTTGTAGTTTAATTATCGATATACGACGTTGATTATGCGCCTGATCAAGAACAAACAAAGAAAAAAAAGCAATTTGTTAGAGAAAATAAATGAAAAGAATCTCTATGGAGACTTCGGTTTGTATGGGAATTGTGTTGGATTGTTGAACGGAATCGATTGGTTCGATCTTTTCAACGAAACGAAGAGGTTTCTTTTCAGATGTCGAAGAAAGTTCGAGTTTTTCGTTTTGAATTAACTAAATTCTATCGTATTTCAAACAAAAATCAATTTTCTTTGTCAAGGATAATACCTGAAATGCTTTGTCTAAATCTCGAATACGACGAGATAATTTTTTATTTTTATTTGTTTTCAATTGAACGAATTCATTAGTTTGATCAATCGATTCAATTTTTGTCAAAAACTCATCGATTTCCGACAGATTCATCGTCGTTCGATCAACATACGAACAAGGCATCGATCGATTCGAACTCATATCCTTCGATTGACTATGCCAAGGTGATTTCAATGGCAAAACATCGCCATTTCCACAATGAGAAATGCCAATAATTCCCAAATGATCGTCACTTGTTACTCGATTAATTTGCGTATCGCGTAATTGATACATGCGTTTAATACGACGAATAGCTGCAAGCATATTTCTCCTCAATTTCGTCGTACAAGTCTCTTTATATTTGTCTCTACCTCGTCGAGTATCAATTTCTAAACGCTCGTGTTTTAGTTTCAACTGTTTTTCTTGTTGATAAATTGTTAATTCGATGATATTTTTCGTTAGATCTTCATCTGTATGAATATAATTACGTAGATTATTGGTGAATAATTCATGACGTTTTGTTTGTAACCTTATTCAATTGAAATAATTCGAATAAATAAGCAAAAAAACTTGTGAAAATACATTTGAATTTCCTTTTCACGCATTTGCCATTCTCGTATTTCTCTTTCCATAACTAATTTCGCTCGTGTCATATCCACGGAATGATCTTGTTCCCATTCACGACGTGCTCGTAAACGTTCGATAAACGATATTTCAAGTGCTGTCACTGGCAAACCTTTGCCTACAAATTCAATTCAAATTCGCGAAAAATGAAATCAAACTCTCGTTTAACCATAAGTAAACTCAGACAAAGCGAATACTTCGGGTTGTCCGACGTCCGAAATTAAATAACCGGGTGAAAAAGGAATTGTTTGTGTTGATTCATCTCGATAATCAGTTTGTAAACCAACATGACGTATCGTTTCTTTAGTCGTTCGTGTTTTAGTAGAAATGTATTCTTTCGAAGTTTCTCTAAAAATTAAACAAAAAAACGAATATGTTCTGTGCAGGTGTCGAACCTGCGACCTTCTGCGTGTTAAGCAGATGTGATAACCGCTACACCAACAGAACCACATTCTAATTGTTCATTTTCTATCGTCTAGTTTTGAAAGAAACTAGTCGTTTTCTTAAAAATGACGTCATCAGTATATAAAATCGCGAATTGTTCGATTTAACAATTGAAAAAAAAAGTCTGTTCTGTGCAGGTGTCGAACCTGCGACCTTCTGCGTGTTAAGCAGATGTGATAACCGCTACACCAACAGAACGACATTCTTATGCCTTTGTTTTATCTATTCTTCCATCTCGTCGCTATAACTTACTTTTTGCTTTCTTTGAGAGAAAATATCGATGCCTGACGACCGAAGATTCGGCTCGATTTCGGTACATCGGAATAAATTGTTCGATAGAATTGTAAATGTTCTTTCGAAGAACAAATCATCTTATCACATTCCTGTCGACTAAATTCAACAAATATCAAGAAATATAATTTAAAAAAATACGACATAACTGCTCTGCATAACGATTTGAAGTTAATAATTGACAGATTGTCGGTTTTCTATCGATCATCTTTTTCTAATCAATTAATTTGGCGCTTACTCCGATTATTATCATCTGTGAAAATGTTTAAGAACAAAGATTTCTGCATGATTAAATTATTTCATTTATTTTCAACTACGTAAAAGTAGTAGATCTTATCAACAGCAATTTCGAAACAAATTACGTGCCATCTGGCCGTCTGAATTCTCTCATTTTGTTGACTTACGCAGATGTTTCATAATGAGAACAAAAGAATAGACGAAATGACAAAAAAAAAGGAATTTGATAACATATCGATTCAAACGAAACAGATGTTTGCGCCGATGCAATTTCAGAATGAATCGAAAAAGAATGTGTTAGATATTCAACGAGCGACCTCTCCGTTCGTTTCTTTTTCGCATTCATGTCATCGCGATTGGTTAATCGAAAAATTATCAACGATCGATCGATCGTATGTACAAAAAAACTGAGTCATATGCTTGTTTTCTTTTTTCCTTCACCCACTTCACTCAAAACGAATCGTTTACTCATTGTTGAACAAAGAAAAAGAGCGAATTAACATTCTTATTGATTATCTAGATTTTCGTTCTTTTTCTTTTATCAAGGTAAAAACTACACCTCAAATCGATTGATTAGCATGAAAAAGAAATTGTTCATTAATATTTTTACAAAACATCATTGAAATATTCTAATATATGTACATAATTTATGCATAGGATCATTGGTTCTGACATTTTTCCTTTCTTTCTTTCTTTCTTTCGATCATAAAATTGTTTGGTTGAAAAGATATACAATTAACCATGATATGTTCGTTCCTATTGAACGAAAAGAAAAGGATCAGCCTCCAAGTACTAAGCTTACATTCTCTTTTCTTTTCTTTTTTTTCTTCTGCAATCGATGGTGCATCCCACTTTCGCCTTTTTTTTCATCGACACCCAGTTTATTTCTTCTTCGCGTCCCTCTTTCTCTCTCTCTCTCTCTCTTCTTCCCAAGCGTTTCAAACAGTATGTGTGTATGTCGTATATTCACAGCACGATCATTTCTACGATACATATATATATATATATATAGATTGCACGTTCACCATCCGCACAAGGTCGAGTACGCTCAAGTGTATATACGACCAACGATGGTTTGATAATGTTTCGTTATTCATCTTCATTTTCACACATACATTTTCATCTTCAACCTTAGATTTGATACATATATAGAGAGAGAAGATTGATGTTTGATTTAATCATACGTTGTCAACGATAATTTCGAAATCGATTTTTATATTCAAGATGATCAACAATTTCAATTATCTGTTCAATGACAACACGAACGAACAACAACAAGGTAATGCGAAAAAGAGTTCTAATATAAGTGTTCGCTTGTTTTTTTTATTCAACACGAGAAGAGACTTTGTACGGCTTCATAGGCAATATAAAAACAGTCGATCAGACAGAAACACTTCGATATTTATCGAGCATATTATTCGAGTTTCATGAAACAGAACACAATTATAAAAAAAAATATATATAAAATTGACATTAGATTAATATTGAATTAGTCGTTAACAAAACAGTTGTCGAGAGATGACTGTATGTATGTAATAAGATTAGTGTATGTCTGAAAATAAAAGCGCAATGTTCGTTGAAGTATATTGATGACGTAAAAAATTGCACAGCTGACGCATCGGTCACTGATGTTATATTAAACCATGTCGATTCATTTAGACGATCAAATAACCGATCAATTACCGAAGATATTTAGAAGAAAATTTCAAAGTAAAAGTCTCGACAATCTCAAAATCCGGCAAACATATAAAAATACAGCTGACAATCGAATTTCAAGTACGACTAAGACCGAAGCCGATCTAACGAACATCGGTTGTTGTCCGAAGAATTCTTTGATCGAAAACGAAAAAGAAAATCTCGACGATTTCAAAGTACAACGTAGTCAATCGGCGCCTGTTTCGCCGACGAAATTCTACGATAAAGAATTCACAGCATTCCTTCAATCGGAACAACAACAACAACAATTAATAGCTGATAGTTTTGTATATAATATTGATCTATCAGATACAAATCAAACAAGTCATTCAACATATTCAAGAGCCGAAATCTTCGATGTAAGTTTAATAAAAAGGATTCACTTATTAAAACAAATCAAAGCTTTTCAAGTGATGCCAACTAGTTTTTTTCTATGTACATTTACAAGGTCGAAGATTTCTTTTCTTTTCAATTTGACATTCGAAAGAATACAAAAAAAAAGAACGAGTTTTATTAAAAAAAAAAGTCTTTTTGATATGATGAACTAAGTATTGAGCATTGATGAAGAATATGAAACCTTTTCAACGAATATTAAAGTGATTGAATTCCTTTGTCTCTGACTTAGCTTACACACAAAAAAATTCTTTTCTCTTCTCTTCACAATCCTCGAAAAAAAATGTTGACTTCATTTTTTCAGGATGATGACGATTACACATCAGAACATTTAGCTTACGAACCAGTTCTATTGAATAATAATCATACAAATACGAAGATTTCTTCGTTGATCAATACTTGTTTGACAATTACAGAAGAAAACGAAGAAGAACTTGAAGAATTAAGACGTACTGATGATGAACAACAAGCACATTTAAACAAATCGAATCATTTATTGAAAATAAATGATGGTTTCATGCCAACCGTGATCTTACATGATGATGAAGATCGTGCTGATATTCTCGAGAATGATGAACAAATAGACAAGATCAATCCATCGAATACAAATATGAATCAAGATTATGATGAACGTCTTTCAACTATCTATGAATCGCCATCTCCTGTACCGAGAGACGATGATCAACAACATGAAGATATTTATGATAGATTAGTTATTTATGATATTGTCAATGCCAAACCAATTAAACAAGTATTCAAACAAAAAACAAACACGCAAAAGCAATTTCAAAATGATTTTTTTTTCTTTTGCTTTTTAATTCTAGTCTCCAAGTCTCAATAGCAAAATAGCAAAATCTGTGAATTCCTCCTCATCGGTTTGTTCTCCTCTCCTCGATAAATCTCGTGTTCGTTCTTGTTTCACCTCACCCTCATTTCAACCATGTTCAACATTTCCTTCGACACCGTCAGCGTCTTATCTCTGCGGTACAACAACTACGATCAATTCCAAAGTATTTCAACCTCCAGCTACCACTTCTATTCCTTACAATCACAAATCCATTTTATCACCGGTGTCCGAACATCGAAATATTTCGATAAACAAATCCTTCGCTTCGCTTCCCGTTCACCAAGAATCTCCATCGAAATCTTCTCCGATTTCTCTCTCTGTTCCCATGTTACTTCTATCGAATTCTATCGAAGAAAATAGTATCTCGATTCATTCTCATGCGAAACCGAACAAAGCGATGCAATCGTCTTCATCGAGTTTGTCAGATTTTGTCAACGGAACACCGTCGTCAACGTTCAAGAGCACGAGTAATTCAATCGAACTGTCAATGATAAACGAATCATGTTCTTTGTGTTTTTTTTTCAGCTGAATACGAAGAAGTTCATCAGTCATTAACTGATTGTTCGACAATCAATCGAATATCTTGTTGTGCTCCGATGCTCGATGAAAATCCATCGAAAAAATACATACAACTCGACGATGAACATCAACGTCGTCCGTCATTGACTCGTCGAATTCTAACAAACGGTTTGCTCTTATCTCATTGTTCAAACATCAATTCAGCACATCGTCGAACTCAACCACCTCTCACATTTAATCAATATCGTTATCAAACTAAACCGAAAAGTGAAGAAAAATTATCTTCATTATCATCACCGATTGTTTCATCGTCATCGTCATCGCAATCGAACTCGCCTTCAGGAGACAAATTCATGTCCAAATCGGACTATCTCTTTCAACAACAACAACAGCAACAACAAAATCTTTCTCAACAACGTAAAGCAACGAGTCTGAAAACGATTTCGAATTCGCCGAAAATCGTCTATCCAATTGACTTCGAAACAGCTCGTACCGATCAATCATGGTATGACAAACATTCGACATATCAACATAAAGTTCCAACATCTGATTCCGGCATTGTTATTGATACAGATGGAATACGACCGACATCAAAGTCAAGCATTGACGAAGTATGAATCCATGTGCTGTTGTTTGACTTGAGTAATTGAATCATCACATATGCCCGCGAATGTGTACAACACAAAAAGAGAAAGAATTCTCATCTATTTCTGTGTTCTCTTTTCCGGCTAAATGAGTAGTCATGTTCTCTCATCATTAATAGTAAATTCAACTGGTTCATCTGTCTGTTGGACAGTGCAGATGTCATGTTCGATAGGAGAAAAGGAAGAAAAAAGAATACGAGAGTTGCCCTTGATGATTACTCTATTCGCACATGTACAAACTCTGACCGTTTGCTTGTCCTCTTCTTTTTCCTATATTCATATGTTCATTCGATGACCGATGAAGTGGATGATTGCTATTTAGACTGATGTCGATGCTATTCCAATTGATATTACGAACAGTACCAAATTAAAACAATACGAACAAACCTATCGAAAGGCATTAGCAGAATTAAATCTCATTAAAACCAATCTTGTTGAAATCGAAAGTCGTCTCGCTGAAACGATGCGCGAGGTAAGATCATTCGTCGTGTGTTTTCTTTTTTCTTCGAACATAATTGTTTCCTTTGGCTAAAACACTTTCGACTTATTACATTTTTCTATTTGTCTTTTGTCTCTTTCGTTTTTTTCTTGATTTAAAAGAATAATGTAAGTCTTGTGTCAATAGTTATGTACAAACAGAAGCAAGTGTTTGAATTTCTCTCGTGCATATTCTTTTCTCTTCTTCTGCGCCGAGAACATCTGTTTCCTGTTCGATTCGTCTTGTTCATTCACCTGAAGAGAAGAAACAACGAACCATCGTTATCATTATTCATCTAGCCACAGGTTTTTTTCTTCATTAAACAACTCGAGCAAAAATACTTATATCTTTTACGTCTACTTCGATGTGAATATCACTCAGACATTAGATAGACATGTATTCTTGCTGCGCAGTATGAGATAATAATGACGAACAGTACTGTTGTCTATCTGTCTGGATTATTCTTCTTACATTTGATCAATGAGTTTGTCGAGAGATTTTTCTTGTCTTTGAAATGAAACGGGTAATCGATCTCGTTCGAAATGAAATCGGTGTTCAATTCGAACGAGGAGATTAGTTTTCTTTTCCAGTTGTTCTTTTTTCTCATCATAAAACTCGAAAAAGAAAAAAGAAACCTATAAATCAGAGACCCGATTGAAGTATCTCGTTACACACATTTGCTGAATCTGCGTTTTGTATCAACTGATGAGAAAAGATATATTGTTGACAGATGTTGAAACAAGAAGGAAGAGAAATAATAGACTCGCTCTCAATGGATTGTTTTTCTTTGTCTTTTAGCTCGAAATCGAACGTGCCTTAGTCGAAGGTGAACACGCAATCGTCTACAAACAAATTTTAGATGCAAGTGAAAATGATCAAGAAAAACTTTGCCATTTGTACAATGATTTACAATTGCTAATCGAACGCATAATGACAGAAAAAGCATCGGTACGTATTTTGCAATCGAGAGATGATTTTCGAAAGACAAATTTTTTTAGATTCGAAATGAAATTAATTTTACTCAACAATCACTTTATAAACTCGAATATGAATTACGTCAATTGGAAGAACAATATCGACCGACTGACGATAAAATTCTGAGAAAAAAAGAAATTATTCTTCTAACACGTAAAAAACACGAGGACTTAGAATTTCAATTAATGGAATTAGAAACTCGTTGCGAAGCCGAACTCGAACAAGCCGAAGAACATTTTCAAAACTCGCAAATTCTCGTTACACAAAACTCACAAATCCGTCAAGTAAAACAACGACTTTCTTTCGAATTCTTCAATAAAATTTCTATTTTCAAGAATACTCTACGTGAACTCGATCATCAACAAAACGTTATGCTTCATCAAGTTATTCTTGAAAAAGATAAACTCGAACGAGAAAAACAAAAACTGAAATTATTATTCAAACAAAAGAAATTCGAAGTCAACGAATTAGAACAAAAAATCAACGGACTCTCCTCTCCTCATGTCAAAGGTTGGTTCGTCGGTTGACTTTCATCAACAAAACAAAGATTCATCTCTTGTTTAGACGTTCGATTCAGTGGAATCACGACGATGTATCATTCAAGTCCATCGAATCTTTTCCATTGTTCCGAAGACACTTTATCTCCAATGTAAATTCGTTGTTTTCTCAAGATTTCGAGAGAATTTGTCGTTGTTTTTTTTAGGATTGATGGCAAAGACAAATATCAGGAAAAATTAGATGAACTCAAAGAAATGATCGCTGTGGCGAAACTAGAGAAAATGACTTTACTCGAACAGCAATTATGCGAACGATACAATGAACTGGTTAAATCGAATGATGAACAACAGAAATCGTTCGAAGTCAAACTACGTGACAAGAATCGAATTCAGGTAAAAAAAACGAGTTTATTTTCAATTTTCGATTGGTTTTTTGTTTTTGATAATTTGTCAAGGAACGTCCATTGACTCGATATTTACCGAATCGTTCAGCTGATTTCGATCTTCGAGCTCATATTGAAAATGCTGGACATTTATTGAATTCTGCACATATCAATTTAAGTTCGACATCATGCCGAGGCTTTCTACTGAAAATGGGCGGAATGAAATTTAAAACATGGAACCGTCGTTGGTTCGTTTTCGATCGTAAACGTCGTTCGTTATTCTATTATCAAGATAAAACTGAAACGAAATTACGTGGTTGCATTTATTTTCAATCGATTCTTGAAGTTTATGTTGATCATTTACAATCGATTTCATTGAGATCACCTGAACCACGTCAAGCTACATTTATTGTTAAAACTCTCGAACGATCTTATTATCTTGTTGCACCAACTGTTGAAACAATGAGAATATGGGTTGATGTTATTATTACAGGTGCTGAAGGAAATACATTCGCTGGAGATAATTAAATACAGTGTCAACAAATTAGATCATTCCGTTACAATTGTAGCATATTCATCTCTCTCTCTCTCTCTCTCTCTCTCTTGTCTTCTTCTTCTTCCTTTTTTGTTCGTTCATGGTTTTTCTATATCGATTATTCTTGGTGTGTTTTCTTTTCGTCGCTTTTCTTCTTGTCTTTTTATTTATAATAAAGATGCATTCAGCAATAGATCAAAGAACAAATTAATTTTAATTTATTATTGATAAACAACATTTCTTAATAAAATTATTCAACTTAAATTGATATATTTCATCGTATAATTCGTGTAGACATTTATTTTCCATTCTGAATCACTGATCATTATGTTTCTAGTTATTTTTCTACTACGACTGAAAAAATAAACAGAATGGATGAATTTTGCACGTCGTATACATAAGAAATACGGTTATAATCGAAAAGATGAACGCATCCGTCTTTATCACATCGAATTAAGAAATGAAAGAAAAACATCGAAAACATTAGGCTTTGTAAATACGGACATTTTTTTATTTATTTTATTGTAATATGTCAGAATTTCAAACTCGTGATCAAAAATTGAATCATATTCTTTCCTTACACGTATTTATACACAGCTATACGTTTTCACACATCGTTCGTTCGTGTTTGGTTTCATTTCGCCTTCTGCTTTTT
>ERZ778023.3418-NODE-3418-length-15691-cov-6.253837_pt1 | contig 15691 bp, 16 predicted proteins | sample MGYA00375753_ERZ778023 | MGnify/ENA primary metagenome ERZ778023 (study PRJEB29350, sample SAMN05389822) | bioreactor metagenome | isolation source: Ammonium sulfate bioreactor | place: South Africa: University of Cape Town | collected 2014-04-04 ...
GGCTGGATGCGCTGATCGCGCTGAGGGTGGGGACTTACGCGCCGCGGCGGGCCGCCAGCCTCCGGCAGCTGGTGGGCTACCTCGGCAACGGCGTTCCGCAGTGGCGCGATGCATGCCGGCCGGCGCTGCTGCGCGCCCGCCAGCGCCTGCAGTGCGCGCGGGTGGATGGCGTGGACTGGCTGTGGCCCGATGCCGAACGCGTGCAGAGCCGGCGCTGGCAGGCCGACGCGCAGGTGCGCCTGTTGACCCCGTTCGACCCGGTGGTGTGGGACCGCCGCCGCTTCGAACTGCTGTGGGGCTGGAGCTACCGCTTCGAGGCCTACACCCCGGCGCCGAAGCGCAAGCTCGGCTACTACGCGATGCCGTTGCTGTGGCGCGAGCACGTGATCGGGTGGGGCAACCTGTCGGTGCTGGCCGGTACGCTGCAGGCGCAGCTGCACTACGTGGCGGGCCGGCCGCCGCAGGATGCCGCCTTCGATGCGGCGCTGGAGGCGGAGCTGGCGCGGATGACGGCGTTTCTGGGACTCGAGGGCTGAGCCGCGGCCGGTTGTCGATGCGCCCCGCTGCGCACCTGCGTGCAGCGCCCATGCAGCCTGGCGCGGTGGGGCCGGCAGCAGCCTGGTGCTGATCGATGGCCAGCCCGATGCGTCCGATGTGCCCGGCGCGACCATCGCGCGCCCGTGCCCGTGCCCGCCGCCCTGCGAAACGACCTCGGCGCCGGGTGCGGAGCGCCGCCGTGATGCATGCCATCGTGCACTCGACGCCATCGTCGTTCTTGCCTATGGTCGGCGCTTCGGCAAACGGGGGAACGGGAATGCGCGTCGGGTATCTGCTGGGGATGTGGCTGGTCGCGGCAAGCCTGCAGGCGGCCGAGCCGGTGGCGACGGTGCGGGTGGACTTCGACCGCAACGGCGTCACCGCCACCCAGGTGCACGGCATGGCCGATATCGCCGCCGGGCGCGCGGTCAGTGCCGACGATCCGGTGCGGATCGCGTCGATCTCCAAGCTGGTCACCGCGCTGGGGGTGATGCGCATGGTCGAGGCCGGGCAACTGGACCTGGACGCCGACGTGTCACGCTGGCTCGGCTGGCCGCTGCGCCACCCGCAGTTCCCGGATACGCCCATCACCCTGCGCCTGCTGCTGTCGCACCGCGCCGGCCTCACCGATGCCGCCGGCTACTACGCGGTGCCGCTGGGCGGGCAGCTGCGCGAGGTGCTGGACGACCCGCGCGCCTGGGATCCGGTGCATGCGCCGGGCACGTACTTCCGTTACGCCAACATCGATTTCCCGCTCGTCGCCTCGGTGATGGAGAAGGCCAGCGGCGAGCGCTTCGACCGGCTGATGCAGCGCCTGGTACTGCAGCCGCTCGGCATCGCCGCCTGCTACAACTGGGCCAGTTGCGACGATGCCAGCGTGGCGCGCGCGGTGGTGCTGTATGACGCCGCCCAGCAGCCGGTGCGCGACGACAACCGCGGGCGTCGCCCGGATTGCCCGGTAGTGGCCGCGGCCGACGGCAGCTGTGAGCTGGGCCGCTGGCGCGCCGGCGACAACGGTGCGCTGTTCGCACCGCAGGGTGGGCTGCGCATTTCCGGCAACGGCCTGGCCAGGATCGGGCGGCTGCTGCTGGGCGAGGGCGAGGTCGATGGCGTGCGCCTGCTGCGCGCCGAATCCGTGCGCGAACTGGCGCGTCCGCAGTGGACCTATGCGCCGGGCGACGGCATGACCACCGAAGAGGACGACAGCGGCCAGGGCGGCGACGGCTTCTTCTGCCGCTATGGGCTGGCGATGCAGACCCTGGCCACGCCGGTGAAGGGCTGCCGCGACGATCCGTTCGGCGATGGCGTGGCGCGCATCGGCCATTCCGGCTCGGCGTACGGGTTGCTGTCGGGGCTGTGGGTCGACCCGGCCAGCGGCACCGGCGTGGCGTTCTTCGCCACCGGCCTGCCGGACGCGCGCAAGGGCGGGCACTCGGCGTTCTCCGCGGTCGAGGAACGCCTGGTCAAGCCGTGAGGCGCGGCGTCGTTGCGTGCGATCAGGCGGGCCGGGCGCCACGCAGGTAGTCGAGCAGTTGGCTGATGCCGCCGACGGCCAGCTCCACCCAGATCGCGAGCACCACGCACAGCGTTGCGGCGCCCAGCAGCCAGCGCTGCCGCCGGCTGCCCAGCCGCCGCGCGGCATACGCATGACCCAGCCCGGCCCCGAACAACAGCCCCGCCATCACCACGAAGTCGAGTGGGCCCCAGTGCCAGCCCTGGCCGGCGGGCAGGTGGCGGTCGCGCACGGACAGGGCCAGTGGTATCAGGAGCAGCAGGCCGGTGCCGATCGCCGGCCGGATCGCGAGGTGGTTCACGTCGTACTCCATGGGTGATGAGTGGGCCTGCAGCATTGGCCCGCTGCGCGGAGCCTCGATGGGGGCGCGGTGAAGCCATGGTGAAGCCGGAACCGCCGGGCCAGGCGCGGCCGCGCCGGTGTGCCGGGGGAGGCGTGGCCTGGATCCGCGCCAGGCCTTCGGGGCGCTGAATTAATCCTTGAAAATCAATAGTCTGAAGAAAATCCCCGCGGCACTGCTAGCCTGTGCCCATTACCGGGAGGAAAACGCCATGACCATCGGATCGCAGTCGGACATCGACGGCCTGCAACGCATCGGCCGGCTGGTCGCGCGGGTGCGCGAGGAAATGCTCGCCGCCGCCTGCCCCGGCATGACCACCGGCGAGCTCGACTTGATCGGCGAGCGCCTGCTCGCCGCGCACGGCGCGCAGCCGGCGCCGCGCCTGACCCTTGGCTTCCCCGGCGCGACCTGCATCAGCGTCAACGAAGAGGCCGCCCACGGCGTGCCGGGCGCGCGCGTGCTGGCCGCCGGCGACGTGGTCAACGTGGATGTCTCGGCCGAACTGGGCGGCTACTTCGCCGACACCGGCGGTACCCGCGTGCTGCCCACGGCCGCGGCGCGCGACCTGCGCCTGTGCCACGCCGCACGCAGCGCGCTGGCCAACGCGCTGAAGGTCGCGCGTGCCGGGCAGCCGCTCAACCGGATTGGTGCGGCGATCGAGCGCACCGCGCGCCAGGCCGGCTTCCGCGTGATCGAGAACCTGGGCAGCCACGGGGTCGGCCGCGCGCTGCACGAGGAACCGGACCACATTCCCGGCTACCACGACCCGCACGACACGCGGCGGCTGCATGAGGGCATGGTCATCACCATCGAGCCGTTCCTGTCCACCCGCAGCCGCGTGGTCGAGGAAGGCGACGACGGCTGGACCCTGAGCGGCGCGCCCGGCAACCGCTCGGCGCAGTACGAGCACACGCTGATCGTCACCCGTGGCGAACCGATCGTGGTGACGCTGCACTGAGCACTGGGCACTGGGCACGGTACGCGGCATCGACACGGCGTGCACGCGCCGGCGGCGAGGGTGGCGGTGTTCCCCTGCACTCCCTGTCCGGCATGAGCGAGCCGCCGCTGCGTACCCCTGATGGCCGTTACCTGGTGGTGCGTGGCCGGCTGTGGCGTGCGACCAACCCGGCGCTGCCGGAGGAGCAGCGGCAGGCGGCGCTGCGGCAGCTGATGGCCGCGCGCCGCGAGGTGGGGCGGGCACGCCGCGCGGGAGACCGCCAGGCGCTGGCGCGGGCCGGCGAAGCGGTCGATGCAGCCAAGCGCGCGCTCGGCGAGCGCGGCCCGGTGTGGTGGGCCGATGGCGCGCCGGACTACAACCGCCACCTGGCCAGGAACACGCCCTATGCGGCGTGGCATGCGCAGGCGACGGCCGCCGGAGCGGCGCCGGCGGATGACTGAAGACCGGGGCGCGGCGGCGTGCGCCCGCGGCGCCGCCTCAGTGCTGGTCGGGATGGGCCTGCCAGTCCGCCTGGCCGGCGGCCAGGGTCCAGCCGATCAGCTCGCCGGTGGTGCGCCCCAGCGCGGTCTCGAAGGCGGTGGTCACGCTGGCCACGGTGGTGTCGGCGGCAGGCTCGGCGACGAGGAACGTGCGCGAGGCGACCACGCGCTGGTCCAGGCTGTGGATCAGCTTGGCATTGAGCTCGATGGTCGCGGCCGGGCGCGCGTTGCCGGCGTAGTCCGATTCGAACCGGCGCAGGTCGATGGCGAGCTTGTAGTCCGAGCGGATGCCGGTGGCGATGCGCGCCACCGCGCCGATCCGGCCGGAGTCCTCGAAGCCGCGCAGCAGCGCGTCTTCGAGCATGTCGGTGGCCGGCTGCGACCAGGTCGCGCCGCGGTACACCTCCAGCTCGCCGGGCGTGGGCCGCACGTTGATGCGCGGGCTGTCCACCAGGCGCGCGGCGGCGGGCTTGGCCACGGCCAGCTGCCAGTCCACCCGCGGCCACGACGGGTCCACGGCCACCCGCGCCTGCGGTGCGTAGATGGTGATCGGGTGGCGGTCGCCGCTGGCCAGCACCGAGCAGCCGGCGAGGGCCAGGACGCAGAGGGGGGCGAGCAGTCGCATCGACGGGAAGCGCTTCATTTGGGTTCGAACTCCTTCGGGGCATCGCGGCCGAGCAGGTAGCGCGCCGGGTTGTTCTCGAGGCGGTCGCTGACCCGGCGCAGGTCGCGGATCAGCCCCCGCAGCTCGGTCAGGGTCGGGCCCAGCTGGGCCAGGCCGTCGTTGGCGAAACTGTTGATGGCGGCGCGGTTCTCGCCAAGGATGGCATTGGCGTTGCCGGCCGCCGAATCGAGCTTGGCGAGGCTGGCGTCGAGCTTGTCCAGCGTGGCCGGCAACTGCCGCACCACGTTCTCGTCGAGGTGCTGGAGGGTGCCGTTGGCGGTGGCCAGGGTGGTGTTGAGGTTGCGCGCGGCGTCGCGCGCCTCCAGCAGCAGTGCGCGGGTGCCCTGGTCGCGGTCGGCGAGGCTGCCGCTGACGGTCTCCAGGTGCGCCAGGGTGTTGGAGATGCGCTCCACGTTCTGGTCGCTGAGCAGCTGGTCCATGCGCTCGACCACGCGGTTGGCCACGTCGGTGATGTTCTGCAGCGCCGACGGCGAGGTCTGGATGGTGGGCACCGCCTCGCGGTCGACCGTGGTCAGCGCCGGTGCCTGCGGGCTGCCGCCGCTGAGCTGGATGATGGCCGGGCCGGTGATGCTGGTGATGGCCAGCTTGGCGCGGGTATCGGTCCTGACCGGCGTGGTCGAGTTCAGCCGCAGCCTGGCGATCACCTTGCGCGGGTCGTCCGGCGCCAGCGACAGGTCGGTGATCGAGCCGACCGAGATGCCGTTGTACTGCACCGGGCTGCCGACCGACAGGCCGGTCACCGCCTCGTCGAACACGACGCGGTATTCCTGCCAGGTGCGGTCGGAGGAGTATTTGGCCGCCCACAGCCCGAACCCGAGCAGGGCCAGCGAGACGATGAGGGTGAAGGCGCCGATCAGGACGTAGTGGGCTTTGGTTTCCATGGCTCAGGCATGCTCGGGCGGGAGGCCGCGCGCGGCGCGGGCACGGGGGCCGTGGAAGTACTCGCGGATCCACGGGTGGTCGAGGCGTTCGATCTCGGGCAGCGGCGCGGCGGCGACCACCTTGTGGTCGGCCAGCACCGCCACCCGGTCGCAGATGGCGTAGAGCGTGTCCAGGTCGTGGGTGATCAGGAACACGGTCAGGCCCAGCGCCTCCTGCAGGGTCTTGATCAGGCGGTCGAAGGCGGCCGCGCCGATCGGGTCCAGCCCGGCGGTGGGCTCGTCCAGGAACAGCAGCGGTGGGTCCAGCGCCAGCGCGCGCGCCAGCCCGGCGCGCTTGCGCATGCCGCCGGACAGCTGCGAGGGCAGCTTGTCCAGGGCATCGGCCGGCAGCCCGGCGAGCTTGACCTTCAGCAGCGCCAGTTCGTAGTGCCAGCGCTCGGGCAGCTCCGGGTGGTGCTCCTTCAGCGGCACCTGCACGTTCTCGCCGACGGTGAGCGAGGAGAACAGCGCGCCGTCCTGGAACAGCACCCCGGTGTTGCGCTCGACGTGCAGGCGTGCGGCCGCGTCGTCCGAACGCGCGTCCACGCCCAGCACCTCGATCTGCCCGGCGTCGGGCGTGCGCAGGCCGAGGATGGAGCGCATCAGCACCGACTTGCCGGTGCCCGAGCCGCCGACCACGCCGAGAATCTCGCCGCGGCGCACGTCCAGGTCCAGGCCGTCGTGCACGGTCTGGCTGCCGAAGCGGTTGACCAGCCCACGCACGCGGATGGCCAGTTCATCGTCGCCGCCCAGGGTCCGCGAGGGAATCGCCATCGTGCCGTCCCCTTACCAGTCCATGTGCATGAACCACAACGCGGCCAGCGCGTCGAGGACGATGACCAGCGAGATCGTCTGCACCACGCTGGAAGTGGTGCGCTCGCCCACCGACTGCGCCGTGCCCTGCACCTTGAGCCCTTCCAGGCAGCCGATCAGGGCGATGATCAGCGCGAACACCGGGGCCTTGGACAGGCCCACCAGCAGGTGCCGCAGCTGCATGGTGTCGTGCATGCGGGCGATGTACATCTGCGGCGGGATGCCCAGGTCGAACGCGCCCACGGTGACGCCGCCGGCCAGGCCGGCGACCATGGCGATGAAGGTCAGCAGCGGCAGCATCACCACCAGCGCCAGCACCCGCGGCAGCACCAGCAGGTCGATCGGGTCCAGGCCCAGGGTCTGGATCGCGTCGATCTCCTCGCGCGCCTTCATCGCGCCGATCTGCGCGGTGAACGCGCTGGCGGTGCGCCCGGCCAGCACGATGGCGGTCAGCAGCACGCCGAACTCGCGCAGGAAGGCGATGTTGACCAGCTCGACCACGTATATCTCGGCGCCGAAGTCGCGCAGGATGGTCGAGCCGAGGAAGGCGATCACCGCGCCGACCAGGTAGGCCAGCAGCGCGATCAGCGGCACCGCGTCCAGCCCCACCTCTTCCATCTGGTGCACGGTGGCGGTCAGGCGCAGGCGCCGGGGCTGCCGCAGCAGCCGCGCCAGCTTGGCCAGGGTCTCGCCGAAGAAGCCCAGCAGCACGCCGATGTTGGCGCCGATGGCATGCACCGAGCGGCCGAGCCGCTCCAGCGCCGCGGCCACGCCGTAGTCGCGCTGCGGCGGCGGGCGCTCGTCGGCGACCTCGTCGATGGTGCAGACCAGCGCGCGGTGCTCCTCGCGGAACAGCAGCGCGTCGTCGCGCAACCCGGCGCTGCGCGAATACCGCAGCAGCTGCAGCACGCCGGCCGAATCGAGCTGGTCGATGCCGCGCGCGTCCATTCCGCGCACCTGCGCATGGATGCCGCCCAGCACCTGCGCCGATTGCAGGGCGGTGGACAACGTCCAGCTGCCCGACAGCCTGAGTTGGCCGTCGACGTCCGGGTCCATCGCGCAGTGGGGCGGTTCGGCGTTCTTCATGGGGGCGTCCGGCGCCGAGCATACCCTGTCGCCCCGTCGCGGGCCCATGAAGCGATCAAGCCGGCGCACTTCCGGGTGATACTAATGCGCATGTCCGCCGAATCCATCGCACCCGCTTCCATCGTCCCCGGACGCGCCACGTATGCGCAGCGCGTGGCCTTCGTCACGGAGATCGCGGGCCGCCTGCATACCTACGGCACCACCGCGCAGCGGCTGGACCTGGACTGCGAGCCGTGGTCCAACCCCACTGGCCTGATCCTCAGTTTCAGCGACCCGACCCAGGCGATCGGTTCCAGCGACATCACCCGCGTGGTGCGCCTGGACCCCGGCAGCAACGACCTGCACAAGCTGACCCTGGCCGACCAGATCGCCGATGCGGTGGCGAGCGGGCAGATGAGCATCGCCCAGGGCCATACCGCGCTGCGCCGGCTCGACAAGGCGCCGACCTGGCGCGACAACGCGCAGATGCTGCTGTCCTTCTGCCTGGGGTCGGCCGGCGTGGCCGGCATGTGGCGGCTGCCGTGGCTGGACGTGGTGACCGCCGGTTTCACCGGCCTGCTGATCGGGCTGATGCTGTTCTATACCGACCGCCGCGTGGCCACCCGCGAGGCCAGCGACGCGCTGGCGGCGATGCTGGCCGGTTTCGTCGCGGTACTGGTGGCCAGCTTCATCGGCCCGCTGAACCAGAATTCGGTGATCATCGCCTCGCTGGTGGTGCTGCTGCCGGGCATGGCCTTGACCAATGCGGTCAACGAGCTGGCCAGCCAGCACTGGGTTTCGGGCACCGCGCGTTTCGCCGGTGCGCTGACCACGATCATGAAACTGACCGTGGGCGCGATGATCGCGGTGACCATTACCGACCTGATCGGCCTGGAGCCGCTGGTGCGCGGCTCGCGCCCGCAACCGGAGTGGGTGGAATGGGCCTCGGTGATGCTGGCCGCGTTCGCCTTCGCGATGCTGTTCCGCGCCTCGCGCCGGGACTATCCCTGGGTGATGGCCGCGTCGCTGGCCGGGTATGCCATTTCCCGTTATGGCGGGCAGCAGTGGGGTGGGCCGGCGGGGATATTCCTGGCGGCGATGCTGACCGCCGCCGGCAATCTGTTCGGCCGGGTGGTACAGCGGCCGGGCGCGATCATCCGCCTGCCCGGCATCATCATGCTGGTGCCGGGCAGCATCAGCCTGCGCGGGGTATTGAGCCTGATCCAGCAGCAGAACGTGAATGCAGGCGAATCGGCGCTGCTGACCGTGCTGAACGTGGTGATGGCGCTGGTGGCGGGGCTGCTGTTCGGCAACCTGCTGGTGCCGGCGCGGAAGAATCTCTGAGGCGCGGGCAGCCGGCCACGGGGCTGGGGTGCGGTTGCCGCGCGGGAATGGCCGCACCGTCGCGGCCCGCGTCCCACAATAAAAAACGCCGGCATCGGCCGGCGTTTCATTACGCGATGATTCCCGTCCCGATCACTTCTGGATCAGGAATTCCTCGACCTTGCGGCCGCCGGCGGTGTATTCGGCCAGCCAGCGCGGCTGCTTGCCACGGCCGGTCCAGGTATTGGCGGCATTGGCCGGGTCGCGGTACTTCGGCGCGACCTTCACGCCCTTGCTGGCGCTCTTGGCCGGGGCCTTGGCGGCGCGCGGGGCGCGGGGCGCCTTGGGGGCGCCGGTGCCGAACAGTTCCTCGATGGTGTAACCGGCCTTCTGCGCGGTCTTGACCAGCTGCGCGCGGACCTTGGTGATGGGCTGGCGCTTGGCGACCACGCTCTTGCGCTTCTGCGCGTCGCGGATCAGGGACGCCAGTTCTCGGGCCGACAGGCCGCTCAGGTCGATACTCATCGAATCGCTACTCCGGATAATGGGTTGGGTATTGCCGGTCCGTGGCAGCGCGCAAAGCATAGCGGCTGTTCCACGGTAACGGCAACGATAATGTGGGCCATGTATTGATTACATGAGAAAAGGCCGGGTTTCGACCCCGGCCTTTTCCATGACATGCATCCCTGTACGTCGCCCTGCGGGCGGCTTCGCGGTGAAAACGGCTGTCCTGCCGTTATTTTGGTATCAGCCGGTGATTCTATGCAGCAGCCCGGCCTTGTCCAGGTTTTCGGCCTCGCTGGCCGCGCGCGCGCGGTATTCGTAGGTGCCCGCGGCCAGGCCGCGCTCGGAGACCACGATGCGGTGCGGGATGCCGATCAGTTCCATGTCGGCGAACATCGCGCCCGGGCGCAGGCCGCGGTCGTCCAGCGCCGCGTCGATGCCGGCGGCCTGCAGTTCGGCCAGCAGCGCCTCGGCGGCGGCGGTCACGGCCGGGTCCTGCTTCGGGTTGATCATGCACACAACCGCCTGCCACGGCGCCATGGCCACCGGCCAGATAATGCCGGCCTCGTCGTGGTTCTGTTCGATGGCGGCGGCGACGATGCGCGACACGCCGATGCCGTAACAGCCCATCGCCATTACCGTGGCCTTGCCGTTCTCGTCGAGCACCGTGGCCTTGAGCGCCTCGGCATATTTGCGGCCGAGCTGGAATACATGGCCGACCTCGATGCCGCGCGCGAGCTTCAGTTCGCCGCCGTCGCGGGCGCGGTCGCCGGCGACCACGTTGCGGATATCGGCCACCTCCGGTTCGGCCAGGTCGCGGCCCCAGTTGACCCCGGCGATGTGGAAACCGGTTTCGTTGGCGCCGACCACGAAGTCGGCCAGCGCCGCCACCTCGCGGTCGGCGACGATGCGGATGGCCTTGCGCGGGTCCAGCGGGCCGAGGAATCCGGGTTCGCTGCCGAGGTATTCGGCGATCTCCGCCTCGCTGGCCATGCGGTGGTCGGCCAGGCCCGCCACCTTGCCCAGCTTGATCTCGTTGACCTCGTGGTCGCCGCGCACCAGTGCCAGCACGAACGCGTCGTCGGCGCTCATCACCGCCACCGACTTGACCGTGCGCGCCAGGGCGATGCCCAGCAGCGCGGCGACGTCCTCGCAGGTTTTCTGGGTCGGGGTCTCGACCTTGCGCAGCGTTTCGGTCGCGGCCGCGCGCGGTGCCGGGTCTGCGGCGACGGCGGCCTCGACGTTGGCGGCGTAATCCGAGCCGGTGGAGAACGCCAGCGCGTCCTCGCCGGAATCGGCGATCACGTGGAATTCCTGCGAGGCGTCGCCGCCGATCGCGCCGGAATCGGCCTGCACCGCGCGGAACTCCAGCCCCAGGCGGGTGAAGATGCGGGTGTAGGCGGCCTTCATGTTCTCGTATTCGGCCACCAGGCTGGCGTCATCCAGGTGGAAGGAATACGCGTCCTTCATCAGGAATTCGCGCGCGCGCATCACCCCGAAGCGCGGGCGGATCTCGTCGCGGAACTTGGTCTGCACCTGGTAGAAGTTGACCGGCAGCTGCTTGTAGCTGGACAGCTCCTGGCGCGCGAAGTCGGTGATCGCTTCCTCGGCGGTGGGGCTGTAGCAGTATTCCTGCTCCTTGCGGTCCTTGATCTTCAGCAGCTGGCCGCCGAATTTCTCCCAGCGCCCGGTTTCCTCCCACAGCTCCCTGGGCTGGATGGTCGGCAGCTGCAGTTCCACCGCGCCGGCGCGGTTCATTTCCTCGCGGACGATGCCCTCCACCTTGCGCAGCACGCGCAGGCCCAGCGGCGACCAGGTGTACAGGCCCGAGGCCAGCTTGCGGATCATGCCCGCGCGCAGCATCAGCTTGTGGCTGACCAGCTCGGCGTCGGCGGGTGTTTCCTTGGTGGTGTGCAGGTGGAAACGGGAAAGGCGCATGGGGAGGCTTCACGGGACGGCGGACCGCCTATTCTGCCAGAAGCCCATGCGCCACAAGGGCCGGGGCGGCGCCTACTTCTTGCAGTAGGCCGCGGCGGCGGCCTCGGCCAGCTGTTTCTGCGCGCTGCGCTGGGCATCGTCCAGCTGGGTGTCCGGCTTGCCGTCGCCGTTGGTGTCCTGCATCAGCGGGCCGCTGCCCTGCAGCAGCTCCAGGTTGCGCCGCGCCGCGGTGCACTCCGGCGCCTCGTCGGCCTTGGCCGGCTCGGCCGCGGCCACCGGCTCGCCGGAGGTGGTGATGCGGCGGGTTTCGTACTTCTGCCCGGTCGGCGGGCGCTCGGAGTACTGGGTCACGCCATTGGCGTCTTTCCACTTGTACAGGTTGCCGGTACCGGCAACGGCACCGCTGGCGGCGCCGGCCAGGGCCAGCAGGCAGCAGAAACGGGGCAGGGCGCGCATGGCGACTCCGGTCGCTTGACGGGACAGGACCCGATTGCAGCACCCGGTGACGCGGCTGGCAAGTCGATTAAACTGGCCGCATGGACGAAACCAGACCGCCGCCGCGCTCGCGCAGCATCTACCTGCTGCCGAACCTGTTCACCACCGCCGGGCTGTTTGCCGGCTTCTACGCCATCATCGCCGCCTCCAACGGTGACTTCGTCAACGCCGCCGTCGCGGTGTTCGTGGCCGGGGTCATGGACGGGCTGGACGGGCGGGTGGCGCGCCTGACCGGCACCAGCAGCGAGTTCGGGGTCCAGTACGACTCGCTGGCCGACCTGGTCAGTTTCGGCATGGCGCCGGCGCTGGTGATGTACCACTGGTCGCTGTCCTCGCTGAAGTTCGACGGCGACGTGCTGGGCCGCGTCGGCTGGCTGGCCGCATTCCTGTACGCGGCCTGCGCGGCGCTGCGCCTGGCGCGCTTCAACACCCAGGTGGGCACCGTGGACAAGCGCTGGTTCGTCGGCCTGGCCAGTCCGGCGGCGGCGGGGCTGATGATGTCCTTCGTCTGGGCCTTCGCCGACGGCAGCCTGGGCTGGAGCGGCGAGGAGCTGCGCTACGTGGCGCTGGTGGTATCCATCGTCGCCGCCCTGCTGATGGTCAGCCGCATCCGTTTCTGGAGCTTCAAGGGCGGCGGCGAGAAGGGCCCGCGCTCCGAGCGCGTGCCGTTCATGGTGCTGGCGCTGGTGCCGATCGTGATCGCCATCATGGTGGTCGACCTGCCGCGCACGCTGTTCGTGGTCGGCGTTCTGTACGCGCTGTCCGGGCCGGTGCTGTGGCTGTGGCAGCGGTGGCGGCAGCCGGCCAGCAGGGTGCAGTGAACGCGGCCGCGTCCACGCCGTTGTGGTCGCCGCAGCAGCAGGCGTGGCTGCAGGCGATGGGCTATGCGGTGTATCTGGAAGGCGGCGCGCTGGACGCGCCGCTGCCGCAGCCGGAGACGCGAGCCGCGGCGCCGGCTTTCGAGGCCGCTCCCGCGGCTGCGGCTGCGCCCGCGCGCGTGGCGCCGCCGGTACGCCGCGAGGCGCCACCGCGGCTGCCACCGGAGGCGCCGGCCACCGCGCCGCAGGCACGGCCGGCGTCGCGTCGCGGCGGGGTACGCCTGCCCGACCGCCTGCAGATCGCGCTGCTGCGCGCGTCCGGCTGCAACCCCAACGATCCGCAGACCCGCGCGCTGATGGACAGCTGGCCGCTGGACGAGCTGCGCGCGAACCCCGCGGCCAAGCGCGCGCTGTGGCCGCAACTGCGCGAACTGCGGCGGAAGCAGCGGCAATGAACGCGGTGGCGGCGACGCCAGCGCCGGTGCTGCGCCCGATGCACGAGGGCGATCTGGACGCGGTGATGGAGATCGAGCTGCGCGCCTATCCGTTCCCGTGGACCCGCGGCATCTTCCAGGACTGCCTGCGCGCCGGTTACCCGGGGCGGGTGCTGGCCGGGGGCGACGGCCTGTTCGGCTATGGGCTGCTGAGCATCGCCGCCGACGAGGCCCACGTGCTCAACGTCTGCGTCGATCCGAGCCGGCAGTCGCGCGGGCTGGGGCGGCGCCTGCTGCGCGACCTGGTGCAGGTGGCGCGGCAGCACCGCGCGGCGCGGGTGTTCCTGGAAGTGCGCCCGTCCAACGCCGCGGCCATCGCGCTGTACCACAGCGAGGGGTTCAACGAGATCGGCCGCCGCCCGCGCTACTACCCGGCGGTGACCGGGCGCGAGGATGCGCTGGTGATGGCGATGGAGCTGGTGGACGAGGACATCCGTTCCATGCCGCCGCTGTAGGCGGCCTGCTCAACCCAGCCGCAGTACCGCCACGCCGGCCACGATCAGCGCCGCGGCGGACAGGCGCGCGCCCGATGCGTTCCTTCAGCACCCAGGCCGAGATCAGCAGCGCGAACAGGATCGAGGTTTCGCGCAGCGCGGCGATGACCGCCACCGGCCCCTGGGTCATCGCCCACAGCACGATGCCGTAGGAGGCGGTGGTGCCGGCGCCGCCCACCAGGCCGCGCCCCCAGTTGCCGCGCAGGTACCGGCACAGCTGCGCGCGGCGGGTGGCCAGCGCCCACAGCGGCAGCGGCAGCCCGGACAGCAGGAACAGCCACAGCGTATAGCTGGCGGCATTGCCGGACAGGCGCACACCGCGTGCGTCGACCAGGGTGTAGGTGGCGATCAGCACGGCGATGGACAACGGCAGCCACAGGTGGCGGCGGGCAACCCCGCCGGCCATGCCGACGACGCCGGCGCTGACCACGGCGATGCCCAGCCAGGCGCCGGCCGTCAGCTGTTCGCCGAATGCCAGGCTGCCGGCCAGCGCCACCAGCGGCGGTGCGCAGCCGCGCATCAGCGGGTAGGACAGGCTCATGTCGGCAGCCTGGTAGGCGCGTGCGACCAGCACGTAGTAGCCGGCCTGCAGCAGCGTGGAGGCGGCCAGCCACGGCCAGCTCGCCGGTGCCGGCAGCGGCAGCCATGGCAGTGCCAGCGCGGACAACAGCGCGGCCCAGCCGGTGACCAGGATCGTGGTCAGCAGGGTGTCGCCACCGCGCTTGACGATGGCGTTCCAGCCGGCGTGCAGCAGGGCCGCGAACAGCACCGCGCAGAAGATCGCCAGCGACATCGCATGCCCGGGGTGCGGTGGAGCGTGCAGGATAGCCGCAAACGCAAACGCCGCCCGCAGGCGGCGCTTGCGTCACCGCGGGGGCGGCTTACAGCTTGGCGCGCTGTGCCTGCAGGCCGGCCAGCTGGCCGTTCCAGTCGGCCAGGCGTACGCGCTCCTGTTCGACCACCGCCGCCGGCACCTTGTCGGTGAACTTCGACAGCTTGGTCTCGCTCTTCTCCTTCTCCGCCGACACCCGCGCGATCTCCTTGTCCAGGCGCGCGCGCTCGGCATCCAGGTCGACCAGGCCTTCCAGCGGCACCAGCAGCTTCAGCTCGCCGACGATGGCGGCTGCGGCCGGCGGGGTCTGCGCATCGGCGGCCAGCCACTCGATGCTCTCCAGCTTCAGCAGGAAACGCAGCTGCGAGGTGAAGCGCTCCACGCGCGCCTGGTCCACGGCCTGGCCCCCCTGCAGCAGCAGCCGGACCAGCCGGGACGGCGGCACGTTCAGCTCGCTGCGCACGCGGCGCAGGGCGTTGACCATGGTCTTGAACCACTCCACGTCGGCCTCGGCCTGGGCGTAGTCGCCGCTGAACTCCGCTGCGGTCGGATAGGGACGCAGCGACAGCGTGTCGACGGTGATGCCCAGGCGCGGCGCCACCTGCTGCCACAGCTGTTCGGTGACGAACGGGATCAGCGGGTGCAGCAGGCGCAGCACCGCTTCGAGCACGTACAGCAGGGTGTGGCGGGTGCTCTGGGCATCGGCCGCATCGCTGCCGTTGAGCGCCGGCTTGGTCAGCTCCAGGAACCAGTCGCAGAACTCGTTCCAGACGAACTCGTACAGCGCCTGCGCCAGCAGGTCGAAGCGGTAGTCGGCGAAATGCTGCTGCGCCTCGGCCGATACCGTGGCCAGGCGCGCCAGGATCCAGCGCTCGGCATCGGTGCGCGGCATCGGCACGCCGCTGAAGCCCGACCCTTCGGTGTTCATCAGGGTGAAGCGGCTGGCGTTCCACAGCTTGTTGCAGAAGTTCTTGTAGCCCTCGGCGCGGCCCATGTCGAACTTGATGTCGCGGCCATGGGTGGCCAGCGCGGCGATGGTGAAGCGCAGCGCGTCGGCACCGTGGGCGATGATGCCGTCCGGGAACTCCCTGCGGGTGGCCTTCTCGATCTTCTCGGCCATCTTCGGCTGCATCAGGCCATGGGTGCGCTTGGCGACCAGGTCGTCGATGCTGATGCCGTCGATGATGTCCAGCGGGTCGAGCACGTTGCCCTTGGACTTGGACATCTTCTGGCCCTGCGCGTCGCGGATCAGGCCGGTGATGTAGACGTCCTTGAACGGGATGTGCCCGGTGAAGCTGTCGGTGGCCATGATCATGCGCGCCACCCAGAAGAAGATGATGTCGAAGCCGGTGACCAGCACGTTCGACGGCAGGTAGCGCGCGAAACCGAGCTGCGCCATCGCCGCCTCATCCGGCCAGCCCAGCGTGGAGAACGGCCACAGCTGCGAGGAGAACCAGGTCTCCAGCACGTCGCTGTCCTGGGT
>ERZ778023.3435-NODE-3435-length-15613-cov-7.552385_pt1 | contig 15613 bp, 16 predicted proteins | sample MGYA00375753_ERZ778023 | MGnify/ENA primary metagenome ERZ778023 (study PRJEB29350, sample SAMN05389822) | bioreactor metagenome | isolation source: Ammonium sulfate bioreactor | place: South Africa: University of Cape Town | collected 2014-04-04 ...
CAGAAGTAGGGATGACGATTGCGAGGAAAGGAAATCCCCATCCGATCAGACCATAAGCGATCATCCTGATCCATTTCCAAAGAGTCTCTCTGCCAGTTAATAAATTTGAGAAGAAAATCTGTATTGAAGAATGTCAGCGGTTGCAATGAATTCAAAGGAAAGGAAAAATGAAACCTCAAAGCACATGTTGAATGCAATGATGGCCCACCAGAATGTGCATGCAAGAATTCCAAACAAGATCAACGCTCCTTTTAAGTCAACGTTAAAATGCGGTAACGCGAGGAGAATACAATACCTTGAAAAGAACAAGGAGAGCTATGCATTGTCAAATCGTTGAGCGAATAGCTGACCGAGAGCGAAGCTGTGATGCCAGAGAACGATACCGTTGTTGTAGGGTCAATAGGGACATCCTGTCCTCCGCACCAAATCTGGTTGGAGCCAGCTATAGTGGGCAAAACAATACCTCCTGCCTGGACCAAAGTTGAAAGTTGAATAACGGGTCCAAAAGCGGTTGGGGATTGGTACCAAAACATTTGCAGCCATTGCGGTCATCAGAATAAGACCTTTTGGGAATCGCCGCAGTTGAGGATTGAAGAGATACGAAACGATCAAAGTTGCTGATGCCACCTTGTATGTAGGGAGGGTAAGCGGTGAAGTCTTTGTCAAAGAGAAATGATTCGCACCCAAGAAAACCAACCAACAATTCCTTGCATGATTTTGGCTCCAAGGTATTGGTCATCAGTGAGGGAAGGAAGAGGGCATGTGAATGAACATCCTCCATCAATGAGGGAAAGCGGTTCATTGCAGGATACGGGAGGAACTGAGATATTGCTTGCAAAGCAGCTGGTCTCGATGGTCCCGTTGACAGTGTAGTTGGTTGCATCAAGGGGAAATCGAGGGGCGCCAAGAAACACAGGATCCGTGAAGTTGCAGAGGAACCCGGAGGAGTCATTTGAAGGAAGAAAAGAAGCTATAAATCAAAAAGAAACACTGTTAGTGCCGTCAACTTGTCTCATTTGGGAGGCGTTGTCAGGGAGCGACATACGAATATTCTGAGGAACTCCGATGGATGCCAAGTGAGGAACACACTGTAAAACTAGTACTTCTTAGCACGCAGAACGACGGCAAGAGGAATACCAACCAAAGTTTTCACAGACGGAGCGGCAAGGTTGAACAGGAATAGGGAGTGTGGTTCCTTTGTGGGAAGTAGTTAACCGGTTTAAAAGAAATTAGAAATAGAATTAAATTTTAGATGTCACGTTGCTTGCAGAAAACCGCATGACCTTAAAAAAAATAGCCAGTAAGGAAACTCCTACCATTCTCCGAGGTAAGGCAAGGGCGAAATGCAGAGGAGCACTCAAGGGTGACGAGCGCCTGCACACAAGCCGGAGTCTCGTGAAAGAAGGCCGACCCTTTGATGGACCGTTCAAGCTGGATTTGAATTTGTGGGATGGTGTATTGACTGGAGATGAACACCGGTGTGCCATCTGAAAAGAGGGCGTTAGTGGCATTCCGCATCTGGGGACGAGACAAAGCGCGTACCGGGGATCAGGCAGTTGGGCAAAATAGTTCCGTTCCATGGTAAGCAATAACCTGTGCTCGCGCTGATGGGCGACAATATGAATAGAGTGACACATAGCCCTAGAGCAATCCACAGGAAGTTGGAGGACTGGGGAGCCACTGGCATGCTACTGGTTCTGTACTGGAGCTTGAAAGTGAAGATATTGAGAGCCAGTACAAGAGGGTCATTTCCTAAATGCGGTTTCTTCGCAATACAGTTGCGCGAGTCTAATTGGCGTGTTTAACTGATGTTCGCGTTATCCCTATCATGATTAAATCATTAGGAAGGATTGCTGGCCGGACTAACCTGTTGCCTCCACAAAGGAGGTCAACAAAGACCAATAGGAAGTTCTCCTGGTTTATTGTTTCCAAGTAGAACGCATTGTAGTAAGAGCATGAATATAGAACCGCTCCTCGTCAACCTAAACCCCCTGTGGTCTATTATACTCATGAGACGATCTTTACAACGTTTTCGTTTATTTTACAACACTTCGTTCATTCACTGGAGGAGCTCGATTCAGCTTCCGAAGCCTCTTCCTCCTCTCCGTCTGCGCCGTCGGCGACAACACTGAGTTCTTTCCCTCCTCCAGAAAGGGATGATCGAGACAAATAGGAATCAGTGACCACCAAATGGAACAATCCCACTGCTTCCTGTCTTCTTCTCTCCCTCAACACCAAGAAGATTGCCCTCAAGATCTTCCACCAATGAGCAACCATCTGCCAAGAGAGGAAAGTGAAGAACAACAATCCTCCCAAACATGAGATTGCAAATCCTTTCAAGATCACCAATGGAAAGTTCGAAACGTTGTCACTCAGAGAACAGACGGGCGGCGCCCCTGGTAATTGAGGTAAGCATTCATAATATGCTTCATATCCTGATGTGATTTCTCCTTCATTGGCAGCATTGTTGATGACATAGGCAATGAAGAATGAATAAACCATGAAGAAGATGCACACAAACAGCAACACCCTCGAATATGGAATGATCACTGATGTCATTTTTCTCAATTTGATGGCAAGGATGATCAATTTGATGAGGGAGATTGTGAAGAAGATGAGTCCCGACACAAGAAGGATTCCCATTGGAATGAAGAAGAATGTCAACGACCATGCGTCGTTATCCGCAGATGTGATGAAACAACTGTTGAATAGGGGTATGTTAAGAGATTGTAAGAAACAGACAGGAACGCTTACAATGTTGCACCAGGGACGTAGCCCATCTTCCCAGCGGAGGTTGGGATGACGATTGCGAGGAAAGGAAATCCCCAACCGATCAGACCATAGATTACCATCCTGATCCATTTCCAAAGCGTCTCTCTGCCAGTTAATAAATTTGAGAAGAAAATCTGTATTGAAGAATGTCAGCGGTTGCAATGAATTCAAAGGAAAGGAAAAATGAAACCTCAAAGCACATGTTGAATGCAATGATGGCCCACCAGAATGTGCATGCAAGAATTCCAAACAAGATCAATGCTCCTAATATCCACCACATTAAGAACAGAAAAGAAGGCGATTGGGATACCTTGGAATGAGCAAGGAGAACTGACGACCGTCAAATCGTTGATGGAATATGACACCACTAACGAAGCCGTGATACCCGAGAAAGTTGTTGTGGAATGAGGGTCTATTACTACTCCTTGTCCGCCACACCAAATCTCATCATGGCCAACAATAGTGGGCAGGATAATCCCTCCCGCCTTCAAGTTAAAGTTATTCACTATTGTACTTAATCCATGTTGGGAATTGGTACCAAAACATTTGCAGACATGGCGGTCATCAGAATGAGACCTTTTGGGAATCGTCGCAGTTGAGGATTGAAAAGATATGAAACGATCAAAGTTGCTGATGTCACCTAGTAAGAATATGAGATCATGAACCCTGAGGTGGGGAATTCCTTACCCAGGAAAACCAACCAACAATTCCTTGCATGATTTTGGCTCCAAGGAATTGGTCATCCGTGAGGGAAGGAAGAGGGCATGTGAATGAACAACCTCCGTCCTTTAGAATGAGAGGTGATTCGCACGTGTAAGTCGGAACGGAGGTGTTGCTAGCAAAACACGAACTTTCGACGGTGCCGTTGATGGTGTAGTTGGTTGCATCTACGGGGAATCGAGGATCGCCAATAAATACCGGATCTGATACATTGCATAGGTACTGTACGGAATCATTTGAGGGTAAAAAGGTCGCTAAAGTAGAAAAAATTGTTTAGCGGTTGTTGAGGAGAGTGAAGGAAAGCTCACGAATATAAAGCGGTACTCCGATGCTCGCCAAGATTGCTGAGCACTCAGTCACTATCAAATAAAAAAGCCATTTCAGAGACGAAAACTTTAAATTCCGCAACTGAACATACAAAAATTCTCGCACAAATAACGGCAGGGTTGCACTGGAATCGGTACCACAGTGCCTAATGAATGGGAAACGTAAAAGGTAAGCGGTCAATGGCCCTTTCAATGATCTAGGATGAGGAGGAACGGGACACGATACCGTTTGCGAGTGTGAGGCACGGCCGAAACCCGGATGAGCACTCCACTGCAATGAGCGCGTTTACACATGAATTCGAAATGTGAAAGAACGCCGAGCCTTTGTACGAGCGCTCAACTTGGTGGATCAATTGCTCGAGATTGTATTGTGCCGAGATAAATATTGGCGTTCCATCTGTTCATCGGTTTCAAGTTAGTCCTATTCTGTTATTCCGTTGTGACGAACGGAAGAACCCGGATCAAGGCCTACCAGGGATAATGCAGTGCGAGTCTATGGTACTATTCCATGGGATACAAGTCCCCACACTGGCTAGAGGTGCCTCCGGTAAGGATAAGAGAACAACCGCCCAGACAGCAAGGAGAACCCGGAGAGGTGTAGGAGTTGGGAGGCGCATTGTGTCCTAGTATCACCTTGAGTGCTTGAGATAAAAAACAGATAAAGAACCCGCGACCAGAAATAATTCTCGTTTAAACATGAACTCCGGCCTCCTCGTTTCTAGTGAACGAATAGAATACTAGAGTAGAAGCGTCTCTTCATTTCATCCAAAGCACAGTATCCGATTAACAGTAGATTTAGGTAATAACGGACTTTAAATTAAAAAGTAATGTCGACAGCACCGCTTCGGTCAATCGCAGATGCACCTGAGAAGGCGTTAAGTTCCATTTGCATCCGAGGCAACACCCTTCTTTTCCGGGCCAAAAGACTTGTACCTATCGAAACTAGAGGAAAACTACCTACAACATTGAATTCTGATTTATTTTTTTCCAGTCTGCCGAAGTCTCTCCCACTCAAGCGGGGGTCAAAGCAATGTTATCGGGGAGTAGCAATGTTTCATTCAAAACATCATAATCCCTCAAGCTTGCCTTGTTGTTGTTGTCTGCCACTTTGTGAATTGAAGCTCCGGATAGGCCGCTTGCAGGGCTTTGCGCATGCCCTGATGATAAAACACAATCGCAGCACCTCCCTGTAATTTTTTTACAAGTGTCAGGGTATGTCTTTCTTCTTTTTGTACCTTTCGTTCTTGCAGATGTTGAAGTGGCACACCATACCAGTTCTCCACTTGCAAAGGCTCAAATACTTTCTCCTGCGCAAAGCTGTCGAAGAAGTCGCGCACCTTGGCGATATCTCGCCATCGCGCCCCTCTTGGTTCCTCTGAGACAGGATTAGCTCATTTGGTTGCACGGGTAAACGACAAGCCAGCTGCCTTACCTGTCCAATCAAAGGTCAGTTCGGGAAAGGCGCTTTGCAGGACCGGCTTAATGCTCTTAAATCGCCATAAAGGACCTATCCCCTAAAATAGTTTTGATTTTTTTTGGTTTTTAGTCGTTGTCATGACTCTGAAACAGTGATTTTCAAAGACTTACCATCTTTGAAATAATGTGATTGGGTGTAAGATTTGCCCAATTGTTTGGTTGTAACGCATCGAAGCCGGCTGCCTTGGCATATTCACAAAAGTATCGTCTACGGTTGTCTGGTGCATTCCAGTACCCTCTCGGTTTGTTCTTTGTTGGGTTCCTCTTCAAGGCCAGAGCTTTTCCAAGAATAGAAAGTAAGTTGAGTGTGCAAGAGAGAAAAAGGTGAAGGTATAAAGTACCTCTAGAGGATATCTTTTGTTCTTTCCAGTTCTGTACAACATCATCCCATACGATATCAGTGCGCAAGCGATAAATGGTAGGGAATTTAGGTTTCTTGGAAGCGAGGAGATAGCCATGATGTTTGAAGCTGACGATATCTCCTGGCTGGGGATTCCATCGCTTTGCAAACTCCGTTGTTCCCGGAGCTGCGCTAAAGCGAATACCATTTGGTCTAAAAATAGAGATAAAGATTTTACTTATGTCAGATGTGTTGCACAACTTGAAGACGAAACATAAATAGAAGGTAGGTAGATACGCACAACTCGCACTCCCATTCCTGCGGACCCACCTTGCTAACTATCTTAGCTTCGCCATCCCGATATTTCTATTTTGAAGGTCAAGATGATTATTAAATAAATTCCAGTAAATTAACACGGAAATAACGGAAGATAAAACGATCACGAGTGTACGAAGTGATTAAGCAGAAGCAAGGACGATAGTTACCTTGTGTTTAAGGTAACCAGGATCGCGGCCAGGTTGGATACGTGCGACCGGGTCTCGAAGGATGATACCTTCCCCTCCTTTATCGATGATGTCCTGCAAGAATTTTTCCAAGTGCGGCATACCCTCACACACCACTTTACTCGCGAGCTCGATGTAGGGTGACGGGTTGTTGGCGACATATTGCGCTGTGAAGGAGAGAGCGAGAGTGAGAGAGAGAGTGGGTGTGTGAGGTTGTTGTGCGGTATTGAATTCCCATATGTGATTGCTGTGTAAATTTTGATGGATACTTTACCGAGTGCCTCATAGCGTTCTTGATAGGTACCGGGGTGTCTGGGCAAATCAAACACCATGTATTTGAACTTGGTCCAATCTATCTCGTTCTCGTTTATCTTCAGCGGTATTTTCATGGCCTCTTGAAAGTTGTCTCTTCCGAACCTATTTTGGAAAAAATGTAAAAACAGTGTTTAGGTATTTCTCTCACTTACCATAATTCGCCATCCAAAAACATGCGAGGCGCGATGGTATCGATGATATGGGAAGGTAAGCGTAGCTGATTGCCCGTGCGAGAATAGAAACTGCGAGTCTCAGGGTTAAAAAACCCGCGCACCCCATCATATTTCTCTAACACCCACCTAAGAACAACACAGGTTAATTTTGTTGTTTGTTGAGGGAGAGAGAGCTTGAGGGTGTGTCCACTCACCATCCTTCGGGATCCACATTCGAGAGGGTAAAGAAGCATGCTGAAGAAGGTTGTCCTAAGCCTTCTATCGTGGGTACACTTTTTTCCAGGAACTTAGGTGGCATTTCGGCTGGTATGGGATCGGCCAACTCCACCTTTGCGTCTTGGAGAAGGTCAGGTCGGGCCTGTTTTATTGTCGCTGCCAAGCTAGACGTTGTTTTAAAAGAATATTTAGTAATTTTGTTAAAGAATAGCTTATTATGTTAACGGTACCTTTCAAGTCGGCAGTCCCACCAGCAAGGTATGACTATCAGGTCAATACCTTTTTCCTTTGCGAGGGATATTTTCACTGCGTCTCTTGCTTGAATCTCATATAAAGGCTTGTAGGTGTACTCGGATGTGACGTAGTGATGTTTTTCCTATAACGTGTTTGTGAGAACTTGGGAAGGAGTGAAGCGAGGGTACTTACTTGGTATTCGAGTGCCAAATTGAGGGAAGGAATAAGAATATCAACTTCAAGGTATTCTTGAGTCTTAGGATCCACAAAAGCCGCTTCTTCTCGCACGTTTGTTTTGATTTCGACTGACTATAAGTAAAATAATTATTAGCTTTTTTGTCTTTTGAAAAGGTAAGGAAAGGAGTGCATACCGGAAACAGACTTCTCAAAGCCCTTTCGAGTCGCCTTTGTTGGGCGTAACGACCTTTCAGTGTATATGCTTTATCCCATTTGTGGTCGGGGTAAAGTTCGGTAAGGATGGCAGCCAGTTTAGTTCTCTTGATGTGTCCCAACACTCCTATCCCATGTAAGTCTGCGAGTGTGACGGTGTACCAGTCCTCAGGCTAGCGATAACAAAAATGAGCGAGAGAGTCCCAGCGAGAGAAAGCCTTCGTACTTTTTCTATGTGTAGCTTCTTTTCAGCAATCCGCACCCCGCGAATAATATTCTCTCGATCTCTCCAATATCCGTTACGGACTCGAGATGATCCTTCGATGAATCCGACACTCTCCCAAGCAAAGTTCGGGTATAACGCACGCAGGGTATTTTCCAAAGAGCCATATTGGCGTAGCAATCGCCATCCTCCTCTATGCGCAACGTCAGTGTAGGATATCGAGTACCAATCTGAAATCTAATTTTTGTTGATTTTGGATGAGTGGTACAACGAGAAGGATGGTGTACCTGTTTGACACCTAGATCTTTGCCAATCTTTTCAATTAGCATTAGCGCTTTGCTGGGATCTTTCCAATATCCCGGTGGCGCCCGAATTGGATCCAAAAATTTCGTCGGCTTCCAGTTATAATTTGGATAAACTGCCATGAGCGCAGCGGAGAGTGACTGGTACTGCTGAAGTATATCTGATCCACCTTTCTCCTGCTTAACTGCGGATGTTTGTATTCGATACCAGTCGGTAAGCTATGGATTAAGTTAACCATTTTTCAAATGTTACTTGGGCATAACTTGCCTTCTTGACTTGAAGCTTTGTGCCAATTGTGGAGAGTATCTTGAGTGCATCGTTAGCTGAGAATTGAAATATTTCGACATGAGTTCCTGAAAATACACGTCAAGTTGCAGTTGTACCATTAAGCTGTTTCTGCTGCGAAGCGTAACACCGTGAACAGATCTGAGACAGCACTACCTGTGCTAGAGGCGAGCGAGAAGCGCTTGCCAGCCTCATTTGCCTTCGCCTCTTTCGCAACGCTTTTGCTTCCAAGAAATTTTTACCCTCAACCCGACTGTAAGGCAAGGAAGACACAAAACTCATGAGCAGACATGCTTTATGCATACTTGTTTACTACCTCGAGTAATCTCATCAAAAGCTACCATTGCGAGAACTGAACTTCAGGATATGCCAGCTGCAAAGCTTTCCGTAACCCTCCGTGCGTCTTCCTAACTGTGAATCCTCCCTGTTGAGCAAATGGGTAAGTAAGAACCAATTCGCTGCTCGTGAATCCTACCTTCTTCACCAACACCTCTCTGAGGTTGATTGCATACCAATTCTCGGGTTTGAGAGGATCGAATCCTTTCTCCTTCGCATATTCGTCGAAAAAGGCTCTACAATTATTTACATCCTCCCAGAAGTGATCTTTGTTTCTCGTCTCTGTTGTTGTTTTTCATGTTTAGAAGAAAAACAAAATGAAAGTGCTAGGTATACCAACCTAATTCTTTAAAGTTTGGGTCCGCAAATGCTGCCTTTAGCGAGGATGCAAGCGAGTAATTGAATTTCCACAACGGGCCCACTCCCTAAAAGATGAAGGGATTAGGGAATGACCGAAAATAAGGTAGAAAGCAGAGTACCTTTTTTGAGATGATGTCAGGGAGAGTGACAGTCTTCCAGTTTTCCGCGACGAACGGATCGAATTCCATCTCCTCTGCAAAGTCGACAAAAAAGTTCGTGATATTATCTGGATTGTTCCAATAGCCTTTGGGATGAGCTCTCGGTTGCGCTCGACGCATAGGTAGCACTGAAGTTGTGAAAGAGAGTAAGGTAGTGTCAAGACGAGAGGGAAGGGGAGGAAGTACTATTGGGTTCCGTTTTTTGTTCTTTCCAATTATTCGTTACATCATCCCATACGATATCAGTGCGCAAGCGATAAATAGTGGGGAATTTGGGTTTCTTGGAAGCGAGGAGATAGCCATGATGTTTGAAGCTGATGATATCTCCTGGCTGGGGATTCCATCGCTTTGCAAACTCCGTCGTTCCTGCAGGGGCCACAAATCGAACGCCGTTTGGTCTATTTGAGTATGAAGGTATAATTCGTCAATTTTGATCTTCGACTTCGCATAGCAAATAAAGAAACGTACAGTTCGCATTCCCATTGTAACGGACCTACGTTAGATACAACTTTAGCCTCGGCGTCCCTAAATTTCTAAGTTTCCAAGAAGAAGGAATTTAAGGGATTTTGTGTGTTCTCTAGTATGTAAGTACCTTGTGCTTGAGGAACCCAGGAGATCGCCCAGATACGTAGGGGGAGTAAGGATCCCGTAATATTACACCTTCGCCTCCCTTGTCGATTACATTCTGATAGAAATGTTCGAGGTGCGGCGTGTCTCGGCACTGCTCGAATGTAGCGACGTCTATGTACTTGCATTGTATGTTGCCCAGTTGTTTCACTATTCATGTTTCAAAATTTGCTGTGATGCCAAGAAGAGGTTATGTCATACCAAGATGGTTATATCGTTGTTCATAGGTGCCATTGATTTTAGGTGCGTCGAATACCATGTACTTGAAGGAGTCCCAATCTATTTGTGTGCTCACCATCCTATTTGAGATTTTCATGGATTCTTGGAAATTGTCTCTGCCAAACCTATATGGGATAGTCAGTAAAGAGAAGAGGAGACATAAGAGGTTATCAAAGTAATACCATAATTCGCCATCAAGAAAGATGTCTTTGGGCATGTCGTCGATGACATGTTGAGGGAAAGTGAATTGCTTTCCTGTCCTGGCATAGAAGGCTTTCTTTTCCGGGTTCCAAAATCCTCGCACCCCATCATATTTCTCGAACATCCACCTATAATAAGAGAAAGTCAAATAACCAAAAACAGGTTAATATAAAATTACCATTTAGCAGGATTGATATTGGATACAGTAAAAAAGCAAGCGGTGATTGGTTCCCCTATGCCTTCAACGTTGGCGATATATTTCTTGAGCACTTGTTGAGGCACTTCTTGTGCTATGGGGGCAGCAGTGGTAGATATGTCTGTTAACAGATCTGGTCGGATCTTCTTAATTGTTGCTATGAGGCTGAAAAAAAACAAAAGATTTAGATTCTAAGAAATGGTAAGATAAAGATGTATACCTGTCTGTTCGTCCGTCCCACCAACACGGAATAGTTATCAATGTAATGCCTTTGCTAGCAGCTAATTCAATTTTCTCTCGGTCTCTCGATTGAATCTGTTCCAATGGTTTAAATATATAATCTGAACTAGTGTAATGGTGTTTCTCCTACAAATAATCATAAATGAGTTGTTAGCATTTTATAACAGGCTTCCGTTAAAGGGTTGCAATGGAGTACCTGATATTCGAAGGCCAGGTGTAAAGATGGAATAAATACGTCCAATTCGAGGTAATCTTTGGTTTCGGGGTTAATGATATCCGCTTCCTTCCGCGCGTTTATTTTTATTTCGGCGCCCTTTTTAAAGATAAAGGTTGTTGAGTAAGCTTGTAATGCTAAAGTCTTGCTTGTATTCACCTTAAATAGTGCTTCAACGGCTTTTTCGAGCCGCTTTTGTTGTGCATATCTTCCTCGCAACATCCCCACACTCTCCCATGCAAAGTCAGGATATTTTTCTTCCAGAAGGCCTATCAGGGTCGGCTTGGTGACCTTTCCAGGAAAGCCAACTTCTTTTAGATCCGCTAGATTCACTGTATACCAATCCTCTGGCTACATATAGGATGGCATGGTGAGCCTGAGTGTAAATGGGGTGTGGTGGGATTAAAGAGGAAAATGTGCAGTACCTGAGAAATTTTCAGTTGAGACTCTGCGCGCGTGAGTGCTGCGAGAAGGTTGCTGCGGTCTTGCCAGTATCCGCCTTTCGCTCTGTTGTTTGCAAGGAACAAGGCATGATCCCATTCGTATCCAGGATAGACTGCTCGCAGTACGCTCTCGAGGGAGTCATACTTTCGAAGGATTCGCCAACCCCCTTGTCTGGCCACCTGCGAATATGCTATCCCATACCAATTCTCAAGCTAGTTGATTCAAAAATGAGCAGTTGTGAAATTAATGAGGCTCGTACTTCTTTAACTCCCAATTCCTGGCCGATCTGTTCGAGGAGCTCACGCTGCTTGTCAACATCATCAAAGAAGTACCGCGCCGATCTGGTTTGTGTGAATTTGTTCGCCCAAGCGAAATCAGGGTAACTAGCTTTCAATGCTAGTTCGAGTGAGGTATAGCGTGCGAGTATCTTAGACCCTCCTTCCGTTTCTTCGATGGCCTTGTGTGACACTTTGTACCAGTCTTCCATCTTTCGTATGTTAGAAAAGGTGTAAACAAATAGTTTATTTACCTTCTGAATCCCGAGTGATTTTCCTATCTCATCGATGATTTCTTGTGCTTCATATCAGAAACGAAGTGAGAGTAGGAGAGAAAGAAGTAATTACGTCTTGAATCTGCCGCGGAAGCTGCCGCAACATTAACATAATGCCTTCTGTGTGAAAATTTTGAGCGCAGCACTCGAGTATCCGCTTGATTAGCTATCCAACCGCGCTTGCAAAAGCAACTTATGGCTGGAATAGACGAGAACGGGGCAGGTGGCCGCGTTGCGGCTTTGCGTCTCATGCCTCCTTGCGACGACAATTGCTTCTTGGAAAAAGAAGAGGACGCTTTATTTGTAGTTATCAGGAAAGGTGCTTCTCAGCGCATCCTCAATTGATTTAAACCAGCTCAGTAATCCACTTCCCTTTAATATTAGATGTTAGGTATCATGTTGTATCCAATCTTTCAATCGATCACGTACCCCTCGAGCCAAAACGTGGCCCTGTGTGATATGCCCTTTCCATTCACTGGGATTCGTTGGGTCGAGCCCCAACTCAGTTGCCAGGTCCTGAAAGAAGGCCCTCCGATTCTGCTTGTCCAGCCAATAGGTCTTATTTTTGAGCTTTCCTTTGAATTCTGGGAAAGCATCCTCAATAGCCATTTGCAGCGATGAAAAGATGTTGAAGAGTCCTGCCCCCTGTTGTAATGGTTGGGGAGTGAGTGGGAGAGGAAGTAGTGAGGGGGGAGAGTGAGTGTAGTACCTTGTGTGCTAAGACTTGTGTGGTAGTCACGTTTTGCCAATTGTGGGATACCAGAGGATCGAAACCTAATGCGGCTGCCATGTCGCAAAAGAATTGACGTCTATTTTCTCGCTGGCGCCAAAAGCCCGTTTGTCTATGCTTCGTTTTCGTTCTCTGTTTACCTAAAGGAGTCCCTGCGAGAGAAATGCATGGAGATTGTGAGTGTGGGTGTGGTGAGTGCGAGTGCTACATGTACCTGATGAAGGCTGTTTCTGCTCTTTCCAGTTACTCACAACGTCCTCCCATAATAAGTCATTGCGCAACCGATAGATGGAAGGTAGTTTGGGCTTCTTGGTAGTGAATAAATACCCTCGATGTTTGAAGCTGACGATATCGCCTTCTTTCGGGGCATGTTTTCTAATAAATTCGTTTGTTGACGCCGGAGCTATGAATCGGATTCCATTTGGCCTTATATTTAGGAATCATTAGCATGTTTTAGAGCAAAAAAGCTTATTTTATCCTTACAATTCGCATTCCCATTGATAAAGGCCTGAGGGTCCGATGACCTTAGCTTCTGCGTCTCGATATTTCTACGTTATTGGCATTATTAGATTAAATAAATTGTAAGGGCAGTCATTACCTTGTGTTTGAGGTAGCCTGGACACCTTCCGGACCGGGCGGGAGCAGCAGGATCTCGCAGGATGATACCTTCGCCTCCCTTATCGATGACTTGTTGATAAAATTCTTCCAGATGAGCATTTCCTGTACAATGCACCTTCTCCGCTAATTCCAAATAAGGGGAAGACCACCGTTCTACTTGTTTCTCTAAAGAACAACAAAGTAAAAGAATTAAACAACGGGAAAACTAATAATATGAGTGTGGGTGTGTTACGGAGATTACTGTAGCGTTCCTCATATGTCCCGCTATGATCAGGGATATCGAATACCATGTATTTAAATTTGGTCCAATCCATCTTTGAGGCATCAGTCCTATGTACAATCTTCATCGAGTCCTGAAAATTTTCGCGTCCGAACCTGTTAGATGACGTGGGTTATTAGGAAGTTGTTATGAGGGTGAAGGTATAGATCCTACCATAGTTCTCCATCGAGGCTTATAGGTGGCATACTCTCTACGATGTTCTCGGGTAGGCTAAACTGCTTCCCATATCGTGAGAAGAATGCCTTTTTCTTAGGATTCCAGAATCCTCGCACTCCATCATATTTTTCAAACATCCACCTAATTGAGTGCATAAGTTGGTGAAAGGGAGGAGAACATTGAGAGTCATGGGTGGAGTACCAGTTAGTTGGATCAACATTGGTGAGGGTAAAAAAGCACGCGGTTGTGGGAGGCCGAAGACCTGATACGTTTTCTGCTTGCTCATCAAAAAAATTTGGAGGTATGTCTGAAGGGATAGGAGCGGCAGCGGGAGTGTGGGAATACGAGACTAAAAGATCCGGGCGTGATGCTCTGATTGTGGCTGCGAGACTAACATTTTATTATTAGACAGATAGGAGAGGGAAAGAGAGGTACCTCGCAGTGTCTCCGTCCCACCAACACGGAATTAGTATGAGCGTGATACCCTTTTGAAGGGTCAGATCTTGTTTACGAGAATCTCGAATTTTGTAGTAATCTACAGGTTGGTAGGTGTATCCTGTTGTGGTGTAGTGGTGCCTGTCCTATTTTACAATCATGAGCGACTAATTTGATGGGGAAGATTTAGCAAACCTGGTACTCGAAGGCTAGATTTAAGTTGGGGAGGAAGATATCAAGCTCTAAATACGAATTAGTATCTGGATTTATAACCCCTGCCTCCTTTCTCGCATTGATTATAACATGCTCATCCTTTTTCACAAAAATTTAGTTCCAAATTTCTCGGGGACTGGTATCTACCCGGAAAAGGGTGCTGATCGACTTTTCCAATCGTTTTTGTTGGGCATATCTACCACGCAACAGGGCAGGTGCATCCCAGGAGTGATTTGGGTACATGATTTCCAATAATCCCACCAGTTTGGTTTTCGTTACGCAGTGAATGGGGAACCCCACCTCCTTTAAATCGGTCATTTGCACGCCATACCAGTCTTCAGGCTAAAAAATCAAGTCAATTGTCGTTTCAAACTTGAGAGAAAGGTACTTTTTGTATGCCAATCAAGGATTCTGCACTCTGTAGTTCTTTGAGGAGGTTTGATTGAGTCCAATGGCCGTTGGGTTGATGCTTCCTCATTCGTGGCGGAAACACTGCTGCTGTGCCCATTTGGTCCAGCGCTTTAAGAGAGGCATAGCAACAACAAGCAGTGCGACAATATTTATCTACAAACAGAGGCCGAGTAACACTCCCCGCCCTCCTCGTTCCCAGACGAGCAGCTTGCATCCTCTACCTCACGTGCTTAGTTTCGAAGAAATCAGGAGAGGAAGGGACGGGCTACGCAGGCTGAAAGTTCTTGCGTAAAGCGGCAAGCAAGCTGCCGTGTTCTTTCTTTATGTCACGTCCGCCCTAAGATTAAAGGATTCAAGGGTGAGTATTCTTTGCTATTAAAAGGGAATAAGCAAAGTCTTACCGGCCGCATTTCCAGTTCGCTGAGGAGATCCGCTCGCCAGGCCTTCATATCTCGTGGGTCGAATCCTTGATCCTTCGCCACGTCTTCAAAGAAAGTCTTGCAGTTCTTCAGATCTTGCCAATAATGATGTCGTTGGAATTGAACTTGAATGATGAAGATGTTAATAAACTTTTACCCCCACTTGATAACAATAATATACTAACCTGGAGTGAAGTTGAATTGGACTTCAGGGAAAACATTTTCAAGCAACGCTTGCAGTGAGCCATACTTGGATATCAATCCTTTCCCCTACAGAGACAAATATTTGTTATTTTTCATTGTGTGAGGATGTATATGTACCTTGTATCGACGTAAATCCATACCAGTCTGGTTCTTCCAATTTTCGGGCACGAGAGGATCGAATCCTTTCTCTCTCGCATAGTCTTCCAGGAACTTCCTTCGATTGTTTGGATCGTTCCAGAATCCTTGAGGCCTTCTCGATTTCTTGGCTCGTCGAAGAGACGGTTCTATGAAGGTGATAAGGAGGGAGTAAGAAACTATTGGGGGGG
>ERZ778023.3439-NODE-3439-length-15596-cov-4.892414_pt1 | contig 15596 bp, 16 predicted proteins | sample MGYA00375753_ERZ778023 | MGnify/ENA primary metagenome ERZ778023 (study PRJEB29350, sample SAMN05389822) | bioreactor metagenome | isolation source: Ammonium sulfate bioreactor | place: South Africa: University of Cape Town | collected 2014-04-04 ...
CATGACCTTCGATTTTCAATCGGAGGTTATCTATTTGATGCTTGTAGTGGAGACGATTTCAAAGATACGGCGGCTTACGCGTGCGCAAGGTAAATCGATCAAGGCGATCTGCCGTGAACTGGGCATATCGCGGAAAGTAGTGCGGAAAGCTCTGCGCAGTGACGAGACGGCGTTCAAATACGAGCGCAGCCGTCAACCATAGCCGAAGCTTGGCCCCTGGCGCGGGCATCTCGATGGAATACTGCTTGCACATGAGGCGAAGGCCTCGCGTGAACGTCTGACATTGATCCGGCTATACGAGGATTTGCGCGATCTGGGCTATGAGGAAGGCTACGATTCGGACAAGTCGATCGTCACCGGAATCGGCGAAGACGGCCGCAGGCTGGCTTCGTGCCGAAGCCATAGAGAGCGGTCGCCGCGGGCGACGGCCCACAGCATATCCCCTCGCATTCGATTGGCCAGAGGTCGAGTTGGCCGCGGTCGGAGGCCGTCGACAAATCAGCTTCTTAGAGGAGGAAGACTTCACCGCGAATGCCGCGCAGACCCGCGCGCAGCGTCCGATCAACCTCAATTGCGTCGGCCCATGCCTCCGGGTAGTGGTCGCGCATGTATCTCCAGAGGGCGTTGTGGTGAAAGGAGCAGCCTATGCACGCGCTCCGAAGGCGAACTGCGCGCCCGCCTGGGAATAAGTGGCGATGCCGCTCGGATCGTCATCCGACGCGCCCGTGATCAATCCCGGACCCAACACTTTCAGCAGGCGTGGCCGCGTCGGCCCGACGACCGGGCTCGGCGCCTCCGGATCGTCGTCCGACATTTCAACCGGTTTCATGTGAAGCTCCTGAAGGGCGGCAACCATTCACTCCGGTACGGCATGGCTGCCGCATTCTTCAATCGTCTTCGGTCTTCCTACGGCAAACTGTCCAAATGCCCCAACGGAATGCTCATTCGGTAGCCTCGTGCATCTGCTCTGCCGTGAGAAGAACCCAGTTCGGTTTCTTGAAGGCGTGGATGACGAAGGGAGCGCCGCCAAACACCACCAACCCCAGGATCACCATAGCGGTATAGAGCGTCGGTGACCCTACAGGGATCTGCGTGGGCGGGAAGAAGGAGACGATCAAGGCAAAGAGAACCGCTACGAACCCTGTTCCCGCGACCGCCCACATTCCGATCATTCCGCCGGGAATGCGGAAATGCCGTTCCCTGTCCGGCTGACTATGATGCAATTTGATCGCCGCGGCGTACATCAGAAGGTACATGACGAGGTAAAGGGCGACTGTCATTGCGCTCAGCAGGTAGAAGGCGACACTGGGATCGGGGAAGACCAGGTAAAAGCAGCCTAGGATGGAGACGATAACCGCCTGCAAGATCAGGATGTGCTTCGGTGCGCCTTTCGAATTCGTTGCTGAGAACATTGGCGGAATTTCGCCGTTTTCCGCAGTCTGGAGCAGTGCCCGGCTCGGCCCGCCGATCCAGGTGACGATCTGTCCCAGCGCCCCCACGGCAAGGAGCGCCGCTGCGACCGGAACCAGCCACCCGATGTGAAAAAGGTCAAGCGCCGCCTTGTACGCCTGCATTATCCCGGCGGTGAGGCTGAGTTCATGGAAGGGGATGATCGTTGCAACCGCGAGGGAGCCGAAGGTGAAAAGCAGGAAGACGATCATGGCGGCCAGGATCATCGCCTCGGGAAAATCGCGATTGGGCTTGTTCATCAGGTTGGCGCGCACGCCCTGTACCTCGACGCCGGCGAACAGCAACACCGTCCCGGCAAGAAAGGCTATGTCTCCCAGCCCGGAAATGTTCGGCAGCCAAGGATGAACCTGATGGCCCGAGGCGGATGCGGCAGCGGCCACGGTGCTCGCCGGCTGGATCAGTTCGATCGGATTCCCGAGCGCGATCCAGACCAGTGCCAGGACCATCAGGAATACGCCGGGGATCACGGTGCCGATGACAAACAGATATTGCGACCAGTTGCCGTAGGATTTTTCGCCGAACAGGGCGATGAAAGTTGCCAGCCAATAGACAACCAACACCACGGCGAAATTGAAGAAGTGGTTGTTTGCCAGGTTGGGATCGCCGATCAGATAGGCCAGAGCGGCGGCGGTGAAACCCAGCACGACAGGATACCACACGACATTCTGTATCCATTGCAGCCAGACGGCCGCCAGTCCCCACGAGCTTCCGAAAGCGGCTTTCACCCAGGTGTAGATGCCGCCCTTGTCGGTATTGAACATGCCGCCGAGCTCGGCGGATACGAACGCCCCCGGAATGAGGAAGAAGAGGGTGGCGAAGCCGATATAGAACCACATGGTCAGCCCCTCCTTGGCCATCATGGGCAGGCCGCGAAGGCTGATGACGGCGGCGGCCGTCATCAGGGCGACTGCCCAGATCGAGAAGCGGACGGGTCCCGCGCCCTTGTCGGGCGCTGGCTTGGATGAAGTGAAAACTGTTGTCATTGTCTTGTCCCTTCGTTCCCGATTACCGGCCAGCCGGTGTCCGCTGCAGCCGCGGTCTTTTCTGGACTGCTGCCGCGGCGTGGTCGCCGGCGGCCTGATCGACCGGAAGCTTTTCCTTGGGGAGGGCATGATGGGTGAAGTGCGTGCCTTCCGCCGCAGTCAGCGCCTTGATCGGACGATGCTGCTGCAAATAGGCCACCGATCGAATGATATCCTCGATCAGCATGTCCGCCATATCGCGGCTGAAGCCATGGCGGACGATGAAGCGGATGACGACCACGTCGGGGATGTTCGGCAGCATCGTATAGGCTGCGACCTGCCATCCCCGGGCGCGCAGCCGATCGGAAAGGTCGAACAGGGAGTAACCTGTGTCTTCCCCGCTGCGGATGATGAAGGAGACGGCGGGAATTCCCTTCCGGCTGTCGGCGTCGAAGAAGAGTTCGAAGGGACCGGCCTTCGGCACCTCGCGGGCAAGATGCTGAGCCACGTCGTAGCAATTCTGCTGGATGCGGCGATAGCCTTCCCGACCAAGTCTCAGGAAAAGGTAGTATTGCGAGATGATCTGCCCGCCGGGACGGGAGAAATTGAGCGCGAATGTCGGCATGTTGCCGCCGAGATAGTTGACGTAGAAGATCAAATCCTCGGGCAGGTCTTCCTTCTCGCGCCAGACAACCCAGCCGACGCCGAGCGGCGCCAGCCCGAATTTGTGACCGGAGGCGTTGATCGAACGGATGCGGGGGATGCGAAAATCCCAGAGGAGATCCGGCTCGATGAAGGGGGCGATGAATCCGCCCGAAGCCGCGTCGACATGCATCGGGACATCTGGCCCCTCTTCCCGCGCAAGGCGATCCAGAGCCGCTGCGACTTCCCGCACGGGCTCATACTGCCCCGTAAACGTCACGCCGAAAGTCGGCACCACGCCGATCGTGTTCCCGTCCACGCGCTTGAGCACTTCCTCCGGCGTCATGCTCAGCCGATCGCGTTCGAGAGGAATCTCGCGCAGCTCGACATCGAAATAGCGGGCGAATTTGTGCCAGCACACCTGGACAGGGCCGGTGACTATGTTCGGTTTGTCGGTCGGCTTGCCTGCCGCGCTCATTCGCTCGCGCCATTTCCATTTCAACGCAAGGCCGCCGAGCATGCAGGCCTCGCTCGATCCCGTCGTCGAGCAGCCGATCGTATTGGCGGCCGCCGGAGAACGCCACAAATCCGCGAGCATGTGGACGCAACGGTTCTCGAGTTCGGCAGTCGCCGGATATTCGTCCTTATCGATCATGTTCTTGTCGATCGACAAGTCCATGAGCTGGTGCACCTCCGAATCCAGCCAGGTCGAGCAGAATGTCGCGAGATTCTGTTTGGCGTTTCCGTCGAGGAGAAGCTCGTCCTTTACCAGCGCGGTTGCCTCGTCGGGGCGCAGTTCACGCTCGCCCAGCCGGTATTTCGGGACAGGAGTGTCACTGACCACGCTGCCATAGATATCGTTCTCGAGTTCGGCGCGTATCGCGTCTCGGCTGTGAAGAGGCATATGGGATTCTCCCGTCGCAGGAATTGGTAGAGGAAGCTGACAACACGGGCAGCCAGCTTCCATGCGCGATCCCATAGCTACAATGGCTGCCTGAGCCGTCCTTTGATTTTTATCAAATTCCGCTGCGAACGCTGCAATTCATCTGTCGGGGGGCGACGACACGCTAACGCGCGCATTCGTGAGTTCGTGCCGAGGCCGAGGGCCATGCAGATCCCCGAACCCTCTTGCGCGCGCTGCAGAAAGGAAAGTCCCAGAGTCCGAACCACCGCCTCTGCCGAGAACTCCACCACGCGGGCAAGCTGGGTGTCTTTCCTGACCTCTAAGGCTTCGACATCGTTCCACAACCGCTCGCGGTATAACCACTGCTCCGGCGCGTTCTCCGGCAAGAGCTTCTCGGAATGGACGACGCCGCGCTTGGGGGAGAAACCTTGAACGCTGTCGATGCGCTCGTCGCGTAGCCGCGCGGTCGAACGGTAGGCGGCAGAAGCCACCGCGCTGCACGTCATTCGGCGTGGAATAAGGGCCCCACGAAAGGGGGTATCGGCATCCAAACAGGACCCCTTATTAGAGGGTAACATGACCTTCGGTTTTCAATCGGAGGTTATCTATTTGGATGCTTGTAGTGGAGACGATTTCAAGGATACGGCAACTTACGCGGGTGCAAGGTAAATCCGTCAAGACGATCTGCCGCAGTCGTAGGTTATCGGAGCGGAGTTGCTCTCCAAAGTGGGTTCGACACCCCGAGCCTAACGACTCAAGGCGAGCAACGCCGCCCCCTTACAATTTCAATAGCGGTCGGGACATTCCCCGATTGCCAACCTGTTCCAAATTCCTCGCAATACCCTGTCATCTGCCGCCCATTGAGACCTGCGCGCTGCCGCCAAAATCTGGGACGAAATCGCGCATGTTACCGCGGCCTGACAGCCGGAACGACAAGTCATCACTACTTCAACCGATCCATAACTTTACAGTGCCCCCGCCGGCTGGCGCCAAACGCTCATGTGGTTTCCGCGGACTTGGCGATCTGGTCAAAAAGCAGTTCGTTGGTGATACGGATTCTATGCGGGCCGTCGATCTTCAGAATGCCGTCATTCTCGAGCCGGTTGAAGGTCCTGCTCACGGTCTCGATCGTCAGCCCGGTATAATTGGCAATGTCGAGCCGCTTCATTGGCAGGATGATGCATGCGCTGTCGTTGGTCTCTATAGAGCCTTGAATTTGCATCAAATGCAGGAACAGAACGATTTTCGTCCGCGCACTTCCGCTCGCAAGAAGGATCGCATGCCGCTGCTCCTCCCGTAATTCGTGACAGACTTTGCACAAGAAATGCAATTCCAGTTTCGGGTGCTTCCGGAGAAGGGCCTCTAACGAGGAGAGAGGCAGGTAAAATGCGCTTACATTCTCCAACGTGGTTGCAGTATTGAGATAGGTTCCATTTTCCGCAAGGCCGATGACATCTCCGGGGAAGTGAAAAGCGGTCACTGTTTCCTTACCCTCCAGGGAAACACAACTCGTCTTCACGATTCCGCTGACGAGATTGTAGACACATGTTGCCCCTTCCCCCTGACGCTGGAAGACTGTCCCTCTGGGGAAATCAACGAGAGTGGCAATCTCGGCCAGACACCGACGATCACATTCATCCAATATTGGAATACCTATTCCAGTGGCTGAATGCCTGAAAGGAATTGCGGTAAAAAAAGGCGAAAAGCGCATCGGTTTGGCAGAATTGATATCTTTGTTCATCGGTGGCTCAAATGGTCAGAGATGTCGGCACGCAATACAAGGTTCGTTTGAATTAGGCGCAGCGATATAACGCGCGTCACCCCCATTAGAAATAGGCCAGCGGCAAACTGAAATCCTTGCCGCCTCCTATGTGTTTTCGATCCGATTTCTTGATAAAAGTCAAAGCTCAATTCCGGTTCAACATTTAAAGTATCGCATCAACGCCCGCCTCTTCTCCGGCAACACATTTTTCTTGCCGGGTCGGATTTCTAAATGTCCAGGGACTTCCGCTGTGATTCACCATACGCGTCGACATTCCACCGTGTCCTCGTTGTCAACATCCATCGAGACCGGCCTCGACGCAGGCTTCACGGGCAAGCGCTTGCGCGCCGCCCATTTGATCACGCTCGGCACCGCAACCCGAAGCGCGGCCGCGACCTCGCGCGTCGTCTCCGCAGCCTCAAGCCGGACCATCGCCAGTTCCCGCAAGTCGATCGAATACGGCATCGACATGCTGCCCGACCTCCAACGGTCTGCGCATCGAATCTGATTTGCCCGCCCTTGGGAATCCCGATTCAGTCAAATTGCAAACCGGTCTAGCTCTCCGTGCGCGGCCATCAGCGCCATGGTGGTGGATTGGATGCCAGCGCCGAGCGAGAGTGCATGCAGGCGGATTTGCGAGGCCTTGCCGGACTCGCATTCGGAGAGAGGAGCGTGGAGCATCACCGGCCTCCCCGATTCCGGCGTCAAGCCAATGGCGAAGCTCTCGTCGCATCAGACCGATTGGACCGTTGATCTCAGTGATCTGCGCATCGCTGACGACATAACCGCTCAATCGGAAAAGCCGCACGAGATGCCGCATGACGTCGAGACATAGATGGGCCAACATCCCGCCGAAGACAAACCGCAAGGGCTCTGTCGTATTCTCGCCCTGGGTCTATCGCCAGCGGAACCTCGTGGAACGGTTTTTCAACAGGATCAAACAGTTTCGTGGCATCGCAACCCGATATGACAAGCACCCGGAAAACTACCTCGCCGCCGTAAAGCTCGTCGCCGCAAGAATATGGTGCAAGAGTTTATGAGTCGACACTGTAGGACGGTCTCCCCGATACCCGCAACATTTCCTTATCCAAGGCTTTGCACCTGCGCGCGCAGCCAGCTACAGAACTGCCGCACAACCTTGGATTCTGAGCGGCGCAGATAGCGATAAGCGCCGATTTCGACGGGCTCATAGCCGGGAAACGCTACGAGCGCGCCGGAACGCATTTCCTTGGACGTGAGAAGCGGAGGAGCGAGTGCTATACCGAGGCCGGCAACGCAGGCATGAAGCGCGGCATCATCGGTATCGAATGCGTAGCTGAATGAAAGCGCCTGCTGCCGAACACCCGTCCTTTCGCACCAGAGCTTCCAATCCCAATTTCCCGGTGCGCACTGAATGGCCGGCACCTCTGAAATGCGGGCGCTACCGTCTGCCGCCAGCAAGCTCGGCGACACAATGGGGCGACTTAGATCACGGCAAAGGCAGAGCCTTTGCCTCCGATGGGGCTCCCGGCAATAGGGGAAATCATGCGTCTGACCTATGTGGTGTTTGCTCTTCTCGGCCTCTTCTGGACACCACTTCAAAAGGACTTTGTTTCTCCGCAAACGGATGAAAACAAAGCCTTTTTCTTTTTCGAACGCTTTTCAATCCAGCGACCACAACTGAAAATGGCTTGAAATCGGGCAACAAAGGGTGGTTATGAGACACCCTCGACAGCCCGATCGACACCGCTCTATCGAGTGATATCCAACACGGCTACCGAGCGCGGCGTTGCAACAGGTCTCGACCGACACGTGACCTCCCGTGCGGCCTGTGGCAGAGCATCCCGAATGGTCAAAACATCAAAACGCGGGCTCGATTACCTGCGCCGGAATGTGCGTGGCCTTGCCGTCGGCAAGGCGGTAGAAAGCGTCCTGCGGCTGGTCGAGACGCAGGCTCTCCTCCGGCGTCATGCCCAGATAGATGCCGCGCAGCACCATCGAGGTCTGCCCATGGCAAACCACGACCAGCGGGCGCTCAAGCCGTACCCCGTCGAGAAAGGACCTGATGCGTCCGGCGAAGGCTTCGAGCGGCTCGGCGCCCGGCGCATCGAGAAACCAGTCGCTTTCGTCGCGGCTCGCACCGGCTTGCTGGCCTGCGGCCAGAAGTTCCTCGCGTGTATGGCCCTCCCAGTCTCCGATGCCGATCTCGCGCAGGCGCGCATCGCGCGTCCATGTCAGGCACCGTTCCCCCAACTGGCCGATCACGATGCCCGCCGTCTGGACCGCGCGTCCCTGAGTGCTCGAGACGAGATCGGCGCCCTCCTCGCCGAGACAGGCGCCGAGCGCCATGCCCATGCGCCGCGCCTGCTCCTGCCCGCGCGCCGTCAGGGGCGAATTCCTGTGTCCCTGCTGCCGGTGCTGCGTATTCCAGACGGTTTCACCGTGGCGCAGGACGTAGATCGGGGCGCTCATGCTGCTCATGGGCAAATGACCTCTACATTGGCGGCGTAAAGCGCATCCAGATACGCCTTCCCCGGCTGGCTGTCGGTAACGACCGTATCGACGGCGCTCAGATCATAGGTGACGAAGCGCGCGCTGGCGCCGAATTTCGAATGGTCGGCCAGAACCACCAGCCGCCGCGCCCTGTTGGTGAGGGCCTTGTTGATCTCGGCCAGAACCCGCTCATGGTCGAGGAAGCCGATATTGAGCGTGATGCTGCTCGTACCGACGAAGGCGATGTCGTAGATTTCCGACTGCGCCGCCATGATGGCCGCATGGCCGGCGAGAATGCCGTGCTCGGGATAAAGGCGCCCGCCGGTGATGAATATCTCGTGCCCGCGGCCGCGCCCCAGCGCGATGCCGATATCCATCATGTTGGTGGTGAACTTGCAGGGCACGTGATCCGCCAGAAGCCGCGCCAGCGCGAGCGTCGTCGTGCCCTCGCCGATATAGATGGAATCGCCTTCCTTCACCAGATCGCGCGCCAGACCGGCGATGGTCGCCTTGCCCGCCTGATTGATGCGTTCGCGCTCCACGAGAGGACGGATGCCGGGCGTCCTGACCGCGATCGCGCCGCCGTAGACACGCCGCAGCTTGCCGCCACGTTCGAGAAGCTTGAGATCCCGGCGGATCGTCTCCTGCGACGTATTGTACTCCTCCGCCAGCGCCGCCACCTGAAGCGACTGGTCGCGCTCCAGCCGCTCCAGCAATTGCTGCTGGCGCAGCGAGGACAGGTTCCCCGTTCCCGATGCCGCCTGTTTCAAACCGGATGCTCCGTCCTTGTCTCGTTGCTGCGGGCTTCTATACAGGCAACCCACAAAAGCAACAATAACCCACATTCATCGTGTTGGCCATAAAATAATAACATACTGATATTTAATGCATAAATTTCGCAATGAATTGAGAGCGCCATTGAAATCAACAAAATTTATTGACCGAATGTTGGTTTGTATGCACACTGTCACAAAACTGACATAACTTTTGCCGGGCAGCAGGGACAAGGGGAGCATGGCGGTGTCGGACGTCAGCCGGATCATCGATGAATTAGCCGCGTTCGCCGTGCTGTTGGCGGATGAAAGCCGCCGCATCCGCGGGGCGAGCGAGGCGGAAGCCATCGCAACCGAGAAGAAGCCCGACCGCTCGCTGGTCACGGACATGGACAGGCGGATCGAGGCCGAACTGCGGCGCATGATCCAGCACCGCTATCCCGGCCACGGCATCCTCGGCGAGGAGTTTCCATGGGTGAATGTCGATGCGGAATGGGTCTGGGTGCTCGATCCGATCGACGGCACGGCGGCTTTCATCGCCGGCATGCCGGTGCACAGCACGCTGATCGCGCTCGCCCATCGCGGCGAGCCGGTCGTAGGTATCGTGGACGTGCCGGCCATCGACAGCCGCTGGGTCGGCGTCCGTGGGCGCGCGACGGAAAAGAACGGTGTTCCGTGCCGCTTCAACCCCGCGCCGGAAGCATTCTCCGATGCGATCATGTCGACGAGCAATCCCGAATTCTACGCGGGACAGGAATCGGCGGCGCTCGCCGTCCTGTGTGAGGAAACGGCCTGGCGCATCTATGGCGGGGCCGCGCTCAGCTATGGATTGCTGGCCGACGGACGAATCCACCTCGCCCTCGATGCGGGCCTGAATATCTACGACTACGCCCCCTTCCGGCCGGTGATCGAAGGCGTCGGCGGCGTCATCACCGATTGGGACGGCAATCCCGTCACGCTTGCCAGCGGCACGCGGGTGCTCGCCGCCTGCGATCCGTCCCTGCACGGAAGGGCCCTTGAAAAGATAAAAGGATGGGAAACGGCTCAGCGATGCTGAGCATTTCGCGGCGCATGGAAGCTTCGGCGCCGCGCCGGTGAGAACAGTACGAGTTTTTCAGGCGTCCGCAGACGGCGCACCCGAAATGGGAGTCCATATGAGCATCAGCATCTCCAACCTGACGGTGAGCTACGGCTCGGAAAACGTGATTTCCGGTCTCGATCTCGACATCGCGGAAGGCAGCTTCTTCACGCTGCTGGGGCCGAGCGGCTGCGGAAAGACGACGCTTCTGCGCACCATCGCCGGCTTCGTCGGCGCGACGGCGGGCAGGATCGCCTTCTCGGGCAGGGACGTGACGCAGCTTCCGCCTCACCGCCGCGATATCGGCATGGTCTTTCAGGACTATGCCCTGTTCCCCGACAAGACGGTGTTTGAAAACGTCGCCTACGGTCTGCGCGCGCGGCGGGTACGGGAGGCGGAGATCCGGCAGAAGGTTCCGGCCGCGCTGGAGCGCGTCGGCCTCGGCCATCTGGCGCAGCGGCGGCCGGCAGCGCTTTCGGGCGGCCAGCGCCAGCGCGTGGCGCTGGCCCGCGCTCTCGTCATCGAGCCGCAGGTGCTGCTGATGGACGAGCCGCTGTCCAATCTGGACGCGAAGCTGCGCATACAGGTGCGCGAGACCATCACCGAATTGCAGCGCGAGGCGCGCATCACCACCGTCTTCGTGACGCACGATCAGGAAGAAGCGCTGTCCATGTCCGACAAGATCGGCGTCATGAACCGCGGCGTAATCGAACAGCTCGGCACGCCGAAGGAAATCTACGCCAATCCGCGCACCGGCTATGTCGCCGATTTCGTCGGCGCGGCCAACCGGATGCCGGTGCGGATCGGCAAGCCGGACGGCCCGGACAGAGATGCCGGCGTGCCGGTCGAGGTGGCCGGGTCGACCATTCGCGCGCGCTGCGATGCCGGCGTGACCGGCGATCAGGGCCTGCTCATCATGCGGCCGGAAGACCTGCATCTTTCCGCCGGGCAGCCGGACGGCCGGCAGCATATTCCCGGCACCATCGCCCGTCGCCAGTATCTCGGCTCCCGGACCAGCTATAAGGTCCAACTGCGGGACGGACAGTTCATCAATGTGGACCTGCACGGCGAGGGGCACGATTCCTTTCCGACCGACTCCGCCGTCTTCGTCGGGATCGAGGTGCGCAACGCGCGGGTGATCGCGCCATGAGCGGCCCGCACGGTTTCCGCACGGTCTGGGGATGGCTGGCGCTGGCGGCGCTGGCCGTGCTTCTGGTCTTCATCGTCTATCCGGTGTTCAACATCGTCGCGCTCAGCGTGAAGAGCGGCTTTTCGGCCGATGGCGGCTGGGTCCAACTCGTCACCGATACGCGCTATCTCGACGCCATCCGCAATTCGCTGGTCCTGTCCTTCGTCGTGACCGTGCTGTGCGTGCTGATCGGCGTGCCGCTGGCCTATGTCTCGGCGCGCTACCGCTTTCCCGGCAAGGCGCTCATCGTGTTCCTGCCGCTGCTGACCCTGGTGATCCCGGAAATCATCGCCGCCCAGACATGGCTGATGATGCTGGGCAACAACGGCCTCGTCACGCGCTTCCTGCGCGGGTACGGCATCCATCTGCCGAGTTTCTACGGCTGGTTCGGCCTGATCACGGTGATGACCTTCATCTATTACACCTATGTCTATATCGGCACGCTCGCGGCCATATCCGGCTTCGACAAGCAGCTTGAGGAAGCCGCGCAGAGCCTCGGCACCTCGCCGGCGAAATCGCGCCTGCGCGTGATGATCCCGGTCATCATGCCGGCGATCCTCGCCAGCGCCCTTTTGGTCTTCGCGATGGTGATCGGCAATTTCGCCACCTCGCTCATCCTCAGCCACGGGGTGAAGCTTCTTTCCGTCGAGACCTATCAGGCCGCCGTTTCGGAAGGCAGCACCAGCCCGGTGATGCAGAGCACGCTGGCCAGCGTCTCCATCCTCATCCTCGCCGCCATCCTCTTCGTCAACCGCTGGCTGGTGTCGCGCGGGCGCTACGAGATCGTGCAGGGACGCGGCGCCACTCCCTCGGGCCTCTCCGGCCTGCACGGACTGCTGGTCGGGCTGGCGGCGGGGCTGGTCGTGCTCATCTCTCTGCTGCCGATGATCTCGATCGTGATCGGCGCATTCACCGCGTCGAGCGGGCCGGTCATGCGCTGGGGCGAGTGGACGACGCAGAACCTCGCGCGCGTCTTCGTCACCGCGCCGACGCCGCTCATCAATTCGCTGACCTATGCCGGCAGCGCCACGGTGATCGGGGTCGCCTTCAGCACGCTGGTGAGCTATCTCATCATCAAGAAGCCCAACATCATCACGCCATGGCTCGACTATATCTCCTCGGTTCCGCTCGCCCTTTCGGGCACGGTGCTCGGCATCGGGCTGGTGGTGTCGTTCAATTCCGGCTGGCTCACGCTGAGCGGGACGGCGATGATGTTCATCGTCGCCTATGTGGTGCGGCGGCTTCCCTTCGGGATGCGCAACGCCTCCTCCACGCTCTACAACATCCCCAACTCCATCGAGGAAGCCTCCATCAGCCTCGGCTCGCCGCCGCTGCGCACCTTCGTGCGCGTGGTGATCCCGATCATGGTGCCGGCCATCGTCTCGGCCGCCGTCCTGACATGGACCACCACCGTCTCGGAACTGAGCGCCTCGGTACTGGTCTATTCCGGCGGGCAGGAGACGCTGCCGATCCAGGTGTTCCGCCTGCTCAACAGCGGTCTGATGGCCTATGCCTCCGCCTACGGGCTGACCCTGCTCGTCGTCATCATGGTGCCGATCATCGTCGTGGTGAAGATATTGAAGATCGACATCTTCTCCTCGTCGCCCTCGAAACCGGGAAGCTGAAACCGACTGGCCGGGCCGCGCCTCGCCGTCGGCGCGCCCGGGACCCAATTGCGCGACGGTGTCGAAAGGAACAATGGCAGTGTCCAATTTGCGGAATCTACTGGCGGGCATCGCCTTCGTGCTGATGGGCGGCGCCGCCGCCGCGCAGGATGGCAATGTGACGATCTATTCGTCGAACCCCGAACAGGCGCTCGAACCCGTCACCAGCGTCGCGGCGACGGAAATGAAGGGCGTCAAGGTCAACATGGTCACCGGCGGCAGCGGCGCGATGCTGCGCCGCATCGAGGCGGAAAAGGCCAAGCCGCAGGCGGACGTGTTCTGGACGTCGAGCGCCAACACGCTCGGCGCCTTTTCCAGCCTGTTCGAGCCGTACAAGTCGAAGAACATCGACGCCATTCCCGCGGAGCTGCACTATCCGGGCGATCTCTTCACGGCCACCAACATCCATGTCGTCGTGTTCATGGTCAACAAGGACCAGCTTGGCGACCTGCCCGAGCCGAAGACGTGGGAAGACCTGCTCAATCCGGCCTACAAGGGCAAGATCATCATTGCCGATCCGGGCAACAGCTCGACCGGCTACACGGTGCTGTGGGGCGTCTCCAAGCTTCTGGGACCGGACAAGTACAAGCAGCTTGCCCAGAACATGGTCGTGACCGGCACGTCGCAGGCCGTTCCCCTCGGCGTGTCGCAGGGCGAATACGCGGTCGGCCTGACCTTCGAATCCAGCGCTTATCCCTATGTGGCGGGCGGACAGGAGGAGGTCGAACTTGTCTATCCGAACGACGGCACCTTCGTCAGCCCGGAATATCTAGGACTGGTCAAGGACGCGCCGGACGGTGCCCTCGCCAGGCAGGCCGTCGATTTCCTGACCTCGAAGGAGGTCGAGGAAAAACTGTTCAAGACCACCTTCCGCCGGCCGGCCCGTTCCGACATCGCTGTATCGAAGATCATCAAGATGCCCGAACTCTCTGATATCAAGGTGTTCAAGGTCGACGAGAACGAGGCCGCCAAAGAGCGCGAGACCTTCCTCGACCAGTGGAAGAAGATCGGCGCGCAGAGCGCCGACTGACCGCCACGCAATACCGGTTGCCGGCCGGACTCCGGCGACCGGCAACCGACAGCGCCTGTCCGGCGCATTGCATGTGAAAGGCCGCGCATGACGACTTCCTTCCTCTCGCACATCGACGGCGAACTGGCGCGCCTGAAGGCCGCCGGTCTCTACAAGTCGGAGCGCGTCATCACCTCCATGCAGGCCGCCGGGATCACGGTGGCCGACGGAAGCAGGGTGCTGAACTTCTGCGCCAACAACTATCTCGGCCTCGCCGACAGCGCGGAACTGCGCGAGGCGGCGAAGCATGGCCTCGACCGCTACGGCTACGGCATGGCCTCGGTGCGCTTCATCTGCGGCACGCAGGAGGAGCACAAACAGCTTGAGGCGAGGATAGCCGGCTTTCTCGGCATGGAGGACGCCATCCTCTACAGTTCCTGCTTCGACGCCAATGGCGGCCTGTTCGAGACGCTGCTCTCGGAGGAGGACGCCATCATCTCCGACGCGCTCAACCACGCCTCGATCATCGACGGCGTGCGCCTGTCGAAGGCGAAGCGCTTCCGCTACGCCAACAACGACATGCGGAGTCTGGAGGAAGAACTGAAGAAGGCGGAAGACTGCCGCTTCAGGCTGATCGCCACCGACGGCGTGTTCTCCATGGACGGCATCATCGCCAATCTCCGGGGCGTCTGCGACCTCGCGGAGAAATACGGCGCCATGGTCATGGTCGACGACAGCCACGCCGTCGGCTTCGTCGGCCGCAACGGACGCGGCTCGGCGGAGCATTGCGGCGTCGAGGGCCGGGTGGACATCGTCACCGGCACGCTGGGCAAGGCGCTGGGCGGCGCATCGGGCGGCTATAGCTGCGGCAGGCGGCAGGTCGTGGACCTCCTGCGCCAGCGTTCGCGGCCCTACCTGTTCTCCAATACGCTGATGCCCGCCATCGCCACCGCCTCGCTGAAAGTGTTCGACCTGATCGAAAACGGCGAAGCGATGCGCAGGACGCTCTACGACAACGCGGCGCGTTTCCGCGCGTCCATGTCGAAACTCGGCTTCACGCTGGCGGGCGCCGACCATCCGATCATTCCGGTGATGATCGGCGATGCCGCGCTGGCGCAGGCCATGGCCGAGAAGATGCTGGCGCTCGGTATCTATGTCGTCGGCTTCTCCTTCCCCGTGGTGCCGAAGGGGCAGGCCCGCATCCGCACGCAGATGTCGGCGGCGCATTCTTCCGCCGACATAGACCGCGCCGTCGCGGCGTTCGCCGAAGTCGGCAAGGAACTGGGAGTGATCTGACATGTCCAACATGATGCGCGCGCTCGTCAAGGCCAAGGCCGAACCCGGCATCTGGATGGAGCGCGTTCCGATACCGGAGATCGGTCCGAACGACGTTCTCATCAAGGTCGGGAAGTCGGCGATCTGCGGCACGGATGTCCATATCTACAACTGGGACGAATGGGCGCGGAAGACCGTGCCCGTGCCCATGGTGACGGGCCATGAATTCGTCGGCACCATCGCCGATGTCGGCACGGCGGTGACGGAATACAGGGTCGGGCAGCGCGTGTCCGGCGAGGGGCACATCGTCTGCGGCCATTGTCGCAACTGCCGCGCCGGGCGCGGGCATCTGTGCCGCAACACGCTGGGCGTCGGCGTCAACCGGCCGGGGTCGTT